>WNGJ01002472.1_pt1 | contig 18718 bp, 11 predicted proteins | sample 5400611 | NCBI WGS metagenome assembly WNGJ01 (sample SAMN13153375, study PRJNA577476) | soil metagenome | isolation source: 40 cm soil or saprolite under Garry oak tree replicate 1 | place: USA:California | collected 2016-06-15 | reverse complement strand
CAGAACTACGGCACGGCGTGGGCCGGGGTGTCCCGGCCGCTGGCCAACACGATCATCGTCGCCGCCGGGTCGATCGTCCTTGGCGTCACCGCGGCGGCGGCCGGCGCGTACGCCTTCTCCCAGCTGCGGTTCCGCGGCAAGGAACTGCTGTTCCTGGCCTACATCGGGCTGCTGCTGATCCCGTCGACGCTGACCCTGATCCCGCTGTTCCTGACCATCCAGAAGCTGCACTTCTTCAACACCTGGTGGGCTCTGATCCTGCCCTACGCGGCCACCGCCCAGCCGCTGCTGGTGCTGATATTCCGCGGCTTCTTCGATCAGATCCCGCGCGAGCTGCTGGAAAGCGCCCGCACCGACGGCTGCTCCGAATTCCAGGTGCTGGCGCGGATTGTCGCCCCGCTGACCAGGCCGGTGCTGCTGACCGGCGCGATCCTGGTCACGATCAACGTGTGGGGCGACTACTTGTGGGTGACGATCGTCATCCAGGACCCGCACAAGACCACCATCTCGGCCGGCGTGCAGCAGTTCGTCAGCAGCTTCGGGCTAAACGTGAGCAGCGGCGGGTCCGTGTTCGCCGCGCTGGTGATCGCCACTGTGCCGATGTTCGTCCTGGTCGGGTTCACTATGCGCTTTTTCGTCTCCGGCCTCACTGAAGGAGCAACCAAGCTGTGACTCCACCACCACTGACCCCGGCCGGCTTGCGCTGCGCGCACCAGGTCGAGCCGCTCGGCGTCGCGCCGGACCGGGTCCGGCTGAGCTGGCGGCTGGAAGGCACGGGCACCGGCCGGGCCCAGCGTGCCTACCAGGTGCTGGTCACGCTGGAGGAGCCGGACGCCGCCGTAGCATGGGACAGCGGCCGGGTGGAGTCGGCCGTGACGGCGGACATCGCCTACGCGGGTGCCCCGCTGACCGCGGGCGGGCGGTACCGCTGGAAGGTGCGGGTCTGGGACGAGACGGGGTCGGCGTCCGGCTGGAGCGAGCCGGCCCGCTTCGAGGTCGAACTGGACCGAACGAGCGGGTGGCACGCCTCCTGGATCGGCCCGAGCCGGATCCGGGAGAGCGTGACCCCGCCCTCCGGGGAGGGCCCGGTCGACCCGGTGGCGAGAGCCTTGACCCCCGCTCCTTACCTGCGCCGGGTCTTTGCCGTAGGCCAGCCGGTGGCGTTCGCCCGGCTGTACGTGACCGCGCTCGGCCTGTACGAGGCCCGGCTGAACGGTCGTCGGGTCGGCGACGGGTTCCTCACCCCCGGCTGGACCGACTACACCCGGCGCCTCGCCTACCAGACCTACGACGTGACAGGGCTGCTGAACCAGGGCGACAACGTCCTGGGCGCGATCGTCGCGGACGGATGGTATGCCGGCTTCTACGGCTTCGACCCCAAGCGGGCCGGCGCCCACTACGGCACCGCCCCGGAACTGCTGGCCCAGCTGGTGCTGCGGCTAGCCGACGGCAGCGAGCAGCGGATCGTCACGGACGGGCAGTGGGAGTCCTCGACCGGCGCGATCCGGCACGCGGACCTGCTGATGGGGGAGCGGCACGACCTTGCGCTCGAGCCAGCCGGCTGGGACGTGCCCAGCTTCGACGCAACTGGCTGGCGGCCGGTCCAGGTCCGCGAGCGCGACGCCACACCGCTGGTCGCCGACCCGGGGCCGCCGGTCCGGGTCACTCAGGAGATCACCCCGCGCAGCGTCGCCACCGACGACCACGGCCGGCACATCGTCGACTTCGGCCAGAACCTGACCGGCTGGCTGCGGGTCAAGGTCGACGGGCCGCCCGGGACACACGTCCGGATCCGGCACGGCGAGGTCCTCGCGCCCGACGGCAGCCTGTACACCGACAACCTGCGCACCGCCCGGGCCACCGACGAGTTCACCACGGCCGGCGGCCCGGAGGTGCTCGAGCCGCGGTTCACCCTGCACGGATTCCGGTACGCCGAGATCACCGGCTACCCCGGCGAGGCCGAGATCACCGCCCGGGTCGTCCACTCCGACACGCCTGCGGCCGGGAACTTCGAGTCGTCGCTGCCGTGGCTGGACCAGCTGTTCCGCATCATCGACTGGGGCCAGCGGGGCAACTTCATCAGCGTCCCCACGGACTGCCCGCAGCGGGACGAGCGGCTCGGCTGGCTCGGCGACGCGCAGGTCTTCGCCCGCACCGCCTGCTACAACCGTGACGTCGCGGCGTTCTTCGCCAAGTGGCTGGACGACGTGGCCGACGCCCAGCTGCCCTCCGGGGCTTTCACCGACGTCGCGCCGCGGCTCACCCTCACCGGGTCCGGGGCGCCGGCCTGGGGCGACGCCGGGGTAATCGTCCCGTGGACGGTGTGGAGCATGTACGGCGACACGGCGGTCCTGGACCGGCACTTCGGCGCCATGACCAGGTGGATGGACTTCCTCGAGCGGGCCAACCCCGACTACCTGCGGGCCCGGGAGCTCGGCAACAGCTACAACGACTGGCTCACCCCGGGCGACGACGACACCCCGCCCGAACTGCTCGCGACCTCCTACTGGGCCCATGACGCGGCGCTGATGGCCGAGATCGCCGACGCCACCGGGCGGCCCGGCGACGCCGCCGGCTACCGGGCGCTCCGGTCCAAGATCCGTTCGGCGTTCACCGACGCCTTCGTGGCCGCCGACGGCCAGGTCGCCTCGGGCACCCAGACCGCCTACGTCCTGGGCCTGTACATGAACCTGGTCCCCGATGACCTGCGGGCCGCCGCGGCGGATCACCTCGTAGCGGCGATCCGGGCCGCGGGGTGGCACCTGACCACCGGGTTCGCCGGCGTCGGGTACCTGCTGCCGGTGCTGAGCTCCACCGGTCACACCGCGGCGGCTTACCGGCTGCTCGAGCAGGACACGATGCCGTCGTGGCGGTACATGCTCGACCATGGCGCCACCACGATCTGGGAACGCTGGGACGGCTGGACCGCCGAGCGCGGCTTCCAGTCGCCCTGGATGAACTCGTTCAACCACTACACGCTCGGCTCGGTCGGCGAATGGCTCTACCGGTTCCTCCTCGGCATCGACCAGGAGCCGGGCACTGCCGGCTTCGGCCAGCTGCTGCTCCGGCCGCACCCCGGCGGGTCGCTGGACTGGGCCCGCGGCAGCTACAGGTCCGCCCGGGGCCCGGTCAGCACCGGCTGGGAACGGGACCGCGGCCGGTTCACGTACTGGGCGGAGCTTCCGCCCAACGTCACGGCCACCGTTCGCATCCCCAGCAGCCACGCCGCCGAGGTCCGCGACGCCGCCGGCCAACCGCCCTCGGCGCTCGCCGATTTCCCCGCCGCCCGGGACATCCAGGAGGCAGTCTTCCAGGTCGGCTCGGGGGCACACGAGTTCTCAGGTCCCGCGCTTACCGACGTCCAGGAGGATTGATGTGAGGAAACGAAACAGCCTGGTGAGGCTGGCGTCGCCGCTCGCTGTCTCCGCGCTCCTAGCCGGGCTGGCGGTCACCCCGGCATCCGCCGGGCCGCGGGCCGGTTCCGGCGGCTGGCAGTCTTATCTGGAGCAGCCCGCGACCAGCAACGTCGGGGCCGTATCGGCCACCGTCCTGTCGGGAAGCGTCACCAACGCCCGCGGTCTCACCTCGGACGGGCACGGAGACGCCACGCTGACCGTGACATCGGCCAGCGACCCGGCCACCGTCCTGCTCGACTACGGCGTGGAGGCCGAGGGGACGCCCTACCTCGACGTCATCTCGCACAGCGGCGCTTCCCCCGCCGTGTCCCTGGCGTTCACCGAGGCCAAGACCTACCTGCGCACTCCCGGATCGAGCACGCTCGCGGCCGCGGCACCCGCCGGGACGACAACCATCTCGGTCCAGCCGGGAACGGCCCGCAGTCCGCTCACGTTCGCGGCGGGCGACACGGTGACCGTCGGATCACCCGCCGAGACCGACCGTATCGCCTCGGTGTCCGGAGCGGTCATCACGCTGAAGACGCCGCTCGCCGACGCCCACCCAGCGGGCGCGACGGTGGCGAGCACGCCGGGCGCCATCACCGGTGACTCCGCGTTCCAGCCGCGTGCGGTCGCCCTGACCGTCTCCGCTGACGGCACGCTGAGCAGCGGGTTCATGGGCGGATTCCGGTTTGAGGCGATCACCTTGACCACCCCGGGGACCGTGGTGCTGCGCGGGGCCGGCCTGCGGTTCGGCGGCGGCTACCTGGCCACGGCGTCCGACTACCAGGGATACTTCCTGTCCAGCTCGAAGGCGTTCAACACGATGTTCTACGACGGCGCCTACACCGAGCAGACCGACATGCAGCCCGCCGGCGTGGGCGGCGCCGCCCAGCCGTCGGTCCTGGACGGCGCCAAGCGCGACCGGGCGATCTGGTCCGGCGACCTCAAGATAGAAGGCCAGGGCATCGCCGACACCCTCGGCAGCAACGGCGACAATTACCTCAAGCAGTCCCTGCTCACCCTCATCACCAGCAGCCAGCAGGGCAGCGGCCTCAACGCCGACACGCTGTTCAGGACCGGGCCCTACAGCAACTCCTACTCGTCCTGGACGCTCGACGCCGCCACCACCTACTACCGCAACACCGGCGACACCGCCTTCGCCCGGCAGATCCTGCCCTGGCTGGAGGGGCAGCTGGCCTACGACGCGACCCTGGCCGGCCCCGACGGGCTGATCGTCACCGGCCCGCAGATATCCACCACCAACGGCGGCTATGACTGGGACTTCTACGACGGAGCCAAGACCGGCACGGTGACCGCGTTCAACGACCTGTACTACCAGTCCCTCCGCGACGTCGCCTTCATCGAGGCCAGCCTCGGGAACACCGCGAAGGCCGCCGCGTATGACCAGGCCGCCGATCACGTCCGGGACGCGATCAACGCGAACCTGCTCAACCCGGCGACCGGTACCTATTACCTGAGCGAATCCGACCACTCCACCTTCGCCCAGGACGCCAACGCCCTGTCCGTCCTGTTCGGCGTCGCGCCGGCGGGCAAGGTGCCCGGCATCCTCAGCGCGCTGAAGAGCCTGTGGGGACGGCACGGCTCGGAGCCGTTCTCCGGAACCACCTACAGCAACCTCATCAGCCCGTACATCACCGCGTACGAGGTCGAGGCCGACTACCTAGCGGGCGATACCAGTGACGCCGAGCACCTGATGCACCTGACCTGGGACCAGATGATCGACCCGCAGAACCCGTTCTTCACCGGGACCATGTGGGAGAACATCGGCCCCGACGGCACGGCCACCGAGGCCAGGACCAGCCTGGCGCACGGCTGGGCGTCCGGCCCGACGCCGATCCTGACCGGCTACGTGCTCGGCATACAGCCGGTCAAGCCCGGCTACCAGACCTTCACGGTGGCGCCGCATCCCGGCAGCGTGCGATGGGCCGAGGGCGCGGTCCCGACTCCGTACGGGCGGATCCTCGTCCGGTGGGCCAGAGACGGTCACCGGTTCTCGCTGACGATCGGGGTACCGGCCCAGACCACGGCCTCCATCGGGTTGCCGGACGGGCGCCACGTCACGGTCGCCGGCGGTCCGCACGGGACCGAGCGCACCTTCGCCGACTGACGCCGAGGCCACAGGAGATCCGGCAGGCCCGCGGACCCGCCGGATCTCCTGCTTCAAATCGCGGAGAGAGACAGCATGGATGAATCCGTTCGTGGGCAACGGGACCGTGAGGACCTGCCAGCCGAGCGCGGCATCGGTTACCTGGCTTACTCGCCGTTCGGCGGCCCGGCCGGCCCGCTCCCGCAAGCGGCGCTCGCCGTGGCCAGGCGGCGTGGCGTGTCCGCGCACCGCGTCCTGCTGGTGTGGCTCCGCCAGCAGTCACCGAACATCGTGCCGCTCGCCGGGGCCAGCGGGCCCGCCTTGATCCGTGACTCGGCCGCCTGGCTCGACCTCACCGATCAGGGTCTCGAGGACTTGCGCGCCGCTGAAGAAGCGCTGCGGGAGTATGAGGACGGCTTCCGGGCGGACCTGGAGCCGGTCAGCGATCCCGCGTTCGACGGTGCGCCCTGGGAGGTGGTCAGGGCGGCCAGGACACCAGCTGAGAGCGCTGCGGTACGTAGAGCTGGCGACGATGTTGGAGGCCGCTACCCGTGCGGCACAGGCGGAATGCTGTTAACCATGAGCATCGCATTCTCGGACAGGACCGAGAGCCAGTAGTTCATCCGTTCGGCGTTGGTGGTGTCCTGCCAGTGGGCGAACAGCCAGGCGGCGTCGGAGAGAGGCAGTCGGCCTTCCGCCTGGTGGACCTCGGCGGTGAAGGAGACCCCCTGCGGAGGGCATGCGTCGATGGCCGTTGACACGATGGAAGCCAGGCCGCCTGGCCCGTACATCATGTTCAGTGACCGGCGGCCCTGATAGCTGAAGGGGATGGGCAGCCGGGTCAGGAAACTGAAATGATCCCTGAGCCCTGGGACAAGGGGATGCCCATCGTGCAGGTGAAAGTGCACGTGCTTGCCGAGCCGGCCAAGCGAACGTGTGACCTCGAGCACGTGTGGCAGGGCAGCTGCCACCGCGTCCTGGATGTCTGCCACCAGGTCGGGCAGGCGGTGGTCCGCCACGCCGAGCTTCTTGAGATCCAGGCCGGGATGGCTGTCTCCGAACCTGGCGGTCACTTGTCTCAGGCCGATGTGTCCGACGTCGATGCAGCAGCTGACTCGTTCGGCGTTCCGGAGTTGCTCTGCCACCTCGACGAACCACCCGCGATCCAGTCCGGCCGCGTACTCGAGGAAAACCAGGGGACCGGCCGGCCGCTGGCAGAGGCGGCCATTCAGCTCACGCATCCCGGCGAGCAAACGGTCGGTCTGGGCTCCCATCTCACGCTTGTCGTGGACGACGAGGCCGGCGACGCGGCCCGCGAAGCGGTCGGCGAATTCCCGTACCAACGCGCGGTCCCGCCCGTGCAGCACGTTGACGCCCCGGTTCAGGTGGACGACGGGCAGGCGCGGATGGGAAGGCACGAACCGCAGGACATGCTCGAGCTGATCTGGCGTGTCGGCGTAGACCTCGGCGGCCGTGCCCATCTGGGCGAAGCGGAGCCCGGCGAGCCTGAGTAGCGCCTCATCCCCGTCGACGCGTTGCTGGAACAAGGCGTGAACGTAACCAGAGGCCTCGCCGAGATCTCGTTCATCCATGACTCTCAACTCCACAGCGTGCAGACGGTCTTCTCACCCTCGCATCGCTGCCAGGGCAGGCCCGGACTAGGCCGCGCGTGGCAGCTGCTCCGCAGCGGCCGGAAAGCGACCGACAGCGCGCGGCATTGTCCGCCTCAGCCGCTTCAGCTGAACGCGGGCGCTGTCATGACGCATGCGGACGTAGTGGACGATGCCTTCCATCGTCTTTTTCCCGTGCCGCAGTTCGTGCTGTCGGCAGCCGCTCCGGTAGATCTCGTCGTTGCTGTACCGCCGACCAGTGAACGGGCGACCATCGGGCGTATCCGATTCCAGGTAGGCCGCCTGCCGGACCCGGTACCACAGGCCATCCTCAGAGCGCGGCCCGATCTGCGCGGCAATGGCCTTCGAATTGAACTCGGTATCGAGCGTGTGCTCCAAATAATCCAGGTAATACTGTCGGTAGTCGTGGTTGCGGAGTAGGTTCCGGACGAGCGGGATTTTCGGTTTGTGACGGTTCGTTTTTCCCGGCCAGTCCAGGATATCGGCGTACTGCCACTGGGTGCCGGAATAATCGATCCCCAGGCAGTTGTCGTAGTCCCACGGTATGAAGTGGAAATAAGGAGAGCTGACAAAATCCTTTGCCGCTCCTCGGTGTCCCGAGTTGTAAAGATAATAATTAGACCCCGACGCGTAATAGTTGTCCCAGCTCCCGAGCAGCATATTGACGGCCGCCCACCTGAGGAAGGCATTGACGTTCATGATGCGGTCCACCGACTCGCGGAAGGCGTCCGTGTCGAAGCGTCCCTCGCCGCCGCCCAGCCCGATGCCGTTGATCGTTCTGATGAAACAGGCCAGGTCGACGTAGGTGCTGGCCTCGGGGTTGTTCTTGTTGGTCTGGAGCCGGTAGGTACGCTCGGCAGAGCCGGGGATGAAATACTGCCGTCCCGAGTCATCCCCGTCGGGCGCGGCCCGGTATTCTAGATACGCACCCCCAATGTCGCGATAGCCGGTCTTGTAGAGGTTTCCGCGGTAGTTCCCGCCGAAATGATCTCTCAAGAACTTCTTGTCGACGTGCTCGATGACCGAAAAGAGCCCTCTGTATCTTGCGCCGAAGGCCAGCTTCGCGTACGTATGCCGTGGCGCGGGAATATCGGCCAGGCCGAACAGGCGCCAGGCCAGCGCTTCACGCATTTGCGATGGATCGTTGTACATCGCCTTGAGATTGATCCGGGTCATTCCGGCCAGCCGGTTGCTTTGTCCTGCGGCATCGAGAATTATCCTCCAGGACGGCTTCGGTGCGTGCAGCGTACGGTTCCCGCTGTTTTTGAGCGCGAAGGCCTCGGTGCTGAACAGGACATCTCCGCCGCCGAGGACCGGAACGGGTCGGCGGTCGGCCGGATCGGTCCTCCACACATCGAGCCTGGCGCCGCGGGCGGGCCTCACCGGCTCGGCCAGGACACCGCGTCCCGGACGGAACACCGTGATATGAAACATGTGCATGTCCGCGCCGAAGAACTCCGGCTTCCCCAGCGACGCACCATGACGGCCTGCCATCTCGCTGGCCGCAGCTCTGCTGCGCCCGGGCAGCTCCCATGCCGCCACCGCACGCCCGTTGAACATCTCCCGGAACCGGTCCCCGCAGACAGCCGCATCCATGCTTCCCCCATGCCTGTATCTTCCCCGCGGGCCCCGTTCACCCCTCCAGCAGAGCGGCGCGCCCGGATACCTGCTCTTCCTCACGGAGCAGGCGGCAAGGCCAGCGATACATGCGGGGACAAAAAAGCAGGGAACTTTTCGATGCAGTAGGAACGGCGGGCGCGGGTGGCAGGAGGGGCTCACACCACGACGCGCCGGTCGCCGTTGCTCTCCACCTGGCAGGCCGAGCTAAGCCTCCAGCTGAGCACCGTGACAACCTCGCCAGGCGTTACGTTATGCCGCGGCGATCAGAATGTCCGGCCAGGCGAACTGGCGGCCGCCCCTTAAGTCGGCGGCTGAGACCTGCTGGGTGGTAGCCCGCAGCACCCGGTGTCCCTGCTTGGGCACCATACGTCTCCGCCGCGCCGCATCAGCGAACCGGACGCGCGGGATCCGGGCAGTCCCCGGAACCGGGAGCGGACCCGAGAGTCCCGACGTCAGGTCGCCGCCCGCTCATGGAGCGGGCGCTGATCGGCGTGGCCGGCACTCCCGAGGCGGCTGACGATTACGACTGCATGATCAGTCCGCTGCTGCATCACCGGTCCGATGGCGCGGACACAGACTGGTCATGACTAAAGCAACACAGATTGCGCATCGGCTTCGTCTGCTAATCAGGCGGACCTGCGGCGCGGGGTGTATCAGCGGTTGCCGGGCGCCCCTCTGTACAGGTAAGAGCACCGGGCGCCAGCCCGGTGCCCGGTACGGCGGCGCCGCGAGCCGGACCGTGCCCAGATCAAGGGGGATCACCATGAACGTACCTACCGCCTCTGTCCCCGCCCCGGCTCCGGTCCGGGGGTCGAGCCTGGCCCCGTACGCCGCGGCCGGCGGCGGCAAGGTCCTGCCGGGCTGTTACGGCGTCAGTCACGGCTCCGGCCTGACCGGCGAGCTCATCAGGCACGCGACCGAATCGTGGGCCGGGCATGCCTTCGTCTACATCGGCAACGGCCAGGTCATCGAGGCCGCGCCGCCGGTCGCCAGGGTCTCCCCGGCTGCGTCCCATCCCGATGCGGTATGGAATGTGCGCTACCCGCTGACCGGCGATCAGCGGGACAAGATCTGCGCCCGGGCGCACGCCCTGGTGGGCTGCCCGTACGACTACCCGGCCTACGTCGGCTTCGCGCTGGAAGTGCTGAAGCTGCGCAGCGGCAGTCAACTCGACCCGGTCTTCAGGGAAGACCACTGGCGGGTGTGCTCGGCGCTGGTCGCGGACTGCTACGCGTACGCGGGCGCAGACCTGGAAGAGGGCCTGAAGTACCCCAACCTGATCAGCCCGGCCGACCTGTACAACATGATCGCGCACGAGGCCTGAGGCGGCCCCGCAGCATCACGGCGCGGCCGGGCTTGCTCATCGTCCCAGGCGTGTAGCAGCACACTATGACCTCGATCGTGAGCCGCCTGGCCTGCAGGATCGGCCCCGGCTTGCGGAATACCCTGAACCTATGCTCCCTTCGACGTATCCAAGATTCTCCCGATCGCAGTACAGCTGGGCACTGCTGGGGCTCATGGTCTTTATCCTCACCCTGATACTGGCTCTCACGAACCTTCAATCCATCTATGAGGCTCAGAAGGACTTCATTGTCGGCTCGCTGCTTTCACTCACAGGCTTTAGCTTTGGAAAGGCGCTGAGCCGGACGCAGGAGCAGAAGGCTATCGAGCTCATCCAGACCGCACCCACCGGAGCTGTCGTGGCAGCGCTAGAGAGGGACCGGACGGACCGCCTGCATACCGATGGGTTGTTCCAGCAACTGTCACTGCTGGCCAGGAACCTGGAAACGGCGGTTGACCGGATCTCGGAATACTACGACGCGCAGGCCAGGCGACCCGACTTCTACCGGCACCTGCCGTTGCTCAGGGTCGCGCTCGATGATCTCGACAAGGCCAACGGGAACATTGTCAACGCCGGGCAGATCCTTGGGCCGATGGCCGAGCGCCCAGGTTACGCCATTTCACCGGCCGCCCGGCTGTCCTTCACATCGATCCGCCGCGATCTGCGTGAGTCACTAGGGCGCCGAGATCAATCGTATGAATGGTTTGCGGCGCGTCTAGAGCGGCTGGGCAACAGTGAATTCTGGGACGTGTTCGATGTCATGACGTCGGATGCGCTCAAGGCGGATCGCCTGCTTGATGCGCTGCTCGGGCAGTATGTCGCCTTCCCGCCGGACGAACTTCTTGTTACCACGATCGGCTATTTGACTGCGGCAATCAGGCGGGCCAATGAGGTGGGAAAGATCCTTCACTCGCAGCAGATCGAAAAGCCGAAGATCTTCGATGTCATGGTCGAGGATCTCAACAAGGCTCTGGACGACCTCAGCCGCATCGATGTGTGTGACCCACAGCGGACCGCTAACTCGTGATCGACTGTCCGACGCTGAGGACGGAAAGCCAAGGTAAGAAAGCAGATGCGCGGACACCAACACTGTGCTTGATCCCATTCGGCGGAGCCTGCGGTAGAGCAGGAATGACGGTTCGAGGTCCCATCCCTCGGAGTTTGTGGATGCGATCAGGAGACACACTCATCTCGGGATGCATGAGAGCATTGTCAAGGCAGGTGAGACGAAGGCCTGGGAGCATGGCGGTGGGACCCAGGGCGGTCCGCGAAGTCGCGGGGGCGATCTCTGCTGATCATGCACCCGCCCTTGGCGCTGAGCCCGCGCCAGCCCGACGTCCCCACCTTTCCGTACCCTCGAGGTGAGGGGAGCTCGCCTCGCGTCGGCCTTGCGGGCCGTCTCGTGGTGGTAGCGTCCTAACGGACAGGTGCGGTCGTGCCGGGTGGGCCCTGACCGCAGCATCGTTGCTCCAGACCCTGGTGACGCCCCGAGCGGTACGCGGATGACGCCCAGGAGACCAGGAGCGACGAAGATGACAACACCCGGTTATCTTGCCCGGCCAGCCGGGCGGGCCCCGGCCGCAGACCGGCTGCCGGTCGCTGTCGACCCTTCGACGGCTAGCTTTCGTGCGCTGGCGCTGCAGGTGCGAGCGATGGGTCTCCTCGACCGGAGGTCCGGCTACTACCGGTTGAAGATCACCCTGACCATCTTCGCCTTCCTGGCCGGATGGGTCCTGTTCGTTATCGTCGGCAACTCGTGGACGACCCTCGCCGTCGCCGCATTGGCGGGGATCACCTTCACCCAACTCGGCTTCATCGGCCATGATGCTGGGCACAACCAGGTATTCGGCACACGCCGGCGCAATCGCCTGCTCGGCCTCACCGTAGGAAACGTGCTCATCGGGCTGAGCTTCGGCTGGTGGGTTCACAAGCACAACGCCCACCATGCGCATCCCAACGAGATGGGCCGCGACCCCGACATCGGCCAAGGAGTCCCCTTGGCCTCGCCTGCGCCGGGAAACGGGCGCCGCCCTCTCGCGTCGCGGCTGGCACGCTGGCAGGCGCCGCTCTTCTTCCCCCTCATGCTGCTGCGAAGCGGGGGTATGCACGTACTCGGGATCAAGCGGCTTTTGTCGCGACGAGACCGCGCCTCGGCGGTAGAAGCCTCCCTCATCGCGCTGCATGCCGCGCTGTACCTGTCGGTGGTGCTGCTGGTGCTCTCCCCGCTTAAGGCACTGGCGTTCATCGCCGTACAGCAGGCGATCTTCTCGCTATACCTGGGCATCAGCTTCGCCCCCAACCACAAGGGGATGCCGATCATCGAAACCGCAACGGCGACCAGCTTCGCCCGCCGCCAGGTAGTCACTGCCCGAAATATTACGGGCGGCCGGTTCACCGACTTCATGCTCGGCGGCCTCAACTACCAGATCGAGCATCACCTATTTCCCACGATGCCCCGGCCCAACCTGCGACGGGTCCAGGGCCTCGTCAGGGACTTCTGCGCAGCGACCGATCTTTGCTACTGCGAAGAAAGCTTCGTCGAGTCATTCCGCCAGATCCTCCATCACCTTAGCGACGTAGGAGCAGCCAGCCACGTTCAGGAGGCGCAGAGGCGGTCGGCTTAACCTAGGGCCCGACCCTTGGTGGACCGCCGTTCGGAGCCGGAATCCAGGTCCGTTCGAACATTAGCGCCGCTAACGATACTTCCGGGGAGCCAAGTTGGGAGCCATCAGCGCTGGGCGCCAGGCTACAACGAACCAACGCCTTCGTAGGTGAACGGCATGCTGGACTACGCCCAGCCGCGTCTGGCGACTGATTCACACCGAGGAGGTCACTGGTTCGATTCCAGAGCCGGCCGTTCTGCTTGGGTGCAACGCTGAAGTACAGCAACGACTACTGGCCGGCCTGCGCGGCGCGGGTCACCTGGCCTGGCTGACGGCTTCCCGCGCCGCCGCGCGCAGCGCCTCGGCCGCTGCGGATCTGCCTTCCGGTGTGGTCTGCAGTTCCCACTCGTCGAGCAAGACCACAAGACGCCGGTCCAGCTCGTCTTGCTTCTCCCACGCCGGCAGGTGGTTTAGCAAGATGACCGAGAATTCACCCACCTGCAGGCCCCCGGTACTCCGGGATGTTCATTGCCAGCCAGGCACAGGTCGGTCTCGAATCCCACGGTCCGGACGGATGCCACGGTGAACGGCTGGCCTGTGAGCGCGCAGACGCCGCGTTTGGCCTCCAGGACGGTGCCGGACAGGCGCACGTGGGCGTTGGCTTGACCGGGATCGGCGAAGGCTCCGTAGGAAAAGATGATTCTGCGGCCACTCATGGCGGCCAGGTCCAGCCTCGCTCGCGGTAGTGCTGCGGGGCCCCGGGTCGTATCTTCTGACGGGTCGAGCAGGCTGGCGGGCGACGGCCAGCCCGATGCAGGCGAGGTTGGAAGCCATGCGATGACCTTATGGAGCGAGCAGGCGCAATGCACCGAATATACGGACCAGTACCGGTGTCCACCCGCCGGGCGGGAGCACTGAACAGGCTCGCAATGCTCGCGGAGCCGATCTGGCAGGACCGGCTCCACGAGCGACACGCTGTCAGGGCGTCATGACACCTCGAAGAACAGCTCGTACCACGTGCCGGATGTCTTGAAGTCCACCGACGGCGGGTTGCCACTTTCCCTGACGGTGACTTGGCCACCGATCTGCTTGAACTTGCCGTTGGATACTTCCTCCAGCGTCACCTCGGCGCGGCCGTTGAATTTGACGCTCGTGGGACGCAGATCCTTCTTCGTTCCCTTGTCCATGGCACGGTTCCAGACGGTGATGCCGTCGACGATGATCTTCGGCTCGTCGAGGCCCGTGATGTCATGCTGCCGATGGCATTCCAGCGTGACCAGTTCCAGTGTTGCCACTGCGTGTGCCCCCTTGTCGTGGCGGATGATGATGGGCACGACGCTCCCGGACCGGCGCTAACCGAGCGCTAACCAGGTCGCGGAGGACTGAAACAGGGCCATCTCAAGCACAATGCTTACTGGGCTCGGGTTGCCCCGGCACTGGCCCAGCGGGCCGCCTGCCGCAGGAGGATCTCGGTCGGCGGGTCCGGCGGGACGCCAAGCTGCCTCAGGGCCGAGCCGACCCGCCGGCGTGCCGCCGCAATCTGGGCGGGACGGCGGCCCCTGAGGGCAGCGGCCAGGGCGACGCGGTGGCCGCGGGCGTCGAACGGTTCCAACGACAGCGCCCGCTCGGCCAGCGCGAAGGACGCCGCCGCCTCGTCGGCGACCAGGCGCAGTTCGCCGAGCGCCAGCAGGTGGCCGACATGGCGGATGCGGACCTGGTCGATCTCGACCACGACGTCCGGGCTACGCACGTGGTGCAGGTCAGGCAGCGGATCGCCGCGCCACAGCGCGACCGCGTCGGCAAGCAGGGCGGCCGTGCGGTCGATGTCACCGTCGGCCCGCGCCTGGACGGCACGCTTGTCCAGGCGGTCAAGGGTCCACAGATCCACGGAGAGAAATTCGGACTCCAGGAGCCGGATCGTGTCACCGTCGGTGCGCAGATGGTAGCTCGCGTCACCGCCGGATCGGTCGGGTTCGAGCAGCCGGCGAAGGTGGGTCAGCGTCACCCGCATGTTCCTGGCGGCCTTCGCCGGGACCAGGCCCGGCCAGAGCAGCTCGATCGCCTGATCGCGGGTCAGGACGGGGCGCACGGCCAGTGCGCTGAGCAGTTGGCGCACGCGGGCACGCCGGAGCTCGGGTGCGTCGACCGGCACACCGTCACGCGTCAGCCGCATCGGCCCGATGACAGCGATCTGGGTCCGCTGCTCAGGAGGCGCGGGCAGTGCCGCCAGCAGCTGCGCAGCTCCCGCTGAAAGGGGTCTTTGGGCCGACCGTGCCGTCTCGCGGAGCTGCCGGTGGACTACCGGCCCGAGCGTGTCGGCTAGCCATCGGCCGAGCTCGTGCCCGTGGGGGTGACCCGCAGCCGCGAGACGAGCGGCCAGTTCGACCGACCACGGCAGCGGCAGGAAGCACAGGGCGTACGCCGGGGTCAGCTCCCCGGCAGCGGTCAGGTCGCCCGCCCGCGCCTGAACCAAGGCGCGCGCCGTGGCCCGGGCCGTGACGTGCGAGGGACCAAGGGCAACGCCGTCCCAGTGCGCGCGCAGCCGATCGTTCAAGACGTAACCGAGGGCCAGAAACCGGCGCAGGTGCCGTTCGGCAAACCGATCCTCGACGGGCCATCTGGCCACGTGGCGAGCGTAGGCCTGCCGCGCCGCCGGCTCCGCGCCGCGCACTACAGCAACGGCCGCCTGGGCGGCGCAGGCTAGGACGGCGTCGCGAGGATTGTCGTAGTCAGCCGGGTCTCCGCAGGGAAATGATGGAAACGGGGCTTCTTCTCCGCACGAGGCCGCCATCACCGCCGCCAGCGCCGTTGCCACGAACCCTTCTCGCGCCGTCGTCGGGTCCGTGACCACCGCTGGCGGCCGGACGCGGGCCTGCGCACCGGCCCCGGAGCCGGCCGAGGCGTGGGCCAGGACCGCGCCAAGTCCTCGGCGGCGCAGCCGGTTCAGGTCGGACGGGTCACCGTCGAACCAGCGCGCCATGGCACCGGAGAGCCGGACGAGCTGGTCTCCGGCCTCGGCCAGCGTCCGGTCGGCCAGTTCCGCCGCTTCCCGGCCACGCCCGCACATGTTCAGGCAATGGAAATGAAATCTCCAGACGGACAGCGCGAGAGCCCGGGTTACCTCGTGCATCGGCGCCTTGCCGAACTCGGCTAGCGCGGCCTCCGGGTCACCGGCGACTTCGGCGCGCATCGCGGCGACGTTGTGGCGCAGCAGCGTCACAACAGGAGAAACGGGGCCGTCGAGCCGGTCCCCCCACTCGGCCACTACGGCCAGCCGGGCATGGTCGGCGCGGGAGTGCGCCGTGATCATTGCCTGTCCCAGCACGGCTGCGGCGCCGTGGTGGTCACGACGGTCGAGCATCTCTCGCCAGGCCCGGTCGAGCAAGGGGTCGATGCGCGGATCCTTGAAGTCGCATGCGTGCAGAACCGCGGCCCGCAGCAGCACGAACGCCGGGTTGTCCGCGACCGGTGGCGGGACCGCGCCGAGCCATCTCTCCGCGATGGCGCGCGGCAGCGCCGACAGCGTCGTGTTGACAAGGTCGACGGCAAGATCGCCGAGCAGCCGCCAGTCCCGTGCCTGGCAGGCCAGCCGGCCGGCGCGGGCCAGGTCGCCGCGGGCGACGAGGACCGCGACGGCGCGTTCCCGCAGGGGGTGCTCGTCCTGCTCCGTCACGATCCGCGGCACCGCATCCGCCCACAGGTCATGCGCGCGGTACCGGCCGTCGTCCAGCACCCCGACCAGAGGTACCTGCCGGGCGAGGTCATCGAGGGTGACGGGACCGCCCGCGACCTCGGCGACCTCGCGGGCAGTGCCAGTGCCGAGCGCGGCCAGCGCGGCCAGCGCCTGACGCTGCGAGTCGCTTACCTGGCAGAGCACCTCCTCGCGGGCATACCGCCACGGTGCGGCAGGCCCGGCCGCGAGGGACAGCCGGACCATAGCGGGCCAGCCATGAAGCGGTTCTGCGATCCGCGCGTCCCGTCCGAGCCGGCGGGCCAGCGCCCGTACTTCGACTTCGGTGAAGGCGAGGTCCTCGTCGGCGATCCTGATCACCTCACCGGTGGCCTCACGCCGCGCGACGGGAACGTCAGGTGGCTCGCGCCCGGACAGAACAAGGTGGGCCGTCGCCGGCAGCGTTCTCGCGACCTCGCGGAGGAACGCCGCACCCGGCGAGCCCGGCGGGATCTCGTGCACGTCGTCAAGCAGCAGGCACACCTCCAGTGGCGCCCGCCGGATCACTGCGTCGATGACTTCCCGCGGTCCCGGAGCAGCCCGGCGGCCGAGCCCGCGGGCACGGCCGTCGACGGACATGGCGTCGAGGAGCGCCGTGGCGAAGCAGACGGGATCTTCGTATGCCGCTTCACAGCTCACCCACACGTCAATCCCGCGCGGCGCGGCCTGGTGAGCCCGTACCGCTTGAGCCAGAACGGTTGTCTTGCCGAAGCCCGGCCCCGCAACGAGCAACGTCACGGGCCGGTCCCAACGGCCCTCGAGCAGCCGGACGAGCCGCAGGCGCGGTATCTCAACGTCCAGGGCACGCGGCAGGCCGACCGGGCGCGTCAGCAGTGCCAGGGCGGGCGACTGTTCTCCGGCGGTCAAACGGGGCGCCATAGGATCGTCAGCCGGACCTGGAACGTTCATCGCGTTCATGACTTACGGAGCAGGTCCCCCGCACGCTGATACTGACAGCGCAGCGGTATCTGTACGGGGAGATCGCCGCCGGTAGCAGGGCCGCCGGCGGGTCACGGCGGCTGGCCGTAGGGGAATGTGCGGCCGCCGCCGCCGTGGTCTGGTTAACGTCCGGGCAACGCCTGGTCAGGAGCCTTGGAGCGAGACGCGACGCCGAGAGCCAGGGTCAACGATCCCGCGTGGCGTTCCTGATAAAAGGACGGGGTCCACGGTGATGACCTTTAAACGACGGTGGTCCGGTACTGATCGCGCCGCGCGGCGCGGCCTTCCAGCCGAGCTACCGGTGAGTGAGGTGGCCTCTGCGCCGGTGGATGTCCACGCCGTTCGCGGGCACTTCGCGTTCCCCCGAGTGGGACGGATCGTCACGAACAACGCAGCGAGCACGCAGCCGCCCGAAGAGCTGCTCGCGCTTTACCAGTCCCTAGCGCCCGGCTACGAAAACGTGCACCGTGGGCAGTCAAGCGCCTCACAGGCGATGACCACGCTGTTCGAGGAGTCCTACGACACGATCGCGCGGTTCATCGGCGCGCCCGGCCGGGCCAGCATCGCGTTGTACCGGAATACCACCGAGGCCATCAACGCGGTCATGTACTCGCTGCTCACCGAGTTCCGCGACGGGGACAACGTGGTGACCACGCTGATGGAGCACAACTCCAACTACGTTCCCTGGTACGCGATGTGCCGCGAGATCCTGCCGCGGTTCGGCCGGCGGGTGCACTACCGGCTGGCCCGGTTCGACCCGGTCACCGGCGAGCTGGACCTGGACCACCTGGCGTCTTTGATCGACGCGCGCACCAAGCTCGTGTGCTGTACCGGCGCCTCGAACTTCCTCGGCACAAGGAACCCGCTGCGGACCATCCGCGCGCTCGCAAACGCCAGCGGTTACCCACAGCCCAGCGGCGAGCGGCGTTCCTATGTGCTTGTCGATGGCGCGCAACTTGTGCCGGGGTCGTTCGTCGACGTTGGAGATCTTGACGTGGAATACCTGTCGTTTTCGTTTCACAAGATGCTGGCGCCGTTCGGGGTCGGCGTGCTGTACGCCAAGCAGCATCTGCTGGCGTCCTCGCTGCCGTTCCTCTATGGCGGCGACATGGTCGCCGAAGGGGGCGTGTTCCCCGACCGGGTCAAGTACAACGCCCTGCCATGGAAGTATTCCGCCGGAACGCCAAACGTCCTCGGTGCGATCATCTCAGCGCAGGCCCTGCGCATCCTGCTCGACCTGGCGACGACACCGAGGAAACTCACATATTTCCAGACGGCTAAGCCCATCGAACGCGGCGCTGTCCACGCGGCCATGGATCGCGTGTCGGCGTGGAACCAGGTGCTGACC
>WNGJ01008939.1_pt1 | contig 18721 bp, 13 predicted proteins | sample 5400611 | NCBI WGS metagenome assembly WNGJ01 (sample SAMN13153375, study PRJNA577476) | soil metagenome | isolation source: 40 cm soil or saprolite under Garry oak tree replicate 1 | place: USA:California | collected 2016-06-15 | reverse complement strand
ACAGTCACCGGGCGGCGCTGCGCCCGATCCGGGCCGCCGCTGGTGATCATGTTGTTAATCCTTCGATTTACAACACGGAGAGCACACCCGGGGATCAGCCCAGATCGTCGGCCGCGTACGCTCGGCCCACCGGTCGTCCTCCGTGGCCGGTGCGGCTACCCGTGTCCGGGCCGGGCCTGCGGCGGATCTGCAGACTGTTCCGCTTCAAAGGTTGCGGAACGGTGACTTGCCGGGCGCGGTGCCTGCTCCACTACCGCCTACCGCTAACGGGGTCTTCCGGCCACTCGCGCCGGGCCGGTAAGGGCCTTACAATGAGCGTCACTCGGATGAGAGTGGTGAGAGTGATGACTCATCCGGAAATACTGCATGATGGCGAGGGCCCAGCGCCGATTGTGCCCCCTCCTCTACCTGCCAATTCTCTTGGCCAGGAGGATGTTCTCGGGCTCCGCATAGCCGCTGCGCTGATCGACCTGGTCCTGCTGGCCGGGTTGTTCGTGATCATGGCCTCCGCCGTGGGCCAGGTAAGCGCGGCAGGCGGGAGCTTCGACGTCTCGCTCGACCCGGCGTGGGCGGCCGCGTTTGTGGCCGTCGCGGGGCTGTATTACTTCGCGCTGGAGGCCGTATCGGGCCAGACGGTGGGTAAGCGCCTGCTGGGCGTGCAGGTCTACGGCCCCGGCCGGGCCCGGCCGTCGGCGTGGGCGGTCGCGGGACGCACGCTGCTGCGGCTGGTGGACTTCCTGCCGGTGATGTACCTGGTCGGCTTCGTCACCATGATGGCCACCGGCGCCCGCCGCCAGCGGATCGGCGACCTGGCGGCCGGCACCGCCGTGGCGCGGGCAGCCCCGGCGCGCCACCGGGCCCTGGCGGCCGTGCCGCTGGCCGCTGTCCTGCTGGCCGCGGCCGGCCTGGCGGCGTACCGGGCCACCTCCCCGGGAAGCGCCCTGACCTACCGGGCGCATGGCGTCTCGTTCGACTACCCGGCGGGCTGGCAGGAAGTCGGCTATACGGGCCCGTCGTCCGGCGGCGGGACGAAGCTGTGGGGTACCGCGGTTGGCCCCGGCACGCCGTACGACAACATCGCGGTGGGGGCCTACCGGGTGAGCCCCGCAGTGACGGCACAGAACATCGACGCCGTCACCCCCGACCTGGAAAGCGCCATGCAGCAGGCGGGGATGGCCGTGCAGGGGGCCCCGGAGAAGATCACCATGGCCGGGCTGCCCGCCCTGCGGGTCCGGGTCACCGGGACCGTCGGCGGGTCCCGGTACGCGAGCACCTTGGTGTTCGCGTTCAACGGCACCACCGAGTACTTCGTGAACTGCCAGTACACGACGGGGATGGCCGCGCAGGTGCGGCAGGCCTGTGACCAGGTAACCGGCAGCTTCCACGTGAGCAGGGCGGTCCCCGGCGCCGCGGCACCGGCCACCAGCCCGCCCAGCTCGAGCGCCACCAGCACGGCGACCCCTTCGGCCAGTACGACGCCGGGGAGCAGCCCTGTCAACCAGACGCCCGGTAACGGCGGGCTTGGCGCAAAGGTCGTTCCGGCCCCGGCCGGGTTCGCGCTGTCGCAATACGCCGATGTGCACAACGGGCCGATGAGTGCCGCCGGTTTCAACCGGTACATGGGAGCGGGGAATCTGGCCGCCAGCCTCCATTTCGTCCGCGGCTACGACGTCACCTACGACAGCAACAGCAACGGTGACAGCATCGAGGTGACCCTGGTCCAGTTCGCCACCCCGGCCGACGCGACCAACTTCAAGGCCGGCTTTAATCCTGGCGGGCCGATTACCTCACGAGCCGATCCGGTCATCCCCGGAGGCGACGACTACGACTCGACGTCTCCTTATCAGGGCACCTACGACCATGGCGTGATCGCGACCAAGGGGAACCTGGCATTCGTGATCGATGACGTAAGCGGGAGCGCCGCCCCGGTACCACTGGTGGAGAAGATGGCACGCCAGCAGTACGCCGCGCTGTGACCTCATGCGACCCGACCGGGCAGGCTCCGGGCCAGGACGGCCGCCGCGGCCCGCACGAGAATCGCTGGTAATCGGCTTGCCCTGACCAGCGACAGATAGCGCTGGAACTTCGACGCCATCGAGCTCTCAAGATCACATGGATGGGGCACGGTCGTGAATGTATGCGCCGGTGTTGACGCAGGTCGCGGTCTTCGAGGCGTGCGATCTTGGCCGTCCCGGTTGGGGATCGTCATACGGACAGCTTCAAAGCCGATCCAGAGCCGCCACAATGGACGGCCTCCCTATTCTTCACGAGCATCGGCTGAGCACGCAGATCAGTGATCTGCGTGCTGCGTTGCTGGTCGGCTGGCGGCGAAGTGGCTGGTTTGTTGTGCCTTCCCGGGTGTTCTGGTGGGCAAGGGTCAGGGGCGGTTTTGCAGGAGGTCGCTGATGAGGGTGATGCCTGTCTGGATGGCCCGCTGGTTGGTGTTGCCGAAGCCGAGCAACAGTTGCGGCGGGCTGGAAGCGTGGTCCGCCCGGTATGTGCTCATCCCGTACAGCCCGACCGAGCGTGACCGGGCTGCACAGATTACTTCCTGTTCGGCTGTTCCGGTGGGGAGGTGGGCCACGGCGTGGAAGCCAGCCGCCAGGCCGGTTAGCCGCACACCGGGGGCGTGGGCGGCGAGCGCCTGGACGAGGACGTCGCGGCGGGCGGCGTATTCCGCGCGCATCCGCCTTAGGTGCCGGTCGTAGCGACCGGTCTCGATCAGCAGCGCCAGCGCGAGCTGGTCCAGGCCCGGCGATGCGCGGTCGGTGACGTATTTCGCGTCGGCGAGGGTGGGGGCGAGGCGGGGCGGGCTGGCGATCCAGCCCAGCCGCAGCACCGGGGCGAGGGATTTGCTGACGGTGCCCAGAGCGATCACCCGATCGGGTGCGAGTCCCTGCAGGGCGCCGACCGGGTCCCGGTCGTAGCGGAACTCGGCGTCGTAGTCGTCCTCGATGATGACCGCCCCGCGCTTGGTGGCCCAGTCGATCAGCGCGAGCCGACGTTCGGGGGCGAGGACCACGCCGGTCGGCCACTGGTGGGCGGGGGTGAGCACTACCGCGCCCGCGCCCGACGCGTCCAGGGCCGCCACGTCCACGCCGCGATCATCGACGGGTACCGGGACGCCTTCGATCCCGGCCCAGGCCGCGGCGGCGGCCATCCAGGCGGCCGGCCCGGGGTCCTCGAAGGCGACCCGGGTCAGCCCTTGGCCGGCGAGGGCACGCAGGACCAGTCCGAGGCCTTGGGTCATCCCGGAGCAGATGATGAGCTGGCCGGCGGCGGTGTCGGCGGCGCGGACACGCCGCAGGTAGGCGGCGAGGATCTCGCGCAGCCGCGGGTTCCCGGCGGGGTCGCCGTAGCCGAATTCGGCGTTCGGGGCGGTGCGGGAGGCCTCGTGGACCGCCCATGCCCAGTCCTCCCGCGGGGCCGACGCGAGGTCGGGGACGCCGGAGGCGAAATCGGCGGCCAGCCGTGGCCGGGGCGCTGATCCCGCAGGCGCGCATCCACGTGCAGGACCCGCGCCTGGCCCCGGTGACGCGCCGGGCGTGCGGCTGCACACCGATCCCGGTCTGCGGGGCGCAGTTCGTCATCACCGCCGGCCTTCAGGCAGGTGCTGGACTCCCGGGGATCCGCGGCTACCGGCCGGAGATGGGCTGCCGGATCTTCACTGAGGCCGTCGGGATGTTCTCGCGGGGACATCCCATGCGGGACGTGCCGGGCGGAGCGCAGCAGCTTGCAGTCCGAGCCACCGTGGGCTCGGCATTCATCTGGCAGGCGCGGGGAGCAGGGTGGCCGGGTCGTGATAGGGCAGGCCGTGCGCCTCGGCCACGGGGCGGGAGACCAGCTGACCGCCGAGCGTGCTCAGCCCCTTCGCCAGGGCCGGGTCGGCCGCGGCCGACGCGGCCACCCCGTTTGCTGCGACGCGAAGCAGGTAGGGCAGGGTGACGCTCGTCAGGGCGAGGGTCGAGGTGCGGGCGACCGCAGCCGGGATGTTGGCGACGCAGTAGTGCACGACGCCCTCCTCGACGTAGGTCGGCTCGGAGTGCGTGGTCGGGCGGCTGGTCTCGAAGCAGCCGCCTTGGTCGATGGCGATATCGACAACGACACTGCCGGGCCGCATGCTCGCGATCATTTCCCGGGTCACCAGCTTCGGCGCCTTCGCGCCGGCGACCAGCACCGCGCCGATCACCACGTCAGAGTCGGCCACGTACGCCGCGGTCCGTGCCCGGTTCGGGACGACCAGGTCGAGCCGGCCGCCGAACACGTCGGAGAGGTAGGACAGCCGCGCCGGGTTGGTGTCCAGCACCCGCACGATCGCCCGCAACCCAAGAGCCATCTTGGCGGCCTCGGTTCCGGCGACGCCACCGCCGATAATGGTCACCTTCGCGGCGGGCGTGCCCGGAACTCCTCCCAGCAGCAGACCCGCCCCGCCGGAGGTGCTCTCCAGGTGGTGCGCCGCGGCCTGCACAGCCATCCGCCCGGCGACTTCACTCATCGGCGTAAGCAGCGGCAGCCGCCCGTCCGTGGTCTGCACCGTCTCGTAGGCGATCGCGTCTATGCGCCGGCTGAGGAGAAACTCGGTGAGCTGCCGGTCAGCGGCCAGGTGCAGGTAGGTGAACAGCTGCTGGCCAGACCGGAACCGGTCGTACTCTTCTGGGACGGGCTCTTTGACCTTGACGATCAGGTCCGCGGCGGCGAATACCTCGGCCGCGGTGCCGGCAACGCGGGCGCCGGCCGCGACGTACTCGTCGTCGGGAAACCCGCTGCCGGATCCGGCGCTGGCCTGCACCACGACGTCGTGGCCGTGGTAGGTCAGCTCGGCGACACCGTCGGGCTGCACCGACACCCGGCTTTCCTTGTCCTTGATCTCCTTCGGCACACCGACCACCAAAGCGACCATGTCCGCTCTCCTCTCTCCGGCGCGCAGCCAACTGCGTGCAGGGCGAGCCCCGCCGCCCAAGAGGTCTCGTCACGGACGACATCACGCAGGCGGTGCCGCCTTTATCTGCAGCTGACCCTCAGCATCGAATAGCGCGGCAACCTGACGCAACACGTGGCTGGGCCAGCTGCCAACTCGCCGTCGGCTGATCGCTCGGCACCGCTGACCACATACCTCGCCGGCGCGGAGCCGGGCGTCTGCTCCGCGCTGCTCACCGCTGGCCGGGCACGCCGTTCTGGCGGGACCTGGCGAGCGTACGCTGACCAGGCTGCCTCATCACTGACTCAGGAGCCGGTCATGGGGATCATCGCCCGGTTTTCCGGCCGGTAGTCACCCGCCGGATGGTCTCCTGATCCGCACCCGAGCCCCCGGGTCCGCGCCAGCAGGAGACCGGACAGGACGCGACCGCTGATGTGGCGGCAGCCGAGCAGGATGACGTGTACTTCAGCCCGGGCACGCCCGCCAACCAGGCCGAGCTCTTACCCCGTCCTGGCCGCGCAGCACGCCTGCCGTCCCGGCGGCCCGGACCTCGCCTGTGCCGTCGCGGCGCCCACCTCGCCCCTGTTGGCCATGGCAGACCGGATCGTTGCCGGGCACCATGGGGCAGGTGACAGATCGTGCGACGGTCAGCCGGTGGCTGACACGGCTATGAGGCCGCGTGGCGGGCGCCTGGCACCGACGGCCTGGCGGGAGCTTCACCGATGACGCCGCCTACCGTCACTCCCCGTACGAGGAGCCCGTCACCGGCTTGAGCGCAATCCGGCGGATGCGGGAGCAGGACAGGGACGGCCCGGAGGAGTTCTTGACCCTCGCCAGCGACATTCTCGCCGTGGACGGCCCACTGTGGTGGTGCGCGCCGAGCTCCGCTACGGGATCCGGTCCACCAGGAGTACCGCAACCTGTGGGTCATGCAACACGACGACTACGGCCGCAGCAGCTGATTCGAGGAATGACCCTACTGGCCGGGACGGCCCTACTCCGCCGTGACGACCCGCCGCAACCAGCATCCGCAATCGCCGCGGCAAAGTACGCCAGATCCCGGGCGTCGGCCATCGGCACCTGATGCAGACCGCAGCGTGATCGAGTTGCCGCACGCATTCCCGCCCAATGCGCCCCTTCCGGGTTGGCTGCCTGGGCTCGGAGGTGCACGCGAATGGACGTTCTGCACGTCCTTGCGCGGGCAGGACTCGACGGCCTGCCTGCTGGGCAAGACTGGGGGGCGGCCGGGGTCGGCCCCGGGTCGGTGGCTGGATCGCCCGGTTGGAAGGTGGCACGCATTGGCTGGGACGCTGCTGATTCGTAGTCTTCACGTTGCGGAGTCGTGCCGCGCCGGGCCGATGGCGGGTGGTGTCCCCCGGGGTGACTATGGGGGGATGAGGACCCGGCGCCCCGCAGGGTATGTGGTTGCGGTAGCCGCTTTGGGTGCGTTTGCGCAGCTGGCGGCCGCCTGCGGCGGCCCGGCAGGTCCGTCTGCTCACCCGTACCGGCAGCGAGCCAGCGGCGGGCAGGGCCACTGCCGGGCACGTCCGTCATGGGCTCGCCGGCGTCGTCGCCGGGCGCGCCGCATCTGACGCGGGCAAGCTCGCCGCCGCGGGCAGACCGGGCGGTGCCAGGATCGGTGATCCGCAATCTCGACACCGCCCCCGGGTCGCCCTACCGCCGGGGTCAGAAGGTGGTCGCGCTTACCTTCGACGATGGGCCGTATCCGGTCTACACCCTCCAGATCCTGCGGATCCTCGCCGCCGCCAAGGCGCCGGCCAGCTTCGAGATCATCGGCCGGGACGGTGCCGCCTACCCGGGCGTCTTGGGTGCGGAGAACGCAGCGGGCATGGTGCTGGTAAACCACACCTGGACTCATGTCGACCTCGCGCTGCTGCCCGCCCGGGGATGGCCGGCCGAGGTCGACCGTGCTAGCAGCCTGCTGCGCGGCGTCACGGGCCGCCCGGTCCGGTGCCTGCGGCCGCCCTACGGCCTGAGCGACCGGGAGGTGGACACCCAGCTACGCGTGCGCGGGATGGCCGAACTGGACTGGGACGTCGATCCGTCGGATTATCTGAGGCCGGGCGCCGCGATGATCACCCGGCGCGTGCTAGCGGCCCTGCACCCCGGCGCCATCGTGATCATGCACGACGGAGGCGGTAACCGCTCGCAAACCGTCGCCGCCCTGCCCGCCATCATCCGCGGCATCCGCGCGGCCGGATACCGGATCGTGCCGGCCTGCGCCGGCTGACTGAACCCGGCGGACAAGCGGCGGCCCGCTCCGGCCGTCATCATCGCAGGCACCAGCGACTGCGCACGTTTCACGCCGCCGCCCGGATGACCGCCGTGCCCTGCCCAGCCGTGACCAACGATCACCGGTCGCATTTCCAGGCGGCGATCGCCGCCACCTATCGCACCGGTTACCTCACGCCGCCGGCCGTGCAGCGGGACATGCTGGACGAGGCGACTGTCACGATCGGATGCGAGGCTCACGAGCCGCCGGCCGCAGCCGAAACGGTCCGGTCGGTCATCAGGCGGAACGCCGAGCTCGTCGCGCATACCGGAATGAGTAACGAACTGACCGCCCGGCGCCAAGCCCGTCACCGCGGAACGTTCTCCCAGTCCGCACGGCGCAAATAATGGAGTGATCTGCGCCCATTCAATCTCATTATCAGCGCGACATATGGCCGTCCCGAATCGGCGATCGGCTCCATGAGGTAGGAAAGCCCTCGTCGCACTGCGTAATCAGCCTTGGCCTGGACCAACGCGTACAGTGCCGCCGATCTGAGCGGAGATTCTGGTTGTGCAGCTAATGGTGCGCTCGGCGCCTGATTAGGCATTCTGCGTACGGTGCAGCATCTGGTAGTGCCCCCTGGAACATCTGGCCTGCCTTCGGTAGGCAGGATTAGCCGCGGGCGGGGATTTCTGCGGTCACTCCGGTTCGCATTAGCGTGCCTTTTCTGGGTTATCGTTTCTGTTAATCCCGCGGCCGCCCACAACCTCGTCAAAATCGGGGCCCTCTCCAGGTGACGAGGACCAGGCCCAGAGCACCCGCCACCATCCGCAATCCCGCCATGAGCTCGAGCACCGGCTCACGCCTTTTTCAGGTCGAAGTAGCTACGGATCAGACGGCGGGGCCGGGGTCCCCGGTCGGCGGCACCCGGCCGGCGGGATCTGCGGCGATTCGCGCGCGGCCATCGCGTGGATGGCCCGAGTCAGCGCGAGGATCTGGTCAGAAAGGCCAAGCGGCTGCTCGTTCTGCGCTCCTCGGCTTGGGCCTTCCGCCAGCCAGAGCCGTCAGATCCGCGATGAGGCGTGGGCCAAGCGGCAGGAGCCATTGGCGCGGTCACAGAGCCTGAAGGCACCCGTCCTTCCGCTCAAGTTGAGCGCGTTCCGGCGCGAACCTCGGCGACGGCCTGCCAGTCATCCAGAACGCGCCGTACCCGCTCGGGCGACTCAGCGACGACCGCCTCGCGCAATTCGCCCGCGAACGCCTTCAGGTGAGTATCTGTATCTGGGAGGGAACTGGCCCAGGGGAACGCTGCCGGCAGCACCGCTGGGAGTGCACTGGCAGCCATCTCACTGGTCAGCAAGGCAGCGAGGAGCTGTGACATCGCCAGGGTGGATTCGGAGACGATCGCGGCGACGCGTTCGCCTTTGATGGTGATGTGCGTCACGACACCACGGCGGGCGTTGTCAATAGCGCTGACCAGGGTTTTGGCAGGCAGCTCGGGCGCGGACTGACCCGTACTGTCAGCGTAGCCGCAAAACCCCAGCCATGCAGCCCCAGGTCAGGCCTGCAGGCCGAGGCCGCGGCCGATGATCTCCTTCATGATTTCGGTGGTCCCGCCGAATATCGACTGGACGCGGCTGAGCCGCTAGAGATCACAATCGTGCCGGAGAGCGGCGGACTGGTGCTCTCGCCGGTCAAGGCCGGGCCCATCTGGTCAGCGCGAGCCGCGGCGTTCGCACGGCGCGATCTGGGCGGCGATCACGCGCCACGGGATCGCCTGGCCGCGTGGCAACTCCCCGAGCCGCGGTGTGGCCCCGACGACGACGCCGAACCACCGGCCGCGGATATCCCAGCCGTCGGTGCGGACGTCGACTCCGGTGAGCTCATCGCGGCACAGCTGCCACAGGTCCTCGTGATGCACGATCCCTGCCACGGCAGCCAGGTGGGGTCGTGCTCCAGCGAGCCGCCGCGCGGCGATCAGTATCTCGGCCGGGGTCAGGACGCTCACCACGACAGCATGCGCACGTGCCGCGCTCGATGACCACCGCGGCAGCGAGACCGTCGTCCGCAGGATGGGATAGCACTCCAAATAGGGGACTGTAATTTTTCAATGCGACAGAGCCGTTAAGTTGACAAACCCTCTCGCCGAGGTGTATCGAGATGCGGGCCGGGCCGGGGAGCCGATCTCGCTGCTTGAGCAGACTGTGACTGGTTTCGAGCGGGGGCTGGGCCCGGATCAGGACCGTGGCCGCGCGGAACAACCTCGCCCTCGCCCGCGCGGAAGCGGACCGAGCAAAGTAACGCCCTGCATGGGCGCTTTGATGAACGGATAAGTTGGCCTTTAGCAGCCGGGCGCGGCCTGTGTTTCCGCTGGTGGCTACAGCGTCGGTGCGCGGATAGATGATAAGTAGCGCGTCGCACCATGACCTGAGTCTGACGACTGCTCGCCAAGTCGAGCAGAGCCTACCTGCGCAGATTGTGGGCAGATCCGGGTGCTTGATCCACGCCCGGTCGACGCGGAACGGGATAGCGTCGGCATTCCTCTGCAAGAGGGGCGTGCGAGCAGTAAGGTCGGGAGAATGAGCGCTAGACGTCGAGAGCTAGAAAGGCACTTTAACGCATTCATGGAGGCTGGAATACCAGGACTAAGAAGGCAGGGTTATAATGCCACTGGCTACATGCAGCTGGTACAGGCCACCGGTAGCCATTACGCTGCTGCTAACGTCTTGCTGAATAGCCCCGGCCATACGCATTATGGGTTCCAGCGCTTGCACGCCATGGGGCGTCTTGACGCAAGTGCTGAATATGCGGCAAGTCTCCCTTGGTTTCAAGAGTTGTTCACGCAAGATCAGCTTTACGAAGCTCGAACCCGGCTGATCACCCATGAGTTTGACCTCGATGCAGCGCTGACCCGGGCAGCCGCTAACCCACCGGAATGGCTACCTGATGTTGAGGCGCTTGAGGATGAGGAGGAGTTACAGGCCACTTCATCGAGAGATTGGGCTTCCTGGCCCTTCTGCTGTGGAAGGGTTCGGCCGCCGGAGAAGATCACGTTCCCATTCCTGCAAGGTGCGGCTGGTCAGTTGTCGCTGCTGAGCATGGTCCGGCAGGCCTGCATCAAGTATTCGCTGCAAACGCCTCAAATGCCATCTGCGGACAGGAGCGGAAAGCCAAGGGTGCCAGAGGGAAGCGGCCAACAGAGCCGCTGCCTTGTCGGCCACCCGGGCTGCCACTAGCCAATGTGCTCGCGGCTGGTCACACTCGCCGGGAGGCGTCGTGAAGTGCGTTGCGTAAGCCTGTAGCCGTACCCGGCGGTAGAACCTGACCAGGCGGAACGGGACCGCGGCTACCAGGCTCGCTCCTTCTAGATCTTCAAGAGCTGACAGGAGCACACGGTAATACTCCTGCGCAGGGTCTGGGTGGCGTGCCAGCTGCTCGACCTTCTGGAAGCAGGCGTGCACCTTGGCGCGTGCCTCCCTCCGCTCTTTGGTCCGGTTCCCGTAAGTCGTCACAAGAGCGCCGAGCGTACCGCTGGCCAGAGACGCAGCCATCACAAGGACCCAAGTCATACAGACAAGCTAGCGCCCGGTTCAACTGACAGCGCACACCGTGCCGGGTGCAGGGAAGCCAGCCGGAAGCGTCCCGCATCTTCGCTGGCAGCTACAGCGTCAACGCGCGGGCAGACGGCGAAGTATCGCGTCGCGCCAAGACCTGAGACTGACGACCGCTCGCCAAGGCAAGCAACGCCGCGGGCGCGGCGACGTGCCCGGGCTGCGCGCGCCGGACTACCTCGATCCACAGCCGCAGGTGCACGTCGGTATACGCCGGATCCATCCGGGCCCAGGCGTCATCCCTGACCCTCAGCTCACACAGCGCCACCGTCAGCCGGGCGATCTCGTAATCCGAAGTGAACCTGCCGCCGCCGCGGTAACGGGCGATCATCCCGCCGGCCGTGGCCAGTCCCTCGGCGACGATCACGTTCCGCGCGGCGCCCAGGCGGGCGGACCTGCGGACCTTGGCGAGCAGCTGGGCGACATGCTGCTCGGCCCGGCGGGTGGCCTGGCGCATCGATTCCGCGGCGATGCCGCCGACCGGCGCGACGCGGGCGGCCACCGCGGCCCGGCCGGCCAGCACCTGTTTCCCCGCGGCGGCCATGTCGGCCGCGGCGGGATGAGCGGTCGCATCGAACGGCACCCCGGCGGCCGGGCAGCACGCCTCCTCGCCGCACCGGTAGGACCAGTAGCGTCCGTCCTGGACCCGGAGGACGTCGCGCAGGTCGATCCCGGCCCGCTGCGCCGCGTCCCGCACCGCGTCCACCACCGGTGGCACCAGCGGCTCGGGACCGTATCCGACGGCGGTCGCCGCGGGCAGCTGCTGTGAGCTGATGACCCCGGCCGCGTGCCCGGCGATGTCGGCGGCGAGGCCCGCCTCGGGCGGGTCGGGCAGGTCATACCGGAGCGTGACCCGGACGAGGTCGCGCGGCGGTGTGAGCCCGATCACGACGATGCTGGCCTCGGGCATGAACCCGAGCAGATGCGGGATGACCGCCAGCGCCGCAGGCGAGTCGGCCCGGACCACGATGCTTGGCTGCGCGGTCCGGGAGTCCCGGGGGTGTCTGCCGGGTATCGTCGCCCGCTGTGATGGCTTGTCTCATTCCGCCAGCATGCGGCCGTGCCGATACACCTAGCCACCGCCCGAACCATTGCATGTGGATAACTCACGACGTTATCCACAAGCCTGGCGGCGCGGCTTGACAGCCGAGGGCATGCAGAATCTGATACCTTGCCCCGCGCTGCCCCGGTCGGCCCAGCACCACCCGGCCTGGCGGCCAGCGACAGGATCGTGAGCACCAACTTGGTAACAGCCGCTGCCGTGACTGCGCGCCTGGTCGGCAATCGCTACCGAGGGGTGACCGCGCCGGAATGTCACGGGCGGACAGGGAGCGGCCTGCCGAATACGCGTCGCCTGTCGATGCCGGGTTCATCATGACCGAGCGATACCGAACGACCGGTTCTGGCGTCCCAGCGGCCACGAAGTCGGCAAGCGCACCAGGCGGGCCTGTGACGCGGCGGTCTTCCCCGTTCCAGCCCGCGACACGACCGGCTCTTGCGGCTACCGAACGTGGTGATCTTGTAGTCGCAGCAGCCAAATAAGCCCGGGCCATTCAACCGCCTGAAGCGGAGCACTTGGTCGCACGTAGGCCAGGCACCGTGTCGGCAGGGCACCCGCCAGGGGACTGATGAACCTGACGCCTGTGACGTTGCCGCCGTTTGTGACCTGGCAGCATGATGTGCGGTGCGGGGCTGTGCCTCAACCCGGCGGGGCCCCGGTTGGGCCGGCGTGCAGGATCTGGCCGGCCCAGCCGGCGTGGGGTTTCTCCGTGCGGGGTCTGCTGTGGTGGCGTGTTGTCGTGTGGGCGGCTCAGCGGCCTTGATGGCCAGCGAACAGCGGTGTGAAGGCGTCGACGGCGGCGTCTCGGGTGCTGAGGGCGGCGACGCCCCAGCGGTGCTCGATTGTCGCCAGGATCGAGGTGGTGTCGTAGCTGATGTGGGTCACGCCGGTCTTGGTCAGCAGCGAGGAGATGACCAGGGTGGGGACTCGCTCGCCCGGGCCCCATTGGTCGCTGACGCCGGGTGCGGTCGGCGGCGGGACGTGGTCCCAGAACCCGCCGTGCTCGTCGTAGGTGACTACGATGGCCGTGGTGGGCCAGTCCGGGCTGGCTTTGATCGCCTTGATGAGGTCGACTAGGTGCTGGTCACCGGAGGCGACGTCGGTGTAGCCCGGATGCTCGTTGTCGGGACCCAGCGGCTTGACGAACGACACCGCCGGCAAGGTGCCGGCGGCGGCCTGGCGGAGGAAGTCCACCTCGTCTTGCAGGTGCGCCCGGCCGGGCGCGCCCTGGGCGTAGTTGGCGTAGTAGTTGAAGGGCTGGTGGTGGTACTGGAATAGCTTGTCGGCGCAGTAGGGGTAGGTGTCGGCGGGGTTGTGGCTGGGGTCGGTGCAGGTGCCGGGGGCGGTGCCGTTGGTCCAGCCCGGCCCGGTGGTGATCCCAGCGGCGTTGTCCCAGCCGCCGGAGTACCACGCCCAGCTCAGGCCCTTGGCGGTGAGCTCGTCACCGATGTTGGGCGAGTGCAGCTCCGGCAGCCGCTGCGACGGGATGGAGGTGGGCGAGTACGGCTGGGACTGCGGCTGGATGGTGTTCACCGCGTAGTCGCCGCATACCACCCCAGCCGGGGTGGCCGGCCGGCCGGCCGGCGGGGTGCATGATGCGGTGAGAGGTGTGTCCTTGGCCGTCGGCCCGAGCGGCGAGGTGTACAGCGGGTAGCTGGTGGGCATGCCGTTGGCGTCGACGACCGAGTGCAGGTCGTTGCCGGAGCCGTCGTTGGCGGCCCCGGCGAACACCGGTGTCTGCGCCGCCACCAGCCACATGTGGTTGAGGTACGACCCCCCGAACGCGGCGTGGAAGAAGTGATCGGCCACGACTGAGGGCGGCGCGCCCGGGCCGGTGAGGTAGCGGTAGACGGGCAGGTCGGTGGTGTCGTAGAAGCCCTGAGTGAGGCCGATCGCGTCGCTGCCGGTGGTGAAGCGGTCCATCCGTCCGCCGTCGATCTGGTACTGCTCCTGGTAGTAGCGGTGCACCAGGTCCCGGGGCGGCTGGTTGAGCGGAATGTACCGGTCGATCGGGAAGACCTCGTTGGTGAACGCGCTCGTGAAGCCGCGGGGGTCGCTGCAGGTGGCGGGCAGCGGCGACGGCGAGGTGAGGTGCGGATCGTTCTGTTTCAGGCAGGTGTACGCGGCTCCCGCCTGGTCGACCTGGGTCTGGTTCGGCGTGGCCGACGGCGGCGCGGCGAGCCCGTCCACCCCGGGCCACAGCCCGTACAGGTTGTCGAAGCTGTGGTTTTCCTCGTAGATGACCACCAGATGCTGGATGCGCGCCAGCCCGCCCGCCGGACCGGCCGCGCCGGCCGGGCTCACGTTCACGGCGATCAACGAAAGTGCCGCCACGGCGGCGCAAATGAACACCCGGCGCATGGCAAACCCCCTCTTTCAACTCAGTTGGAACCTAAAGCGACCACGCTGGAGCGCTCAAGAGCAACCAGCGAAATTCCGCTGAATTACACGAAGATCCCGCAGACGGCGCACCTTACGGGAGTTGCGCAAGTCGCCGGGCAGCCTGGCCACGCCCGCTCACCGGTGGCCCGGGCGGCAGGCTGGCCGACGCCCAGATCCGCGCCGCCCGCCGGCGCCGTGACAGGGCAGCCCGCTGACCGGTCCTCAGAAGCAGATCTGCGACTGACAGGACTCCTCGAAGACGCCCGCAGCCGCAGGATCCTGCGCGCGGTTGGGCCTGTCCGCCAGTTCCGCCATGCCCGCCTGCAAGGCCGCCTGGCCGCCCAGGAATCGGCGCCTGGACAAGGTCCCGGCGAGGCCCGCCCAGCGGGCGGAGACGCCGCAGCGCCCACAGCGGAAGCGCCTCCGCAAGCCCCTTCCGCCCCAGCCGCCGCAGTTAGCCTCGTAGACTCGCAGAAGACTCCGGGGTGAAGCCCGGTGGGCAGCCTCTTTTCGCCGCACACGTAGCCGCCGATCTGCGTGGCGACCGGAGCGTTACGGCGTCACCTGGGATGCGCGCATATCTGGGTGATCGGCGCTGCGGCACCCCCGGAATTGAGTGCGCTTCAAGGTGGCAGCCGAGTCTCGGCTGGCACGCAGTTCCGCTGCGTGAGGGTGTCCGCGCGCGGATGCTGGATGTCCGCCTGGCGCGAATCGGCGGTCTCTCCAAAGATCACGTTCCAGGGTAGGTGTTGACGATGCGGCCGCGAGAGACGACGGTGCGGACGTCGCGGATCGCTGTGATGTCCGTGGTCGGATCGCCGTTGACGAGGAGCAGGTCAGCGTCGAGCCCGGCCCGCAGCCGGCCGGTCCGGCGGGCCAGCCCGCACGCATGGGCGGCGAGGCTGGTAGCCGACGCGAGCGCGGTCGTGGCGGGCACGCCGCAGTCGACGAGTTCGATGACCGCCTGCGGGAGGATGCCGTGTGCCTTGACCGGGTTGATGCCGGAGTCGGCGCCGCTGATCAGCGTGACCCCGCCGCGGTACAGTTCGCCGACCTGGGCCAGTCTGCCCTCCATGGTGAAGCCGGTCCGCTCCATCATGGCCTTCATCTGGGCCGGTGGCTGCCCGCCCGAGCGGGTCAGGTCGTGGCCCAGCGTCGGGCAGACCACGATCCCGGCCGCGGCGATCGCGGCGGCGAGTTGCGGCGGCGTGTGCATGCCTTGCCCGCCGAGGCAGCTGCAATGCTCGATGGCGTCCACCCCCGCGGCGATACACTGCTCCACGGCCGTTAGCGCGTGCGCGTGCGCAGTGACGGCGAGGCCGAGCCGGTGGGCCTCATCGATGACGGCCCTGACTTCCTCCGCTGTGAACTGACAGGCCCGGATGTCGGTAGCGGGCGTCATCACCCCCCCACTCGCCATGATCTTCACCAGGTCGGCTCCGCGGTCGGCGCGTTCCCGGACCGCCCTGCGCAGCTCGCCGACGCCGCTCGCCTCGCCACCCATGACCGCGCAGTGACCGCCCGCGCTGGTGATGGGCGGGCCGGAGGCGAGGACCGTCGGCCCGCCGGGCCGGTGCCGATGCCGGTCGACAACCGCCCACTGCTGGTCGCCGAGGTCCCGCACTGCCGTCACGCCCACGGCGAGCTGGGCTGTAAGCGCCGCCTCGATGGCCTCGTCGAGGCCGCCCGGGCTCAGGCCGGGCAACCGGTCCAGCGCGCCGAAATCGCTGTTGCCGCACAGATGGCTGTGGGTGTCGATCAGGCCGGGGAGCACGGTGGCGCCGGGCAGATAAGTCACCTCGCAGCCGTCCGGGGCCGGAGCGGAGCCAGGCTCCACGCCGGTGATGACGCCGTCCTCAACGAGCACCAGGGCACCGCCTGGGATCACCTTCTCACCGTCGAAGGCGAGGTCGGCCCGGTACCCGTGCCGCGCTGGTCGCCTGGCCCGCACTCCCATCCCGCTTGCTGGAGAGGTCACGTCAGGCTTGGCTGCTGCGACATCCGCGCCTGCAGCTCAGCGGCCCCAGGACCGGACAGTTGCGGAAGGGCGGCCCGCCGGCCGGTGAGCAGCAGCAGGATCGCCGCGACAGGTCCCTCGACCTGCCGGCCCCGCCCGGCCGACCAGGGGTGGTCGGTGGCGACGAGCCTGAACCCGCTCAGCTTCCGCTCGGCGTGGAAGGGCCTGCCCATCGACCACACACGGGTGGCAGCGGTTGCCGCGGCCGCTGGCGGCACCGGGCGGGTGCGGCCGAGCGGGATCGCGATGTCCTGGCCGTGCACGAGGACGTCGATCAGCGGCTCGAGCTCCGTGATGCCGGGCGCAGTCCTGCGGGATCCGATCATGCCGCGAAGCAGGACGGCGTACTGCCCGGTGGGCAGTCTGGCCTGCCGCACGGCGGTGTCGCGGATCATGCGGTTGAGGTTTCCCCGCGCACGGAGCATCGCCAGCACCCCGGCAAGCATGCCCATGTGGGCGAGCGTGAGGTGCGCCGCGACGTCACGGACGCGCCAGCCGGTGCACAGCGACTCGGTCTCCCACTCATCCGCAGACAGGCTGCCGAAGAGATTCGCGAGACTGAGCCGCTCGCCGTCGATCGTCCGCCACACGTCGCCGTGATTCATGGTGCCCCTGCCCCCGCTGCTATTTGATAAGATTCTCTTACCAAGAATGGTAAGAGAATCTGTCTAAGTCAAGGGCCTGGATGAGCGAGGATCCGCGTCAGCAGGAGCTGAACCTCGGCCTGCTCTGTTACATCGCTTCCCGGGCCATGGAGACCCGCGTGTCCGAGGCCCTGGCCGCAGCCGGTTTCGACGACATCACGATCGCGCAGGGGCGGGTGTTCGCGCGGATCGGCCCGGAGGGCACGCGGGTGACCGACCTGGCCGAGCAAGCCGGGATCACCAAACAGACGGTCGGGTTCCTCGTTGATCAGCTCGAACGTGCGGGCTACGCCCGCCGGATGCCGGACCCTGCCGACGCCCGGGCCCGGCTGGTGCAGATCGCACCGCGTGGAGAGGCCGCGGTCGCCGTCGCGAGGGTCGCCGAGGCCGAGGTCGAGGCCGAGTGGACACGGCACCTAGGCAAGCAGGGCGCGAGCCAACTGCGGCGCGCCCTCACCCGCCTCCGCGAGATCACCGACCCCTACCGATGACCTTGCCGCAACCGGCGGCTCACCCATCCGTCCTGACAGGCCGGAGACCAGATCACCCACCGTTCCATGAAGCCGTCGACGTAAAGCTGCCGCGAAAGGCCGCTACCGGTGGGCGGACCACCGGACTGAGGACGCACAGAACCGGCGGATCTGGACGCCTCCTCACGATCCATGCACCCATCAGGTGACCAGTGCATACTCGGCGATCTGGTTCATTTCAGAACTGCGAAAGGCTGCGCGGTGATCGCTGCGGCAATTCAGTCGCGCCAGCTAAACCGCGAGTAATTATGCCAGCAGGCGCATAGATATGCACATCGGCGACGCGCTCATTTCGGCATGAGTGAGCACCGGGGGACCGACTGCGCCAACGGTGACGCGCAGGATAGACGTCTTCTCCTGGCCTGATCAGCCGGCTTACCCTCGGGCGACCTCGAGTGTCGAGACCAGCGACGGTATGGTCAAGCTGGGTCTTGGGTCTGTGCCCGTCGTGCTGCCGGGCCCGTGGCCGTCCTTACCCGCCTGGCCGGCGCGCGGTGTGGCCACGCCGTGCCCGGTGGCCCGGGCACCTCGCGGTGCTGTTTGCCTGGCGGGCAGCCCGGCCGCGGGGTCAGCGCCGGCAGGCTCGGCGAGCTCGGCCTGCGGCACGGGTAAGGCCCGCTCGAGGGCGTTGTGCCAGCTGGCCACCGGCTGTCTGCCGCCGTCCTGGCACGCATGCGCGGCGGCTGCATCAAGGCCGCCGTCGTCTGGCAGCTCGTCTCCGCCGGGACTGGGCCAGCTACGCCGCCACTGTCAGCCGCGGCTTGGAACACTGGCCAGATGCCCTCCCTGCCCGGACTCGGCATCGCCTGGCGCGATCTTGTACCCCAGGCCGGTCAGCTCGCCGTGGATGCGCCGTAGCCCCAGCCCCGGTTGTCGTGCGCCATCTCCAGCACCAGGGAGCGCATCGCCTGCGCCGTGGGCGGCCTTCCCGGAGCGCGCCGCGGGTACGCCCACCGCCGCCTGACCAGGTCCGCATGCCAGCGCAGCAGGGTCCGCGGTGTGATGATCAAGCGCAGCTGACGGAGCTGGCCGCCGAGCCCGGACAGGTAGCGAACCGGGGGGCCAAGACCGCCCTCCAGCACGCTGCGGAGCAGGTCGAGCCCGGACAGGGCAACGAACTGCCCGGGGTCGGTGTAGAACCCGCGAACCGGTTCTTCCCAGGTAGGCGCCTGGGCGGATGGACCGGGCTTCCCGGGATTCATGTGCCGCACCCGGCGGGCAGCCGCCCAGGCCGTGCGGGCACGAGCTTGTGGCGGGGGTGCCGGCGATAGGGCCGCGGTGGCCGCTGGTGGTGAGCTGGCTGGGCGCCACCCCGACTGGCGGCTC
>WNGJ01007681.1_pt1 | contig 18722 bp, 19 predicted proteins | sample 5400611 | NCBI WGS metagenome assembly WNGJ01 (sample SAMN13153375, study PRJNA577476) | soil metagenome | isolation source: 40 cm soil or saprolite under Garry oak tree replicate 1 | place: USA:California | collected 2016-06-15 | reverse complement strand
ATCGGCAGGCCGTTCTCCATCAGCGGGTAGAAGCGAAGATAGGGACCGGACGGGGTCGCCGCCGTTGCAGCGTTCGGTGGACGGAGCTGCTGGTAGAGAGACCAGCCGCCCCCGAGACTCACCGAGCGTCCGTTCGCGCCAAGGACGAGGAACTTCGTGACCTGCTTCGCCGAAGCGGACGACGGAAAAAGCACGAGCGCCGCCGCCGCCACCACGACTGCGACCCACCGCCACCTCATCGCGATCTCATTCTAGGCGCACCGGGGACGCAAAATGAATCAGAGAGCCGCTCTCGGGCTCCATTCCGGAACAGTCGCCGAGGTGACCGCACGGTCGTCAAGAATGCGGAGGGGGACGTGGCTCGGCGTCCCACACGTAGATCGTTCATCAACCGCCGCCTGCTTATCGCCCTGCTGATTCCAGTCGCTGCAGGAGTCGTGGCGCATGGGGACTCCCGCGCCGCGACCGCTAAGGGCGTCGGAACCACGCTGATCCAGGGCTACATCGCCTACGAGTGTGATGGCTCGCTCTGTCTCGCCCATCCAGACGGCAGCAGGCAGCGCAAGCTGCTCTCGGGATTCCCGTGGCCGCAATGGGATCCGGCCTTCGCACCGGGCGGGGACAGGATCGCCTTTCGTGGTTACTACGGACCTGGCGACGGCGCCTACGCTCTCTATGTTGCCGGCGCAAACGGTTGCTCGGTTCACAGGCTGACGCGCAATATTGCCGGCAACCCCTCCTGGTCTCCAGATGGGAAATGGATCGCCTTCGACAGGAGCGGCTTCGGCGAGATCTGGAAGGTCCATTCGGACGGACGCGGGCTGACTCGCATCACCAGTGGCGCGGGTGCGGCGTCGCCTGCCTGGTCACCGGACGGCAAGACGATCGCCTTCACCCGGGTGGCAAACGGCCACGGACAGTTCTGGCTGATGCGTGCCGACGGCAGCGGGACGAGGCGGCTGCACACGGACGTCTTTGCCGCCGACCAACAGCCGCCTCCGGCCTGGTCGCACGACGGACGGCGAGTCGCCTTCGTCGCGATGCGCTCGCTGAAGCGAGCCGAGATCAAGCTGATGAACCGCGACGGCAGCAACGTCCGGATCCTGACGAAGAGATTCGGCTACGCCTGGAATCCGATCTGGCTGCAACGCGACTCAGGTCTGGTCTTCCTCGCTCGCCGGACAGCCGGGCTCGGCCCAGCGAAGCTCTTCATAGCCCGGCCCGATGGAAGCCAGGCGCACGCAGTTGCTACCCGGTTTCGGACCGAGCAGTTCGCGTGGATCCGTTCGCCCCTGCCATCCCGATCCTGCAAGTAAGCAGCCGAGCGGTGGAAGACCTCCGGTCAACTTGGCCGGTCATCCTTCTCCGGGGATTACCGGCTAGGCCCGGCTCCTTGCGGCGATTTCAGGCCGATTCTCGCGCGGGATCTGCGCGGGATGAAAAAGAAGCCGGCGGTCGATATGTCAAAGACATATACGATTTGCAGGGATTTCTACGGGAGCGACGGGACTCGAACCCGCGACCTCCGGCGTGACAGGCCGGCGTTCTAACCAACTGAACTACGCCCCCAGGGCGTTCCGGAGTCTAGCTAGGAGATTTCGGTAAGGCCTAGCTGGGCTCGACCTTGACGCCGCCCCGGGTCATCGCGCCTTCGTGTGTGCCCCGGGCGGTCCACTCCTGGACGACGAGATCCTCACGGATGTACTGGCGGCGACCCTCGAAGTTGAGGTCGGGAAAGACCGCGAAGATCCCCCCGATTGCGTTGCCGATCTGCTCGCGGCCGACGTTGAGATCGCCGGTGACGTGGTTCTCGAAGACGGAGTCCTCGGTGTGCATGGCGACGATCGCGTCGACGTCGTGGGCATTCCACGCGTCGTTGTAGCGGTCGATGAACTCCTGTAGCTCGTCGCCGTTCATGAAGCCACTAGCCTAAAGGGCTCGTGACCTGGCTGGACTGGGTCGTTCTCGGATTCGCTGTTCTGCTGGCTGTTCGCGGCGCCCAGCAGGGATTCGTCGCGGGGGCGCTTGCTCTGATCGGGCTCGTCGTCGGCGCGATCGTCGGCGGGCGGCTCGCCTCCGCCGTTCTCCAGTCCGGAAGTCACTCCCGGTTCGCGCCACTGATCGCGTTGGGCGGAGGGCTTCTGCTCGTCGTCCTCTTTCAGTCGCTCGGGCTTCGAATCGGACTCACGCTCAGGAGCGAGGTGCTGAGGATCCCGCCGCTCCGTTCGCTCGACACGGCTGGTGGCTTCCTGCTGGGCGCTGCTGCCGGCCTGGCTCTCGCCTGGGTGCTCGGCGTCGTGGCCCTCCAGTTCCCGGGGCAGACCTACCTGCGGCGCGAAGTGCAGAGATCGCTCGTTCTCCGCCATTTGAACAGCCTGTTTCCGCCCTCCACGGTGTTACAGGCTTTGGCCCGGCTCGATCCTTTTCCGGCACTCGGCGGCCCGCTCGCGCAGGTTCCGCCGCCGAACCCACAAGTCTTGCGCCTGCCAGGCGTTCGCCGCGCGGCGCCTAGCGTCGTCCGCATCCTCGGGACGGCGTGCGGGCTCGGCATCGAGGGCTCAGGCTGGATTGCTGCGCCCGGAACGGTGGTCACCGCGGCGCACGTCGTCGCCGGCGAGCGCGACACCGTGGTCAATCCGTTCGGCTCGACGGCACACCTCGCCGCACGGGCGGTGGCGTTCGACCCGACAAACGATGTCGCCGTCCTCCGCGTGACCGGGTTGCGTGCTCGGCCGCTGCCGCTCGTCGACGCGCGCCCAGGGGCCTCCGTCGCCGTACTCGGCTACCCCGAGGATGGTCCGTTTGATGCGGTTCCCGCTCGGATCGGGACGACGATCTTCGCGCTGATGAACGATGCCTACGGACGTGGGCCGTTCCCGCGGACGGTGACGACGCTCCGCGGGACCGTTCGTCACGGCGACTCCGGCGGTCCGGCCGTCGATGCGAACGGAGCGGTTGAGACCACGGTCTTTGCGGCTCGAGTGGGGGGAGGCAGCGGCTTCGGAGTACCGACCTCCGCGGTCAGGAAGGCCCTCGCTAACGCGAAGGGCCCGGTTTCGACCGGGCCCTGTGCGCCTTAGAAAAAACTCCGGATCCGGCTCTGGATGCGCTCCCAGGTGCTCGGAGGCGCCGCCGGAGCGTTCGGGTCGAGGCTCGCGCGAACATCCATCAGCGCGAACCGCATAGCTCCGTAGTCGGCAAACATGCCCATTGGCCCTCCCTTCGGGATTTCGGGGTGTGACGTTGCTTCTGTCGCTTGGTTAGTTCAACGACGGCGGAGCCACTCGGCTTCCCAGCAGCTCGAGCGCCGCTTCCGGCTGCTTGAACGGCGGGATCACGTAGACGCCGGCCGCCTTCTCGCGGGCCTCTACGTGGAGTTCCTTCGCGAGGGCGAGGCCCTCCTCGGCCGCACGTGGGCCGGCGTCCCGCAGCCGGTTCTGGACGTGTTCCGGAACGACGATGCCGGGGACCTCGTTGTGTAGCCGCACGGCAAGCTGGTGAGAACGGACCATGAAGATCCCGACGAGGACCGGGATCGGCCAGCCGCCGAGCAGCTCTTCGAAGCGGTCGAGGTAGCTGAGGTCGAAGAGCGCCTGCGTCATCGCAAACTGCGCGCCGGCGTCGAGCTTCTGCCGGAAGCGGTCGAGCTCGGTCTCGAGGTCGTCTGCCGAGGGATTGACGGCGACGCCGAGGAAGAACGAGGTTGGTGCGTCGATCGCTTTGCCGTTGAAGTCTTCGCCGGCGTTCAGACCGGTGACGACCCGCGCCAGCCCGATCGAATCGACCTCGTAGACGCCTTGCGAGCCCGGGTAGTCGCCGACGTGCGGGGGGTCGCCCGTGACTGCGAGGACGTTTCGGACGCCCTCTGCGTGGGCGGCGAGGAGTTGCGATTGCAGGCCCATCACGGAGGTGTCTCGCGGGGTCACATGTGGAATCGTCTCGATCGCGCAGGTGCGCTCGATCGCGACCGCCGCCATCAGCGCGTTCGCGCGGGCCCGGGCCATCGGGTTGTCGTTGATGTCGACGAAGCCGACCTCGCCGGAATCCTTCAGCCTCTTCGTGACGGCGAGCATGGCGTCGTAGGTGCCGCCCTTGGGGGGGTCGAGCTCGACGCAGGTCACCCACTCGCCGGCGCGCAGCTGTCGCGCAAGCTCGGTCTCTTCCGGGCGCTCGTGGGCGGCGACTACGAGCTCGCGCTCCGCGGCGGCGAACGGAGCGGTCGGCTGACGTTCCTCCTCGACCGCCCGGGCGATTGCGGCGATCTCGGTGGGCGTCGTTCCGCAGCAGCCGCCGATCACTCGCGCGCCTAGGGCGCGGGCCTGCGCGGCGAACTCTGCGAAGTACTCGGGCGTCGCGTGCGGATAGATCACGCGGCCGCCGGAGAGGCTGGCCAGGCCGACGTTCGGCAGGGCGGCGAGCGGCCGCCCGTTGCCCATCGCCTCGAGCGCGGCGAGCGCAGCGTGGAGACCGGCGCCGTGGTTTGCGCCGACCGCCGCCAGGTCGTAGCCCGCAAGCCGCTCGAAGGCGGCGCGTGCCGAGACGCCGCCGAAGGTCTCCGCATCCTCGTCGAAGGTGAGCATGGCGACGATGGGCAGCTGGGAGACGCTTTGGACGGCCTCGATCGCCGTGGTCAGCTCTTCGAGCTCGAAGAAGGTCTCGATCATGAACAGGTCAACGCCGCGCCCTTCGAGCAGTCCCGCTTGCTCGGCGAAGATTGGGCCTCGGGCCGACGGTGCGAGGCCCCCGAGCTCGCCGAGCGGGCCGATCGAACCCGCGATGAAGACGTCGCGGCCTGATACGTCCCGCGCCTCCCGGGCGAGCTTGACGCCTGTTTCGTTGATCGCTTCGAGCTCGTCCTCGAGAAATCGCGAGCGGAGTTTGTGGCGATTCGCGCCGAAGGTGTTGGTCTCGATCAGCTCGGCGCCGGCGCTGATGAAGCTCGCGTGCAGCGAGACGACGCTCTCCGGTGAGCGGAGATTGGCCTCCTCCGGGCAGCGCAAGCCGGCGACGGCGCTGGAGATCAGCACGCCCATGCCCCCGTCGGTCACGACAGGAGGCCCATGTTCAAGCCGTTTCTCGAATCGAATCGGCATTCAGGGAAGTGAACCACGACAGTCAACCGAGGATGGGGGATAGGTCAAGTAGAGGCCCGACGCGATACTGAAAACACATTCCGCGAGGCGCCCCGATGCGGCGGGGGCGCTCCGGAACTCAGTCCCCGAGGCCCCGATGCGGCGTGGGCTACGGAGACCTTTACTGCGGCTCTCTCACGGGAGACTCAGGCGGGGCCGGGCGGCGGCCCCGCCTGAAGTTTGGTCCGGTAAAGCCCAAGCCTCATCCGGCCGATAACAAGCGAACGACTCCTCCAGTCGGGGACTGACGGCAATCATCCTGCGGCTGCGTTTGGAGCTCACCGGCGGCGGCCTTCGGGCCGCCGCTCTCTCTTTCCTTGTAACAGACTGTTACTTGCTCGGTTCAGCCTGAGTAGGCGCTTTCATGGGGATTCGGCGCCTCATCGGGACCTGCCGAACTTTGCAACAGACTGTTACTTGGGATGTAGGAGGCGCCCCTCCATGCCGCCGGCGACCACGACGACTTGGCCGGTGACGTGCCCGGAGAGCTCGTCCGAGGCGAGCACGACGACCTGCCGCGCCACGTCCTCCGGCTCCGCGATCTTTCGCAGCGCCATCGTGGCGGTGACGCGCTCGAGCACCTCGTCGTCGACCTCGCCGCGGGTCATCGGCGAATACGTCCAGCCGGGACAGACCGCGTTGACGCGCGCGCGAGGGGCAACGCGGACGATCTCGTTCTTCAGGCTCAACAGCAGCCCCTGGATGACGGCCGACTTCGCGGCCGCGTAGTCCGCGTGTCCTGCCTCACCGAAGATCCCGGCCGTCGAGCCCACGAGGACGAGCGAGCCGTGGCCGCGCTCGGCCGCCCCGCGCAAAAAGCCGCGAGCGGTTAGGAAGCTCGCGGTGAGGTTCGCGTCGACGGTCTCGCGCCAGCGCTCGAGCGGCAGTTCCCAGACGGGAACGTCCTCCCGCGGCCAGATGCCGGCAACGGCGGCGCAGACGTCGAGCGGTCCGGCGGCTGCGAACAGCTCGTCGACCTCGGTCTCATCCGTCAGGTCGGCGCCGGCGACCAAAGCATCGCCGAGCTCGCTCGCGAGTGCCTCCGCCCGCTCACGGCCGCGGTGGTAGTGGACGACGACCTGGGCGCCCTCGGCGCTGAAGGCGCGAGCGCAGGCCGAGCCGATTCCACCGGAGCCGCCGGTCACGAGCACGCGCTTTCCCGCCAGCCCGGTCTCCATCCGTGAAACGCTACCGGGATGCGAGTGCACATCATCACCGACATGGAGGGCATCTCCGGGATCGTCAAGCCCGAGCAGACCAACGCCACCAAGCCGCAGTTCGAGGAGGGCCGCAAGCTCTACACGGAGGAGATCAACGCAGCAGTCCGCGGAGCGAAGGCGGGCGGGGCGACCGAGATCCTCGTCATGGACTGCCACGGAGCCGGCGAGGGTTACAGCTGGAACTCGCTGATCCCGGAGGATCTCGACCCGGACTGCGAGTACCTGGTGCAGGATGAATGGACGGGCTACACGGCCTTCCTCGAAGCGGGCTGCGACGCTGCCCTCTTCGTCGGCATGCACGCGATGGCCGGCACCGCTGACGGCGTCCTCAACCACACCGTCTCGGGTGTCGACTGGCAGAACCTGTGGTTCAACGGGACACGCGTCGGAGAGACCGGGATCAATGCCGCGCTCTGCGGGACGTGGGAGTGCCCCGTCCTCCTCGTGACGGGTGATCGGGCGGCCGCTCGAGAGGCGAAGGCGCTGCTCGGCGACGGACTGACCACCGTCGAGGTGAAGGAAGGGCTCGGCGTGAAGACGGCCCGGCTTCTGACCCCGAAGCGGGCGCGTGAGCTCGTCCAGGAAGGGGCGAAGCGCGCGCTTTCCGACCTGAAGGCCGTCGCCCCGTACGACCCTGGCAAGCCGTGCGAGATCAAGGTCGAGTACAAGAGCACCGCGCCCCCGCAGAAGCTGCGCTTCCAGTCCGGGGTCGAGCTCGTCGACGACCGCACGATCGTTTCTCGCGCCGATGACTGGTGGTCGGCCTGGAAGCAGTTTTTCTTCGCGGCGAACTGATGGACGAGCCGTACCTCGATCTGCGGCTTGGCGAGCTGCTCGAGTCCGTGACCGAGCGGGGAGGGCCCGGCGCGGGCGCGCTCGCCGCCCTCGGGGCCGCGAGCGCCGCCGCTCTGGTCGAGCTCGCGGCACGCGCTACGGAGCTCGAGGACTGGCCCGAGGCCGCGGGCGCGGCCGCCCAGGCCCGGAGACTTCGCGAGCGCCTGGTCCCGCTGGCGCGCCTGGACGCCGAGGCCTACGAGGCCGCGGTCGCCAAGCTGCGTGAGCACGACGACGACTTCGCGCTCGGCGAGGCGCTTGCCCGCGCCGCCGACATCCCGCTCGAGATCGCCGATCACGCCGAGAACGTCTCGGCGCTCGCCGCCGAGGCGGCAGCACGGGCGAACCCGGACCTTCGTGCCGACGCGGCGGCCGCGGCCGCGCTCGCGCTCGGAGCGGCATGGGCGGCGGCCAAGCTGGTCGAGGTCAACCTCGCCATGCACGCCGACGACCCGAGGCTCGCGCGCGCACAGGAGATCGCAGCCGGCGCGACGCGGACTGCCCGTGAGGCTCTGACCGTCGACGAGTGACCGGGGCGCTCATTGCGCTTTTCGTCGCCTCCCTCGCCGTCACGCTCGCGGCAGCGGGATTCTTCGCCCGCCGGCTCGACCGCGTCGGCCTCCGGCTCGGCTTGCCGGAGACACTCCTTGGCCTTCTGACGGCTGTCGCCGCCGACGCGCCGGAGCTCTCCTCGGCGATCGCAGCCCTGCTCAAGGGAGAACACAGCGCCGGCGTCGGCGTCGTCGTGGGCTCGAATGTCTTCAACCTGGCGGCAATGATCGGCCTCAGCGCGATCCTGGCCGGCCTGGTCAGCGTCCGCCGCGAGTCGCTGGTCGTCGAAGGCGCCGTCGGGCTGGCGGTGCTGCTCGCGGCGGCGGCCCTGATCGTCGGATGGCTGCCTCCGGCCGCGGCGGTCGCGATCATCGTGGTCGTGCTCGTTCCGTACGTGACCGTACTCGCCCTCGGCCCGCTGGGCGTCGAGCGGCTGCCAATTCGTGGCCGTGGGTTCCTGCACCGGATGTTCGGTGAGGAGCATCCCCGCGCGCCGCACGAGGGCGCGATCATGAGCTCTGCCCTGCTGCTCGTCCCGGCGCTGGCGCTGATCGTCGCCGGCAGCGTGCTGATGGTCGAGGCGGCCGTGCGGCTGGGCGACCGCTGGTCAGTGCCACAGTTCCTGGTCGGGGTGCTCGTCCTCGCCGTGCTGACGAGCCTGCCGAACGCCTACACGGCGATCCGGCTCGGCCTCCAGGGCCGCGGCTCGGCCCTGCTCTCCGAGACCCTCAACAGCAACACGATCAACCTCTTCGCGGGAATCGCGATCCCGGCGCTCGTGCTTTCGCTGGGGAGCTTCTCGGGGCTCGTGGCCTTCGATCTCGCGTGGCTGATCGGTATGACGCTCATCGTCCTGGCGCTGCTGGTCCGTGGGGTGGGCAGAGCCGGAGGCGGGCTCGTGGTCGCCCTCTACGCCGTCTTCGTCGTGGTGCAGATCGGCTACGGACGATGATCGTCGCCCACCTCGATCTCGACGCGTTCTTCGCCGCGGTCGAGGAGCTCGAGCAACCGGAACTGCGCTCGAAGCCGCTGGTCGTCGGCGGCGATCCGCACGGCCGCGGGGTGGTTGCGACAGCGAACTACGAGGCCCGGAAGTTCGGGATCCACTCGGCGATGGCCGCGGCGGAGGCGCTTCGACGCTGCCCGCAAGCCGTCTTCGTCCGGCCCCGGCACAGCCTCTACCGCGAGTACTCACGGGCTGTCTGGACTGCCGTGCGCGAGGTCGTGCCTACGGTCGAGCGCACAGGACTGGACGAGGGTTATCTCGACGTCGGAGAAGTGGCGGAGGACTTCGCCCGGGCGCGCGTCGTGGCCGAGGCGGTGCAGGCGGCCGTGCGGGGAGTGACCAGCCTCTCCTGCTCCCTCGGAGTCGCGACTTCCAAAGTGGTCGCCAAGATCGCGAGTGACCGCCGCAAGCCAGGAGGTTTGACGGTCGTGCCGGCCGGCCGCGAGGCGGAGTTCCTGGCCCCGTTTGCCGTCCGTCGCCTGCCAGGCATCGGGCCGCGCGCCGAGGAACGTCTGCGCGGCGGTGGCGTCGAGACGATCGGCGCGCTTGCCGCTTTGCCGGATGACGAGTTGAAGCGAATGCTTCCGGGCAAGGTCGGACCGCTGCTGCGCGCCCGCGCGCGGGGCATCGATCCGCGGCCGCTCGAGACGACCTCGGAGACGGTCTCGATCTCGACCGAGGAGACCTTCGACCGCGACATCGCCGACGTCGAGCAGCTGAAGGCGGAGGTGCAGCGGATGGCAGAGCGGGTTGCCGAGCTGCTGGAGCGGGGAGGCCAGACCGCCCGGACCGTGACCACGAAGGTGCGCTACCCCGACTTCTCGATCCGCAGCCGCTCGACGACGCTGCCGGTCGCCACCGATGACGCCCGCCGCCTCGCCGAGCTGGCTTGCAGCCTCCTCGATCGCGCCCTGGCCGATCGACCCGGCGCGCTCAGGCTCGTCGGAGTCGCCGTCTCAGGGTTGGAGGACCACCGCCAGCTCGCGTTACTCGGCTAGTCCTCTTCAGTCGACCAGCGCGCGACATCTCGAATCGAGACGATTCCGATCGCTCGGTCGCCTTCGACTACCGGAATGTGGCGAAAACCGCGATCGAACATGATCTCGGCCGCCTCCTTCGGCGACGCCGAGGGTGCAAGCGTCACGGGGTCGGGCGTCATCCACTCGCGCACTCGCGCCTCGCTGGAATGGGTGCGCCCGGCGACCGCGCGCGTGAGATCGCGCTCCGTCAGGATTCCAATCAGCCGTCCGTAGTCCGAAACCGCCGCCGAGCTGACTTCTCGGTCGACCATCTTCTGCGCGGCCTCGCCGATCGTGTCCTCGGGGGCCACGCTCAGGACGTCGCTCGTCATCAGATCGGACAGCGTGCTCATCGGAAGCGCGAGCATAGAAGAAAGCAACGCTGCGGCCTACTGCGCGTCCAGTCGCGCGTCCTCCAGGTCGAGGTCTCGCGTAACGCGGATCATGACGTCGTCGTTGATCCGGCCTTCGCGGCGGAGTGCGAGCACGGCCGCACGCTCGGCGTCGAGCAGCTCGCGGAGCAGGCGCTGGTAGGCCTGCGACTGCTCCTCGATCGCACCGTCGTCGTCCTCGGAGAAGCGGGCCGCGAAGCGGCTGCGCCGGAAGGCCATCTGGCGGCGCAGCCGGTCGGCCGTGTCCGGGCGGACCCAGTCTTCGTCGGCGAGCTCCTCGAGCCGTGCGAGCGCCGCATCGGCGGCGTGAATGCGGGCTTTGGACTCCTCCTTCTCGGCGAGGTTGTCGGACTCCACCCCGAGCAAGCGGATGACAAAAGGCAGGGTCAAACCTTGGAAGACGAGCGTCGCAACGATGACCGCGAACGCGAGATAGATGATCAATGCACGGTCTGGAAATGGATCGCCTGCGTCCGTCGTCAGCGGCAGCGCAAGCGCTGCGGCAAGCGTGACTGCGCCGCGCAGCCCCATCCATGAGATCACCGCGGGCCGCTGCCAGGGCGGCGCCGGCTCACGCCTCTCGGACAATCCCCAGAGGAACCAGGGAACGTACGACAACGGAAAGATCCAGACGATCCTGATCACGATCACGGCCAAGCCGACCAGGGCGGCATCGCCCAGCAGTTCGCCTGCAGAGCGGGTCGAGAGCGTGTCGAGAATGTGGTGCAGCTGTAGCCCGACGAGGCCGAACAGGAGGGCGTTGACGACGAAAGTGAGGATCTGCCACATCGCCGCGCCGTCGAGCCGCGTTTGCACGCTCGTCAGCTCGGGCGTGCGCCAGCCCATGTAGACGCCGACCGTGACCACGGCGAGCACGCCCGACACGCCGAGCGCGGCCGCGGGCAGGTAGGCGAAGTAGCCGGAGAGCAGGGCGATCGTCACCTCGACCGGCGGGTTGTCGATCCGCCGCCGGACGGCGGCGATCAGAAAGCCGATCACCAGCCCGACCGCGATTCCGCCGGCCGCAGTCCAGACAAACCGCCAACCGGCCTCCCAGATCGAGAAGCTGCCGGAGAGGACGGCCACGACCGCTACGCGGTAGAGGACGAGCGCAGTCCCGTCGTTGACCAGGCTTTCGCCCTCGATGATCGCCACGATCCGTCGCGGCACTCCGAGCCGCTGGGCGATCGAGGTCGCGGCTAGGGGATCGGTCGGCGAGACGATCGCACCGAGCACGAAGGCCGGGCCCCAGCCGACACCGGGGATGAACGCATGCGCGACCATCGCCACGCCGACGGTCGTCGCAGCGACGAGCCCGACCGCGAGTGCCGAGATCGGAATGACGTTCTGCCGCAGGTCGCGGAGCGACGTGTAGAAGGCGGCCGAATAGAGAAGCGGCGGCAGGATCCCGACTAGCACGACGTCCGGAGGCAGCGAGATCGTCGGAATTCCAGGGACGAACCCGAGCGCGAGCCCGCCGAGCACGAGCAGGATCGGGTAAGGAGTGCTCAGATACGGCGCAAGCACCAGCAGCGCCGCGATAGCGACCAGCAGCGCCAGCAGCACGAGGTCCTGGTGCGCGCCGAAGCTCATCGGCCCCGACGATACGCATCGTCCGCGGCCGTGTGAAACCGAGTCCGGTCGTTCACCGGCTACTGGCTGCGTTTATTCCTCAGAGGGCCAGGCCAGAAGGGATCCGGCCTACCGATTGGGCGGCAGGCCGATCCGGCGTGGGCCGCGCAGCCTCGGCGACACGAAGAGGACGCCCCCGCCGTACCGAAACCGCATCCGGGAGGTGGAAATTGTGGCATTGCTGATTCTGCTCGCGCTGATCGTCGCCCTGTTCATCGGGCTTGGATTCGTCGTCAAGTGGCTGTTCATCGTCGCCGTCGTGGCGGCGCTTGTCTGGGTGATCACGTTCTTTGTGCGCGGGGCCGCCTGAGAACGGCAGTACTGGAAGCCGGATCACTCCTGGGGCTAAGCTCACACCATGTTGTCCCACCTTCGCCGCTCGTTCAGCGATCGCAGGATCGCAATCGTGGCTTCGCTGGGTGTGCTCTCCCTGTTCGTGATCGCGATGATCGCCTTTCAGATCACCTACGCCGGCAACCCGGACAACCTCGCGATCGCCTGGAACCTATTCCTCGCCTGGATCCCGTTCGTGCTGGCGCTGATCATCTACGACCGGGGCAGGCAGGCCGCTTCGCTTCCAGCCCTTGGGGCCGCGGCGCTGCTCTGGCTGTTGTTCTTGCCCAACGCTCCGTACATCCTCACGGACCTGAAGTACATCGATGGATTCGGCACCGCTTCCGCGCTGTACGACGTCGTGCTCCTCGCGTCGGCGGCGGGGGCCGGGCTGCTCCTCGGCCTCACGTCGCTGTTTCTCATGCAAGTCGTCGCACGGCGCCTGGTCGGCGCCTTCAACGCGTGGGCGCTCGTGGTCGGCGCGCTCGCGTTGAGCTCCTTCGGGATCTATCTTGGGCGCGTCCAGCGCTGGAACTCATGGGACGTCTTCGCTCGGCCCGGCTCCTTATTCGGCGACATCGCCGGCGGGCTTCTTCATCCGCTGAGTCATCCGTACCCGATCGCGGTCACGATCCTGTTCACTTCGTTTCTGCTGGCGAGCTACGTGGTCTTCTACTCGTTCGCCCGACGGAGCTCACTAGTCAACGACTAGGGGTTTGGCGAGAGTACCCGGGCGTTTCGACTCGGCCGCCGGGCTCTGTTGAGCCGAACCCCGCTCGCTCACGCGTTCCGCGTCGACGTCCAGTGCTAGTGTCGAGCGGCTTCGATGCTGCTGTAACTCGTCTTAGGGATCGCGACTCGTCTTAGGGATCGCGCTCGGGCTCTCTTTGATGATCGTTGCAGTTGCCCTTACGCCGGCTCGGGTAATGCGAAGATCTGTCGCAGTCATCGTCGAGGACCGACGTGAGACCCTCTTGTACGGGGGGTTGGCGGCCGCGCTCGGTATCACCCTCGGTCTCGGAATCACGCTCGTGCTTTCATGATGGGCCCACCAGGGCAATCGACAGTAGTGGGCGGTGCCGGACTCGAACCAGCGACCTCCTGATTGTAAGCGTGGCCGCTGGAATCCTCGCCCTAGCCGTTATCCCGCATGGTTAAGCCGCCTCGTCCCTGCGCCATTTCCTCCCCGCCGTGCGACCTTCCTCAGAATCACGAGCGCCGAGGCGTGGTTCTTCTGCGCAGTGGTTATCTGGGAGGCTCCGTTTGCGCTCGTCGCGAACGACGCTGCCTCTGAAGCGACCGCCGGTCGCCTCACTTCGCCCTCGCCTCGACTGCGGCGAGCGCTCCGCGCGCGACCGCTTCGCTGCGGTAGCCGACCCCCCACTGGGACTCGGCCCGGCGGTCGACGCGGATGAGGAGGTTGAGCGCTTCCGCGCCGTGCCACCAGCCAAACCTCGCGCCGGTGACGATCCAGGCGTGCTGGTAGAGCCAGTGGCGCTGGTTGGCGGAGGTCGGGTCGCGGCCGCGGATCAGCCAGGCCTCGAGGCGCCGAGCGCGGGCCGGCAGGGGAATCTCGTCGAGCGGCTCCTTCGGCGTACCTGGCACGTGGAAGGCGGCCGGCCGCGGCCGCCCGTGAGTGTGCGTTCGGACGCCGCTCCGTGGAGTGGAGCCGCCTCTCCCTTTTCGGCTTGATCGCGTCGCACGTCTGACGTAGCTCTGACCGGCCATGCCTTGCTTCGAAGGTCTCGCTGTCGTCGTTTCGCCGCGCTCGCTAATGGCACTCGCCGGCGACCGCTCCCGCAGCGGCTGAAACGGGGCCTGCTCCATTCCTCGGGAGCCCGAGGCGCCGTCGTTGTACCGAGCCCAGATCGCAGCCGCGCCCCCGAGCCCGAGAGCGAACGCGATCACCGCCACGATGACGCTGCCCTTTCTCCGCAGGCGACGCGTGGGTTCGACTGGCTCCGGCCGATCGTTGCGCTGGGGCAGCCGCGAAGGACGGAGCGGTCGCGGCGGCTGCTCCGCCTGCCGTACACGTGCCGCTGACGAGGCCGGCTCGCCGTCGGCAAGCTGTGCGCGCGCCCTGTCGGCCAGTTCCGGGTGGACGAGCGCGAGCTCCGGACTGAGCACCGTTTCTTCATCGCCAGGAGGTTCAGGCGCGATCTCATCGGCGTCAGGCGCGGGCTGCACCGCGGCAACGAGCTCATCGCCATCGTAAGTCCGAAGCGATGCCCGCGCACGAGTTGCGAGCTCCGGGTCGACGAGCGCCAGCTCGGGGCTGATCACCTCGAGCGTTTCCATGCCGGACGTCGGCCGCGCGCCGCTGTTGAGCACAGGTAAAGGCGGCGTCTGAGTTCTCGGCGGGGTCATGACCGCCACAGATGTCGAGCTTATCCCAGAGTGAGCGGTGGACGGACGGGGACGACAGGCCCGGAAAACCGCAACGGTAAGAACATCAGCGCGAGACCGTTATCCAACCAGACCAACACGGTACTCCCCGGTGGAACCCACGCCTGGGGATCACAAACGGCGACCGGGTCGAAGATCTGTCGCCAAATAACGCAACACGAAATTTTGCTTAGCAGGGAACTTCCTAAATGGGCGGTGCCGGGCTCGAACCAGCGACCTCCTGCTTGTAAGGCAGGCGCTCTCCCAACTGAGCTAACCGCCCGTCGGCACAAAGCTTAGTGACGGTAAGAGGCCGCAGTCACGCTGCGTTATCCGACTGCGTCCCGGGGGAGCTCCCAGGGTTCGATCCCTGGGTTTGGTTGACCAATGAAGCGCGATGGAGCTCGCTAGACGAGCTCCATCGCAATCGTTCGGAGTGCCGTTACGAGAACTTCATCGGGTCGAGATACACGTCGTCGATCGCCGCGGCGCCGCCAACCTCCGTGAAGCGTGGCAGCGGGAACCTCATCCAGATTCTCTTGCGCCACAATCTAGTCGACCAGTACCGCCTTTGGGTCTTCCCGCTCGTCATCGGGTCCGGCAAACGCTTGTTCTCTGAAGGCACCATTCCCTCCGGGCTGAAGCTCGTAGACAGCAAGGTCTCCACGACTGGAGTCGCGATCGCTACGTACAAGCCGGCAGGCGAGATCATCACAGGATCGTTCGCGCTGGAATAACAGTGCCTGGGGATTACCGGGCGAAAGGACGTTCGCCCAGGAAGCTGCCCTCATCTTCAGACGGCGGGGCCGCACAACTGGCGATCGGAGTTTGCCGAGATATCTGTCGCGGCTCATAAGCCAGGAAGCGACGGCGTCTGTCTGGACATCCTCATCCAGTCGCCGCCGACCTACGAGGTCGAACGGGAAGCCACCATCCACGTTCGCCTAGACGCCCTGAGACGCTTCGCCGAACAATTGGCCCAGGTCCTTCATCTGAAACCATGAGCTGAGGCCGACGGGTTGTTCGGCCGGCGGCTTCCAGGTAATTTGCCGAACACTGACCTAGGCGAGATCTACCGGACTCGCGTTCACCGGCCGTCAATGCGCAGCGACCGACCTCGGGTCCGGCGGTGACCCGACGGACCGGGGTGCGAGATGGCTTCGTTGCTGACCTGCGGAGCGCCCTCTCCCCGTCCCGGGGCTATTCTTGCCGGCGGGCCCCCGTCGACTAGCGGCCTAGGTCACAGCCCTTTCAAGGCTGTAGCACGGGTTCGAATCCCGTCGGGGGCATCGGGCCGGTAGCTCAGTTGGTAGAGCAGGGGACTTTTAATCCCAAGGTCGCAGGTTCGATCCCTGCCCGGCCCACTACGAAGATTGCAAGGCAGGCTTTTTTGAATCCGAGTCCTAGACGCTTTAGGCTCTTAGGTGCCTTCGCCCGCGCTCCAGGCGCAGGTCGTTCCGATCCAGCGACCGTCGGCGATCGCCAGCTACCCGCCCGCGGACTACGGCAAGAAAGCGGGGCGCTCGGGGACAACGACGTGGCGGGTCGTCCAGGGGACGGGCAACTGCTGCGAGAACTACTTGACCGCGACGCGCGCGGGCCGCCTGCTCGACTTCGGCGGCTCGCAGGCGCTCCACAACGTCGACTCGGCGGGCCGCATCAACGAGATCCTCCCGAAAGGCAGCGGCTTCGACTACCGGATCTCCCCGACGGCGGGAGGTCCTGGCATTCGGCTTCGGTCGCGCTGCCTGCTGGTTTTTCGATCGACCAGATCGACTTCCGCGCCAACAAGGCGCTCGGAGTCGGCGCCGTCGCCGTCCATGCGCTGAGCTCGGACACCGGCAACGACCAGGACTATGTCTACAAGTTCAACGTCGCGACAACCGAGCACACGCTCGTTCGGCGCTACACGCTCGGCAAGGGCGACACAGGCTCGGCGGCGGGCTTCGGCAACTCGGTTCGGATGGACTTCCAGACGATCGCGATCCTGCCCGACGGCCGGCTTGCGGTCTCGTTCCTCGTGTCGACGACGCACTATCCGTCGCCGACCACCGGCGCGTAGCAAACCCGGCCGGCACTCGCGATCGAGCAGTCGACGACCCTTGCGCGTTGAGATCGACGCCCCGGGGCCCGGGAATGAGTCCCGGCCCCGAGGCCCACCCGGCAGAATTGCCCCGATGACCCGCGAGGAGAGAAAAGCACGTCGCCTCAAGGAGCGAGAAGCCAAGGAGCGCCAGAAGGACGAAGAGCGGCGCCTCCGTGAAGAGGAGAAGAACCGCGAGCTTGCCGAACGCGCCGCGGCAAAAGAACGCAAGGAGGCAGAACGCGCAGAGCGCAAGGCCGCAAAGAAGCGAGGCGGACGGAGGCAACGCCGCGAGGACAAGAAGGCGCGGCGCATCGAAGAGCGCGAAGCCGAGGAGCGCCAGAAGGACGAAGAGCGGCGCCTCCGTGAAGAGGAGAAGAACCGCGAGCTTGCCGAACGCGCCGCGGCAAACGAACGCAAGGAGGCAGAAGGCGCAGAGCGCAAGGCCGCGCGAGGGGGCAGGCGCCTCTGGGCCAAGAAGTCAGAGCCCGCCGAGAACGAAAAGCGAAGGCGACAAGAACGTGAGCGGCTGGACCCTGACATCGTGTCGCGGATCAAGCAGTACGGCGCGGCACAGGACGAGCGACGCGACGCGGAAGCGGCGACCGAGCTTCCTCCAGCGGAACCCAACGAGCCGCAATGACGCTCCTGCAGCGCACACCGTTGCTGACTCGGTTGCGCGAGCTACTGGGCGAGAGCCGGCGCGGACCGGGGCGTTTGCTGCTCGTCAAGGGCGAGGCCGGCATCGGCAAGACAACGCTCGTTCAAGCCTTCTGCGCGGATGTGGCAGGTGAGGTCCGTGTCCTCTGGGGCTCGTGCGATGCCGTCATTCCGGCTCGGCCCTTCGCTCCCCTGGTCGACATCGCCGACGAGGTCAACGGTGCCTTGCGAGAAGCGCTCGACGCAATGGACCCGCCTCTGGTCGTGTTCGAGGATCTGCACGGGGCAAATGAGGCGACGCTCGACCTGGTGCGCGTCGTCGGCCGGCGCATTCGTGACGTGCCGCTTCTCTTCATCGGCACCTATCGCGACGACGAAGTAGGCAGCGAGCATCCTCTGCGACTCGCTCTCGGTGACATTGCTGCCTCTGCCGTTGAGCTAGAGGTGCCCGCGTTAATCCGTCGATGCCGTCGAAATCCTCACCGAGGGAAAGGGCGTGGATGCGGTCGCACTCCACGGCGCCACCGCGGGGAACACGTTCTTTGTCACAGAGGTGGTCGCAGCCGGAGAGGGCGAGATACCCACGGCCGTGCGCGATGCGGTCTTCGCGCGTATCCGCCGGCTGTCCTCGCCTGGGCAGCAGATTCTCCGGGCCGCGTCCGTGCTCGGCGAGACGTGCGAGCCGACCGTTGTTCAGAGGGTCGCCGACGGTGACCTTGCCGCGGTCGAGGAATGCGTCGAACGCGGAATGCTGCAACTCGACGGCGACCTCTTGCGTTTCCGGCATGAGCTCGCCCAGCCGGCAATCCGCGAAGGCTTGGCGCAATCGGAGCTCGTGGTACTGCATGCGCGGGCGCTGGCGATCCTCCGCCAGGCCGGAGCGATCGATCCCAGTCGGCTCGCTGGGCATGCTCTCGAAGCGGCAGATGCAACGGTGGTGCTCGAGCTGGCTCCGAAAGCGGCCAAGCGCGCAGTGGCCCTCGGCGCCCACCGCGAGGCGGCCGCGCACTATTCGGCCACTCTCCGTTTCGCCTCCGAGCTCGACGAGTGGTCGCGGGCCGAGCTTCTGGAGGCCCACGCCCGTGAGGGCTTGGTGATCGACGACATCGATGGGGCGCTTGCCTCGCAGCGGCAGGCGTTGGACTGCTGGCATCGACTGGGCGACATTCGCGGCGAGGGCAATGGTCTTTGCGCGCTCTCCCTGGCGACGTGGGACGCAGGTGATGCTGAGAGCGCGATCGAGTTTGCAGAGCGCGCCGTGGAACTCCTCGAGTCGGTCTCCGCGCCGGACGCCGAGCTTGCCCGGGCCTACGCAACGGTCGCCCAGCGTTACTTGGTCGGGATCCGCGATGAAGACGACGTGCTGTCGCTGAGCAAGCGAGCTTTGGAGCTCGCGCAGTGCGTGGGCGACGAGGCGGTAGCGGTTCATGCGCTCACGACCCTCGGGACCGCCGAGGCCTATCTCGGAAGGCAA
>WNGJ01002592.1_pt1 | contig 18722 bp, 12 predicted proteins | sample 5400611 | NCBI WGS metagenome assembly WNGJ01 (sample SAMN13153375, study PRJNA577476) | soil metagenome | isolation source: 40 cm soil or saprolite under Garry oak tree replicate 1 | place: USA:California | collected 2016-06-15 | reverse complement strand
CCTTCGTATTCGATTGGCTTCGCATTGCGCACAGCCTCTTCGGTTAATCCGGACGCGGCCAGAAACTGCACCGGAAAACCCTTGATCAGCAGATGCTCACGTTCCACGCGCCAACCTTTCGATCGCAAATGCGAATAGATCGCAGGAATCCCAGCACTCATCGTTTTGTCGCTGGCGACAAAAACAATATCTGCGTCGTAGGTCGTGAAAGGTTCAACGTAGTAAATGGCGGCCAGCGCTCCTCCGAGCGCGTAATGTTCGATCAGCCCAGCGGAAAGGAGTTCGTTCGCGGCGCGAAGAACATCAGCGAGCGGGATCCCGGGAGGTTCGTTACTCATTTAATTGTCGATCTTGAGCGAAAGTTCGCGCCCTCGCCAGCACGCGAGGCGCGTGCGCTCCCCAGACATTACGTCTTCGCGTAAACTTCGGCACCCTTCTCGACAAACTCGCGCGCTTTTTGTTCCAGACCAATTTGCAACGCTTCCTCTTCAGACAGTTTTTGTTCCGCGGCGAATTTGCGCACGTCCTCTGTTATCTTCATGCTGCAGAAATGCGGGCCGCACATGGAACAGAAGTGCGCCGTCTTGGCTCCTTCCTGCGGCAAAGTTTCGTCGTGGAATTCGCGAGCAGTCTCGGGATCGAGCGAGAGATTGAACTGATCTTCCCAGCGAAATTCGAAGCGCGCTTTGCTAATCGCGTTGTCGCGGTATTGCGCGCCGGGATGGCCCTTGGCGAGATCAGCGGCGTGCGCGGCGATCTTGTAGGCGATGACGCCGTCTTTGACATCCTTCTTGTTCGGCAAACCGAGATGTTCTTTCGGCGTGACGTAACAAAGCATGGCGCACCCGTACCAGCCGATCATGGCCGCGCCGATCGCACTGGTGATGTGATCGTAGCCGGGCGCGATGTCTGTGGTGAGCGGGCCGAGAGTGTAGAACGGTGCTTCGTCGCACCACTCGAGTTGTTTCTCCATGTTCTCTTTGATCATGTGCATGGGAATGTGGCCGGGGCCTTCGTTCATCACTTGCACGTGTCGTTTCCAGGCGCGTTGGGTCAGCTCGCCCTGCGTGTAAAGTTCGGCGAATTGCGCTTCGTCGTTCGCGTCAGCGATTGAACCCGGCCTGAGACCGTCGCCGATGGAAAAACTGACATCGTAAGCGGCCATGATCTCGCAGATCTCGTCCCAACGCGTGTAGAGAAAACTTTCTTGATGATGCGCGAGGCACCATTTGGCCATGATTGAGCCGCCGCGCGAAACGATACCGGTCGCGCGGTTTGCGGTTAACGGAATGTAGCGCAGCAAAACGCCGGCGTGGACGGTGAAGTAATCGACCCCCTGCTCCGCCTGTTCGATGAGTGTGTCGCGATAAATTTCCCAGGTCAGTTCTTCCGCGCGCCCGCCGACTTTCTCGAGTGCTTGATAAATCGGCACCGTGCCAATCGGCACCGGTGAGTTACGAATGATCCATTCGCGCGTGGCATGAATATTTCTTCCGGTGGAAAGATCCATCACAGTGTCCGCGCCCCATTTTGTCGCCCAACGCATCTTCTCGACTTCTTCTTCGATCGAGGATGCCACAGCGCTGTTGCCGATGTTGGCATTGATTTTTACCAGGAAATTACGGCCGATGATCATCGGTTCACTTTCAGGGTGATTGATGTTGGCCGGAATGATCGCGCGACCGCGTGCCACTTCGTCACGGACGAATTCAGGGGTGATCGGATTTCCAATTTTTGATTTTCGATTTTCGATTGGCTCGGAGCCACTGTGGCGATGGTGCAAGTCGTTCGGCGAAATTTCTACTTGTGAATCCTTACTTCTTAACTCTTCCTTTCCGAGATTCTCCCGGATCGCGATGAATTCCATCTCAGGCGTTACGATTCCCTGGCGTGCATACCAGAGCTGCGTGACCACTTTGCCGGGCTTCGCGCGCAACGGTCTGCAAGGGATTGCGGATTGCGGATTGCGGATTGCGGAAAGTTTCCGGTTATCGTCGTTGCGTGACGCGGCGTGCCGCTCGGACAAATAACCGTCATCGAGCGGCAGGACCTTTCGCCCTTCGATGTCTTCGACATCGCCGCGAGCGCGAATCCAGTCCGCACGCAATGGCGGCAAGCCGCACGTAACATCGACATCCACATTGGGATCGCCCCAAGGACCACTCGTATCGTAAACGCGCAGCGGTTCGTTCACTTCAATTTCGTCGCTCATTGTTTTCGTTGACGCGAGCGAGATATCTCGGAACGGCACTTTGAGATCGGGGTGCAGTTTGCCGGAGACGTAAACTTTGCGCGAGTTCGGCAAAGTGTGAGGCGCACTGCCATTATTTTCGACAGAATGAACAGAATCCACAGAATCCGAACTGCCGGTTTTTTCAGATCTCATCTTGTTCATTTTGTTAATTCTGTCTGACAACAAAAAGACCATGCGCGGATAATCGCATGGCCAAGCCTCGCTTCCTTCGGCGGCATTACCCGCATCAGGTTCAAGGGGTTCGATCGACAGTCGCGCCGATCATCTCAGCCAGGCGGCTCCCCCGCACTTTTTTCTTGGTCAGAATAAGACTGAGACAAGCGAAGTCAATCGACTGTAGTGGCAGCCGTGTCGACTGCGAATCTCGGGAATTTGCAGGTGACACACCTATTCGGCTTTGCTCAGGGCAGGCTCTGCCGCGCTACAGGCCCAACCTAACGTCTCAGGGAATGATGACGGCAGATTCGAGCGCGGTTGGGAGATCGCGCTGTTGTGACGGCGTAGGCGAGATTTTTGCCGGCGTCGGCGCAAGTGCAGGCTCACCGATCAGGTTGGCCAAACTTAGGTCCGCTTCCGGAGTAACGGGTTCAGCCGGCACTAATTTGGTTTGCCGGCGGTAATCAGCGACGAGCATCGGCGGCTGCTTTTTAACTCCCAGGGCATGATAGTTCTCGATCCCGATGCTGATCGCCTGCGCGAGTTTTGCACGCCAATCTTTCGTCGCGATTAATTTGCTTTCACCACGCTCTGTTAGGAAGCCTCCTTCAACCAGCACAGCCGGGACTCTTGTCAGGCGTAGGACAGCGAATCGTGCCCGCTTGATGCCGCGGTCGAACTCAGGAATGTGGCCGAGCAACGAATGATAGATGCAGGCTGAGAGCGCCATACTTTGCGCGTCCACCTCGCTCCCTGCCTGCATGCTAAGAGCAGTGGGAGTCACCCAATCGTCGGAAGTGGATGGCGCGCCTCGTGGCGTAAAGGAAAAAATCTCGAAACCCGTCGCGTTTGGATCGCGATCCGTCGCGTTAAAATGAATACTGACGAAAATTGAATTGCGCGCGGCATTAGCGATCTGGGCGCGAACTTCCAATGGCACAAAGTAATCGCCTTCACGAGTCATGATCACGCGCAGTCCTTTTGCCTGCAAAAGCGGACGCAGCTTCCGCGCTACATCCAGCGCAAAATCTTTTTCGTTACCGTAGCGAGAGACCGCGCCTTTATCGTGGCCTCCGTGGCCCGCGTCCAGAACCACCGTCTCAACCTTGCCGGCATTTGGAACGCGGTGTGGACGAAGCTGCGGCTCGATCGTTTTGGCGACATCCGTGCGCGCGACCAAAAATTTTCCATTCTGCTCGACTAAGGGGAAGCACAGCCAACAACGCGCGCCATTGATCATGACCTCACGGCTGCCGCTGACAAATTCGAGCGGATTCTTCACTGTCTCGAATCGGATCTTCGCCCCGGAAGGCGCAACTTCGGCGGGTAACCGGTAAAACCTGGCAATATTATCGACGCTCAGATAATCGTGACCGTTGATTTTGATGACCTGCCAATCGTCCGCAGCCGATGCCACTGTTCGCGCCAGAGTGATGCACGTGGTAAGCAACGCAACAGCGAACCAACGTTTCACCGTTATGATCATCCGTGCCCTATGGTATCAAATAAACACGCGTATCTCAAATGAGGATGATCGGTGCAGTCACGGGCGAACTCGATGTGGAATTAATTGACTTGGCAGTTTTTTCTGCTAAAAACCGGAAATGTTTTTGCCTTTTCTACGAAGGATCGCCGGTTGGGTTGCTCCCGTTCTGCTCATTTTTGCGACTGTTTTCGCAATACCAGTTCGCGCTGCTGAAGCGCTCCCGAAATGTTGCGTTTGGCGGGTAACCAATGCAAGGGCCCCGTTTTATTTGGTGGGCTCCATCCACGCGCTCAGTCAAAAGGATTATCCATTGCCCGCTCCCTACGAGATCGCGCTAAGAGATACCAAACGCATCCTCCTCGAATTTGATCCGACCCGGCACGCTGAGTTCGAAAAGAAATTCGAGGCAGCCGCCAAGTATCCGCCGGGACAAGATATCCGGTCGAAGATTCACCCGGAACTTTTGGCTTGGCTTCGCCAAAATGTTTTCGCAGTCAATGGCGGTCCTCGCCGCGAGAACAAGTCCCGGCCTGAAGGCTTCGACAGCGGGCTTGGCTACAAACCATGGTGGATCGCCCAGCATCTCGTCGACAAGAGCACTTACAGCAATGTCTCGATGTCTCGTGGCTTGGATAATTACCTCGTCGACTGCGCCAAAAGGACGGGAAAAGAGATAGGCGGTCTCGAATCGGTGGACGAGCACGTGGCAGTTCTTGGCGGATTGTCGGAGCGCGACGGTGAAAGCCTTCTGATTGATGCCCTCGCTCACCCGAAGAATGGCGCGGCTGAATTCAACAGGATGCACAAGGCATGGCTGAAAGGCGACACGGCTGCACTTTGGGCCGGGGACGCGCAGTTCCGGAAAGCGGCTCCTTCGATCGCAGCGCGTTTTGTTGACGAACGAAACGTCAAATGGATGCCGCGGATTGAAGCCGAATTGAAAAGCGGAAAACCGACCGCGATTGTAGCTGGTGCGCTGCACTTCTCCGGTCCGAATAGCGTTATCGCACTGCTAGAGAAGCGCGGCTACAAGATCGAGCAGCTTTAGCGGAACGAACATCACTCTGGGTAGCGCAGATTTTCGCTGGCGCTGCGAGGGCTGGTTCAACGGAATCGCGTTTAGAGGGTCTAACCCGGATTAGACCAACGCGGAGCATTCGTTTTCTTCCAAAATCATGAAATCATTCGTCCTGATCGTCGTCGCCTTTTTCTTTTGCCTGCTAAGCCTGGACGCTCAATCGCCACCCCAGGTCGAGAAAAATCCGCCGCCTCTCGATCCAAAGAACATGGATACGTCTGTAAAACCGCAGGATGATTTTTTTATGTACGCCGACGGCGGTTGGATCAAACGAACCGAGATTCCGCCGGAATATTCGCGGTGGGGTGGTTTCAACGAGTTGATCGAGAGAAACAATGACGCCCTGCACGTTATTGCTGAAAAAGCCGCAGATACACATGTCGATCCGAGACTCGCGCCAGAGGTGCAGAAAGTCGGCGATTATTATGCAAGCGGGATGGACGAGAAAACCATCGAAGCAGTGCGCATTAAGCCGCTGGAGGAGGAGTTCAAAAACATCGATGCGATCAAAAATCGCAATGATCTACTCAAAGAGATTGCGCACCTGCACACAATCGGCGTTGACGCACTTTTCGATTTTACGGCTGGCCAGGATTCCAAGGACAGTACGCACGACATCGCTCAGGCAGTTCAAGGCGGACTTGGTATGCCCGATCGGGATTACTATACAAAGACGGATGAAGCCTCAAAGAAACTGCGCGACCAATATGTCGATCATGTCGCGAAAATGTTGACGCTGCTCGGCGAGCCAGCTGCAACTGCTTCCAATTACGCAAAGAAAATTCTCGCCCTTGAAACAAGGCTCGCACAAGCCTCGCGGACACGCGTTCAGTTGCGCGATCCGCAAAAAAATTACAACAAGCTGCCCGTGAGCCAGCTTCAGAACCTGACGCCGGACTGGCATTGGAGCGATTATTTCAAACAGATCAACCTGCTTGAGCCGCCCAACGTCAACGTGCACCAGCCGGAATTCTTCAAAGCTGCTGACGAAGTGTTTAAAAACACCCCGATCGAGGATTGGAAAGCGTATCTACGCTGGCAGCTTATCGACGCGACCGCGGCCGAGCTCTCAAAAGATTTCGTGGACGAAGACTTTAACTTTAAGGAGCGGGTCCTTCGCGGCACACAGCAAATCAAACCGCGGTGGAAACGCGTAATCGCTTCCACCGACGACGCGATCGGAGAAGCGCTCGGCAAACTGTACGTGGCGTACGATTTTCCGCCACAAGCGAAGGCCCGGGCGCTTGAGCTTGTTAACAATTTGAAAGAGGCCCTCAGCGATCGGATCAAGACGCTGGAATGGATGGACGAGCCGACCAAGAAGGAAGCGCTCAAGAAACTCGCCGCCATGCAGGTGAAAATCGGCTACCCCGATAAATGGCTCGATTATTCAATGCTGCCCATTGATCGGGGACCCTTCGTCCTAAACGCAATCAGAGCCGAAAAATTCCAAACGACGCGGGACATCAACAAAATCGATAAACCAGTAGACCGCACCGACTGGGGTATGACGCCGCCAACGGTGAACGCCTATTACAATCCCAACATGAACGAGATCGTTTTCCCTGCCGGGATCTTGCAGCCGCCATTCTTTTACGCCAACGCTGACGACGCGATCAATTACGGCGGTATCGGAGCGGTCATTGGGCATGAAATGACCCATGGTTTCGACGATCAAGGCCGGCAATTCGATGCCGCTGGAAATTTGCGCGACTGGTGGACACCTCAATCCGCCGCGAAATTCAAAGAGCGCTCACAGGCGATCGTGAACCAATACAACGAATATGAACCGCTACCCGGTTTGCATGTCAACGGTGAATTAACTCAGGGTGAAAACATCGCCGATCTCGGCGGAGTGAAACTCGCCTACGCCGCGCTGCAAAAAGCGCTCGAGAAAAATCCACAGGCACGCGCGGAAAAAATCGACGGTTTTACCCCCGAGCAACGTTTCTTTTTATCTTTTGCGACAATTTGGAAATCGAAACAGCGCGATGAAGATCTGAAATTGCGCCTGAACACCGATCCCCACTCGCCTGCGCATTATCGGGTCAACGGGCCGGCCTCGAACCTGCTGGAGTTTCAAAAGGCGTTCAATCTTCCGGATGGGTCTCCGATGGTTCGCCCGACCGACAAGCGCGTCAATATTTGGTAAGGGCGATTACCCTCAATGACGCATGGGTCGAGTGAACCGCCTCTACCTTATCTTCCCGCTCCGCGTTCTTCTCATTCCGAACAGAGCGAGGAATCTCACAATCCAAGCCAGCGGCACGCATGCCCAAGTTGTGTGATCCGGAGGGCTGCGGGAAGTCCTACGCTTCGCTCAGGATGACCACCCGAATTTATTCGCGTGCGATTTTGCCGCCCCAGGAAAGGATCTTCGCTTTCGCGCCGGCTGCTTCGGCTTCTTTGATGTTGCCTGCGCGATTGTAAAACAGCGAGAGGCTTGTCCAACCGATCTGGTCGTTAGGCCGAAGCTCGACTGCTTTTTTTCCCGCTTCGATAGCTTCTGGAAAACGCCCGAGCTTCATCAACGCCATGCCGAGCGCGTGCCAGCCGTCGAAAAAATCCGGCGCCATGCCAACACAGCGCCGATATTTCTCCACTGCGCTTTCCAATTCACCGACGGCCAGGTCGCCGTTCGCATCATCAAAGATTTCGTCGACCGTTTCCACGCAAAGCCTAGCTTTTTGCGAATTGCACGTTGGCCGCTCGCTGTCGATCGCGCAGCCATTCGTAGAAGACGATTCGTATTTTGTTATTTAAAAGCCGTCTCTCGAACGCCGCTTTTTTCTCCGGATCATTTGCCTTCGCCGACGGCTCCCGTTTTTGCAACGCGATGATGAGTCCATTGTCGCCGGACGGGAAAAAGTCGCTAATCTGGCCCGGATTCATGTATGCCACGGCATCTTTGATTGCAGGAAGATCCGGCGGCCCCTTCGTCGCTTCTTTGGCTTGGGCTTCCGTTGTCTCGTCGAGCAACGAAAAAGGTGCAACCTTCTCCACGTTTACCCCTGCTTTTTGAATTGCAGCTTCGAGTCCCGCGCCAGAGGGGGAGTTGGTTGCTTCGCGCAGTTGCTGAACGATCTCCGCGCCTTTGGTTGACATCACCTCGCGAGCCCGAGAGTTCTTGATCGCTTCCACGATTTTCGGTTTTGCCTCGTCGATTGTAAGAGGACGCGCCTCGACAATCCCCGCGAGATGTAAAATATAAAATCCATCCGCGACCTGGATTGGATCGCTGTTCGGCTCCTGCATCGATAACTTGAACGCAGCGGAGCCAAGTTGTGGGTCGACATTCAATTGCGGGTCGGGCGCTGTTGCTGTGAATTCACCAGTTGTTCGGACCGGCAATTGAAACTTGGCGGCCGCCTGTTTGAAATCGGTGCCTTTTTCCAACAGCGCTTGTGTGAAATCGTTGGCGCGGTCGGAAAGCTCCTGCAAAGCCTCGACGCGCTCTTTTCCAGCTAATTTCTTTTGCTCGTTGGTTAAGGCCAGATTGACAAACTCGACCTTGCGTTTTTCATCCGAGTTGAGTTCAGCCTTGTGGGCTTCATAATATTTTTGCACATCCTGATCGCTAACTGTGACATCCTTCGCAAAATCAGCGGGCCGCAGCCGAATAACGCTCACATATAACTTGTCGTAAGCTCGCCCGTAATTTGCGTTGATCTCCGCTTGCGGGATCGAGACCCCGGTCGCCAGAAGCTGTTTAATTTGGTTTAAGCAAAGCTCATCGCGAACCAGTTGTTCGATGTGTTCCTCGGCAAGACCATTCGGTGCCAGCGCATTCTGCACAAAATCGCTGAACTTCTTCATATCGAAGCCCGATTCACTTTGGAATGCCGGCAACCCGCGCACGACATCGGCGATCTCAGAGGAATCTGGACGAATCCCGAGCCGCGCCGCTTCGTGACGCAAAACCAGCAAGTTCACAATGAATTGTACATAAGCCTGGTTCTGGTTCTGGCCAGAACCAACTGTGAGAGACTGCACAAAGTCAGACATGCCAAGAGCCTGCGCCAGATTGAACAACCGCACCGTTTGCTGGGCCTCCAGCATCGAGACGCTGCGATCGTAGACGCGAGCAAATTGATCGGAGCGCATCGCCCCGTAATCCGGTCGTTGAACGAAGTAGAAAACGAAGGGAATCGCGAGAATCGCAATGACAATCATCAGCCAGTGCCGATGCTTGCGCAGTAACTTCATCATAACGAATGACAATTGTAGAGGTGGCTATCCTCAGCCGCAAATGTCTTGGAGGGGATGTTCCGGGAGTATCGTCCAAATGTTAGCGAGGCGATCGAGCGCGGGACTCCGCTGCTTCGTGGATCATTTTCCAAACATTCCGAAGATGCCGCTCGGTAGTGAGAATGTTTCCAAGACCGATGCGCATGACTGTGCGACCACGCAATTTCGTCTGCGTAAGATAAGCGCGCCCGGACGCATTAATGTGCTCTACAATCTTGCTGTTGAGCATGTCGATCGTATCCGTTGTGGCCGCGGTCGCTTCCCGCGGGCCGGCGTCAACGTCGCCGGCTACAGTATCGATCTTGCCGGCGCCCGTGAACCGGAAACAAACAACGCCCATCACCACCGGCGCGGACAATTCAAAACGCTTATCCTCTCGAACCCAATCCGCAAAGAGTTTGGCCAGGCGCAAGTGCTCGCGAATACGCGCTGCCAATCCTTCGCGGCCAAAGGCACGCCAGACGACCCATGCTTTCAGAGCACGAAACCGGCGGCCCAGCTGGACGCCGTAATCCATATAGTTGATCTCCGCGCCGACAGGATCGCGAAGGTGGAGGTGCTCGGGGGCGAGGGTAAAGAGACGCCGCAAACGCCCGAGATCACGCACATATAAGGCGCTGAAGTCGAACGGAACAAAAAGCATTTTATGCGGATTGACGACGATGGAATCAGCTTCGCGCCAGCCAGCGGTTACCCAATCGCATTCCGGCAGGAGGGCGAGACCGGCCCCGTAGGCACCGTCGATGTGCAGCCACATCTTGTGTTCCCGGCAAACTTGCGCGATCTCGACAATTGGATCCACGCTCGCTGTTGACGTTGTTCCCACTGTTGCTACGACGGCGAGCGGTTTGAAATTACTGCGAATATCCGATGCGACCATCTCGCGCAACGCGGAGACGTTCATCCGGAATTCGGCGTCTGTCGGAACACGTTGGACGTTATCTTCGCCAATCCCGATCGCGATAGCGCCTTTTTCAACGGAACTGTGCGCCTGATCGGAGGCGTAAATGCGAAAAGCGGGCAGACCCCGTCCGCTCAAACCTAGCTGCCTCGTGTTCGGGGCAGCTTGTTCTCGAGCAGCAGCGAGAGCGTGCATCGTTGAAATCGACGCAGTGTCGTAGACAACGCCCGCGAATTCGTTAGGCAAACCTAGCCATTGCCGTAGCCAATCGAGCACGAGGGTTTCAAGTTCGGTAGCCGCAGGCGACGTTCGCCAGGTCATGGCATTCACGTTTAGCGCGCCTGTGATCATTTCGGCGAGGATGCCAGGACTCGTCGTAGTGCAGCCGAAGTAACTCATGAACTGCGGATGCGCCCAGTGCGCAACGCCCGGAACAATCACGCGTTCAATATCAGCGAAGATGTCATGAAGCGACGCGCCCGCTTCCGGCGCCGTTCGATCCAGCTGCGCCAGGATTGCTCCGGGCCTGTCATTTGGAGCAATCCGCTGCTCGGAGATGTGCTCGCGATAATCAGCAATCCAATCGGCTAGCTCATGCAACTGCTTCCGGAATTCCTCAGCGGGAACATCACCAAGCGATTGTGGATCCTTCATTCCTCGGATAAGAGCGCCAAACGGATTATGCTTTGGAAGCAACGCATCGACAGCAACGTTGCCATCAAAAGGCAAAGCCAAAACTGAAATGGAACGCGCCGAAATCTTCGTCGGGATGCGGATCGGGATTGACTCCGTAGTCGAGACGGATCGGCCCGATCGGTAATTTATAGCGCAATCCTGCCCCTAGCGCGTAGCGCATATCATTTAGCCCGGGTTCTTCTGATGTGGGTAGCAGATTCCCGGCATCGGTAAAGACCGCCCCCTGCAATTCGCCGTAGATCGGAAACGTATATTCGATATTAAACACCGTAAAAAATTCACCACCGATTGGATGACCGTGATTATCGTGCGGCCCGAGATCGCGCTCACCAAAGCTTCGAACAGTGTCGCTTCCTCCATTGAAAAACCGTTCGTCGATGGGGATTGCGGTGGCTTCTTCGGGACCGCTCACCGTGAGAGAATGGATAATTCCGGCACGAGCACCGAAGGCAATGGAGGATTGTTGAAACCAGCGTTGTAACGGAGTGCCCGGTTTATCTTCAACCACGCCTGGCGTAAGCGGTTTTGGCCCAAAGGGAAGATAGTAGCCCGTCCGAATCGTGCCTCGGATAAATTCGATCTGGCTTCCGAACGCGCTCGACGCTAAATCCAGGGTATTGTTGATCAGGAAGCCGCGCGGCGTCACGAACGGGCTCTCCCGCATATCGAGCGTATTTGTGAAACCCAGAGTATTCACAAAATAGTCTTGGTCGCCCAAGAACACGGGTTTGATGTCGGCACTGATTATTTTCACATGCCGCACTGAGAAGATCAGGCCGGCCTCGTCGTGCTTCGTAATTTTGCGGGTAAGTTCGAGTCGACCGCCCAGGTCAAATTTCGAGTAGCCATCAAAATCAAATCTGATCGCGGCAAGACGAGCCTTGAAGGCGAAATCAGTATCAAAGAAAAACGGGTCTTCATATAGAATTTCGCCCTTATATCCGCGTTGTGAAACCTCAATCGAAGTTGTGAGCGGGCGCCCGTAACCGAAAAGGTCGCGGTCGCGAAATTGCACGCCAACGATTCCGCCCTCGTAGGTGCCGTATCCGACGGAAAAACCGAACTCTTTGCTCTTGGCTTCCTCCGCTGAGATATCGAGCCGCAACAGATGTCCATCGACAGGAACCGGTTTGATTTGCAGGAGATTGAAGAGTCCTGTCTTCATAAGAGTGCGAAATCGTTCATCAAGAACGTCCGGGCTATAGGTTTTGCCCTCCAACCTGCTAAAACGTTTGATCACATAACTGGGACGCAATCGATCGAGACCGCTCACCGTTACGCTGTCAAAGTGGTAAACTGCTCCCGGTGAGATAACGACCTGTACCGGCACTCGCCCATTCACCGCCTCATCCGGCACCGCCGTCGCGTCGACTTTCACATCGTAATAGCCACGCGCCTTATAATATGCCTCTAGTCGCCGTGGGATATCGGCGACACGCGCATCCGTATAAGGCTGCTGCAGGAGATCAGACATTTGCCCACGCAGCGTTTCCGAATCGTAAATCGTCCGCCCGCTAAACGAGGTGATGCCAAAAAAATATTGTCGTCCTTCGTGAATCGGAATAACCACGTCCACTTGATTGCTTTGGTCACGAAAGATGTAACGCGGCGGATCGACAGCAGAGTCCAGAAAACCTTCCGCGACATACAATCGGTGGACCAACTTAGCGCCCTCTTCCATATCAGCCGCAACGAAGGGTAAATTCTTCTGCAGTTTCGAATACCGCTCGCGCGTTGGCCCGACGACGTACTCGAAAAGTTTGTCGGTCGGTTCCTTTATGTTTCCATCAAAGATGACTTTGCCCAGCGCCATGAGGGGGCCTTCCGTGATATCGAGGCGCAGCCGATTTTGCGACTCGATCACATAATGCACGTTTACTTTTGCGTAGCCGTGTTTGCGGTAGAAAACTTCCAGAAAAAACGCCAGATCGTCTGCTCGTGCCGGGCTTAATCCGTAATCCTCGACCGTCGTGATCTCCTCCTTTAATTGCGAACGCAGCTCCTTTTCTTTGAAAGCCTGTTGGCCGCGAAACTCGATAACGCTCGTCTGCTGCGCTCGTTTTTCTTCCTTCTTAGCGATCGCTTGCTGAGTCTTCTGTCTTTCTTCGGGACGGACAACATCGACCGCGCTTTGGGCTAAACCTTCTACGCCAAGGGCCACGCTTCCGAGACAGAGAAGGACCCTGCACCACATCTCAACGAAACCGAATTAAGTATTTCAGCATCCCGCGATAGTCGCCCCCGACGCCTATATCACCAACGAAGACAAATTGATCGTTGATCTTGAAGCGCCCGCTGACTTGCTGCCGACCGGTTCGAGGATCGACCGTGCCCACGTCCAAATCCAGGCGATTAAAAACTGTATTACTCTGGGTCGCCTCGCCTTTTTTGAAAATTTTCCGGTAAAGTTGCTGCACCAGCAACATGCCGGCCCGTCCGGCCAGAACATTGCTGTTTCCCGATAATTCCGCTCTGGTTACGCCGGTGGCGATCAAAGAAATGATTTCTTCCTGCGCCAGCGGCGGTGCGCTCGTGAAAATCGTCTCCGGCGCATGCAAGGTTCCATAAACATAAACCCGCACCGTGTAATCACGGATGACCGAAGTGCCCTGCAGATCAATCCGTGGATTCATTGAATCGCTCGGGTCAAAATAGAGAAACCCGTGGGAAACCTGGAGCCGGCTGAATGGCAACGTCGCTTCTACATTTTCCAGCCGCACCGTACCTTGCAATTCCGGCCGCACTCCGGTTCCGGTCAACTTCAGATCAGCAATCGCCCCGCCGGTCGCCAGATTGCCGCGGATAACGACGGGATCTTTGGTTCGAATCGCCACATCAAATTTCCAATCCCGTAACGGAGGTTCCGGAAAAGAAAATTCCGGCCGCGCCGAGGGCGGTTCCGGCGCCGGTCTGCCCGGCAAACCGATCGGAATTAGATCGATGTTTTTCAAGAAGTGACTGTTCGTGATCGCAATGGCTCCGGTGACGTTTGCGCTCGCGAATGGACCCGTCACTTTAATGTCTGCATTCGTACGCGCGGTAAGTGTGTCATTGCGCGCGATCAGCGCACTATCTGCCTTTAACTGCAAATCGACCATGGGCTGCGTCAATTTCGGAAATTTCACTCCGCCTGTGACTGTGAATTTACCTCCGGAAAGTTCTCCACCGAATTGCTGAATCGCTAGCGCATCGCCGCTGAAATTGAATCTAGCTTTGAAATTATTCAGCGCTGGCAGCGTCGGATCACTGGCCCGCGCCACATTAATTGTCATGTCTCCGGAGCCACTTAATACAGGTCGCCCGATCGTTCCCCGAACATCGACATCGAGCCCAAGATCGCCGTCGAGTTGCTGCACTTCGGGCACGAATTGCCGGATAAAATTCACCGAGCTGCGCGGCAGCCGGGCTTTTGCACTGATTGGCGTTTCGTCGGGTAGGTTTCGTGCACGAGCAATCTTCGGTATGTCAAACGGGAGGTTTGCGCTCATCTCCAGCGGTTGAATTCTCGCCTGTTGTAGCTTTCCGGAGACGGCAAGTTGATTGTGTGTGACTTGCGCGGCGAGATCAAACGTGGCCGGCTCCAATCGTGAAAATCGCTCGCTGCGTAAATCGCGCATCTGCACGTCGAGGCGCGCCGTCAAGTCAGCGATTGTTCCTTGCGCGTCGAGCTTCGCGTTGAATATCCCGGATGCCATCGGCTTGACTCCGAGATCGTTAAAAACCTTTTTAATGTCGAGGTTATCGGACTGAAATGTCGCAGACACTTTGCCGTTGGACGGAATGACCGCGGCGCTCGTCCCGAGATTGCTCCACACAAACGGAATCGAGATATAACCGGATGCAAATTTCGCCTGGCCCTGATCGAGTTGGATCTTGCTAATCTCAAGCGTCTCCCCTTTTGCCTGGGCGATTGCCTGAAAATCCATGTTGCTGGTGGCGAAAAAGATAATCGGCACATCGAGGCCGTCGGGTGAATACGACGCGTCGATATTTGCCTGAAGCGATTGCAAATTACCATAACGCCCCTTCTGCAAGGCGAACTTCAGTTGTCCGGAATTCTTAAATGTTTGCGCGTTGCCGTTCCCTTCCCAATCCAATGCGAATGAGCCCGTCAGCGCATTTTCATTTCCGGAAGCGCGAAGCAACGGCTGAAGCGTCGATAAATTTGCGACACGCGCGGAAACCTTGGCGTTGTAATGATAGGGCCGCCGCAAGTTTAGGCTCGCGGTCGCATTAAAGAAATCCGTGTCGTTTAGAGTCGCGCTGCAATCGTTTAGATAGATTACGTTGTTGGAAATCGAACACTGCGTGTTGAGTTGCCGGACAACCAAATCCCGCATCTTGAGGTTCGACCCGGAAATAGACACTTCTCCGTTGGCAGTCTCTTGTTTCCATGCAATCTGCGCTGCCATTTGCAATGGCCCGCTCACTCTGTTTGAGGAACCTGGAACCCAAAAGTCACCGGCTTCCGGCGCGTTCAAGGCGACATCGAGCGTCGCTGGTTGTGAGGAAGCTCTGCTCAACTCCTTCGGAAGCTGGTATCGACCGCGAAGAGTCAGTTCATTTTGATTTCGCCGCAAATTCAACCGGTCGAGCCCCAGGACGTCATCACTCCCGTTGAGCGATCCTTCGGCTGAATCAAGAACGTAGTCCCGGTATCGTATGTTGGATAAGCCGAACTCCATTGCAGTACGAAGATCTGCGAACCATGGCTTTCCTGCTGTAGCTGGGGTCGGTGACCCCGGCTGTGTTTTTGACGGCGCAATTGCCTTGGATGCGCGAAGAGTGCCGTCCAGTTTCTCAATTGTTCCGTCCGGAAACCCGACCGAATTGGCAGTCACGCGAAGATTTGCTTCGATCCTCGCATTGGCGATGTCGATCTTGCCGGTAAACTGACCTGAGCCGGTCAATCGCAATGGCATTCCTGACGTCAGCTGCTGGAGATCAAGCGCCGTACCCGAAATTTCGAGGGTCGCCGGAGTGCGGCCAAAATCCTGGATAACGGAAGGCAATTCGACTGTCCCTCGAAAGTGAAGCTCGTTCTTGTCCTGAACGATGTCGGCTGACCTCAACACCGCTTTGCCCTGCTCCGCGGAAACTTCGAAAACGCCGCTGTTGAAATCGATCTGTGACTGATGCACGTCGCTCATCTGCAGCGACATCGTTCCGCTCCAGCTGCGTGGAACGTCGATCACGCCAGCTCCATCGAGCGCGAGGTGCTCAATTTCTCCAGAGAGATATCCGGCCGGGAAAATCAGGAATTTGTTCAACGATTCCGCCGCAAGTTTCTCGGCCGCCACGTGTATTTTCGTGTCCAGTGAGGATTTTGTTTGAGCTAATGTGCTCGACACCGACAATTCGCCTCCGCCGATGGCACAATTGAGATTGATCGCGAGAGTATTGGCGTCGATATGCGAAGCATCGATGTTTAGAAGATGAATCTGTTCCTGGTCACTCAGGCGAACATCGCGAAGGATTAAGTTCTTGTTCGTGTAAGAAGTTTGCCCGGAAATTTTGGACCAACTGCCTCCAGCAGGCAGCTGCAAATTCTCGATCCGCACGTCGCCCGGGCTGCGTGGATTTAAATCGAGATCGACGTGCTCTGCCACGAAATCGTGCGGTTGATTTCTGATGACTAGAGTTGCATCCGCCAATCGGATTCCTTCCGGGAACAGCTTCGGCAATTCCGGTTTTGACTTCGGTGGTCGCAGTTTTGGCGCAGCCCTGGAAGGATTTAAGACAATGCGCGCCGAACGCGCTTCGACATTATCCAGAAAATGGGATAGACCGTGTCGCGCAAGGCCGAGCAGACTGTAATCGAGATAAAGATAATCGATATCGATCGATTCAATTCCTGAAGGCCCAACAGCGAAGGCGCGAAGATTCCGCACCGTCAGATTGCTGAAGAGATTTCCTTCCAGACGAAAATCAGCGTTCAAGTGTTCCCGGGCAGCGTAACGCAATGCGACCTGCCGGCCGATCGCCAGCAGAATCGGACGATGAAGGATTGCGAGAAGCGCCACGCACACAGCAAGCGCCGTCGCTAGGCGACGCCAGCCGCGTCGGGGCGTCTGCGCCTCTGCCTGACGGTCTTCGGCCACCAGAGCGACTGTATTTCCACCCTAACAAAGAGCAAATGACTCTGTCTATTCGCGGTGCTGCGCGGCCAGCAACAGCAACTACAGCGAAGAATCTCGTGCGCTCCTACTTAGCGATTGCGTGTGAAGGCGTCTGGCGTCACGCTTTCCCGGTCGCCAACAATGAATCCTGATAAGCTTTTCGATTACCTCGATGGCAGACTCCCCGCTGCGGAACGCGCAGCTCTGGAGGAGCGATTGATCTCGGACCGGCAATTGCAGCGCGAGCTCACAATTGCGCGACAGATTCACGCAGGTATGCGCGGTAATTCTCGCGAGGTTTTGCTGTCAACTCAGCCGGATGTAACGGAGCGCGGTCGCAAGATGGCGCTCCGCGTCGGCGCGGTGTTCATCATTCTCATGGCCGTCAATGTCGGTGTCGGTCTTTGGCTAATTGCCAGACATGAAGCTAAGAACCCGAATCGGGCCCTGCTTGAAGCACAAACGCGGCAGCAAATAACAAAATCACTGGAGCACGCTGCCACGGCGACGCTCACGCCTCTGCCGTCGTTGGGCGTAAGCGAGATCACAATTTCGGCGGCGCCGGGCCGACTCGATGCTGTGTCGGATGAAGTTGTCGCGATGGTTGGGCGGCTGGGTGGTTCTGCGACGAAAGGACTTCCAGACGCGCATCACATTGGCGTGCTTGTCGATCTTCCATCGAGCCGTGAATCGGAATTTCGCGCCGCAATTGGTTCAATTTCCGGAGGAGCTGGGTCATCCGCCTTCGCCAACCAGCCTTCGCGTAAAGCTACGGCGAGTCCTGAGGCTACGGCGGACAAGACGACCCCGGCTACAACAGAGAAGAAGAGCTTCGTTGTGCAAATTGTCGAGTCGCCGGCAGAGCAACATTGACCCCGAAAGCTTTCGGGGTTGATCGCGATGAATTGTTACAAGGCTAAATGAGGCGATGATTGCGGTCACGTTCGCTTTGTCAGCGGAAAGCTCAGGATTTCTGCGCCGGCTCCACAAAAAATCCAAAACCAACCGCAACGGTATTACGGTAATCTGCGGCGAAGTCGATGGCGGCGCGATTGAGGTTTTCCATACCGGCGTCGGGGAAAAGACCTGCCGGGAGCGGATGGCGAAGTTTCTTCAAGATCGCCAATTCGATTGTTTGATCAGCGCCGGGTTTGCAGGCGCATTAAATGATCGATTGCACGTCGGCGATCTCTTGCTTGCCGAAAATTTCTCCACTATTGAACTAACCGAAGCGCGTTCGGCACTTTCAACCTTGTCGGTTCACGCAGCCGCGTTGTTGACGCTGCCATCGATGGTCGAATCGCGTGAGGAACGGAACAAGATCGCCCAAACCACGGCGGCGGCGGCGGCGGACATGGAAACGAAATTCATTGCCCGCGCCTGTGCCGAGCACGGTACCCTGCTTCTTTCGCTCCGCGTGATCAGCGACACGCCAAACAAACCTCTCCCCGCTCCAGCGAATGTTCTGTTTAATATTGAACGGCAGCGAACCGACCTCACAAGGTTCACGTTGCATTTCTTAAAGCATCCGGGCGCCATTCCCCGATTGATTGCCTTTGCACAAAGGATCGCGCGAGCACGAAAAACCTTAGCGAACGCGCTTGTCAACATTGTGTGCAGCATGAGTTGCAACGGCTCTCGGGAAAATTCGTAGCCGTTCAGGTCAGGGATACTGCAGTGTGCCCGACCTTATGGATTTACCGCAGAGATCACAGAGCGCACAGAGATCATAACCTGACCTCCTCCTTCAGATTCAAAACACGGCGCCGAATTCCGGACTTCAG
>WNGJ01002471.1_pt1 | contig 18723 bp, 19 predicted proteins | sample 5400611 | NCBI WGS metagenome assembly WNGJ01 (sample SAMN13153375, study PRJNA577476) | soil metagenome | isolation source: 40 cm soil or saprolite under Garry oak tree replicate 1 | place: USA:California | collected 2016-06-15 | reverse complement strand
ACAGGATCAGGCCGCTCGAGCCGTCGAGGGCGCCCGCCGTCACCAGCAGCTTGCTGTCGAGCACGAAGCCCATTGCGACGGCCGAGAGGCCCGCGTAGGCGTTCAGGATCGAAATGACGGTCGGCATGTCGGCGCCGCCGATCGGAATGATGAGCAGCACGCCGAAAATGAGAGCGAGCGCGGCGATCGCGAGAAATGCTTGCTTGGCCCAGGGCGCGCCCGGATGCAATGCGACCGCGACGCCCAGGGCGACTGCGATCGCGAGCACGCCGATGTTGACGACGTTCTGGCCCGGATAGGTGACGGGCCGCTGCGGAATCCAACGGACTTCCTGCAGTTTGCCCGCCGCCATCAGGCTCCCCGTGAACGTCAGGAATCCGAGAATCACTTCCGCGGCCAACGCACTCATGCGGAAATGCGTCATTTCCACCGTGACGGCCCCACCGCTGCGCTGGCCGACCCACAGGAAATACTCGGCCGCTCCCACGAGGCCGGCTGCCAGACCACCGAACGCGTGCGACAACGCCGTCCGCTGCGGGACCGCGGTGAGCGGGACACGCGACAGTGGAACGCCGACGAGGAATCCCGCCACGATCGCCCCGACGACCCACGTGTGATGGATGATTTCCGGCTGGATCCAGGTCGCCAGCACCGCCACCAACATGCCGCTGACGCCGGCGACGACGGCGTGGCGCGCCGTCTTGGGGTCGTTCATCCAATACAGCGCGAAGATGAAGAGCGCCGTCGCCACCACGGCCGCAAGCTCTCCGATGATGTGCATCACTGCTTCTTGAACATCTTGAGCATGCGATCGGTGATCATGAAGCCGCTGACGATGTTGGTCATCGAAGCGAACAGCGCGACCGCCCCGAGGATGCGGATCGTGAGCGGGTGATCCGCGCCCGTCACGACGATCGAGCCGACGACGGCGATGGCCGAGATCGCGTTGGTGAGCGACATCAGCGGAGTGTAGAGGAGGCGCGACACCCGGCGAATCACGCCCAGACCGATGAACGTCGCGAGGACGAAGACAAACAGCATCGATCCGAAATCACTCATGATTTGCGCACCTCGCCTGCGTACGTCACGCACGTCTCCCGAATGATTTGATCCTCGAAGTCGAGGCGGAGTCGCCCGTCCTGGACGATGTGCCCGAGAAATGCCGAGACGTTCTTCGCGTACATCTGACTCGCGTGGAGCGGTACCGTGCTCGCCAGGTTGAGCGGACCGAGAATCGCGACCCCGTTACGCACAATTTCGGCGCCCCCCTGCGTGAGCTCGCAGTTGCCGCCCGTCTCCGCGGCGAGATCCACGATGACCGACCCCGGCTTCATCCCCTGCACCGCGGCGGCGGTGATGAGCACCGGCGCCTTCTTGCCCGGAATCGCGGCCGTCGCAATGACGATGTCCGCGTCCTTTACGGCGCCGGCGAGAAACGCCAGCTCTTTGCGATGCGTCTCTTCGGACAACTCCTTGGCGTACCCCCCCGCCGTCTCCGCGTGTTCTTCGATCGCCATCTCGAGAAACGACGCGCCGAGGCTCTGCACTTGTTCTTTCACCGCGGGCCGTACGTCAAACGCGAAGACCATTGCGCCCAACCGGCGCGCCGTCGCGATCGCCTGGAGGCCGGCGACTCCAGCGCCCAAGACCAGCACGCGCGCCGCCGACAGTGTGCCCGCCGCGGTGACGAGCATCGGCAACAGCTTGCCGATGGCCGAAGCGGCGAGCAACACCGCTTTGTAGCCCGCGACGGTCGCTTGCGACGACAGCACGTCCATCGGCTGCGCGCGCGTAATGCGCGGCAGCAGTGCCAGGCTGAATGCCGTGAGTTTGCGTTGCGCGAGCTGCTGAACCAACGCGGGATCGGCGCCCGGCTGGAAGAACGCGACGACCGCGCCGCCTTCGCGATAGCGCGGGAGCTCCGCGGCGAGCGGCGCTTGCACTTGCAGCACGATGTCGGATTGCAGGACGGAATTGCGATCGCTGACGGTGGCGCCCGCCGCGGCGTAGGCCTCGTCGGGAAAGAACGCCGCGGTTCCCGCCCCGCGCTCGATCATCACCTCGAACCCGCTCTTCTTCAGGCGACCCGCGACGTCTGGCGTGAGTGCGACACGCCGTTCGTTCGCGGCTGCCTCCTTCGGCACCCCGATGCGCATGCCGTCTATGATCCGGAAGGACGCGGTAACTGAGGTCGACCCGGCTCGCGCTGTTGCGCCAGCATTCGCTCGGCAAAGTCGACGCGCTCCGCGAGCTCGTTGAATTGCTGGCGCAAACCGTCGCACTGCTCCTCGAGCGCGATCACACGCTGTTCGGCACGGCCGGTGATTTCCCGGGCGAGCGACGGCGTCTCCTCCACGCCCCAGCGACGCACCGGCAATTCGTCCGAGTCCCGGAACTCACCTGCGGCGATCAGCACCAGATCGTACAGCCACCAGATGAGGAAGCCGCCGCCCGTGCAGATCATGGCGATCGCCGTCTTCGGCTTCTCGACATAGAACCGATGCAATCCGAACAAGCCGCCGCAGATGCAGAGCCCGAGCGCGACGCCACGGGAGCGTCGGGATACCTCCGGTTCGTCGGGGTTGGGTTCCCGTGCTTCAGGCTCGTCGTTGTAGGCGTCGCGCAGCGTCATGCCCGATACTATCGGCCGCTCTCGGGCGCGGCAAGCAAGTGACGCAGCGCGGGCTCCAGCGTGCCGTAGCAAAAGCGGAAACCGGACTCGAGCAACCGCGCCGGCAGGACGCGCTGGCCGCTCTGCAGCATCGCAGCACCTTCCGCCCCGAATGCCATGCGCAGCGCAAACGCGGGAACCGGGACCACGGCGGGACGGCCCAACGTCTTGCCGAGTGTTTTGGCAAATTCGCGGTTCGTCACGGGACTGGGAGCCGTGATGTTCACCGGACCGCTGAGAGTAGCGGTATCGAGCACGTGCAGGATCGCATTGAGGGCATCGTGTACCGATATCCAGCTCAGGTATTGGTTGCCGCTACCCACCGGGCCGCCGAGTCCCAGTCTGAATGCAGGCAGCATCTTCGCGAGCGCTCCAGTCTTCGGCGTAAGCACGACGCCAAACCGCAGATTCACCACGCGAATGCCGGCCCGCATCGCACCAACGGTCGCGGCCTCCCAATCGCGCGCGACTACCGCCAGGAAGTCTTCCCCCGGCGCGCTCTGCTCGCTGAGCTGTTCGTCGCCACGGTCGCCGTAGTATCCAATCGCCGATGCGGCCAGCAGCAGCCGCGGTCGTCGGTTCAGACCGGCAACCGCATCGCTCACGAGTCGCGTCCCCAGCACCCGGCTGTCCCGGATGCGTTGCTTCTTGGCCGGCGTCCAGCGTCCGAATACGTTCTCGCCGGCGAGGTGTACCAGGACGTCCGCTCCTTCGAGCGCGGAGCGATCGATGGTCGCATGCTCGGGATCCCAGCCAATGGCCCGTTCCCCCGGAGCTGGCCGGCGCCGCACCAGCGGCACGACGTCATGGCCCAGGGCGCGTAGCCGGGGGGTAAGGGCTGAGCCGATCAAGCCCGTAGAGCCGCTCACCAACACCTTCATCGACACGATGTTGACACCCTCTGGAGCAGAAGGCAGTTTCGCCCAGTGAACTCCCGGCTTGGCATCGAACTTGGCGCGCGCGTGATCCGCGCCGTGCGCCTCGATGGGTGGGCGGGGCCAGGGCGCACAGCCCGCGTCGCTGAAGTCGAGTGGGACGGCTCCGACCCCGAGGCAACCGTCCGCGAGTTACGTGCGCATCTCGGTCCCGCGAACGCGGTCGGCGTTGCCGTCAACCTATCGCTGTTGTTCGTCAAGCAAGTCAAGCTGCCGCCGCTGTCCGCCGCCGACAAGGCCAACATCATCCGCGTCGAGCCGGAGCGCTTTTTCGCGGTGCGAGCGGAGGATCTCGTTCCGGCCACGCGCGCGCAGGACGATCTCGTCTTCGCGGCGCGCGAGGCCCCACTCACAGCCTGGGTCGCGGCACTCGAGGCACTCGGGACCGTGGATCGAGTCGAGCCGGGACCGGTTGCGCTATCCCGTGCACTGGCGCGGGCGGACGTAACCGAAGGCACAGCGCTGATCGATGGTCAGGACGTTATCGAGCTACGCGAGGGCCGCGTCGCGCGCGCGCGCCGGGTCTACGGCGAACTGGCTGATACAGCGGCAGCCGTGGCGGCGACAAGCGAAGCAACCGTCTACGTCGCGCCCTGGGATGACCAACGTGCCGCCGCGCTGCGCGTGCTGCTTCCGGAAACGCGCGTCGCACCGATGCCGACGGCCGGCGGTGTGCCGGCGCAGTTCCTGCCCGCATACGGCGCGGCCCTCGGAGCGGACAATGACGACCACATAGACGGTGTGCTGCATTCCGTCGAGCTCCAGGCACGCATCGCGCGGCGCCGGCGGCGGGCGGTGACAATCGCGAGCGCGATCTGCGCCGCCACCCTGTTCATCGTGATCCTCTCGGCCGGTGGCTGGCGGGCGCGCGTGAAACACTGGCTCGACGGCGATCTGCAAACGCTGAACGCTCAGGCCACGCCGGCACTCGCGCTGCAGACGCAGCTCGCCACCATGCAACGCGAAGCGGTAGCGGTCGCACGGATCGAATCCGACCGCCCGGATCCCATGACAGTCCTGCTGGCGCTGTCTCAGCGGCTCCCCCGCGGTGCCGCGATCCGCACGATCAATGCCGCGGGCGCGGAGTGGCGTCTCGAAGGTGTCGCGCCCAACGCCGCCCAGTTGCTGGGTCTGCTCGCTGCCACACCCGATTTCCACGACGTTCGCTTCCTCTCCGCGACGAACCGCGCGGTCGTGGGCACAAGAACTTATGAAAACTTCGCCCTGGCTTTCCGCTACACTCCAGCGCCTTAACCCGCGCGAGCGGCGCGTGGTAACGGCCGGAGCGGCCGTGAGCGCCGCGGCGCTGTTCGTCGTCTTGCTCGTGCTGCCCTTCGCTCATCGGTGGGTGACGCGTGAGGCCGCCATCGACGCGAGTCGCGAGCAATGGACCAGACTGCAGTCGCTCGTATCGGGGGAAAGCCGGCTACGGCGAGCGGTCGATACAGTGCGACTCGCGCAGCAGTCCGTTCGCGGGCGACTCCTCGCCGGAACAACTCCGGCGGTCGCCGCATCGAATCTGCAGGTCCTGTTGCAGCGCTATGCGGACGAGAGCGCGGTGCAGCTGGACAGAGTGGACGCCGTCGGCGAGGCGAAACCGAGCCGCGAGGAGGGGGGCCTACTCGCCATCCCGGTCCGGCTCCAGGTCCACGGGGATGTCTACGGGCTGGTTGATTTTTTGTACCGGCTGCAGCATGGCGAGAAACTGCTGGTGACTGACGAGCTCGGAATCAACGCGGGCCTCGAGAGTACGCTCGGCAGCCAATCGTTGACATGGTCGGTTCGCCTGCACGGTCTCTATCCGGCGGCCTCTCAAACGCCACAGGGCTCATGAGACGACTGCGCGTGCTGTACGGAAGCGCCGCAAGTTTCGCGCTCGTCGCCGTCGGCCTGCTGCTCGCTCCGACGGCTCCTCCGCGTGCGCAGGCGTCCGAATCGGGCGCGCCGGGTGTCTCGCATACAACGGAGCGGCCGGTGGCGACTGTGCCGCCGGCGACCTACGCGACGATTGTCTCCACCAATATTTTCTCAACCGATCGCGTCCCCCCTCGCGTGCGCTTCACGCCCCCCGGACTTGCGACCAGGGGACAGCCGGTTCATCGCGCGCCGGCCGTGCGGCTGTACGGAATCACGATCGGTGCAAATGGAACGGCGACGGCATTGATCGACGCCGACCCGGACATCCCGGGGGCCGAGATTTATCACATCGGTGACATGGTTGCCGGCGCACCGATCATCGCTATCACCGATTCAACCGTCGTCCTCGCGCAGCCCTCGGGACAGCGCGTCCTGCATCTCCCGCGTTCAAGCCGCAGGCAACCATGACCCGTCGCGTCGTCTGCATTGGAGCCGCTGTCCTGATCGGGGTGGGCGCGGCGGGAGCTCAAGTCCCTGCACCGGCCTCGAGCGTGCAGACGACGAGGATCAATTACGTCAATGCCGACCTGGGTGACGTGATCCGTTCTCTTGCGGCGGTCCTCGGCGTCAACGTCGTGCTGACGGACGTCCCCAATCGCCGGATCACATTTCAAACGCCGCAGCCGGTCCCCGCCCCGCAGGTCGGTGCCGTCCTCGAAGCGATTCTCGAGAGTCAGGGGCTCGTGCTCGTGCAGGCGGGCCCGGTCGCGCAGGTGATGGCCGAGGACAAGCGGCCCTCCACCGGTCCCGTTCGCGTCGGAAAAGTGTTATCCGATCCGCCGCCGCTCGGCCTCATCACGCAAATCGTGCCCCTCGAATTCATGCGCGCCGACGAAGGGGTGGCGCTGCTCAAGCAAGTCGCCAGCAAGTCGGCTCGGATCGAGGTCGTGCCCCGCTCGAATTCGGTGCTGATCACCGATCGCGGCACGAACGTCGCCCGCTATCTCGATCTGCTCCGCCAGCTCGACGCCAAGACGGGTGGCGAAGCCGGACTTCGCACGTACGTCGTGCCGCTCAAACACGCGAGCGCCGTCGAGCTGGCGCAAACACTCGGCGCCGCTTTTGGGTCGGTGGTCGCGGTGAGCGCGGCACGACCGCGCGTGCAAGCGCTCGAGGATAGAAGTCTCTCGAAAAACCTCGAGGCTTTCCGGCTGCAGGAATTGCAGGCGCTCGAGCAGCGCCGCCAGAACCCGTTCCCCACACTCACCGGGGCGGGACCAACTGGTCCAACGCCTGCTGCGAGTGACACTGGCGCCGCTGCGGCGCGCGAAGCGGGCCTCGTCGGGCAGACGACCATCGTGCCCGATCAAGCGACCAACGCCCTCGTCATCCGAACGGCGCCACCGAACTACTCCGTGCTGCAAAGCACCATCGAGGAGCTCGACGTGCGGCCGCCACAGGTGCTGCTCGAAGTGCTGATCGCGGAAGTCACGCTCGACAAGACCAATCAGTACGGCGTCAACTGGCAGGTTTTCACCCAGAGGGGGATCTCCGGCGACAGCACACGCGGGCTATCGATCGGCGTAGGACAGCCCGCCTTTACCGACTCGGTATTGGCAGGCCTTCAGGGTTTGGGTGTCAGACTGATCCGGTTGGCGAGTATCGACGTCCGGGCGATCATCCGCGCGCTGGCCTCGAAGACCAATGTGCGGGTCCTCTCGACCCCGCGCATCCTCGCGCTCAATAATGAGGAAGCACGCATCCTGGTCGGCAGCCAGGTCCCCTTCAGTCAATCGACGCGCACCGGCCTCGACGTCGTCGTCGACCGCGTGGTGCAGTTCCGCAACGTCGGGACGCAGCTCACGATCATTCCGACGATCAACAAAGATGGTTACGTCACCTTCCGGCTCCTTCAGGAAGTCAGCGCGCTCACGCAACAGACGATCCAGGCGGCGCTCAACGCGCCGGTGATCACCGTGCGCGAGGCGGAAACGAGCGCCATCGTCAAGAACGGCAGCACCGTGGTAATCGGCGGATTGATTGGCGAAACTGAGGAGGTCACCGAGACAGGCGTTCCCGTCTTGAAGGACGTGCCGATTCTGGGGTATCTCTTCAAGGGCCGCTCGGTCACTCGCAACCGTACCGAACTGGCGATCTTTCTGACGCCGTACGTTGTGTTCACCGATGAGGATGCGGAGGAATTGCTGCGTCGGGAGCGGGACCAGCTCCAAGGATCGCGACAGAAGGTCGATAGCATCCTGCCTGTTGTTCCGCCGGCGCCGGCACAGAAACCGCAATGAGTCAGCCGTCTTTCGAGTCGCTGCGAGAACCTTCTTCCCGTTCCGTCGCTGAGCTGCGCGCGGCGGTCGCCGGCCCGCTGGCCCAGCGGCTCTCGCCCAAGTATCTCGCCGAGCATTGCCTGGTGCCGCTCGAGATCGATCCCGCGGGCGAAGTGATCATCGCCGCGGGAGCACCGCTCGATCCGACGGTGGTGGACGAGCTATGCTGGGCCTACGGGCGCCGCGTCCGCGTCGTCCCGGCGCCGGCCGCAGAACTGCAGTCCGCCATCTTGTCGGTCGAATCCGCGGCTGCGACGACCGATGCCGTTACCGCCGACCTGCGTGGCTCCGACCTCGAGTTGCTCGCTCAGGAAGACGAGGCGCTCGACGACCTGCGCGCCCTCGCCAGTCAAGCGCCCGTCATCAAGCTCGTCAACGTCGTGATTCTCGAAGCATTGCGCTCGCGCGCGAGCGACATCCACCTGGAGTCCACTGCGGACGGGCTGCGGGTGCGCTACCGGATCGACGGAGTGCTGCACGACATCTCGCGCCCGCCGAGGCAGTACCAGGCGGCCGTGATCAGTCGCATCAAGATCATGGCGAACCTGAACATCGCGGAGCGGCGCGTCGCGCAGGACGGCCGTATCCGCCTGCGCCTCTCGGATCGGGAGCTCGACCTCCGCGTGTCCGTCACGCCCTCGCTGCATGGCGAGAGTGTGGTGTTGCGGATTCTCGATCGCTCCGGCGCCGGAGGAGTGCGCGACCTCACCGAGATCGGAATGACCGGCAGGGTGCTCAGCACCTTCGAACAGCTGATCGGCGAGCCGCACGGCATCGTCCTCGTGACCGGCCCGACGGGCTCGGGCAAAACGACGACGCTGTATGCGGCCCTGCGAAAGATCAATCAACCCGGTGTGAAGATCATCGCGGTCGAGGATCCGGTTGAATATCAGATCGACGGCGTCACGCAGATTCCCGTGAATACCAAGACCGGGCTGACCTTCGCGTCGGCGTTGCGATCGATCCTGCGGCACGATCCCGACGTGATCATGGTCGGCGAAATGCGCGACCGCGAGACCGCCGAGATTGCAATCCAGGCCGCACTGACCGGCCACCTCGTCTTCTCGACCCTGCACACCAACGATGCACCCAGCGCCATCACGCGCATGGTGGACATGGGCATCGAGCCATACCTCGTCGCCGCCACCGTGCGCGGCATCGTGGCGCAGCGGCTGGTGCGCGTGGTGTGTGAGCAGTGTGCCGCTGCGGACGAGCCGGCCGCCCAGGATCTCGCAGGCGTCGATGTCCCCAAGCGGACACCCCCGCGCTTCCGCCGCGGCGCGGGCTGCGAGGCGTGCGCGCAAACCGGCTATCGCGGCCGGACCGGCATCTACGAGCTTCTGCAAATGAACGATGAGACGCGGGAGCGCGTCGTCGCCGGGGCGCCGTTGAGCGAGATTCGCACGCTGGCGGAGGCGAACGGGCTCGTGCCGCTGCGGGCCGCTGGATGGCTGAAGGCGTATCTCGGCATCACCACGGTCGACGAAGTGTTGCGCGTTACCCATGACCGTTAGCTACCACTACCGCGCGGCGACCGCGGCGGGCCAAATCGTCGAAGGCACGCTGCAAGCGCCTTCGCGGCGCAAAGTGCTCGAGGATCTGTCGCGCCGGCAGCTCTATCCGGTGACAGTCGATGAGGTCTCGGCGGCGACGACGACGCGAGCGGGACGCCGGCTCGGCCGCCGGGCCGCTCTGGGACTGTGGACCCGAAGCGCCGCTACGCTGCTCAGTGCCGGAGTGCCGCTCGACCGCGCGCTGCAGTTCACGATCCAACACGCTGGGCACGACGGTCTGGCGGATGTGCTGCGTGAGGTGCGGCGTGAAGTGCAGGGCGGAGTGAGTTTGGCAGAAGCCCTGGAGCGCCATCCCCGTTACTTCCCACCGGTGTTCGTAGCGATGGTGGCGGCAGGCGAATCGAGCGGCGCGCTCGATGTCGTTCTCGAACGGTTGTCGCAGCACCTTGAGGAAGTCGCGGAGCTGCGCTCGCAGATCCGGTCTGCCCTGCTCTATCCGGCGTTGATGGCGGCAGTCGCGAGCATCGGCGTGACGGTGCTGCTCCTATTCGTGATTCCGCGGTTCGCCACGATTCTCGCGGACGTCGGCAGCACGCTGCCGCTCAGCACTCGCCTCCTGGTCAGCATGAGTGTGTTGCTGACCAAGGGCTGGTGGTTGCTGCTCATCGCCGCGGTGGGAGTCGCCTTCTGGGTGCGTAGTGCTCTCGCCCGCGCCGAGGTGCGCCGGCGTTGGCATGCGGCACGTCTGCGCTGGTTGTGGATCGGCGATCTCGAGCTCAAGTACGTGACGGCGCAGTTCGCCCGCACGTTGGGTCTGCTGCTGCGCAGCGGCGTCGCGCTGCTGCCAGCGCTCCGGATCGCGCGCTCCGCCGCCGCCAACCTCAGCGTGCAGGAGGGGATCGACCGCGCCAGCTCAGCTGTGGCCGAGGGAAGCCCACTCGCTCCCGCGCTCGCTGGAGTCTTGCCTCCGCTCGCGCTGCAGATGCTGGCGGTGGGCGAGGAAAGCGGCAGGATGGAAGAGCTATGTGACAGTGTTGCAAATATTCATGACGCTGAAGTGCGACGCGCGCTGCGCACCGCGGTAGCCATGATCGAGCCCGCGCTGATTCTCGTATTCGGCGCGCTGGTGGGGTTCGTGGCGTTGGCGATGCTGCAGGCGATCTATGGCATCAACACGAAGGCATTCTCATGAACAAGCGCCCCCCCGGGTTCACACTGATTGAGATTCTGGTGGTCATCATCGTGATCGGATTGCTCGCCGCGCTGGTCGGCCCGCGGATCATCGGGCGCGTGTCGGAGGCCAAGACCACGACCGCGCGGACGCAGATCGAGCTACTCGGTCTCGCGCTCGACAATTACCGGCTCGACAACGGCATGTACCCGACCTCCGAGCAGGGGCTTGCCGCGTTGCAGGAGAAGTCCACCCGCGATCCCGTGCCGACGAATTGGCGCGGACCGTATCTGAAGAAAGCCGTGCCGCTCGATCCGTGGGGGCAGCCGTATCAGTACAAGAGTCCCGGCGAGCACAACCCCGCCGGTTTCGATCTCTACACGCTTGGCCGCGACGGTCGGCCGGGTGGCGTCGATGAGGACGCCGATGTCGTGAGTTGGAAGTAGTGTGACGCGTGGATCGCTGACGCTTGACACGTTCTGTACCTGCCCGTATTTCCAAATCGGAACACCGTAGCACAGCCGCAACATCGGACGCTACCCGCGCGCGGGAGGATCATCTGTCCGTGACGACGGGGATTGCCGGATGAAGGATCGGCGTGGTCGTCGACGTGCGACCAACCATCCTGTGACTCTTGACACGTTTCAAACGGAGGCGTATTTCCAGCCCCCATCCAGGCGTTTCCTCACCTGCCCTATTTGACCGTGAAAGGAGACTCGCTAGTAGCGACATCCTCGGTGCTGGGGAAGTACCAAGGGCCCTAGCGCAACCTGTCCGAATCGGAGGAAGTATGCTGAAGAAGGCAGCACTATCCGCGGCAATCGGCGGGATGGCGGTGTTCGGGATCGGATGCGCGATCACTGATTACAACGGCTGGTCTGGTCACACGACACAGAGCGAAGCGAAGCTGTGGGGGAGCGAAGTCGCCTTTTCGGGTTTCGGCGGTGACTATGACGGAACGTATTCCTATACGGTCAAGTATGCGCCGGGCGTGCCGGTAACGATCAACAGTTATAAGAATCCCATCGTCGGTTCGTTTAGTCGCGATGGTATGGTCGATCGTGATGGCGACGACGTCCAGGGACGCAGCGGAATCCTGGGCGGCAAATTCAATAAGTGGTGGGTCGCCGTCGATCGGGCCCCGGGCACCTGCGAGTTCTTCTCGAACATCACATACGACAAGTCGGCCCTCGGCCCCGGCGTGGCGTCGTGCAACGGCTCGTCGGAAGAGATCGATAAGGACCTCGAGCTTCAGGATGCATTCGCCAGCGTGGGCGATCTCTTCGCACAGATCTGGTCCGGAGCATTAGGCAAGAACTTCACGGTGCAGATGACGTCGGTCACGGTGAACGGCACGGCGGTCCCGCTTACCAACGCGCTGACGATCAACCTCCGTCAAAACGGCGTGCGGCCGATGGACGCGTCCTTCGATCTGTCCTCGCCAGGTGGACAGGATCTCATCCGGGCGCTGTTGAACAACACGCCTGACAAGCAAGCGGTCACGGTCGGCTTCGGCTTTAGCGGCGGCATGGCGTTCGGCGTGCCGACCAGCCTGACGCTGGCGTTCAACCACGCCGCTCTTCAGGCGGCGCTGAAGTAGACGTAACGGATCGCCATCCGGGGGTCCTTGGTACCCCAGTCCGCATGACGGCCCAAGTCGGGGCGGGAAGCTTCCTTCCCGCCCCGTTCTGTCTTGGCCTGGGATTGCTGCTCGCCTGCGGCTCTCCGGACCAACATGCCGCCGCTGTCCCGTTAGCAAGACTTTCCCCCGCGTTGCGAGCGCTGCTGAATGATTCTCAAGCGCAACACGTCGCCCATCGCGTCATTCTCGACCTGACCACCCAACTCGACCTGACGCACCTCGACGACTCACTTCGCTCTGTCGCGGCGGGACGCGCGGCGCGGCGGCAGGCGGTCACGACCGCACTCCGCGGGGTCGCAGACGCGAGCCAAAGCCGCCTCATCCCACTGCTCGAACGCCTGCGACGCCGCGGCGACGTCGCGGAGTACGAACGTTTCATCATCGTCAATCGCTTCGTCGTGGGTGCCACGCCGGCGGGGATTCGCGCGCTCGCCGCCGCCCCCGAGGTTGCGACGATCAGCGAGGAGACGCCGCCCACCGGATCCGCGCTCGCTGGGGTGCGCGCGGACGTGACGAACCTCGATTCCGTGTCGTGGGCGTTGCGAGCCATCGGCGGGCGGGACGGATTGGATGGTCACGGCGTCGTCGTAGGAATCATCGACGCGGGAGCAAGCGCCGCCCACGACCAGCTCCGTCAGAATTATCGCGGCGGCAACACTTCCTGGTTCAATCCGTCCGCACCTACGTCCACGCCGACCGACATTTTGCGCGGGCATGGAACGGGTGTCTTGAGCGCCGCGGTCGGACGCACGATCGGTGTCGCGCCGGGCGCGAGGTGGATCGCCTGCGTCGGACTTCCCGATGGGCACTACAACAACGTCGCGCTCACGCAGTGCGCCGAGTGGATGATCACCACCGGGCAACCCGACATCCTGATCAATCCGTGGCAGCTTCCCGAACCGGGTTGCGACCGGTCGCTGCAACGGATTGTCGCGGTGTGGCGGCTGGCGGAGATCCTGCCGGTGTTTGCGGCGGGCAATTACGGTCCGGAGCCACGCTCCGATCGGTCCCCGTCCAATTACGGCTTCTCCGTGGGAGCAGTCGCCCGCGGCGATCGGCTGTTTGCGCGCTCCAGTCGTGGACCCAACAGCTGCGACGGATCGATTTATCCGACGATCGTCGCGCCGGGTGTCGCCGTGCGAGTCGCGTATCCGCTCACGCCCTCGTCGTACATCCAGACGGACGGGTCCTCGGTGGCGGCCGGTCTCGTGGGGGGCGCAGCGGCGCTGCTGCTCCAGCGCTATCGGGATGCCACCGCGGCTGAGCTCGAGGCAGCGCTGCGCAGCGGTGCAGTAGATGCGGGACCGCGCGGCCCGGATAACGGCTTTGGTTACGGCCGACTGTCGGTGGGCGGCGCGTTGACCGCACTCGAGCGCATCCGTACGGCGGCGAATGCCAATAGCACCAGTGTGAGACCGATGCAGCAATAGGCGAGCCATTCGCCGTGCCGTGTATAGAACGTGGCGTTCGCCGCCGCAGTCACCGGCACGCGTTCGACGCGCATTCCCGCTTCCCGAAACAACCAACGGCTTCCCCCTGTCCCTCCCTGACCCGGAATGAGATGCGCGCGTCCCACAGGGTCGACGAATCCCGAGAGTCCGTTGTTCGCCACGCGCACGACGGCGATGCGGTTCTCCACCGCGCGGAGCGTGCTCTGCGCGAGCATATGGACGTACATCGGAGGGCCGAGTAATCCCTCGCTGGTGATGTTCACCAGGAAACTGGCGCCCTGCGCCGCGGCGGTTCGCGCGAAGCCGCTGCTGCTGACTTCAAAACAGATGGGGACGGCGAACTGCAGCAAACCTCCGCCGCTGTCGGCGCGGATCGCGAACCGCACGACTTCCGTGCCAGGGACACCGACGCCCGAGTAGCCCAGCAGGGCACGCGCCAGCCCCGCACCCAATCGCCTCGGCCACCCGCGGAAGGGCGTGTACTCGGAGTACGGGATCATGTGGATCTTGTCGTAGCGACCGACGATCGCGCCCTGCGGCGAGAAGTAGTACGCCGACGTGTGCAGATGACCGGCCGGCGGCAGCGAGTCGGCCCACGTGTATCCACCCACCAGCAGATATGCGCCTTCGTCGTGCGCCAATTGCTTGAGGCCCTGCACGTACCGCGGGTCATCGCTCAGCGGCTGGCCGATCGCGTTCTCGGGCCAGGCGATGACGTCCGCGCTGCCGGGCCGGACGGTGGCGCGCGTGAAGGTGGCCTGCTGCTGGTACGTCTCGAACGCCCGGCGGGGATCCTGATAGTGGATAGCGTTGGGCTGCACGATCGCGATACGGGGACCCGGAAGGAAGCGCAGCGCCTGCTCGCGCGTGCGGCCGTACGCCAGCACCGCGAGCACCAGCGCGCCATAACACCCAAACGCCGCGACGGTGTACGGGTGCTGCTTCCGTCGGATCAGCGGCCAGAGGTCCACTACGAATCCGTTGGCGCCGGCGACGAGAAACGAAATACCGTAGACACCTGTGATGTCGGCGATCTGGATCAGCGTCGTCCGATTGAATTGCGACGAACCGAGCGGGAAAAACCCCATCTCACCCAACGAGAAATGCAGGCGGAGCCATTCGGTCGATACCCAGACCACGGGGACGAGCAGCGTCAGCGGCAATCGCAGCTGGCGATACACCACACGCAGCAAAATCGCGAACGGGATCAGCAATGGCGCGTACAACGCCGCGACGGCGAACGGCACGGCCTTATGAAAGAGTGAAAGCGCGCCGAACGCCATGATGAAGAACGTGTAGGCGCCGGCGAAGAAATACAGCCAGGTGAAGCGCCTCTCCTCGCCCGTGATCAGGATGATCCAGGGAACGAGCGCGACGTAGTGCAGCCACCACAGGGCGGGCATGAGAAACGGCACTGCCAGCAGAATCCCCGAAAGGAGCGACAGCGCCAGATTCTCGAGGACGGTCTCTGATGGAGACCGCCCGGTCACAGAATTTCGCCGCGAATCGGCAGCTTGAGTTCGCGGGTGGTCGGGTCGTTGGTCTCGATGCGCAAGGCGCCGGCGAAACGCCCCCTGGGGGCGCGGTCGCGCTGGATCCGCACGTGGACGAGATAGCTCTCACCCACCTTTTGCGGCTCGATACGGACCGCGAGGAACGGGATGTCGGTCACGGCGCGCACCACCTGGAAGTCCGTGCCGCGATATTTGCGGACGAGGACCGTGCGCTGAGCCAGCGCCTCGCGATCCAGCGCGTCGGCTAGGACGCGCGAGTAGTCCAGCTCGTCGATGGACGCGTTCACCACGTCCTTGACGAAGGCTTGGCCCTCGACGCTGACGGTCGCGTACGCCGGCACGTCCGTCGTCAGTCGAATCGTGCCTTGGCGCCGGCCAACCGCCGTCGTCGTGTCGAGCGTGACACGCAATTGATAGCGGCGACCCGACTCGAGCGTCGCGAGCGTCGGCCGAAAGGCCGGATCGCTTGACGTGACGCTGAGGATCTTCAGGGACTGTTCGAGATGATTGATGATCGTCAACTCGCGTTCCGCGGGCTCGCCCTTGGCTGTGAAGAAGTAGAACTGCGACTGCGGCGCGACTTCGACCGGCGCCACCACCCGCTTCAAGACACGGACACGCTGCGGCGGCGCATTCCCCGCGAACTCGACCCTGATCGCTTCACTGATCACGCCGAGATACGGTGTCTTGTCGAACCGCACCGTGAACCGGCCCTCGGAGCGCGGCGGCACCACCGAATCGGCCTGCGTGATCACCCCCGAGCTCGCGATCACCTGCTTCACGACCAGTGTGTCACTCGTCTTGTTCGGCACAACGAACGTGTGGTCGAATGGCCTGCCCTGCACCACGGTTTCGATTTCCGAGCCCCCACCGCGGGTTGCCAGCGGACCGCGGTCCTGATGACACGCCACGGCGAGCAGTGCGAGACCCACCACCATTTTCTTCATCACCGGTCGAATTCCCTCCAGAAGCGCAGAATGAGCCGCGGTTGCGACAGGCGCACCGCATCGAGGTCGTAGACGGCCTGAATCTCGTGGGTCAGTGGGCGGGGAGGCCCCACCTGCCACCCTCGACTGATGAACAGGACGCGGTGCGGCATCGTCGTGAGCTGCGAGAAATCACGGCCGCGTCGCCGCGCCAGATCCGTGAGCGACGTGAACACCGCGCCGTGCTCGCGCTGGACGGCGAGGTCGGCGGCGCTGGCGGGGTCAAAACCCGGCAGCGACGCCAGCACGGGCACCGGCGCCGTGTTCAAGTTGACTCGGCCGTCGCCTTGTACGGTCACGAAGGGCGCGATGCGATCCACCAGCGAATCGGAAAAGCCCTTGATGCGCGTCAGCTCGTCGAGACGCTGCAGCGGACGGTTGGGCGGCCGGAACGGGGACCCGGCCCGCGCATAATCGGCAGCTTCGGCGCCTTGGGGCCGCGGGTCATCGTCGGCGTCCTTCCAGTCCTGGAGCGCGTTGACGAGCGACTGCGCCTCGCGCGCGCTCACAAACTGCCCGAAGAAGGCGAGCAAGGTTGGCTCGTCGGCGGCGTTCAGATCGACGCGCGCGTTCAAGTCCGCCACGGTAACCTGAAATTGCGTTGCGCCGATGGTTTCCTGCTGCAGGTCGGCGAGCACGCGGTCGAGCCGCCGAAACAGCAACGCCTGGTCTCGCGGCGTCTCGGCGGCCCGCAGCAGCTGCTTCAGCCGCCATGTCGCGGCGACGATCCCGCTCTCGGCGGCGTAGCGGGCCGCGGCGCGTGTCCGCACGTTGTCGACGATGCCCGCTTCGCCACGGCTCAACGCGGCGACACCGACCGCAATCGCTCCCAACACCACGATGAGCCAAAGCACCAACATCAGCGCCACGCCGCGCACGCCGCGCGCGCGCCTCACTGCGAGCCTCCCAGCGGGAGTGTCAGCAGCAATGGCCTCCCGATCGGTCCGCGATCATCCCAGTATGTCAGCTCGATTGCCGACGGCACGAGCGATGGGAAGCGCCATTGTTCGCTCCATTCAGGTGCCGATCCAGTTCCGAGCACGCGCACCTGGAGCGCGGTGGCGTCCGGATAGCGCGCAACGACTCGGGGCCGTAGGGCGATCCCCACCGCCGTTGCCGTGATCGCGATGCCATCGGCGTGCGGCTCGATCGTCACTCGCCAATCGGCGTCCGCGGTGAGCGGCGGGAGACTGCCCGCCGCGACGAACGACAGACGGTCCATCGGCCGGCCGTGGCTGTCACGCTGCGCATCGATCCAGAACGCCGTGTCACCGTATTGTCGCGACGGCCGCGCGTTGCGCAGCGCGTCTTGCACGGTGGAGCGGAAGACTTGCGCCGTTTGCACGGTCCGCCGCCGCGCTTGAAGCCGCGCCTCCACATCACGTCCGGCGACGGCGGTTCCATAAACGAGCAGCGCCACGATCCCCGCGACGCTGATCGCGACGAGTACCTCGAGCAACGTGAACCCGCGTCCTGTGTTCACCGTGTCTCGATCAGCCGGTCGAGCGACACACGTCCGCCGCCGGGTATCGTCACGCGGACGGTGACCAGCTGAATGCCGTCGCGCCACACGCGAGTCTCGACGCTCCGCTCGAAACCGCCGGGGAGCACGTCATGCGACGATCTCAGCTGGGTTTCCAGCTTTGCGACCTCCATCCCGTCCTCGGCGTAGGCGACCGCTGTTGCCCAGGCTTCCGAGTCGCGCCACAGTCGCGTCGATCCCTGGAAAACTTCGAGGAAGCCGATCACGACGACTCCCAAAATCACGAGAGCCACCATCGTCTCGAGCAGCGTGAGCCCGCGCCTCATGATCCGCGCACCTCACACGTTAGGGGGTCCAAGCTGATTGCCCGCGCGGCTGCGCCGCTGCGCACATCGAATGCGCAGCTGCCGAGGGGAGAGACGATGAGAGTGAACGGCGCAGCGGGGAGCGGCGTCGCGAGCCTGCCGGCTGCCACTCCCTCGACCTGCCACGCGCCGGAACGTTCGACGTGCAAAGCAACGACCTCACCGCGACGCACCGCGGCATCGCGCGTCGCACCGATCAGCTCGACGAGCTCGGTGGTCTGCCTCGCACGCGGTGGAACGAAAGCGGGCGCGACCAATGCTGCTGCCAGCCCGAGCAACACCAAGACCACGAGCATTTCGACCAGCGTGAAACCGCGTCGCATATGGACATCCTGAAGGATGCTTTAGCCTGTGACATCACGGGCCGGCAGGAAATCGCCGGCCCGTGTTGAATCTGCTGCAGCAGTTATGACGATGCTACCCGCGCATCAAGGACCGCACGTTCCGTTACTCCCCACCTTCACACCACACGCGCGGCTGACGGCCGGGTTTACAGCATCCTGGACCGTGATTGTCACGGTGTACGTGCTGGCCGTCTTGAACGTGTGATTCACTACCGTCCCATTACCCGTTAAGCCGTCCCCGAAATTCCACGCTGTGGAGACGATGCCGTTGTCGTCCGTAGACGTGCTTGTGAAGGTGCACGCCTTGACGCTGCACGTCCAAGTGTAACTCGGCACCGGCGACGCATCAGGCGGCGGCGGTGGCGGCGGCGGCGGCGGCGGCGGCGGTGGTGGCGGCGGCGGCGGTGGCGGCGGCGGCGGTGGTGGCGGCGGCGGTGGCGGCGGCGGTGGC
>WNGJ01002469.1_pt1 | contig 18723 bp, 35 predicted proteins | sample 5400611 | NCBI WGS metagenome assembly WNGJ01 (sample SAMN13153375, study PRJNA577476) | soil metagenome | isolation source: 40 cm soil or saprolite under Garry oak tree replicate 1 | place: USA:California | collected 2016-06-15 | reverse complement strand
GGCGGCGCTTGGAGCGCCGAAAAGAGAACGTTGTTGGACAGAAATGGACTTTAAGACGTGTTTACGGGTCTATGAATAAATATGTTCATTTACCCGCCAAAATGTAGGTATATATAGATACCTCACGGCGTCGGTTTTCTCTTTTTCTTGTGTGTCGGGGTCATGGTCGATTTGTGTTCATTGACCCATCATAAGGAATTGAGTCCCGGAATCGCGGACTATCTTATTCATTCTCCATCCGCTATAGCGGATTCTGAACATTCTCTCGCTCATTATCGCTCCACGGACTCCGGTAACTAAGTCCTTTGCGTCGGAGTCGGAAATGACTCCGTTAGAGAATGCTACAACGTGGGCAACTCTCTTTCCACTAAGACGGATGATTACGAGGAATCCGGAATCTGTGGGAATGTAAAGTTTAGGAGGACGTCCGCGAGCGATGAATACGGTTCCGGTTGAGTCTATAAATCGACTGTATGAGGAGCGAACGGCGTCTTTTAGAACTTTCCACGGAACTCCGGTTAAATCGCATATAAGACGGTGAGCTTCATTTACAACAGGAGATGATTCAGACCACGGCTTCATACCGTTTACGGGCCACTCGCCGAAACGGGCTACGATTGCGGCGCGGACTGTTTCGTAGTCCTTTTCGTAGTAGTTGCAAATCGCCGCTATGGCGCACTCGTTTTCCCGCTGTCCCTGTGCGAGCATAGAAAATAGATAGGACCGGGGGGTATATTAACTATCGGTCCGGTTATCAGGATTGAATTTCTTTCGCTCGGCTTCACAGCCGGGACATTTCCATATTCCGGGTCCGAGCGAGACTAGTTTAGAATGGCAGACATCGCACCACTCGTTAGCCATCAATTCACCGACGGAGACCATTAGACCACCGGGCGATGTGTTTCAACGTGAGCTAGATAATCTGTTTCCGTGTATGGTGGATTGAAAGTCATTCGGCAGACGCCGCATTGCCACGAGGTATATTCAAGTCCAGAAACGGCTTCTATGGACGTGTGGGCGGGGTTCTCATAACGGAGCCACGGACCCTCTTTTGTGAGTGGGACGGATTGGACTAGGATTTCTTTCCCATAGGCCCGTAGACGCAATTTAAGGCCTGTCTTAGCATCAGCGGCCAGTTGCATACGTGTAGAACACAGAGCGAGCCATGAAACCGCGCCAAGTGCGGACTGGTCCTCTACCTCGTCGTTCGGGTATTGAGTCTCGGCGTGGCTAATCTTACGTCGGTGGTGCACTAGGACGATACAGCAACCCGTCTCGGCGGCGGCTTGCTCTAACCGCCGCATCAACTCTCGCACCATGTCGTTGTCGTTGAATTTCAACCCGGGAAAACTGACTGATAGAATGGGGTCAATCACGCATAGAGCGCGACCGCGCAAACCGCCGATGAAATCCGACCATCCCTCGTTACTATCTAAGTTGATATTGTATTTGAAATCGAGTGGGAGGGCGTTCCAGTCTATAGTCTCGTCGGGATAGATGTGTAGTCGGTTCCGAAGTGGTCTCTCGCCTCCTTCTAGGCAGTAGTAAAGGACTGGCCCGCCGGTGGTAGCACGATTCAAGAACGGGACTCCACGAGCCACGGAAAGGGCCATGTCTAGCATGAGAAACGTCTTACCGATTCCCTGTCGGCCCCAAAGGAGATTAGCCGTCCCACCGATTAGCAAGTCAGACACAACCCAGACGGGCTCAGGGATGTCTTTGTAGTAAAGCTCTCCCGCTCTCATTCGTCGCGGCTCCCCGGGCGGAAGGCGGAGCCCGTTCGTTGCTCGGGTGGAAGCCATGGAATCCCGATTGCTCGGCAAACGTCGGCTTCCGTCGGACCGGGTGTAACGAGCTTCCCGGACCGTGTGAAAACGCCCGCCTGAGTGAGTTTCAATCCACGGCGTTTAGCGACGGTTCGGGTTGAAACGTTATATTCCTTTGAGCCGGTGGTGTAGAGATGCGCCGAGCCCCATGTTTCGGAGGATGTGTAAAAGAGATTTACCGGGACTCCCTGAATGTCTCCGATATCCAGTCCTTCACCGGAGCCGGATTCAAGCCGTCCTCCGTCGCACAGAGCGGCTAAAGCGGAGCTTGCGGATTTTGAATCGATAGGAACACATAGAATATCTACGTCACCGGAATCGGGAAGTCCGCGACGGAATGAGCCAGCATAGTAAATCTTAGAAACGAATGGACGAACCGCCGCTATCACTAAGTCGGCTATTCGCTCAATCTCTACTCTGGGATATCGGACTCCGGGAGTTTTAGGCATAATCACTCACTAGCGCCGGGGGAGCGTTCCTAGGAAAAGCGGGCGCGGGACTCGCTGTAGTCCCCCGAACCCCCGGACGAATTGGACATATTGCTCCTACTCTCGTCCTTCGGCAACGACGTAGGAGCGGTAATGAGCGCGGTGTGGGGCGCGTTCGTCTAGAATTGCCTCCCTAGATTCTCTGTCGTAAAGGGCGCTAGCCTCATCCGTCTTAACGCGGATTCGGTAGCGGCGTCCCTGAATATAGTTCCATCCGGAGTATTGCTTTCCACCACGGACGTAACGGGAACGGAGACGGTAATCGGAGACGATTGTAACGACAACGGTATCTCGCTGAGCCTCTGAAATCTTAGCTCGGCGCGCCGCTTCCGCTTCGGGAGTAGCGGCCCTTCCGGAGCCGTGTCCGCGTGGTCCGCCGGTTCTAACCATTCAAAGACTCCGTATAAGATGGCCCCGTGGGGGCATGTTATGATGTAGGCGGGCGTGTTCGGCTCTAGAAACAACGACTAGATTCTCTATCCGGTTGTCGTCGTGGTTGCCATTTAAATGATGGACAACCTCGTAACGGTTTAGGGAACGTCCAATCTTTTTTTCCATGATGGAACGGTAGACGGGTTTAGACCGCATTTGACTTTATCTCCCTGTGACATCTGGGACAGCGCGGAGCGGCTAGGGGGGCTCTTTTAATACGGGGTTTCCAAGTTGCCCCGCAGTAAGGACATATTCCGGGTTTAATTATAACAACGGAGGATTGTCTAGCTATATTCGATGGTTGAGTAATAACAGCGGGGGCTTTCTCAATTAAAACGTCCGTTTTGTCCATAGAAGCGTATAGTTGCATCAGCCAAGCCTTCTTTTTAGACTCGTATGCGTCAATGAGAGACTGGCTCGGACGGTTGAAAGCGATTGAACGAAGCTGTCTAATCCCGACTCCGGGAATGTGAAAAACCGGGTAGACCGCTCGGGGCTCGTCGTTGCGCTGAAACTCCATTACGAACGGCTTAGCTAACGAGCGCCCGTTCTCGCGGTCTATGCCGTCTGTCATTTCAATCAAGTAATGGGTCAATGAGCGTATATGGATATCTGCCATACTCGTATCGGGGACGCTGAAAAGAATTATCAGGTTCAGGAATCGGAAGGACTGGAACACGGCGGACAGCATCTTGTTAAGCTCCTTATACCAATTCCGGGCTCCGGCGCGAACGCCCGCTTCATCGAGCATTACGGCGGACCCGGCGGGGAGTCCGGAGCTAATAACCCGGATGAAATCCCGGGGCTCAAAGCAAACCCTGTCTGCGGTGAATCCGGAGTCTGAAATCTCGGCTAGTCGTAGCTCAGCCCACGACTTACCGCTTCCGGTCGGACCGATGCACGCTACTACGGCGTTCTGATTACGTCGGCAACGACGTAGACACGCATCGGAGAGCCAGTCCTCCCCAGAAAAGGGCAACGAGGACATCTAAGAGAGACTCCATAACTGATGTAGTTTACACAGAAATCGGAGACCCGTTGTAGACCGATTTCCACGAGCTATCGCTAGTGCGAGCGGACCGTTCTCGGCGCGGTCTTTATGACCGCCTCCTAGGATGTGGTCTATCTCTAAAGGGCCAAAACACGAATGATTGGTTAAAGGATGTCCCCACGGCAACGAATCCCACCGACACGCGGGTTCAGAATCTCCCCAACTCGCGGCTAGAATTTTACGCCCGATTTCTCTTATAGCCGGTTCTTTTAACACACTCCACCTTCTACGAGCCGTCCGCATTTTATCTGGATTGGAACGAGCCCACAAACGATTTCTAGCCCGCTTTCGTTCTAAGACGGTAAACGGAAGCTCGCTCACGACTCATACACCGCTTCCAAGAATAAACCCATGCGGCGGCAGAGCCCCATAATCTCTCCGAGAAACCGGCCCGTCGCTATGCGCGCGCCCTCGCGGGGAGCCGCCGAGTGAAACTCCTTTGCCCAAGATAGATACTCGTCCCCGGTCTCGGCATATGGAATCAAGAGTGATTCCACGTCTCGGAGCCGGTTGTAACGAGCCGGGGAATCGAGCGGAAAATTCAGGGCGTCTCTGAGAACGTCCAGAACGAGGGCTTGGTATTCTTCATCCATCTCAGTAACCCGGGATGTAACAGCATTTACAGTTTTCGCAACAATCTAGCCAACAAACGTTTTCCGGGTCTCCGTTTGTAATAGAACACCGCGCGCAGGGAGATGTTTCACAGTCACACGCGGCAATCACCGGCTGGTCTGTGTCTCGGGCGGGAAGATGGTATCAACGACGGAGGGAATCTCCGAGACCTTAGCGCCCATTACTAGGTAGGGATGCTTTAGAAGGATGTGCATCCCGGCCCGTTTCGGAGAGCGTGCTATATAGCCGTCTATCGAACACGTCCGGGTCTCGCGGGGTTTCATCCGAGTAAGCCTCGTCTTTTCTTAGGTTTCTCGGGGGGCTGAGTAGACCGTGCGACCTCGACAATCTCCTTAGCCCGGTGTCCATCGATGGACGATGAAAGCTCGATTATTTTATCCGTAAGGTCCGGGGGAATCTGCGGCATGGGGTCTCCCTTTGCGAGAGCGTCCCACCCGTGCAACTCAACGCTCGCCGCTATAATGTCGATGTAGTCTTTCGGAGCCCCGCCAAGAAGCGCGATGAACACCCGCCGGGCCGGTTTCTGGGCTTCTTCCGGAGCTAGAATGTCCAGAGCTTGTTTCTGAGTCTCATTGATTGAGGTGGGATTCTCTCCCAACCCCTCGTAGATGTCACGGAGGGCGCTCAGGGCTTCGGTGTTCTCTTGAGCGGTTTTCAGAACGTCCTTATCCTTCCGGCGAAGGAATCCCACTCATCGCACCTTTCGATTCGTCAGTCGGCGTTCTAGGCGAGTCTCGAAAAGTGCGTTTCTGGAATCGTTCCAAGCGATGAATCGTAGAAGCGCGCCCATCAGTGAATCCGGCTTGCTAGGAACCCCATTACGGCCATAGCCGCAATGAGAGCGACCACGAGATAGAGAACGATTTTCTCATTTTGATTCTTGGGAGTCAGAACCCGGGCGAGCCTCTGAGAATCGGCGTAAATCTTGATAATCCCTGTGTCTGGGACGCCCGCTCGATGTGCGAAAAGCGGGACGGCCATAGAGTCCGGACGAAAGAGAAATACGTAGCGGGTGCGACCGTCGGGTGAGTGTCGAATCGAGCTAGCGGGGACTCCGTAGGTTCGTCCGCCCCAGACGATTTTACCCTCTTTGATTTCCGGTCCTATCCAGATTGGAAGGATGGGAAGCTTATGGCGTCGGAACCGGCGCAATAGGCCATCTTCCGTTTCTCCGTAGTAAATCGTTTGCATGTAGAACCCCTAAAGGAGCCCATTGACGGAAACGCGCGCCCGTCCGCCCGAAAGCGTAGCCGTAGGCGCGCGCCGCCGTATAACTAGGCCCCGTCCGACCGTGATAGAACATGTCGCGCATTCTCGGGGTTGTCTTATACGGCAATAGCCGGTTAGGGGGTGAAAAACAAAATGGCAGAAACTCAGAAAGAGCGCCGCGTCATTGAGGGGACGGAGGTGGATTCGCTGGACGACGTGAAAGTCCCGCGCCCGGGTGAATCCCGGTCCGCAGTGATTCGGAAGCTCATCCGGACAACCGCCGGTGCGCTTTTCGGGGACAAGACCCAGATGCGCGAAGGCGAGACTCTGGAGGACGCGAAGGCCCGTGAGATGGTAGTAATCGAGTTTGAGGGCGAAGGCTTTGCGGGAAACGACAAGATGAACTTGTCCACGTCCCACAAGTCGAACCTCGCTCGTTTCGTCGCGCGGTATAACAGCAAGCCCGCAAATGGGCTAGTTGTCTCGGCGTCCCTCGGAACTGACGGATACTACAAGCTCGACTTGTAGAGCTTCACGATTGGGGCCGTCCGGCTTTTTAAGGATAACGGCCCTTCACCATTTTAGGTGTAGTCTGAGTCAATCGTTTATATACCGATTGACCGCTTCTATACCTATCATTCCTGATCCCTTTCACGAAATCCTTATAACCCCCCGGAGACATCTAATTTCCATGAGCAACTACGGAAAGACGGTTGAAATCGAATTGCTGTTTCCATACGAGAGATGCGTAGAATCGGGTTACAGCTTAACACGGTATCCCGGGTCTCACCTATACGGAGCGTGTAAGGCGTGAAGGGTGTTTGCCGTAATTGCGGAGACATCATACCCGTGCTTCACGGGAGGCAACTGTTTTGCGAACGATGCGCCGCTTCCCGCGAGAACACCGCGCTTCGGAGCACCCGGTCAAAGGACCGCGCCCGCGTGATTGACCTTACCGGATGGGCGAGCAAATACGCGTCCGTGTTCTACGATGCTAAGAAAGTTCCGGAGACCGTCGGAAATCTTCCGGGAACCCAGATTCAACGGATTGACGGAGACGTGAGCTATGCCGATGTGCTCCATTCGACGCGCCCGAACCGGCTTCAACTCCCGGCCCTCCCTCTCAACGGACATCATCCCTATTGTGCGGCGGGGTTCGTTCCGCACGATGTCAAAATCTGTCGTGGATTCTGGGGAGACCTTTGAGCGAGACGGCGCGGGAGCTATACCTACGAATGCTCGCAGAAAAGAAAGCCCCGGAGACCGCCGCCGCTCCCGAAGCGAAGCCGCGCAGGAACCTTGAACGGGAAGCCGACTACGACTCCAGCTATCGGACGGGCGCTTGATGGGCGGCGGGTTTAACAATCTTCCGAGAGTGGTTAGAGCCGCGTTTTACGACGAGGCAAGATACATCGGGTCAATCGCTTTCGTTTGCATTTCTCCACGCGTCCATGGAAACGAATGTGCGGACGCCGAGGTTGTCTACGCGGGGGTTCATCTGTGGTAGACCGCAACCTAGAAAAGCGGTTTCTAGTCCGGGTCCGGGATGTTGTGTGGGGGGAGGAAATCTACCCGTGCATCCTTCCGCATGAACGGCTCCTAATCCGTCGGGACGCCCCTGCACCAATTCGTAAACATGTGGGATGGGACATCTACGGAAACCCGCGCTATCTGACAGTCGCGCCGAGTCTCCCAAAGGACCGGACTTACAACTACTTTCAGGTGCTCGTCCTCGTTCAGAGGGTTATCAGTCTCCCGAGTGTAGATAAGATAGAGATTAAAGTAGTGGGGTAAACGGACGTGCGACTGTCTCTCTGGAACCGGCTCCTGCGACTATTGCCCTTTGGTCTGCGAATGCGAGTCCGGCTCCTGCGGATGCGCAGTATGCAACGGAGAATTATGAAACCCCATATCACCCGCCCGCCGATAGCTAAGCCCCGCAGAGCCCCGCATTTCGCATTAGAGGCCCCGTCTCCCATGACCCTCCTAAGGACCGTCCCCGGTCTGGGATGGCTTGTAAAGCGATTATACGCGGTCAGATGCCCTAACAACGGAGTCCCGTGCGATTCGTGGTGTCCTCTTGGATACCCACACCCGCGTTCGATGGAGGAATACTGCGATGAAGCCTAGTCACGAACACCGAAAGCCGAGTCACGGCGCGGGCTCGCTCGATTGTTTCCTAGACCGACAGCCGCTCTTGCTGGACATCGAGACCACGGGACTAAAGGCAGATTACGGTCTCGCAATGGTAATCGGAGTCAGCCGATACACGCCGAGCGGCCCGCGTGAGCCGGTCCGACAGTTCAAGATAGACATCCGGAAAACCGACATGGAGAAATCGGAGCGGGATATGCTGGAGGATTTCCGGGCGTTCATGGAACAAGAGGTTCAGAAAGAAGGCGGAGCCGGTATTATCACATTCAACGGAACCCGGTTCGACGTTCCTTTCATTCAAGCCCGTCTCATGGCTCAGGGAATTCCGCTCCTTCCCAAGATGCGCCATCTGGACCTTTTCTACGTCATTAAGAACACTCTGCGATACACCGTAACATCCCGTCGGGCCAAGTATATTCAGTCCATCTTCAAGACGGGAGACCCGAAGGCTCCCCTCAAAGACTCGTCCCAGATGTTTACATGGTTGAGAGCGACGTTCTCCAGAGACACAGCCGCCTTCCAGCGAATCGTAGACCACAACCGGAACGAATGTCTTCAGTCTCTCCTTTATCAGACTCGCCGGTTGAAAGGACTGGCCCCGCAGACAGTCCCCCTACGATGAAGCCTATTAAACCAAAGTGTAAGACGTTCCGATGTCAGGACCCGCTCAACCACGGCGGCAGACATAGCATCGGAGCCGCGACGGACGGTGAAATAATGCTCATTCGCAAACACGGACAGTTGGTTCCAGAATGATTCCGAAAGCCCGTCCGCCGCTCGTGAAAACGCATCTCTACTGCCCTGCCTGCGGGACTCGCGGACTCATGGAACACCCCGAAAACTCCATGCCGACTTTCCGTTGTTATGAATGCTACAGCGTGTGGGAGATTCGCTCTCCATGAGCACCAAATACGGAGGGGAAGAAATCGACGCATGGCCCGCCGACGAGTCCCCTCTTACATGCGCCGGAATCTGTGTGTTCTCACATCGCCGGGAGGACTTGCTCAAACATGAACACCCAGAGGGATGCGTGCATTGGGTTTGCGCCGCCTGTTTGCGTCTACACGTTCTAGCCGGTCCTCATTTGCGGTTAGAAGGCTGTCGGAAAAAGGAGACCCCATTCGTAGAGGCTTCATTAACGGCTCATGTTCAATCGAGTCCTCCGTTCGGCGGAGAACCATGCTAGACTATCTTGCGGCGGCTCTGACAATCGCAAACGTCCTAATGACGAGCAAGAAGCTCCGTGCGACGTGGATAGTAGCAATCGCGGGGGCCGTCGCATGGGCGGCATACGCCGTCTTTGAATCGTGGAGCGGCGGAATCCTAATCATGGAGGCAATTCTAATCTGTCTGGACGTGCGCGGCTTTATCATGTGGGGCAGACCGAAGCTAGTTCTAGCTCTGTCGGAGCCATTAGACGGTCCGCCAGTTGGGGGTTGGAAATGACGGTAGACCAAGCCAGCTATGACGCCCTGAAACCCGTCTTTGACCGGGCGATTGAAATACTCACAAAAGACCGGGGTTCGCGCGGTCTCCTATGGAAGCGCCTTCCGCTATCGGACTTAATCGCGTTGCTCCATGTGAAATCCGAGCGTCTAGTAGAAGATTCAAACGACGTAGACTCGGCGGACGACGCAATCAATTACGCCGCGATGATTGCATGGCGCATACGAGCCTCGCAACCACGTTGCAATTGTAAAGACCCGAATCCCCCACAATCTCATAGATGGAGGCATGGGAAATAACAGCTTGCGAGGTATGGCCGGGGGTCTACGTCGGAGACTTGGCGGCGGCGCATTTCTTCACCGGCCCGAAGCTGTGCGTCCGAGACCAACCCGGCGATTACATGTTTAAATCGCTCGGAGATTTTCAAGTGCATTTTGTCTACGGGAAGCCTCCGAAAGCGACGTTTGAGCAAGCCGCTAACTGGCTTGAGGACCACACGAAAGAGCGCGGTTCTCCCCCGGTCCTCGTCCATTGCTCGGGCGGTCTCCATCGCTCGGCGGCTGTCGTGGTCTATTGGCTCGCGTCCCGGAAGGGAATCCCGATTGACGAGGGATACTCAATCATCCGCCAGCACCGGCCCGAAATCGAGCCGCGCCCGCACTGGATAGAGGGACATGTTCCGAATCCAAAAGAGGGGGATAACGGAGAATGAGTCCTAAACGCGACTTGGGATTCTTTATAACCTATCTGATGTCTATGACGTTCGGTTTCCTAGCTGAGTCTCACCGACCGTTCTCAGCTTTCCCGCCGTTGATTGGATTCCTGATTGCTTTCACTTTCACGTTCATATCCATTCTAACAGTGTGCGTAATCGCGTGGCTTTTTACAACCGGAGACGGCGAAGAATGACGCGCACCGATACACGAGACCGGGAAGCGCTTGGAATCCGGTATGAGGACTGGCCCGGCGTGAGTCTACCCCACCCGGGGATGGTCTCTGCATACCGATGCTATTTCTGCGACAGCTGGATTTTTGAAGGAGAACCGCGCCGACTTGTAATCGGCTATTTTGGAAGGAGCGTTAGATACGCCCACCAACCGCGTTAGATTCATCTACGTTTTCACGGATGATAGACACGCCCGAGTTTTTGACCGCGATAGAGGCATCTGCGGGTTCTTTGAAGCTCCAGAGCCCGGTGGATACGCGCCCGCTCCGAACGGCCCGCTAATTGATAACACGGTCTAACGGGGCTCCTTTATACGGAGACTTGAGACTCCGGGTAGGTGAAAACCATTCCTCACGAAGCCCAGAAATGGACGATGAAAATCGTCTCCTTCTTGGTCCTCGTAATCATCGTCGGTGCGTTGTTCGGCCCGCTGAACACCGCGTTGGCGAATTACGCGGCGAACGAAACCACGTTCGGCCCCATCCTGCAGACCATCGTTCCGATTCTCGTCGGTGTCGGTGTCTTGCTCGTCGGGGTTGCCATGTTCTTGGGTCCGTCTCTCTACGGCGGAAAGTCCGACTAGACGGACGGCCCGTGAGAACATACGGGGCTACCTAGTGGCTCCTAACTGATTTTTCATGCTAGCAATGGAAGAAACCCCGCGAGAGAATGGACACCGGGAGAGGCTCCGGTTCTGGACTAATCCGATTGAGGTTGCCGCCATTGAAGAAGCGGCCCGCTCGCGTGGTATGTCTCTCGGACAGTATCTCAGATGGGCGGCGCTCCAATTTATCCCGCCGTGGCTCGTCGTCCGGGAGGAAAAAAGGCAATGAGTGGCATCGGGGTATTCGGCGTAATCGCGGACGCACTCGCGCCGTTCGTGGGGGGCTCGTCAGCCATCGCCGGGTTCATACTCGGACTAGTGACAATCGTAATGCTAACGTTCGCTTTTGTCCTCCTATTCACGATTCACGACATAAAGTTAGACTCAAAAACCTTTTTCATGATTATGCTACTACCTCTAGGATTCGTAGGACTCGTCCAATGGTGGGAGTCGTGGGCGGTCTTTGCAATCGTTTTCGTCGCGGCTATCATCGCGTTTAAGCCGCTCGGAGGCGGCGGCGGGAGTGAATGAGCGGAGACGTTCCGATAGCCCGGGCGATGGTCTTTCTGGGATTCATCGCGGCTTTTGCGATTCTCCTATACGGAAACGGCGGTCCGTCAATGCCGTTCGCACCCTCGTTTCCAGTTCTACAAAACCCGTTCGGCTCACAGACCTTCTTTTCTGATTTCGTAGCCGACGGGACAGACGCCCCGACGAACGTTCGCGGAAACAGCCCGGAGCAAGCCGGATACTGCGACCACCAAGAGAGTCCGGTAACGTCGGATTGGTTCGGATGCGTAAACAGCCCGGACGCGGCGGGTTCGTATGTGACGTTCGGACAGCTTGACCCGGATTTCCAAGTTGTTCTAGGGACGATTACAACCGCCGGTAGCTATCTAGTAACGTCCGTTGATGTTTCTATCCAGTGCCACGGTAACGGAGACGCCGCATATGTAGACATCGGAGGGTTCCTTTCAACCGCTAATGGACCGTTCCCGGGAGCGTGCGAGACCGGCGGGGATACAAACACGAACGACGGGTATAAATTCGTGAATATCACGCTTGAGACGCTACAAGCCGGGCTCCACGTTACGGATTTCAGCGGCGCTACGGTCCAAGTCTATCCGGTTCCGCCGACAGAGGGTTCTCCTAACGATTTGCTTACGGTCTCATACGTCCGAATCACCATCCACGCATCCCCAGACGCCGGATGCGGGTCGGGAGATACCGTATGTCAGATAGCGGCAATCGGGCTCCTACTCGTTCGGTTCGGACAGCTTGGAATCGCAATCGTCCTATGGGTTCTCGGATGGCTCGCATACGCCGCTCAGCTAATCGGGAATTTCGTAGCGGTTATTGCGTGGTGCTACGCCATTCCCGGAATGCCTACCTTCATTCAGTTTTTCGTAGACGCCTACCTTACGGGCGTTCTAGCAATCCTAACTCTCAAGCTCGTCTCTCTTATTCGGGGGAATCAATGAAGCTCTATCTAACGGCCATCGCTCTACTACTGGCTCTCGTTTCTGTGCCATACGTCGCTTCGGCATGCGGAATCTACACACATCCGATTACACTTACCGGACACGTCATAGGCTCGGACGATTTCACGACGGACCCGTTCGTGTCGGTTCCTAAACGATGGGACACCGGGACAGCCTATCCATACACCGGCGGAACCGCCTGTAACTCTCAGGGCGGGTATCATGGATGGTATTCTGGAGGCGGGTTGATGTTTCTAGGACAGCAAAACCAACTCGATAGCTCGTGCGCCGATTTTGAACAGGCATGGGTTGTAGATTCACAGGCCGTTCCGGACCCGATGATAGATGTAGTCACGCACCGACGAATCACCTTCACCACTTCGGCCCTACGCGGCTCAGACGAGACGGACGGGCTTACGTCGGGAGTGGTTGGATGGGTCCGACTTGCAACGATTGACGACACTCCGACATACTCTATTGGAACACCGCGCTATCCGGAAGGCCCGGGTGTCTTTGTAAACATCTGGAGTTACTTTGGAGATGGCGTTAGAATCAACGTCGTAGTAGTATTTGACGAGGGCGGTAACGCCTTTAATACTGTGGATTTCGACTCTCCTTCTTTGCCCATCGGCTCATTCTCCCTGTATGGGACACTGGATTATTCTCCGTCTAGTCGAACCGTGAGCGCGTCTCTGCGATACGGGTTCACAACCGTTTACTCTAACCTAACATGGGCTCCGAATGGAAAGCACATTGAAGGAATAGACCGGCCATTCGCCTTCTATGAGAACGGGAATTTCGGAGGGACGCCTTCTACACTGGACGGGGAAATGGACTATGACTCCTTCGGATGGGATGTAACCTACACATTCCCGGGTTGCTCAGCCGCGCCGCAGGGAATCGTAGACGCCTTTAACCTTTTCTGGGTAGTTGTCTACTTTACGGCTCTCGTAACCATTGTCGGAGGGGCGCTCATAATTCGGAAGAAAGTCAGAGAGCGCGGCGGAGGCGGGAACGAATGAGAACCGTTGTAAAACTGTCCCTAATCGTTCTATTGTCTTTAGCCGGATTGCTATTCATATCCGTGTCCGGGATTTCACCGTTCTCAGCCGCTCTTTCGGGCTCCCCGGGGCCGCAAATTCCTCTAAACGCTCAATACCCGACTATCGAATACGTCGGTCCGTGGGAACCGACTATGAAGCTCATAACCCCGGAAGTGGAATCAATCGCTCCGCCGGTCTCCCCGGATGTATCCAACTGCACGGGAGGAACGTGTTTCTGGATTGGGGGAACGGGAAATTTCAGTAGCACGGCGCATTGGGCAATCGTAAGCGGTGGAGTGTCGTGCACGTGCACGCCGGGCTCTACCGATAACGTCACGTTCGACGCCGCCTCTGGAGCCGGGACAGCCACTCAGGATAACGCGAGCTTCACGTCAGCCGCCGTTACAATGACCAACTCATCCGTCACGGTTGCGGGCTCGTCTAACACGTGGCTAGTCGGTGGAAACTGGACGGACGCCTCCGCCGCCGGGAAATTCTCCCCTGGAACGAGTAACGTGGATTTCACGGCAACGGCTACGCTTTCCCTTCCGACCGCCGCTACTGTATGGATTGCCTATTTCTATCAGCTTACGATTGATGCTACCAAAACGGCCACGGTGTCCCCGGCGGTGGGGGCAATCGCCGCCTCCCTACTGACCATCAACGGAACATTCGCGGCGGGGTCTAGCGAAATCGGAGTCCTGACTACATCCTCCAGCGGCTCTCCGGTGACGATGGGGGCCAGTGGCTCATGGACTCGGACTACGAGCGGGACTAAGGGGACGAATTGGTTAGCGTGCTCCAACTCCACATACACTATCACCCTTCCAGCAACGGGTCTCTCAACGAGTGCGGGAGACAAATTCTACGCGACGGACGATGCTGGATGCACCCCCGGAAGTAGCACCGTAGCGACTTTCAAGCTCGGGGCCGCGATGAACGTTCCGTTCGCTTACATCGGGAAGGCGGACATACGCGGGACTAGCACTTCCCCGCTTATCATCTTGGACCTTAATGGGTTCGCCTTCACTGGAAGCTCCGCGACGGCTACTCAAGTCGGAAATGCGGCTGGAATGGCCGGGGAGCTTACGACTAGCTCCTTCCCGGCGAATACTACCGGGGTAGTTGTAACAAATCAGTCCTCTGCCTTCCAATTCAACGTCACCGGGTTTATGGTAATGGGTAGCGGGCTATGGCGAGTCCGCGTTCTCACATGGACGAACAACTCAACCTCCGCCTCGTGGAATGCCGGGACCGGAACGTTCGCATTCATCAATTCTGTGAATGGGACGCTGAATTTCAGCGCGACTCCATCTAACTTCGTAGGCGGCGTGGAGTTTAACAACCTAGTCTTTGATACCACGTCGGCAACTCCTGGGACAATCATCTATACCACCGCCACATCCGGATTTAAGACGGGCGGCAACGTTACAATCCTAAACACAATTTCCGGAGGGGCCGTCCGAATCCGTCTCACTCTGGGAGCATTCAGCTACTCCGTGGGCGGCAGTTGGGATTCTTCTAACGCCTCCGCAGAAATGATACCGGGAACGAGCACGGTCACATTCACGGGGACGGCTCTAAAGACGGTAATCGTTGCCCCGGAGATTTACACGGACGTGTCCGGCTCCGGGTTTTACAACCTTACCGTGGGTGCGAGCGCGGTTCTGAAAATGACATCCAGTATAGAGGTTTTCAATAACCTAGTAGTCACTGGAACGTTGTATGAAAACTGTTTCTCCATCCTCCATCAGTCAGGAACGACTACCGGAACCCCCGACACCTCTTGCGGTCCGGCTGTGACGTGGAGCACGTCAGTAACGGGTCTAACGGCGTCTTTCACGAGCACGGTTTCTAACAGCGCATCCCCGTATACCTATGCATGGAACTTCGGAGACGGAGCCACGAGCACGTCCGCGAATCCGTCTCACGCCTATTCAGCTAACGGAGAATATAACGTCGCGCTCGCCGTGACTGACTCGGCCAGTCGCGTGTTCTCCGCCCCAGGCGGAACGGTAGACGTTGCCGCCGTTTACAACTCCCTTATCAAACTGACTTCCATCTCCCCGGACGTAAACTGTCCCGCATCCAGCAACGGGGAGACGAAAGTAGAGTCCGGTCTAGACAATGGAGACGGCGGAGGAATCGGTGGGGACGGAATACTTCAAGCCGGGGAAGTGGATTCGACGGCCTATGTGTGCGGCGGTCTGACTGGAGCCACGGGTCCGGCGGGCCATAACTCGCTTATCACAGTCACGTCCGAGTCTGCGGGTGCAAACTGCGCGACGGGCGGGGAAAAGCTCCAAGCCGGTGTAGACACTAACGACAGCGGCGTTCTTGACGCCGGGGAGGTTCAGTATACCGCCTATGTGTGCAACGGTCTTACCGGACACAACGCACTCGTGATTTCGTCCGACGAGCCAGCGGGAGCCAACTGTCCAGCGGGCGGAACGAGAATCGACGCCGGAACGGATACCAATGACGATAACATCCTAGAGGGGGGTGAAATAACAACGACTGGATTTGCGTGTAACGCCTCCGTAGTGGTGAATTCCGGAATAACCCTAGACTGGATTATGGTCGGACTCGTCCTAATCGCGGTTGTCCTGTTTGCCCTAGCCGCCGCGTTCCGACGGCCCGAGCCAATGATTCTGTCCGGGTTCGCCGTAATGTTCGCGGCCTTCCAAGCCTTCAACGACACCGGGGACTACATCATCTCGGGCTTCATCGGCGCGGTAGCCATGTTCGTGTTCCTGTCTGCCGTCCTAGTCAATGATGATTCGGAGTAGCATCCCTGAGCGGGGCTACTTTATACGAGGCTACATGGCTAGACGCCATCGGAAACTTAGCAAGAAGGCTTCCGCGTTCATCGCCCGAGAGACGCGCAGGCAGAGACACGAGGGTAAGCCCCCGCGTCAGTCCGTCGCAATCGCCTATTCCAAAGCCCGCAGACGCGGTTACAAGATTCCCCGCCGAAAGAGGTAAGATGCGGTCCGTTAGCTCGGCTGTCCTTTCAGCCGCCCTCCTAATGGCATTCGTCGGCCTAATCGCCTTTAGTCTCCCGGCGTCGGCCACGGCCATCGACGCGCATTACTTCGTCGGAAACGCCGTCGGATGCATAGACCAAGATTTCTCAAATACCGCGTGTTGGTCCCATTCTTCCGGGGGAGCCGGGGGAGCCGGGGTTCCCACCGCCGCAAACCCGGTCATACTAGACGAAGCTGGCAATGTCGGCGGGTCCAATATCGCGGCATCTATTGCTGTCCTATCCGTGGCCTTTGACATTGAAAGCGAACACGAGCTAGACATTACAGACGGGACCCTGACGTTCGAGGATATGACGATGACGGCGGGGAATGCCGCGCCTATTATGGTAATCCTGTTTGGCGGAAGCACCGCGAAGCTCGTCTACTCGGGAACCATAACGGGAGACTCTGCCGACGCTTCTTTGCTAATGATTTTCAGCGACACGGTTCCGCAAGAAATCGACTACACCGGGCCCGTAACGGAATCTGCCAGCTACGTCACGTTTCAGAATATCGCGGCCACGGGTGGAACGATTTACTGTTTCCCCGGGTGCATAGACGGCGGCGGAAACTCCAACATCGTCTTTGGACCCGTTCCTGGAAACCCCGCGTGTGCTATCAACACCGGAATCCCCGGTCTCACAGCAATCCTTATCGTCATTGTAGGAGTTGGCATTCTGGGAATGGTCCTAACTCCGTTCATCGCCTACAAAACAGGGAAGGAGTTTACCTACTCCGAGGCCCTGATTCTATTCACAACGGTTATCATCGTTACACTCGTAGCGACCGTTCTAGTATCTAATCTCAGTTGCTAATGTCCGAGAAACCGCGCGTCCGAGTATACAGAGGACGTTCGGAACACATACGGAAAACTCCGACGGAACCGGAGACGGCGCTGGCTATGGCTGTGTTCTTTACTGCGGCTCTCCCGGGTTATCTGATGATATTCGGTCCGAGAGAGACTAGCGGATTCATGTTGTCCTTCACGCTGGCATGCCTGTTTATGGGATGGCTCTACCTAGCCGCGATGAACACGTTTTACCGGCATAAGTGGAAGGAGTAGCACGCTTTACCGGGTATGTCCTATACGGAGCATTGACCCATGAACGATGATTTCTCAATAGGGTCTCCCGAGACCGTCCGGGCTTCTCTAGCCATCTTTGCACGAATCCCGTATCAGGGAGTCCCCGACAGCGTTTACGATGGAATAGTAGATGTCTACGTGGATGGAGACACCCTACAAGGATGGAACCGGGAAAACATAGGAACCGCTCGCACCGTTCCAATGCGGTATATGGAGCAAGCCCGAATTCGACTCGCAGATTTGGGAGCGCGCATACTGGCCCTAATCACGTTCATAGACGCCGCTATGGCCCCTAAAGGGCCTCTCATACCTCCCGGTAATGGCTCTACTACCCCGCCTCCGCCCCCGCCTCCTAAGCAATAGCGGGGCTCCTACTGGCCCTCCTAAGTGTAGTCACGTCCATACTTGGGGGCCGTTCAATATACCGTGTCACGACAAGCCAGTTAGAGACGCCTACGGATGGCTATTCTGTCCGTTCTGCGCTTGCTTCATGCCTCCAGACGTTCAAAAATCATTCCCGATTCCCAGACCGAAAGTTAGTATACCAACCCGGAGAATCAGTTAGTTAGAGGTTATAGAAATGATGATGCTTAACGGAACGGACGTTGAACCAAACGCAGACATCGGGCTACGAGTTGTAGCCGACTCCGGCGGAGTATACACAGTCGTATGCGCTTGGACCGGAGAGCACATGGGAACGGAGTGGGGAATAGCGGTTGAATTCTCGGCGGACATCTACGGGCGGTCCTACGCATGAGCCCGCTCGTTCTTTACTACGCACTCCTAGTCGTGTTTGGAGTCGGAGTTTCGATTGCCAGTTATCGCCTTCGGAGAGTGACGGAATGAAATACACACCAAACTTGGAAGCCATGAAGCGGGCCGCTGACAAAGCCCGCTCAATCTGGGGCCGACTCAAGCCGGGCTCGTTGTCCAGAGACGAGGCTGAGGCGTTTATCGCACTCGGTCGGCTTGAACAATTCGTCGTAGACGTAGACACCGTAATCGCGGCTTCAATGGGGCTCTAATCATGAAGCAACTGGACGATAACCACGTTGAACTAACGGTGTCAGACGTGGAGCGCCTTTATTGGGGAAGCCGACTCTTTCCCAGAACCGGAGACTTGCTGGAATACCCATACCGCTCTGGGAAGGCGTGGAGCGTAACGGAGACTGAGGCCGGAATCCTACTGACTCGTCGGGCTCCGGTTCCGAAGCGTGTTCAGCCCAAGAGCACCCGCAAGTCCAGGAATAAGTCTAAGCACGTAAACGGCTAGATGGGTCTATGCCCCTTTTTATGCATA
>WNGJ01002468.1_pt1 | contig 18728 bp, 20 predicted proteins | sample 5400611 | NCBI WGS metagenome assembly WNGJ01 (sample SAMN13153375, study PRJNA577476) | soil metagenome | isolation source: 40 cm soil or saprolite under Garry oak tree replicate 1 | place: USA:California | collected 2016-06-15 | reverse complement strand
GCGAGACCTTAGCTACCGCTACGACTGCACCTTGCCCGAAGGCTCTTCTTGAGGGGACGCTTTATCTGTATCAGGGCGATAAAGAGAAGGCGCGAATCGCGTATGGGCACGCGCGCGCTGTCGCGGAGAAACTCGTGCGTGAAGCGCCTCAAGATTCCGCTCGACACGGACAGTTGGGTGTTGTGCTTGCTGCCTTAGGTCAAAAAGAACAAGCGATCAACGAAGGCAAGCGCGCCGTCGAATTGTTGCCCGAATCGCAGGACGCCTTTGATGGGCCACAAGGCACCGCATCGCTCGCCCAGATTTATGCCTGGACTGGGGAATTCGACGAAGCATTTCGCCTGCTCGATCATCTGCTCGACGTCCCAAACGGCCTCACTGTCCCAATGCTCAAGCTCGAACCCATGTGGGACCCGTTGCGCAAAGATCCGCGCTTCCAAGCTTTGATCGACAAGTACAGCCCAAAGACCTAGCTCCAAGGCTTAACCAAAGAAGCGCTTCGCGCCAAAGAAAATGCCGACACGGCCATGTCGTGCCGGCATTGAGAACTGGGCGGCTAAGCAGTAGCCGGCGGGGCTGCGGCGACGGCCGATGATGGCGGTGGTGCTGGCTTCTTTTTCGCCGCGGCTTCAGCGAGTTTTGCATCGACCTCAGTCGCCTCGGTTGAGCAAATGCTGTGGTAGTAGGTATTCGATTTGGAGAGTTCGCCCTTGCGGATGAGTAAGGCGTCGAATCGTTCGCGCCGGCTTAGTTCGTAAACCTTATCCATCTTAATGGCTTCAAACGGGCAGACCTCGACGCAAATCTGACAGCTCATGCAGACAGAAATATCGATGTCGAAGACGGCCGGATAAAACTGCGGCTTGCCCATGTAATCGGGCTTTTTGTCTTCGCTCTTAATTATGTAGATGCATTGCGGCGGGCATTCTTTCTCGCAGATCTTACAAGCGACGCACCGCAGTCCGGCCGCCGGATCATCGGTGTCGTAAATAAGGAATGGAAAGTTGCGATAGTTCTCGGGTAGCGGGCTGCGCTCCTCGGGATACTGGACAGTGATCAAACGATCCTTTTCGAAATAGCTCCCGACGAAGTTCCGCGCCGTGACTGCCATCCCTTTTAATATTCCCAGGCCGATCATCGATCCACTTCTCCCATGACGATATCTACGCTGCCGAGGATTACCATCACATCCGCCACGGTGTGGCCGAGGCAAAGATCTTCCAAGACAGTCAGGTTGATAAAACTCGGCGGACGCACGCGATAACGGTACGGGTTCGTTCCGCCGTTGCTGATCAAATAGAAACCCAGTTCGCCCTTCGGCGCTTCAATGCGTCCGTACGCTTCGCCTACGGACGGGCGAAAGGCTCGGATCTTCACCTTCGGATTCATGATGGGACCAGCGGGAATTTCTTCGAAAGCTTGCTTCAAAATTCCGACGCTCTCGCGCATTTCCAGCGCGCGCATCATTAACCGATCGTAGGTATCACCATGTTCGCCGAGCGGTACCCGGAATTTGAATCGCGGGTAGAATCCATAGCCATCCACTTTCCGCACGTCGTAGTTGACCCCGCACGCGCGGAGCATTGGGCCGGTGATGCCAGCGTTGATCGCCAAGTCGGCGGACAGCTTGCCGACCTCTTGCGTGCGGGCGATGACAATCTCATTCGAAAGGATGAGCGCCTCGAATTCATCCAAAAATCGTGGGAATGCGTCGACAATCTTCTCTGCGCGCTCCATCCAATCCGGTCCCGCATCGACTCGGCATCCGCCGAAACGCATGTAATCACACATCATCCGCGAACCGGAAAGCGACTCGAAAAGATCGAGAATCTTCTCTCGCTCGCGGAATGCATACATGAGCGGCGTGCCCCAGGCCCCCATATCGCTGAGCAGGAATCCGAGCAGCGACGCGTGATTTTGCAGTCGCGTTAGTTCGGCCAGGATCACCCGCAAATATTCGGCGCGCTCCGGGACTTCGATTCCTGCGAGCTTCTCGACGCTGAGCGCATACGCCCAGTTGTTTGTCATTGAGCAAAAGTAATCGAGCCGATCGGTGTACGGCATCGAGCCAAGATAGCTCGTGTTCTCGCCGATTTTTTCGTGATTGCGATGCAGATATCCGAAGACCGGCTTGAGCTTGCGCACGATCTCGCCCTCGAGCGCGACGTTCATGCGAAAAACGCCGTGGGTCGACGGATGCTGTGGCCCCATGGATACTTCGAGCAGCTCGCCGTCGAGGCTTGATGTCATTCCGCGCGGCGGCTCGAGCGTTTGAATCGTTGCGCTCATTTCCGTTTTAACGATGTAACAATTTGACTTTGAAACGTTGCCGCAATGTCACGCTCATTTTTGGGCAGTGATATTTTCCGCGCCGTCCAACTGCGGCCGCGCGGTATAATGCTGTTTCGCTCTCTCCAGCACGTCGTCATGCGGCGTTGGTTCGTATTCATAATCGTCGGGCTCGCGATAATCTTTGCGCATCGGGTGATCGACAAATTCGTCCCACATCAGAATGCGTCGCAGATCCGGGTGGCCGTCGAACCGAATACCATAAAGATCAAAAATTTCCCGTTCTTGGAATTCAGCACTGCGCCAAGTAGGAGTGAGCGATGGTAAACGCGCACCATCTGCGCGATCTGCCGTGCGCGTCCGAATTATCACGGGACCGTGTTTGTGTGTCATCGAGTAAAGATGATAGACCGCTTCAAGATAGCCTGGAAAAAATTCCGCCTGGGTTTCGTCCACTTCCTTTTCCACGCCATCGATCACCTTCTTCACTTTCACCGTCTTCTTCACCGTGCGATCGAGCCAATCCACACCGGTCGCGTTCGAACAAAAATCGAGTCGCAGCGCCGGGTCGATGCGTAAGAAACGCGCCACCGCCGGCGCATGTTCGTTGTCGATCAAGAGCGACGATTGTTGTGACGGACCAGGATTCGGGACGATGTCGATCTTAGCGCCGGGCACGGCCGCTTCGGCGCGCGCTTTGATTTGCTCTAGAGACTCCATCGTTATTGGCGCTCGAGCTTAAGCGGATGAAAAACATCGGGATTCGCGGGCGGCTCCAAATCGTGTTCGCCAAACGCCGGCACCGGAAACTCGCTTGGTTGCGCCGCATTGAGGTGCTCAGCTCTCTTATTGCCGGTAAGTTTCTGCTCATCGATTTTCCGTTGTAGTTCCATGAAAGCGTGCAGCAGCGCCTCGGGGCGAGGCGGACAACCGGGAATATAAACATCGACCGGGATGTAGCGGTCGATGCCTTTGAGCACGTTGTAACCCTGTTTGAACGGCCCTCCGGAAATTGCGCACGCGCCCATGGAAATGACATATTTCGGGTCGGGCATTTGGTTGTAGAGCCGGACGATCTGCGGCGCCATTTTCTTCGTCACCGTGCCGGCCACGATCATCAAATCGGCCTGGCGCGGTGACGGCCGGAAAATTTCCCCGCCGAACCGCGCGAGGTCGTAGCGCGACGCGGCGGTTGCGATCATCTCGATCGCGCAACAAGCCAATCCAAACTGCAGCGGCCAAATCGAGTTGCGTCGACCCCAGTTGTAAAGCTCCTCCATCGAGGTCACCCAGATCCCCTGTCTTTGCAGCTCGCTCCGCAGTCCCTCGTCGATTTGATCCGCCATTCTTTCTCCCACTACTCCCTTAGTCTACTACTCCATCACTCCGTTTTTGGTTTCACCTTGCCCAATTTAAGCACCCTTTGCTCCAAGCCCAAACGAGTCCTTCAATTAGCAGCAGCAGGAAAACCAAGATCGCGATGAACGCCCCAACCGGCAAACCGGTGAAGGCCACGGCAAATGGCACCAGAAAAATCGCTTCGACGTCGAAGATGAGAAAAATGATCGCGTACAAATAATACTGCGACCTGAACTGGATCTGTGCATCGCCAATTGACTCAACTCCGCACTCGTAAGTCGCATTCTTCTGCACGCCTGGCTTCGGTGGTTGGAAAAATCGTCGCCACAGCCAGGCGAGCGCCAGCGGTATCAAGGGAAAGACCAACGCCACGCCAACAAAAATCACGATGAAACTATAAGGATTTGGCGTCATAGGTGTGGATCACACCATATTCTCTCCGAAGCTGCTCGGAAAGACATTGCTGAACTTGTTTTCTTAATCCGTGCGCGATCCAGCCGCCACGAAACCGCTGACCTTTTTCTTTTTGGTGCTTCCTTACGGTATCAGTAGCGGTTTCGTGTCTATCGCGCTGCCATTTATTCTGACACGGGATGGCTGGCGAGCTACGTTTCTAGAGAAGCCGCCGGGGGAGCGCTCGGTCTTGCAATGCTCGCCTCGGCTGCGGCGATCTATTTTGCGTCCGATGTGCGGATTGTCTCGATTGAGAGTTTGGGTGCGCGCATGCGTATTCTCGGCAGAGACATTGCCGATCTTTTGCGTTCCGCCATCCCGTTGTTCACGATCGTGCTCGTATGTTCACCGGTGGGTGCCGCGGCCATGAACAATCTTTGGTCGGCGGTCGCGTCCGATTGGCGGGCGAGCGCGAACACCGTCGCACTCGTGACCGGCGTCCTGAACGGAGTCCTCAGCATCATTGGATGTATCGTTGGAGGTTGGATTGCAGATCGAATTGGACGGTGGTGGGCTTACTTTGGGTCGGGCGGCGCGCTTGCTCTGGTTGCGCTCGCTATGGCGGCGATTCCGCGGACGCCACTAACTTATTCGTTTGGCGTTCTCGCTTACGTCTTCTTTGGCGGAGTCGCGTATGCTGCTTTTTCAGCAGTGGTGCTGTTTGCCATTGGCCGCGGGGCGGCTTCTACGAAGTACGCAACGCTCTCATCGCTCGGAAATCTTCCCGTCGTTTACATGACGGCGGCGGACGGTTGGGCACACGACTGGTTTGGCACCAGCTGGATGCTCGCGGTCGATGCCCTTTCAGCTGTCGCATGCATCGCGATTGCGCTTTTCGTTTTGCGGAAAATTTCGGGCCAGCGTGCGACTATTCAGCCTTGATTAAACAATCGGGTATCGCTTTTCTTCACGGGAGATGAGCGATTCGTTTGACCAGATCTTCATCCGTGGGAAGCAGCTGCTTCTCTCGCCGCTGGCTGGCGCGCCTGACTGGGCGATCCAGATCGCCTCGAGCCTCATCAACATTTTCGCGCTGCTCGGTGTGTTTCTCACGCTCTTTGCACTGATTTCCGTGCTGGAGCGAAAAATTCTCGGCCGCATGCAAAATCGCTACGGGCCAAATCGCGTCGGACCGTTCGGACTCTTCCAGCCAGTGGCGGACGGCATCAAGATGCTTATCAAGGAAGACATCGTACCTGCGCGCGCGGACAAGATCGTGCATTTTCTCGCGCCGATCCTGATCGCTGCGACGGCGGTTCTTGCGCTCGGAGTGATTCCTTACGGTCGGAACATGACGCCCTTCGCGATTGACGGCGGCATCCTCTTTTTCTTTGCCGTTGGATCGACCACAGAACTGGCCGTCTTCATGGCCGGCTGGGGTAGCAACAATAAGTTTTCAATGCTGGGCGCGATGCGCGCGATCGCGCAAATGATCAGCTACGAGCTGCCGCTCATTATCACGGTGCTTCCAGTCGTGATGGTCGTCGGCGCCCTCTCGCCCGACAGAATCGTCGCCGCGCAAGGCGGCTACGCGTTCGGCTTCGCGCCGTGCTGGTTCGTTTTCACACCGTGGGGCGCGGCCGCGTTTATTTTATTTTTTGTTTCCGGTCTCGTGGAATCCAACCGCACTCCGTTCGATGTGCCTGAGGGTGAATCGGAAATTGTCGCCGGACATATGACCGAATATTCGGGGTTTAAATACGCCACATTCTTCATGGCGGAATACATTGGAATGTTCGCCATCAGCGGGCTTGGTATAACGCTGTTTCTCGGCGGCTGGCATGCACCGATACCCACGCTCGAATTTATTCCATCGTACGTCTGGTTTTTCTTAAAACTCAGCGCGCTGCTTTTCGTTTACATCTGGCTTCGCGGTACGTTGCCGCGAACGCGCGTGGATCAAATCATGAATTTCGCCTGGAAATTCATGCTCCCAATGGCGTTCACCTGCGTTATCGCGGCGGCCGTCTGGCATTATGCAGGGCGCGGCTTCGCCGGATGGCTTTGGTCCCTCGGCATTATCGCCGTTGTTTATTTGATATTGTCGATCTTTCTCGACACGCGAAAGAAATTTGCGCCGCGCACCTACCGTTTCGCCGAATGAAGACAGCGATTACTCCACGATTAATCAACAGCCCCGATACCGGCCCGTTGCAGCGCCTTCAAACTCGACGGCTTAAAGCCGTCGAGTTTGCCAGAGTCGGCTGTCGATCATGCAGTCAGCACTCGCGTGCCATGCGTTTTATCGAATGAACAGCGTCGCATTTATTGTCATTGCTATTCTCACGCTGGCCGCCGCACTGGCCGCCGCAACCTTGCAAAAGCTCATGCACGCGGCTCTCAGTTTCGCGTTGGCGTTTGTCGGTATCGCCGCATTCTTTTTTTTGCTCGGCGCGGAGTTCGTCGGGTTGGTGCAGGTCTTCGTCTACATCGGCGCGGTCGCGGTCTTGATCGTTTTCACGATTCTATTGACGCGACGTGATGTGGAAAAAGATCGCGGCTTCAACTGGAGTGGCGTTGTCATTGCCATCGCGGTGTTCGGCGGCTTGCTGTGGGCGATTTTTAAAACCCGATCGATCTCCATCGTCGCGCCCGAAATTCCGGCGCTCACTGTCGAGCGCATCGGCCAGGTGCTGATGACCGGCTACGTCTGGCCGTTGCAATGCATCGGACTGCTACTGACGGCAGCGCTCATCGGTGCGCTCATCCTTGTGATGGAGGAAAAGCGATGAGGCGGGGAGTCTCCGCGTGGGTAGCGCACGCGTCTCGCGTGCTAATGCCAGTCCGGCTCGGACCGAGCACGTCCTCGCGATCGCGAACTTTCGTCGCAGGTTCGCACTCTTCGCTGCGGATCGAATTAAAACAAAAGAAGGTTTCGGCGCGACGCCGAAACCAGCACGCGGAACGCGTGCGCTACCCAATCCGATTCGCGGCGAGATGACGCCCACTCTGCAGCTTTTCCTAATCGTCTCCGCCGCACTGTTCTGCATCGGCCTACTCGCCGCGCTGAGCCGGCGTCACGCGATTTTCATCCTCATCGGAATCGAGATGATGCTCGCCGCGGCGAATTTGAATTTCATCGCCTTCTGGCGCTTCAGCCAGCAGCCGCAACAACCTACTGGCGTCATGGTCGCGATTTTCTCAATTGCGATCGCCGCTGCCGAAGCAGCCGTCGGACTCGCGTTGGTGATCGCTGTTTACCGCCACTATCGAACAACCAACGTCGATCAGCTCGATCAGCTCAAAGGATGACTGCCTGGATCGTCCCTAACCTCTGGCTGATCCCCGCGGTGCCGCTCGCGGCCTCGCTTGTAATTTTGAGTTTCGCCGGATCGCGGCGCGCCGGCGCGGCAGCGCTCGCCATCATCGGTCAGATTATCGCACTCGCATTGTCGACCCTGGCATTTCTGCCGACGCTGCAAACAGCCGGCTTCCGCGCCGTCCATAATTTCACTTGGTTCACTTTCGGCGAGCAAGCGCTGCGCATTGGATGGGTCCTCGATCCGCTCGCAGCCGCGATGCTTGTAATGATCGCGCTGGTTGGGCTCTGCATTTTCATCTTCAGCGTCGGCTACATGGCCGATGACAAGAATTTCACGCGCTTCTTCGCGTATCTCTCGTTTTTCTCCGGCGCAATGCTAGGCGTCGTGATCGCGAACAGTCTACTTCTTCTTTTTGTTTGCTGGGAACTAGTCGGGCTCGCCTCATATTTGCTCATTGGATTCTGGATCGAGCGATCGAGTGCGGCCGCCGCGGCGAAAAAGGCGTTCATCACCACGCGCATCGGCGACATGGGATTTTTTCTCGGCATCCTCTGGCTCTACGGCCGCAGCGGCACACTTCTCTTTTATGATGATGGACGCGGTTGCATGGAAAACGCCGGCCTGCTTGCACTCGGCGCGAGCGCTACGTTCATCGCGCTCCTGATTTTTTGCGGCGCGGTCGGAAAATCCGGTCAATTCCCGCTACACGTCTGGTTACCTGACGCGATGGAAGGTCCGACGCCGGTCAGCGCATTAATTCACGCCGCAACTATGGTCGCCGCAGGCGTGTTTCTCGTCGCACGCGTCTATCCACTCTTCTCGTTAGGCGCAATTAATGGCGTGACACCTTCCCTCACCGTGGTCGTATGGATCGGCGTAACCACGGCTTTGATGGCGGCGCTCATCGCGATCGCGCAAGCAGATATCAAGCGCATTCTCGCCTATTCGACTGTGTCGCAGCTGGGGTTAATGATGGTCTCGTTAGGTGTCGGCGGCGCCGCGGCGGGCATTATGCACCTCCTCGCGCACGGCTTTTTCAAAGCACTGTTGTTCCTCGGTGCTGGCTCGGTAATTCACGGCTGTCGCCAAGAACATGATATTCGAAAAATGGGCGGCTTGCGCCGGCTCATGCCAGTCACGTTCCTAACCTATGCGGTCGGCATGATGACGCTCAGCGGTGTGCCGCTCTTTTTTCCCGGAGCATGGACGAAAGAGGAAATTCTCCATGCCACGGCCCGTTGGCCGCGGTCGCATTTGCCATACTACCTGATACTGGCCGGCGTCGTATTGACCGCGCTCTACCTGACGCGACAAATGATCTACGTTTTTTTTGGCAATCGGCGCGCGGCTTCCGAGCATGCGCATGAAAGCCCACGCGTGATGACCATGACTCTGATCGCGCTCGCCGCCTGCGTAATTGTCTTCAGTGTCGTGCTCACGCCCGCATGGCCGTGGCTTCACGACTATCTGGCGGGCGAGTCGGCGCACTTTGATATCGCACGGTTGATCCAGCCGATGCTTTTCGTTTCGCTTGCGCTGGTCGCGACCGGCATCGGATTTGGCGTTCTGATGTATCGCAATGCCGGCGAAACCGACCCGCTCCAGCAATCGCAGCCCGCACTCTTTCGTTTCCTCGAAAACAAAATGTGGCTGGATGAACTCTATGAATGGAGTGTCATCGCCTTCAGCCGAATGGCCGCGCGTTTGTCCAACTGGATGGACCGTTATTTCTGGGATGGTCTAGTGCGTGGATTCGGCGGTGTCGGCCAGGTTTTTGGAATTTTCAGCACGAACCTCGACGAGCGCGGCATCAACGCTGGCGTCGATGAGAGCGTCACCGGCACGCGCGGCCTCGGCCGCTTGATGTCTGGGTGGCACTCCGGACAAATCCAAACTTACCTCGGCGCCGTCGCAATCGGCATGCTGGCGCTGCTCATCCTTTACGCCTGGCTGGCATGATCACTGGGTTGATTTTCATTCCGCTCGCCGGCGCTCTTTTGCTGAGCCTCGCGCCAAGGAATTACGCGCGCGGAATCGCTCTCGGATTCAACGTATTCACCGCGCTTCTCGCCGCAATTCTGTGGCAAAACTTCGACACGGGAGCAACCGGCCTCCAGATGGTCGAACGCCATCCGTGGATTCCCGCCATCGGCGCCGAATACCTCGTCGGTATCGACGGCCTGAGTTTGCTGCTGGTGTTGCTGACGTCGCTCATCATCCCATTCGCATTTTTGGCGCAGCGCATGAGTCGGGGCTTCTGCGCAGTGATGTTGGTGATGCAATCCGCCCTCTACGGCACATTCACGGCGCAGAATTTTGTTCTCTGGTTCTTGTTCTACGAGATGAGCTTGATCCCGGCGTTCCTGCTTATCAAACTTTGGGGCGGCGAAAACCGGGATCGCGCTGCGACGAAGTTTTTCGTTTACACTTTCCTCGGCAGCGTAGCGATGTTGCTCTCGTTTCTCGGGATTTATTTCGCGAGAGGCACGTTTGATTTCGCCGCGCTCGCCGCTCTCGGAAAAAACGGATTGCTCACTGGGAATGTCGCCTGGCTGGCCTTTGCCGGAGTCTTTCTCGGGTTGGCAGTGAAAGTGCCACTGTTTCCGTTTCATACCTGGCTGCCCGACGCGTACGAAAGCGCGCCCGTGGGCGCTTCGATGGTGTTGACGGGAGTGCTCTCGAAGATGGGCGTTTACGGCTTCGTTCGGCTGCTGCTTCCGCTTTTCCCGAATGAAATCAAGATCCTCGGTCCGTGGCTGCTTGGACTGGCGGTTTGTTCGATCGTCTTTGCCTCACTCGCTGCGTGGGCCCAATCGGATTTGAAACGGATGATTGCGTATCTCTCCGTCAACCATCTCGGCTACTGCATGCTCGGTCTCTTCGCCGTGACCGCCACGGGGGCGGGGCCGTTGATCGACACGCAGGCGGCATTGAGCGGTGTGTTCATCCAAATTTTCAACCACGGCATCACCGCGGCGGCGTTGTTCTATTACGTTGGTTTGCTCGAGCAACGGCGTGGCCTGCGCGGCATCGACGACTTCGGCGGCCTGATGCAACGCACACCATTGCTCTGCGGTTGGATGAGCGTCGCAATGTTTTCATCGCTCGGCCTGCCCGGACTGAACGGATTCATCGGCGAATTTCTGATCTTCAAAGGTTCGTTCGCCATAGCAGCTTCGTTCACGGCCGTCGCGGTAATCGGCCTACTGATCACTGCGATCGCGTTTATGCGGGCGATGCAGTCGCTCTTCAGCGGTCCGTTGGTCGAAAGTTGCAGCGCGTTCCCTGATCTTCAGCGAAGCGAGAAGCTCGTGATTGTTCCTGTCACGGCGCTCATGTTCGCCATCGGCATCGCCCCGCAATTTGTTTTCAACATCTTCAACACAACCGTCGTCCAGATGGCGCGATTGTTTGCCTGACGGGCTACTGGAATGACTAAGGATATCATTCCAACTCAGCAGGTGGCGCAGGCGATTCGTTTCGTGCGTGAAGAAAGGGGCCTTCTCGATTTCGATCTGGCGCGACTGTACGGTGTCACCACCGGCAACCTAAACAAAGCCGTCAGGCGGAACCACGACCGATTTCCGGCGGACTTCATGTTTCAACTCACCGCCGAGGAGACAAAATCTTTGATATTCCAAATTGGAATATCAAAAGGCCAAGGCGGACGGCGCCATTTCCCCTACGCTTTCACCGAACAGGGCGTCGCCATGTTGTCGAGCGTCCTGAACAGTGAGCGTGCGGTAAAAGTGAACATCGCGATCATACGGGCGTTCGTAAAGCTGCGCCAGGCGTTAGAAACAAATCGCGAGCTCGCGCACAAATTTTCCGAACTCGAAAAACGCGTTGGTAAACATGACGAGGAGATCGGCGCGATCCTTGAAGCGATCCGGCAGTTGATGGCTCCGTCGGAAAAGCCGCGGCGCGAAATTGGATTCCACGTTCGCGAAAAGGCTCCGCGATATCGAACACGCAATCATTTATGAAACACATACTCAGCGGCTTCTTGGCATTTACTCTTTGCTTTTCATCTGCTTTTGCGGAGACACCGCCTCCCATAGAGGTTCGCTTCTGTCCGGCATCGGCCGTTCACACTTATCCATTGGAAAGCCGGCGCGACCTGCAAAGTCTGATGTTACAGAATGTAGCGGTCATCAATCATGGCGAAGCTCCGTTTAAGATCGACCACATCGAAGTCGAGTTGCTGCAATCCGGCGAGGTTCTCGATTCAAAAAAACTGAACGGGAATGTCATTCAGCGTTTTGCCGAGCGTGGAGCGAAGATGCAGGAAGCGGGCGTCCTCAAACAGATCGCCTTCCAATTTTGCGGGAACGACTTGATTGCTCCTTCAATCAAACTCGCCGGGCCAACTCTGAATCGCGATCAAGCATTGCTCGTCACCCAGCAGGTGTTCGCCTTTACCGGCACGCGCGAATCGCTGCGAGTGAAGGTTGACGGCAACAGCGGCGGTAAGACGAAGGAAGTGAGCGGGACGCTGCCGATAAAATCCGAATTCGCGAAGAACACCTACATCTTTCCGCTTCGCGGCGTTTCTTATGCGGGGTGGGGAGCATCCTTCCATACCGGCCATCGCTGGGCGATTCCCGAAGAGTTCGCGCTCGATATCGCAAGGCTTGGTGGCGATGGGCTTTCGCATAAGGGCGACGGCTCGCGCTTTGAGGACTACTACGCGTATGGCACCGATGTCCTGGCGGCGTGCGATGGCACCGTAGTCGAAGCTGCGAATGATCAGCCGGAAGATTCGACCGCAATGCAACGGCCAGATGAGAGTCAGGAAGCTTACTTTGCACGGCTTCAGAAAGAGCAAGCAGGCCGTTTGGCGAAGGGCATGACCTCGGTCACAGGCAACTACGTCATGATCGATCACGGAAAGAGTGAATATTCGTTTTACGCACATTTGCAGCCGGGCAGCGTTCGCATCCATAAGGGAGATCGGGTTAAGGCGGGCGACGTGATCGGCAAACTCGGTTCTTCGGGAAATTCGACCGAGCCACACCTCCATTTTCACGTTTGTGATAAAGCTGATTCGCTGATGAGTGCCGGTCTTCCGGTGAATTTTAGCAACGTTACGATTCAATGGGCTGATGTGCCGCGGCCAATCCAGAGCGGCGATATCGTGATCGCGAAGTGATCGCCTGGGCCATTTACCTCACGTTTACCGGGGCGGTCGTGCTGCTTTTCCTACCGGGCGCGCTTTCGCGCTGGATTGCGCTGCTAACTAGCGTCGCAGGATTCGCAATAAGCCTTATCGCTTTGTTTCAAACGGCGATTGTCGATCTTGCGCACTTCAAGACAATCGTGCGCATCCCGTGGGTGCCAACGCTCGGGATGGAATATCATCTCGCGGTCGACGGCATCAGCCTAACACTGGCTCTCGTCACCGGGCTCGTCGCCGTGACCGCAGTCCTCTTCTCCTGGGACGTCGAACACCGCCAGAATGAATTTTTCTTTTGGCTGCTGCTCGTGGTCGGCGGCTCTTACGGCGTCTTCCTCAGCGCGGATTTGTTTTTGCTCTTCCTCTTCTACGAGCTCGTCATCGTGCCGAAGTATTTCCTCATCGCCATCTGGGGATCGACCAACAAGGAGTACGGCGCGATGAAGCTGACGCTCTATTCCTTTTTCGGCGGCGCGCTCGTCTTCATTGGGATCCTCGCTATCTACGTCACTGCTGGAAAAGGGAACGCGGCTTCAGGGTTGGATCTGCAGCAGCTCGCGCAATTCCAATTCTCACCGCAACTGCAATCGTGGGCGTTTCCGGTGTTGTTCATCGGATTCGGCGTGCTCGCGGGCGTCTGGCCGTTGCACACCTGGGCACCGACCGGTCACGTCGCCGCGCCGACCGCGGGTTCGATGCTGCTGGCCGGGATCGTCATGAAACTCGGCGCCTACGGTGGGCTGCGCGTCGCGATGAATCTTTTCCCGCAAGGCTTCCACATGTGGAGCACATGGATCGCTGTCCTCGCTATCATCGGAATTGTTTACGCCGCGGCGGTAGCGTTGCGCCAGCGGGACCTGAAATTCGTCATTGGTTATTCGAGTGTCAGCCACATGGGTTTCGTGCTACTCGGGTTGGCCACGGCGAATGCGCTCGGCGTCTCGGGCGCCGTGCTGCAAATGTTCTCGCACGGCGTGATCGCAGCCCTACTCTTTGCCGTCGCCGGACGCATGGTCTATCGCCGGACGCACACGCGCGATCTCGACACTCTCTCCGAAATGAATCTGAGCCACGCGTTGCCTTTTGCCGCGTTCACGTTTGTCATCGCATCGGCCGCATCGATGGGTATCCCCGGGTTTAGCGGGTTCGCCGCCGAAATCACGATCTTGATCGGCGCATGGAAAGCTTTTCCGATTGCGGTGTGGATCACGGGCGCCGGCATGGTCCTCGTCGCCGCATTCACGCTGCGTGCGCTGCAGCAAAGTTTCTTTGGTGAAAGTAGCGCGGCAACGCCAGGTGGATCGGCCGCTCCGTCGGGCGATGCCAAATCCTACTCGGCGTCGCCGACATTAATAACATCGAGCGCGGAGCGCTCGATCCACCCGCCCGATGTTGCTCCAATCACGCTGCCGGAAAAATGGGGCGCCGGTCTGCTAATGTTCGCAACGCTCGCGGTCGGACTTTATCCCAAACTGCTACTCGATCGCATCCTGCCAGCCGTCGAAACGATGAGGTTCTTAAAATGACTCCGCCGCTTCAACGCTTCAACTCGTCAACGCTTTAAAGGTTTCGCGTGAACTATCTCGAACTCCTCAAACTCGTTTCGCCCGAAGCGATTGTTGTGATCACGGCGCTTGCGGTTCTTGCGATTGGCCTAACGATCGAACGCGCATCCGTATTTGGTTCCGCCGTCGCCGCGCTGGGACTCGTGGTCGCGGTCGGGGCCGTGCTATTGTTGCCGCACAACGCAACACTCTTCGGCGGGATGCTCGTAATCACGCCGCTGAATTCGCTGTTTAAAATCATTTGCATCACGCTCGCGTTTTTCACTGTGCTGCTGGCGCGCACTGACCGCGCGTCGCGCAATCCGGGCGAATATCTCGCGATGCTACTCCTCGCGACGATTGGACTCATGCTTCTCGTCGGCAGCGAAGAGCTCCTCATGATCTTCATCGGGCTCGAGCTGACCGGTCTCTCGCTTTATGTCATGGCTGCCTTCGACAAAACAGATGTGCGCTCGGCCGAAGCGGGTCTGAAATATTTCCTGTTCGGCAGCACGGCGAGCGCGTTCACGCTTTTTGGAATCAGTTTCATTTACGGTATGTCGGGGACAACAAGCCTCGTCGCGATCGGGCAAAGATTAACCACCGAATCGGTGCAACCGTTGCTCGCCGTCGGCATCGTCATGACCCTCATTGGTTTCGCATTCAAAATTGCCGCTGCGCCGTTCCATCTTTGGGCGCCCGATGCTTATCAGGGCGCACCCGTCCCGAGTGCGGCGTTTATCGCCTCCGGCTCGAAGGTCGCTTCGTTCGTCGTGCTTGGAAAAATCGTGCTCGTCGGTTTCGGTCCGCTGCACGGCAATGCAGACTGGCACGCAATGGTCGCCGGCTGGATGCCGGTGCTGGCAGCACTGGCGGCGTTCTCGATCGTCGTTGGCAATCTCGTCGCATTGGCGCAGTCCAACGTGCGCCGGTTACTCGCCTACTCCGCCGTCGCCCACGCCGGTTATACATTGCTCGGACTCGTCGCCGGCGGGCGAGACGGATTTTCCGCGACGTTGTTCTACACCACCGTTTACGCGGTCACACTCGTCGGCGCGTTTGGCGTCGTCGCGCTGGTGCACCGCGAAACAGGCGGCGACGATTTCTCTAACTTTTCGGGACTGTCGTCACGTTCCCCGCTGCTCGCCGGGTGCATGGCGATCTTCATGCTATCGCTGGCTGGCATGCCGCCACTGGCTGGATTTTTCGGAAAGTTCTACCTCTTCAGCGCCGCGCTGCGCGCCGGTGCAAACCACGGCCTGCTTTGGCTCGTCGCGCTGGCGCTCTTTGGCAGTCTAATCTCGCTCTACTATTATCTGATCATTCTCAAAGTGATTTTCATGGACGAGCCCGCGACCGAAATCTCGACATTCAGAGTCGACTGGTTGCAACGAACGTCATTAGCCGTCCTCGCGATCGCGGTGCTTTTTCTCGGTGTGTGGCCGGGAGCATTGGTAGCGCCGATTGTCGCTTCCGTTCCTTGAAAGGATTTCGCTTTTGCCTCTCGTTGTAGAGGTGCTTGTGTCAAGCACCCGGCTAGAAGGACATGTGGTCGGCACAACCGCCTCTACAAACTCTCTGCAACTCCGGCTCGGAGCTTGACGCCGTAGGGCGCACCGGAAAGAATCGTCGTATGAAAACTCTCACGACCTTATTCGCAGTCTTTTTCGTAGGGGCATTACTCACTATCCCGTCATTCGCACAACAGACGTCGCCTTCGCCAGCGACCGCTTCGAGCCCGAGTGGCAATCAACCCGCGGCGAGCGGACAGCCGAACCAAGCCGAGATGATGAAGCAAATGATGGAATTGGCGAAGCTGAACGAGAATCACAAGCTCCTCGCGAGCTTGGCCGGCACGTGGACCTATGACGTCAAGATGTGGATGAACCCCGATCCGAACGCCCCGCCGCAGCAATCAAAAGGCACAGCCGTACGAAAGCCGATGATGGACGGGCGCTACTTTATCGGCGAGTTCACCGGCAAAATGCAGATGCCCGGACCGGACGGCAAAATGAAGGACATGACATTCAAGGGCATGTCCTTTGAAGGGTACGACAATGCGAAACAGAAATTCGTATCCTCGTGGATCGACAACATGGGCACCGGCATCATGATGTCCGAAGGCACCTACGATCCCGCCACGAAAGCGTTCACTTACAACTCGGAAATCGAAATGATGCCGGGAATGAAGCAAAAGGTTCGCGAAGTGATCAAGATCGTCGATAACAACCATCACACCTTCGAGTGGTACGAGGATCGCGGTGGCCAGGAAGCCAAGACGATGGAGATCAACTACACGCGAAAGAAATAGCCGCCTTGGCCCGAGCGGCCTTGGGTAGCGCACGGCCTGCCCTGAGCGGAGTCGAACGGGCGTCCCGCGGTCGGGATGGCGACCGGGCGAAGCGCTCGTCTCGCCGGAGACATCGAAATCGGGAATCGGCTCCGAGCTGCCGAGTCGCTATTTCCCGGATCGGTGCTATAATGCTAGATGTCTAAACCATCTGGCGCTTCTTTCACACGTCGCGCGCCCGACAACATTACCGAAGAGCTGGTGGCCGTGCTTTCGTCCAAGGCCTCGTTTGAGTTCAAGCCCTTGTTCGACGTTATCCTGCTCAATCTCCGAGAGCGAAACGCTGCCAGTGGCGGCGAAGAGATGCTGCGTTTGCGCGCTTATGAAAAGCTTCAGGGTCTTGTCAGCCAGGGCGCGGTCAACAGAACGGTCGCCGGGGTTACGAAAAAATATAAAGGCGTCGCTCCGCGCCTGCAGACGCTCAGCGCTGAGATGAAAGTTTTGCGCGCCGACTGGAATCAGCGCGCTCTCGCCAAGGCCGCCGCGGCGAGCTAATTGCTGACTTCTAATTCCGGGCAGCACAGGCCGCTGGCCTGTCGCGTGCGGCGGCCTTGCCGACCACGGAAGACCGCGTTTCGTAAGCCGCGTACGACGCAGGAAAGACAAAAGCTCGCGAACCCGCTCCTACGCGGGGAAGTCCGGGTGACCGCCGTGCACCATGCCAAAAATGCAGGATGCTGACAACGGATGCCGTCTCATCACGCACGTAAAAGATAAGAAAAGGCGGCAGCGGCATTTTCCCAATTCCGCGCCGCTTGTCGTGGAAAGGAAAGCGTTGTGGCATCGTGGCCAGACTCAACGCGTGCGCAAGAAGCCTCTTACCTAAGCGGATTGCCGCGTCGGAATTATCCTCCGCCACGAATTCGACGATCTCTTTGAGGTCAGCGATCGCGCTGTCGGCGATTAGGACTTTGAAGTCCATCGAGGAATCATGGCTTTTATTTCCTCAATCGGGCGCACCCGGCCGGCTTCGACATCTTTCAAACCGTGTTTCAGCGCCGCCTCCAGCGCCGCTTCATCTGGCTCGGCGTTCATCGCGAACAAATCGGCAGTGAGAAGCGCCTTGTCATGCGCGTTCAGATGTTCGATGGCCGATTTGATTTCTTGAAGCGTGCTCATTTGATTACGGACTGCAATTATAGCAGCCGCACTGGTGGCACTCAAGACGTGGCACATCGTCTGACCGCGTGGGGAATTGGCGGAAGAAAGCGGCGCACGGCACTTTCAAGGAAGACTGGCCGGATCTTCTTCTTTCACCCGCCAAGGCGAAATTCTGTCAAAAAGATTGCGTGTCGCGCCTGCAATATCTTCGGCTTTTGATACGCCGCTGTCGATTAGCGCGCGTCCAGTACTTTCCCAAATCTTCCTCACAACCAGTGCGCCGTTTTCGCGAACGATTCGACCAAGGTGATGGACCGCCGCAGCCGTCGCAGATTTGCGGATAAGCTCAGGCGGACATCGTGACGTGAGTTCGCAGTAGCGCCGCGCGACTTCGCCCACGCGCAGCGTGAGGAACGCGTTTGCCGCGCCATTAGAAACACATCTGACCAGGAGAGCTGAGATGCCGCTCAAGCCTGGAATTCCGCCTTTGAGTGCCGGCACCACAGAAACGGCAAGCGGCGCGACCATTTCTCCCAGCTCGAGCGATTCGAGCCCGCTGGCAATAAAAGCTGTCCCAGCAACATTCGCATAGAGCCGTACCAGTTCGCGGGGAGATGGCCGCTGGACGTAAATGCGGGCGATACGTCCGACCATTTGAATTTGAGTGAAGAGGACGATGAGCCCATCGAGCCGGCCATTTTGCATCAGCGCCGTGCTAAGAAACACCATGCTTGCTGTGCTGCGGACGATTGAATTCGCCTCGGCTGAGAGATGTCCAACTGCATTTTCGATCTCCTCTTCTGTGGCGAGGGGTTTGCCTCGCGTCCTCGGATTTACGGCTAGTCGGACGCGGAGAGTCTCCAAATAGGCATCGTACTTCGGGCCAGATTCCTCCACTGGCGGGACAAGCGCAGCGGGAAGCCTTGCGTATGCAATGACGCAATAGAGCGCGAAGAATCCGGCAGCCAGACAAACACTCCAGAACACGATTGTACCAGCGATCGGGTGAATTCTCTCAGCCAGCGAGATCAAACTGGTAACGCCCGCGATTATCAGCGAGAGCAGACACACCGTTATCAGCACAGCAAGGACGACGATTATTTTCCTCGCGCTGGAATTCTGGGCTGCTGCGACGGCGGCTTTCACGATTCGTTGTCGTTACTGTGCACCTGGGACGGCGCGCTTCAATCGAA
>WNGJ01002465.1_pt1 | contig 18731 bp, 18 predicted proteins | sample 5400611 | NCBI WGS metagenome assembly WNGJ01 (sample SAMN13153375, study PRJNA577476) | soil metagenome | isolation source: 40 cm soil or saprolite under Garry oak tree replicate 1 | place: USA:California | collected 2016-06-15 | reverse complement strand
ACTGCACGTCAAGCGCCGCGCCGTCAAGGCTGCGACTCAGGTTGAACTGAATGGTAATGCTGGTCTGGCCGAGCGAGTTCGTTGACGTCATCGAATCGATGCCCGCGATCGTCGAGAATTGCTTTTCGAGCGGTGTGGCGACCGATGAAGCCATCGTTTCCGGGCTGGCACCGGGCAGGGACGCGTTCACCTGAATGGTGGGGAAATCCACGTTCGGCAGGTCACTTACCGGGAGGAAGCGATAGGAGAACATGCCAAAGATCAGAATGGCAGCCATGACCAGCGTGGTCATGATCGGACGTTTAATGAATAGTTCCGGAATGCTCACTGCCCGCCTCCACCGGTTCCGGTTGCGGCATCGCTCGAGTTAATACCGTCGCCGACGACGGCGTTCGGGGGCAACGAGCTTTGCACCAGGACTTTACCATTGGGCGTCACGCGGAGCTGGCCATCGACTATGACCGTGTCGCCGGGACTCAAGCCGGTCTTCACTAACGTCAGATTCTGATAGGTTCCGATTGCCGTGACCTGATGTGGATTGGCGATACCGTCTTTGGTGACCACGTAAACGTAATCGCCCTGCTGTCCGGATTGCACCGCCTTTGTCGGAACCGTGATGGCGCCGTGCACCGTCGAGAGCTTCAAGAGCACGTCAACGAACTCTCCGGGCCACAGACGCCTGTCTTTGTTTTGGAAGGTCGCCTTCAGCTTTATGGTGGCAGTCTGCGGATCGACGCCATTGTCGATGAAGGTCAGGCGGCCTTCCGCGGGATTGGAAGTCTGTCCCTTCGCATAGGCCTCGACCTTCAACTCCCGGGCCGCCGACTGGCGGACATCCGCCAAACGCGCTTCGGGAACGGTGAAGGTGACATAAATGGGCGTGATTTGGTTCAACTGCACCAGGAACGGTGCATCGTTCGCCTTTACGAGATTACCCACATTCATCATGAGGGCGCCGGCACGCGCGTCGATGGGAGCATAGATACTGGTGTACTGCAGCTGCACCTTGGCGGCATCGACAGCGGCCTGGTCAGCGTAAACCGCGGCAGAGTTTGAGCTTGCCTCGGTGCGCTGGAGATCCGCCTGTTCGTGTGAAATCACTCCCTGATGTTCAAGCTCGGTATAGCGGTCTGCCTGCAATTTGGCATTCGCCGCCTGTGCTTCGTCCCGCTTCAGGTTGCCTTGCGCTTGCCCAAGTGCTGCCTGAAACGGTCGCTTGTCCAAATTGTAAAGAAGTTGCCCCTGGCGAACGTCCTGACCTTCCTTGAAATGGATGGTTTCGATTTGCCCGTTCACCTGCGAGCGAATCTGGACGGTCTGGTAGGCCTCGACATTGCCGATGGCGGCGATCTGAACGGGAACGTTCCTTTGCTCCACCGTGGAGACAACGACGGGCGCCGGCGGACGTCCGCCTCCAGGAGCAGCACTGGGCGATGCTGCCTGCGGCACTTGTTTGTTAGCGCATCCGGACAGCACCAATAGGCCGAGAAATAATGTAGAGATCGATAGAACGAGTGGTTTCAAGGTATTCCGTTTCGAATTCAACCGCTTGATGCGTTGAATAATCAGGTCGCTGTCTCAATCACAGTTAAGGTCTTACTGCTACGGCTGTGCTGGGGCGGACTCGTACCGATTCTCGCCCGGCTCCATTGCTGCTCATGATGCGATTCGCCGAAATGCCCTCGATAAAAATACTCACTAATTCCTCCGCCAACTCGCGGGGGGATAACGTTTGAGCGTGGGGTACACCGAAAACTTCCTCGACCAGATAGTGATAGACAATCATGCCCAGAAAGGAGCGCGCGGCGATCGCCGGGTTAACCGCACGAAGATGGCCCGCCGCAATCCCGACGCGTATGCGATCGGCCAGCATTTCAATCTTCTCCTGCCCGTAGGTTCGAAAAAAACGATGGGAGAGTTCCCGATTGCGCAGCGCGCTGTAAAAAATGAGGCGCGTGACGGCAGCATCATCGTCTGTCCGATCAAGGAGAGTTTCCGCAATCGCAACTATCACCTCGCGGAAATCACCCTCCGATTTCGCCAATTCACGTATGCGGCGATTGCGCCCGCGGCGTTCGACGCGGTCGGACAACACCGCCCAGAAGAGGTCTTCCTTGCTGCGGAAGTGACGGAAAATGAGTGCTTCGTTTACGCCGGCTGCCTCGGCGATCTCGCGCGTGCTGGTACCGTCAAAACCTTTGTCGGAAAACAGTTTCATCGCGATTTCTAGGAGCTGTTTCTTGCGGTCTGGCGCGGGAAGTCGCATAGCTTAAAAGAGAAGTAAGTGCTTACTTACTTTAACCGCAAGGAGAGTTCTTCGGCAACTTCTGTGTGGGCCGTTCTCTAACGGAAAATGCTCTCGCGGAAACCCAAACTCCAGGCGGCAGTCGATCAGTCAGAAATACTTCGAGTATCCTGGGAGTACCGGCTCAAAGACACCGATGCTCTTAAAGACTATATTCTCAGGACCGTTTAGGATTTGCTCTTTGGTCCCTACTGCAAGCGCTTTCTGTCGTTTCATCGAATTTGTTCAACATAGCTTAGAGGTGTTGACCGTAAGCTATTGAAATGGCGTCCCAAAGTTAGAAAATTTAAACCATATTTCTCCCGCGAGACAGCGACTCTACGAGGTTTGCAAGGAGTACGCCACCGCTTGATTTGCCTGATTGGCTTGGGCTTCCGTTTCGCCACAATCGGCTTTGGATTGGCAACCATGACTAAAATCGTGACTTCAGACTATCCACTTCTCGATGAGATGATTCGGCGAAATATCCCATTGACGAGGGAGAACTATATCCGCCGACTCCAGTCGCCGCAGTGCCAGCAGCGTCGCAGACTGCAGGGGGCTCCTAGCTGTCGAACATGCTTGGCACACAAGAAAGTGGCCCTGCGCATGGGCAGGGCCTCAGGTACAGCTACAAAGCGACCGCTCGCCCGCTCATCATCACGGGCCGGGCGTGCAGGCGTGATAATTGTTTCCATATTCCAGTTGCAGCTCGTACTTCTTGCCGTTGAGTGTCAGCGTGGGGTCGAGGAACTGGAAGCTCGAATTACCTAGCGGTTCGCACAAGTCTCCGATCTCAGCTCCGGCTACAATCAAGCTCGTGTCAGAGACCCAACCGCTGCCAGGATCCGGATCGGTGATGGTCTCAATCAGCTCATGAGAGAGCACTGAGTTCGTGGAGTCAGCCAGTATGCCATTCGGATTCGGCGGCGCGGCCTGGCACCCGGGAACATTCTGGTAGGGTTCGACTGAAAGAAGCACGTGGCCGATATCGCCGTAGGTCACGCTGCCATGGTACGCGCAGAAAAAGAACGACGATGGGTTATCCGGCGAGTAGCAAATGCTGGTCAGGTCAAAACACGTGTCAACGCCCTTAGGGAGGAACACATGATAGATGTGGCCATAGCCTGTTCCCAGGGCCTTCGCCGCCGTGTGCACGACGGCGAGAATATCGTCTTGGCCAACTACGTTGGAGACGAACAGCGGCACGGTAGCCGTTGCCGAGGTGCTCGCAGGATAACGATTGTTTGTCACTGTGCCGACGTACTGATCCGTCAGATGGATGAACGTACTGTTGCTCAGGTCGGTGAGGAACCGGACCGGATTCCCCCAGCATGACGCGACCGTACCGCCGCAACTTGCCATGTTCACATAGACCGGGTGGGACTTCGAGGACATCAGCTTGGCGCCGCCGAAGTTGACCAGATCCTCTCCGTAGAAACCGGGAGGGGGGACCGAAGGAATAGTCGTCGCAAGCGTTGTTGAACGGGTGATCCCGCTTGTGTGACTGGTCATCGGTGTGCCGAAGTTGCGAGCAGCCAAGGCAACCCTTCCTGCCGGGGTGTTGGCGGGGAAGATGTGATACCGAAAGTGTGAAACGCTGTAAGTCGCAGCCACTCTATCAGCAGCGCTGACGTCCAAGCGTATCTCATCCCCTTGCGCGCGCATCTCTGTTGTCGTCAGAAATGGGACTACAATCAGTGCAATCATCAGCAGGCAGCGCAACGGCAAATTACACGGATGCGTTAGGCGTGAACTCATAACATAATCTCCTTTGACGTAATGGGGCATCTGGAGGTTTGTTTCCTCGCCGGGCCCTCTAATCCGCCCTTGCGTCCGGCGGATTGTCCTCCGGGGTGGGAGAGAAGTCAAGAAAAATGGGAAAAATGGGAAAAGTCGGTAACATCCTTTAAGAACCTCTCGCAAAACCAAGTTGGCGAGAGATGCAACGGGCTTGGTCGGAGTTGACGCATAGCTTGCCAGGATTGCAGTTCATCAAGATTACGAGGTAAGACAGAACGCGCACCGTGCACCTCCTTCAACGAAGTGGAACCTCGACATTCCCGCATAAACTCAAGAATCGTCGCCGCTTTCGTCTCCAGAATGCATTCCATGATCAGCTTGCCTCTGCCCTCCATGACGGCAACCGAGATTGTTGCCAGGTGAACATCGATGCCATTCACTCTGAACCGATAGCGGCATGTGCAAAAATCTGCCTACGAGCCTTTGTAAAATTCTGTTTTTGGCCCCGTAAATTAGCCACTCCCCCGAGCGATAAGCCAAAAGTCCGGGCCGGAAAAAAATTAGGGATCATTGGATTGGAGTTTTGTGACGTAACTTGTGACGTAACCCTGCCAAATCCGGGCGGGGCTTCCTCGGCTTTCCTGGCTAACGCTGTTTCACGCTTGGACACAGTTTTTGACATTCCGCGTCACCACAGCGTCACCAAGCCAAAGGAACTGACGGAAGCGGTTGCCGCAACCATTTAAACATTTGGCGTCCCCGACGGGATTTGAACCCGTGTTACCGCCGTGAAAGGACTGGGGCTCGTAACTGACTGAAAATATGCGACACGGGTGGCTCCAAAAGCGTTTTCGGTAGGGGTTGGCAACGATTCGTGGACTATAACTGGACCATAAAATTCACTCCTTTGTCTTTGCTGCCTGGGGGGAGCAAGGCGCGCTAAGGCATGGTAAGGTTCCCGCCGAGAGAAAACCTCGACTTTTTTGCGCTACGCCAAGTGAAACTCATTGCTCCCATCCTCCGCCCAAGGCCTTATAGAGTTCCACGAGGGCCAATAGTTCGTTAAGCTGGGCCTGTGCCAGGCCCAGTTCGGCGGAGAAATAGTTCGTGTCGTTGGTGAGGACCTCAAGGTAGCTGGCAACACCACCGCTGTACCGCATGTGCGAGAGGCGCGTTGCATCCTGTGCGGAAGCAACCAGGAGTTCTTGCTGCTGGCGAAACTCATGGGTTCTGCGGTAAGCAACCAGGGAATCAGAAACCTCGCGGAAAGCCCCCTGGATTGTCCGTTGATAGCGGAGGAGGAACTCTTGCTGTTGGGCTTGTGTCAGGCGGACGTTCGATCGCAGCTTTCCTGCAGTGAAGATCGGTTGGACCAGCGCGCCACCAAAGTTCCACAATCCCGCTGGTCCACTGAATAGACCAGTCAACGCGGAACTTTGATATCCGGCTGTCGCGGTGAGCGAGATCTGGGGGAGATACGCGGCCCGCGCGATTCCGATTTGAGCGTTGGCGGAAATCAACTGTTCTTCGGCCTGGCGAATGTCAGGCCGCCGCTCCAGCAAGGATGAGGGAATCCCGGCGGGCACCGTGGGAGGATGTTCTTGCTCGGTTAATTTTCGTCCTCGTGGAAGACGCGCAGGGTTGTTCCCGAGGAGAGTACTGATGAAATTTTCCTCCTGCTCAATCTGTTGTTCGAGGCTGGGGACCTCAGAAGCCGCGGTGAAGACCAACTGTTCCGCCTGCCGAACATCGAGCATGGAGGTTGAGCCGCCCTGGGCCAGCAGACTGGTCAATCGTAGCGAATCCCGGCGCGATGTCAATGTCCGCTGGGAGATCTCAAGCTGCAAGTCCAGTGCGCGAAGATGGAAGTAGGCACTGGCCACATTGGCAATCAAAGCGCTGATGACCTCCCGCCGGGCCCACTCGCTGGACACCAGTTCGGCGCGAGCCGCTTCGGTTGCGCGGCGGTACTTGCCCCAGAAGTCCAAGTCCCAGGCGAGGCTCCCACCCACCCGGTTTGTGCTGGTTTCAAATGCAGGCAAAAACTTTGATCGTGGGTTGCGCTGATTCGTGGCCCCCGCATCGCCTGCTATCGTGGGAAACTGATCGGCGTGCGTGATGCCCAATTGCGCCTGAGATTCCAGAATCCGTGCGGCCGCGATACGCACGTCATAATTCTGCTGCAGCGCAGTCTTGACCAACTCCTTTAATTGTTCATCCTGGAAGACCTCCCACCACTTCTCGTCGGCAAGTGATCGGGCTTCGCCTTCAGCTGCTTCCTCCGGCGTGACGCCGCGATAGGAAGGAGGAACGTTTACCGCCGGCTTCCTGTAATTTGGCCCGACGGCGCAACCGCAGGCGAATGCCAGAATTAGGAGAGTGGCCAGCTTCCTCATCTTAGTCGTCTCCTGCCTGCGGATTTTGAGCGGGAAGGGGCAACGCACTCGCAGGAGATGGCTTCTTGCTCTGGGCCTTGGACAACTTCTCGACTATGCAAAACAGGGCCGGGACAAAGAAAATGCCAAGCGCGCTCGCAGCCAGCATCCCGCCTATCACTGTCGTGCCCATGATTTGCCGGGCCACAGATCCCGCACCCGTGGCGGTCCATAGCGGGATGCATCCGAAGATGAACGCCAGGGAGGTCATCAGAATTGGCCGCAGACGGAGCCGGGCTCCCTCCAAGGCCGCATCGACCAGGGGTTTGCCTTGATCGTGTTCGTCCTTGGCGAATTCGACAATCAGGATGGCATTCTTAGCGGCCAAACCGATCAACATTACCAGCCCAATTTGGGAGTAGACGTCGCTCTCGATTTGGACCATGAAAGGCGGATAGAACACGCCGATCAGCAGGCGTCGAAGCCACAGAACCGCGAAAGCTCCAAACACCGCGACCGGTGTGCTCAACAGCACGCTAAACGGCAGTGTCCAACTCTCGTACAACGCCGCGAGAATGAGGAAAACGAACAGCAGAGATAATCCGAAGATCACCGCCGGCGGCACGCCCTCCCGTGCCTTCTTTTCCTGAAACGACATCCCCAGGTAGTCGTAGCCCATTTCCGGCGGCATGGTCTGGGCAAAGACTTGCTCCAGGGCAGTCGTCGCCTGATTTGAACTGTATCCCGGCGCGGCACTCCCGTTGATTTGCGCGCAGCGAAAGAGGTTATAGCGCATGGTGAATTCGGGACCGGGGCGCGGTTCAAATCTTGTGAGCGCAGAGAGTGGCACCATAGCTCCATTTCGGTTCTTGACATAGAACTGGCCTACGTTCTCCGCGTTGGTGCGGTACTCACCCTCCGCCTCAATGTATACCTGCCACTGCCGGCCAAAACGATTGAAGTAATTGATAAACAATCCGCCCATGAACGCCTGAACCGTGCGATAAACGTCGTTGACTGCCACCCCTTGCTTGATCAGTTTGTCCCGATCCACGTCAATGAACTGTTGTGGAACGCTACCCAGAAAAGTGGTGTTCAAGCTGGCGATCTCGGGACGCTTGCGGGCAGCGGCGAGAAATGTATTCAGGTTTGTCGTCAGGAATTGCACATCTTTGCCGGCGCGGTCCTCAAGCACAAAAGTGAATCCGCCCGAAGTACCAACGCCAGGAATGGCAGGAGGCGAAAAGTCGAAAGCAATTCCTTCGGGAAGTTGACTGAGTTCGCGATTCAAACTCGCTTTGATGACTTGAAACTGCTCAGCCCTGCTCTTCCGATCATCCCATGGTTTGAGCGTGACAAAGAAGAAAGCGTTGTATGTAGAACGCGTGAAGCTGAGCAAACTGAAGCCAACGACACTGGTCGTGGATTGCACTCCCGGTGTGTGCGCCAGGATGTTCTCAATCTTTTGCGCCACGTGGTCTGTGCGCTCGAGAGAAGCCGCGCTTGGCAGCTGCAGATTGACGTAAAAGTATCCTTGATCTTCGTCCGGAAGAAAGCTCGATGGGACTTTGCTGCTGAAGAATGCAGCCCCTGCTCCAAAGGCTACGAGCATGACTAGCGCGAGTGCGGTCTTGCGAATGAGCGCTCCGCAAACGCGGACGTAGGTGTTAGTGGCGCGCTCGAATGTGCGATTGAACCAATCAAAGAACCTTCTCAACAAGCCGCCGCGCTTCTCTCTGGGCCGGAGCAGTAGCGCAGCCAATGCCGGACTGAGGCTGAGAGCATTGAAGGCCGAGAGAAGCACTGAGATTGCAATGGTGATCGCGAACTGCTGATAAAGCCTTCCCGTGATGCCGGGTATGAAAGCAGTAGGGATAAACACGGCCGACAACACCAGGGCAATTCCGACGACAGGGCCGGAGATCTCTTCCATCGCTTTCAAGGCGGCATCCTTCGCGGTCATGCCTTCCTCGATGTGTCGCTCCACCGCCTCTACGACGACTATGGCATCGTCCACGACCAGGCCGATCGCCAGCACCAGACCAAACAGAGAGAGGGTATTGATCGAAAAACCAAACAGTGGGAAGAAGATAAACGTGCCGACCAGCGACACAGGCACCGCCAACAGCGGAATCAAGGTGGCTCGCCATCCTTGAAGGAAGAGGTAGACGACGAGAATCACCAACGCGATTGCAATCAGCAAAGTGAGGATGATTTCCTTTATGCCTTGAACGACAGACCGGGTGGTGTCGAGCGCCACCGCGTAATCCATATCCGAAGGAAAGCGGGTCTTGAGCTCTTCCATCAGTTTCTTCACGCCGTTTGCAGCGTCCACGGCATTCGACCCAGGAAGTTGATAGACCGCAACCACGGCGCTCGGCTCGCCATTTAAGCGGCCCGCCACCGAATAGTCTTGTGCTCCGAGCTCGATACGAGCGACGTCTTTCACGCGCACGATGCCGCCGTCCAGCGACTCACGAACCACAATTTCCCCGAATTCTTCCGGCGAAGCCAACCGTCCCTGAGCGCGAACTGCATAGGCGAACTGCTGTCCCGAAGGGATCGGTTCCCCACCTATTTTGCCGGCAGGGTTCACGGTATTTTGCGTTTGGACAGCGGTGACGATTTCCGGAACGGTGATCGCTAATTTGGCAAGCTGATCCGGCCTGATCCAGAGCCGCATAGCGTACTGCCCCGCGCCAAAAACATTGATCTGACCGATTCCCGGCGACCGGGTGATGGAATCAACCAGGTTGATATAGGCGTAGTTGGCAAGGAACTTTGCGTCGTAGCTGCCGTGCGGCGAATACACCGCGATCAGCATGAGCGGAGCGGTAACCGACTTTCGTACCGTGATTCCGTAATTGGTAACGTCAGTAGGAAGCTGCGATGCAGCTTGCGTCTCTCTGGACTGGGCGAGAATCAGATCGTTATTGGGATCAGTCTTAACGTCGAAGTCCACTACCAGAGTGGTCTGCGAGTTCCCGGTCGCGTTCACCGAGTACATGTAGTTCATGTTGTCCACTCCGCTCATTTGTTGCTCGATTGGAGTGGCAACCGATTGTTCGAGCGTTTGCGCGTCCGCCCCGACATAGGTGGCGAGTACCTGGATTTCAGGCGGCGCGATATTGGGAAACTGAGCGACTGGAAGGCCGATGATCGTCACTGTGCCGACGATGACCATGACGATCGCAATTACCATGGCGACGATTGGACGGTTGATGAAGAACTTTGACATGGCTCAGTTGCCTTCTACAGTAGCTGTCGTCAGAGTCGGCTTGACCAGCATACTGTCCCTCACCTTTTGCACGCCCTCAACCACAACGCGCTCCCCCGGTTTGAGACCTTCGTCAACAATCCACATCGCACCAGTTCGTTCTCCGACCTTCAGCGTCTTCAGAGTGACTTTGTTATCGTTCCCAACCACTGCCACCTGGTAGCTTCCTTGAAGCTCGATAACCGCTTTCTGTGGCACGAGCAGCGCCCCTGTCCTGATATAGCTGACGAAACGGACGCGGCCGAACTGGCCGGGACGAAGAACATTGTCCGGATTAGGAAACAGAGCAGCCAGCCGAATCGCGCCCGTCTGGATATCAACCTGGCGATCGGCGGCGTAGAATTTTCCTTTTCGGGGATAAGTCGATCCGTCGGCGAGGATTAGGTCCAACTCAAACTGTCTCTCCCGCGCCTCTCGAGCCGCCACAGTCGGATTGCGCTTGACGAAAGCGAGGTATTGCTGTTCGCTCACCGTAAAGTAAGCTTTAATGGGTTCGAGCTGAGAGACCGTCGTGAGGAGGATTTGCGGGCTCACCAGATTTCCCACCTGACCGCTGGCGATTCCGGCAATACCGTCGATGAGCGAACGAACATTCGTGAACTCCAAATTCAGTTCTGCCTGTTCAACAGCTGCTTTATCGGCTTCGACGGTCGCTTTGGCAGCTAAATTGGCTTGAATGTCGTTGTCGAGTTGGCTCTGCGCAATTGCTTTTTCTTTTGCCAGTGGAGTATCGCGTTGCACGTCCAACTGCGTCTTCCCAAGTTGCGCCTCGGCCTGTGCGAGCTGGGCCTTGGCTTGATCCACGATTGCTTGAAAAGGCCGGGGATCGATCTTGAAGAGTACCTGGTTCCTGCTAACCAAGGCGCCTTCTCGGTAGTTTTGTTTAATGAGGTAGCCTGAAACCTGCGGCTGGATTTGCGCGTTCACATAACCATCCAGGGTCGCGAGGTATTCGTGATAAACGGGGACGTCTCGTTGCATGACCTCGACGACCTGGACGTTTGGCGGAGGAGCGGCTGCTGCCGAAACGTTCTTGTTTCCACATCCACTTGACAATAGAAGAGTCAAAACAACGCAACCAAGAACAAATAGCGTTGTGCCGAAATTCCGGCAGTCGCTGGAACCGTTGACGCCGCCGACATTTGTGGAGGATCTGACTGCGGGCTTTGACACGTTCCATTGACCCCACATGGCCTCTCCTTGCGTAGGAATCTTGTGGCTAAGAGCGGCTCAAGTACATGGAGTGCGTACCGGACTGAATCCTCAACGGATTCAACGAATGCTCGCAGTTATTTCCTGAGCGGCTCGCGGTCATTCTACTCCCAAACAACTGAGCTGCCGGCCTTCGGGAGACCTTCTTCGCGAAACCTCTAATCTTGGCGAGCAATGTCTGCATCATCTTTTGATCCGGTCCGATGGGCGCATCGCGCGGTCCCGAATCTCAACTTGCATTCCATCAGTGACTTTGGCTAATACGTCGTGTACGACGGTAATATCTCTGTTTTGGTGAAGTTGGCTGCTTCGTCCGCTGTGGTGCCCGCCCTGAGAGTTCCCTCGTGGTTTCCCGCCGCTGCAGCCGGATTGCTAATAATGCTAATAATAAGGAGAGGTTTGGTGGCCACGTTTAGAGCACCTCGCCTCTGCACCATTCAGCGACCGGCTTGCTACGCTGTGCCGCGCGGCTCGCAACAGCATGGCTTGCTGCGTCGCCATTGGTGAAACGTGCGGGAGCGATGCTAAAAGCCGAACTCAATATATGACCGGGAAATCGGGCCCTGACAGTGCAGCGCTCGATGCCAGCGAGGTTTCAGCAATGTACATGAGCCGGTTAGTCGCCATGTCGCGAGTGATAATTAAGGTTACGGCTCCGAGGCTCTCCCAAGAGGGCCGGGGAAGCACCGACGCCAATTCGGCCAAACTGAATCCCGCGACGGTCTGGAACCATCCTAAGAAACGGGTGATATGAACTCCAACGTAGGGAAATTGTTGGTGGTGGAGTCTGACGATAGTCTCAGGGAACACATCGTCGCGGCGCTGAGCGATGCGGGATTTGAGGTCTCGGCCAACTACCGGGAAGGAATGAAGACAGTCCTCGCCTTCGATCCCGACGTGGTTGTTCTCGGGGCTGATCCGCCCCAGCTCGACTGCTGTGATCTTCTTTCCGAAATCAAGAGTTCCAGCCAGACTTCCAACATACGCGTTGTGATGCTATCCCCCGGGGGACCAGCCGAGCGTACTCGAGGGCTGGATCTCGGGGCCGACGATGTATTGTCACTGCCTTTCGACTCGCACGAATTGCTGTCGCGGGTTCGTTTGCAACTACGGAATAAATCCATCGCGGACGAGTTTCGTCAACGCCTGCACCTCGCCGAGGAAAATCGAAGCGCTGCACAACAAGTGGTGACAGCAGTCAACGAAGAACGGAGGACGCTTCGGGTTGGCGGACTGGCGACTGTCGCCGTGCTTCTCATTGCGGCCGTGGTCTTTATTATCTTCTTCTACCGTCGCACCCAGGAACAGAATACCCGGGTCTATGCCGCGATCACCCGATTGCAGACTGGCGTGCTGACTCAACAACAGTTGATGGAACGCTCGCGTCGAACTCTTGAAGACGGGGAACGCGGCGCACCCACGGCGGACGATGCTCAAAAGCTTCAGCTTCAGAAGAAGAGCGAGGACTTGCGATCACAGATTGCAATCAGTAAGACAGAAAACACTTCCGTTCTGCAAAATCAACTAGCCGCAGTAGAAAGCCGCCTTCAGAAGCTCGAGACCGAGGGCAAGGTTGCACAGACGATTATCCAGTCCTATGAGCCGAGTGTCTGCCTCATCCATGTTGTGCTTGCCTTCCGCGACCACACAACCGGATTGAGATTGCACTACGTTGGGGTGACGAGCAGTGGCGAGCCAGCGACCGACGAACGCAACAACCCGCTCTTGAGCCTGACTGGGAACGGTCCGGAAGTACACCTGGATGCGTTTGGTACTGGGTTTCTAGCCTCCGCCAGCGGACAAATCCTCACCAATCATCACGTGGCCGAGCCTTGGTGGCAGAACGATGATTTGAAGGAAATGCTCGATCAAGGCCTTGAGCCAGTGATGGCTGAGATGACGGCATATTTTCCCGGCGTTGCACACGGCATTGCCATCAGCACTGAAAAGATTTCCTCTGCCGCGGACGTTGCTGTCGTGAAAGGAAATGTCTCAGCGCTGGGAATCAAACAGATCGCCCTTGCCGATGGGCGCCGTTCGGCCGTCAGCGGAGGCCCTGTCGTGCTACTTGGATATCCCACTGCCCTTGATGCAATTCTGGCTCGGGCGGGCGCAGAGACCCTCCAGTCCATCGCGACTGCATCCAAAGGCGATCCAAAACAAGTGATGGAAGAACTCGCCCGCCGCAACCTAATCAGGCCTGTCACCACTCAGGGGCACATCGGCGACGTACTGCCTGACAAGATTGTCTATGATGCCCAAACCACTTCGGGCGGCTCTGGCGGTCCGCTTTTCAATAACGAGGGCAAAGTTATAGGAATTAACTTCGCCATGGTGCGTGAGTTCGGTGGATCGAATTTCGCCATTCCTGTGGGTTACGGAAAGTCACTTCTGAAACCTTAAGCCGCATGACCGGCGTTTCGAGTGTGATCGCCCCTGTTAAAGAAATCTCTAACGCGTCGGTTGTGTCAATGGACTTGGGCGTTTGGTTTTTGTAAATTTACACACATGTTTCTCTGCAGCGCACGCCGCGCCATTCACCCGCAGATCACGTGCTCCTGGCACCATTTCACGTCGAAAGTCCCACTCAGCGTTTCCTCACCCTTAAAGTGCAACTCGTAGCGGCCTGAGGCGCCGGAGCCTTCTTCATATCGGTCAAACGTGATCGTGCCCGACTGGGCGCGTTCACAGTTGCCTTCTCTCTTGCAGCGTGAGGCAAAGCCTGCGTCCGACCTCGGAGCGAACTTCACCACCTGGCCTGCTTGAACGGGCAGCCCCCGCCATATTCCGATAGAAACGAATGGCTCGCTGGTTCGTTTGCATTCCGCTGGCCCGGTGGTGAGCATGATGCCGATGGCGGGGCCGTCCCAGGGCGCGCAGGAGCTTTGAATTGTTCCATAAGAGAAGGAACTGGGCGCGGAGATCGCGGTTGTGGCTATCGCGACAACTGCAATGACGGTGGCAAACACGGCCTGTATGCGGCAACGCATCGAACCCGCCTCCTGATCTTCCCTCTTTTGCAGAACGATACCATGAACGAATCTTGCGCATGGCACATCTTTGATTTGCTCACATCTTCTTGGTTCCTAGCCCTAGTGTCCCGTCGGCTGCGAGGGGTAGCGCCATCGCCCTGTTTGCAACATGTCGTAACATCGCAACAACACGATGTTCACCGCGGGAGTGCGATTCAACGAGCCGCTGCCTGTTCACATTCACAACACCATGTCCCTGGGTTACGTACGAAGCAGCTTGAGCCCGCAGTTCCTTCGCCAGCAGCGCGGCCTTCCAATGAGCGCGCGGCGCCGGCGAAGGAATCGCAAATTGTCTATCGCAAACTCGACATCGTCCTTGGCTACCGCGAGGGGCTTGCCCACGTTCCTGGATTCAAGTTCGGCCAACGGCTCCGCACAACTTTCTATGCGATCGGCCAGCTTCAACAAGGCCCGGGAACGAGCGGCCGGGATCGCCTCGGCCCAGCTGGGGAACCCATCCAAAGCAGATTGCACCGCTCGATCCACATCCTCCACGGTGGCCCGCGGCACGCAAATGGCGCGCGTTCTTCGGACGACATCGTCCGTTTTATGCTAAGTGGGGCTCGCGCCGTCGAATTGGCGAGCCTGACCAACGGCCCCGGCGTATTCACCGAAGTGATCGGCTCTCTCAACAACTACGGCAAACGAAAGAATATCCTCCGCTTGTCAGATATAGTGGGCAAAGCCGCCGATTCGAGCACATCCTATGGATCTTTAGCGATGATCCCCAGGTCTTCCTACCCGTGGGATACACACATCAAAGGACAATAGGAATCAATCGAATTCCGAGGGTGCACCCTACCGTGGCGAAAATATGCTCGCGACGGCTGCGTCCTTGAGGTCCGAGACCGTGATCGCAGTAATCGGTGATCGGCACACCTGGCACGTACTCCATCACAAAGTAATGGCGACGACCTTTCCGTCGCGGATGCCGAGGTCGCCGGAATACCACGGGGAGCCGGTTCCGTCGATGATGTGGCAGTCGGTGATGACGAGATCGAAGGCGGGAGTTGGGGCTTGGGCTGAGAGCGCCCAAGCAAGGGCTAGCAGGAGCGGGAAAATGCAGACGAAAAGTTTTTTCTTGAGCGGTGAAAAAGTGCGGGTTCCCATATTGTTCCTCGTTCCTCCTTGCTGTCAACCAGCCCACTTCTCGCACTTCTCGCAAAGGACGCGAGAAATGGGGCATCCACGGCCGCCGGGACGGCGGCGCTACTGAACCGCACCACCGCGGACCGCGGCTGCGATCGCGCCTAGGGCAATCCAGATTCCCAGGGCCAGCCATTCGTATGCGGTGAAGTGGCCGGGCACTACCGGGACGATTTTCATCAAGATCATGCTGAGTCCCACGAGTAATCCAAACATAGCCACGCTTCTTTCAGCTATGGAGAGCGTGATGCCGCCGGATGGTGCTCGGCGCGCGAGGGCTAGACAGGCCGCGCAGGCGGCTGACCAACCGATGGCGCAGGCAACCGAGCCGACCTCGGTAATCGGGACCAGAATGGCGTCTCCCAGGAGCATGCATGCAGCAGTGGCAAGCCCGACCAAGAGCACGGCGAGAGATGGAGTCTGATAGCTAGGGTGAATCTGCCCGGCACGAGTGTGGACCATGGCGCGGCGTCCCAAGGCAAAGAGCAAACGACTGGCGGCGACGAAGTTTCCGTTGAAGCATTTGAACAGGGACAACAGGGCCGCGGCCAGGATGATGTTAACGATCCAGCGGGCGCCTAGTGCGCGCTGGAAAGCGACTGCAGTCATAAATTTTTCGCCGATCAACTGGTGCCAGGGAGCTACGAAACTGACGGCGGCGACGATCACGCCGTAGAAGACGGCGCCGACGACAATGGCCATCCAGATGGCACGGAAGAAGCTGCGGGCGCCGAATTCTGGGCTGGCTTCCTCGGCGGCTTTTCCTACAGATTCGAATCCTGTCATGAAATAAGGAACGATTTGGATAACAAGAAAAATGGATACAAACGGAGTGTGCGTGAACAATGGGGGAAAGTTGCGCCGCGATCCGCGGCTCGCACCCAAGGCTATGAAGAGGATGAAGAGTGCCAGAGTGCCGAAGCTCGTCCAATTTTGAAACGTCGCGCTCAGCCTAACGCCGCGGTAGTTAAGGACGGTGAGGAGCGCGGTAAGAACGAGGCCAATGACCAGATGGGGAAGAAATATGGGACGGCCGGCGATGCGATAGAGTTCCATGGAGTCGAGCGCGGGGAAGATGTAGCCAGCGATACGGCCGACGGCTACAGCCTCCCACGGACAGACGATGAAGTAGGCGAGGGTCATCATCCATCCCGTGGCGAAGCTGACGGGGCGGGGAAAAACCGCCGAGGTGTAGGCGACTTCGCCAGCGGCGTCGGGCATCGCCATCACCAGCTTGCCGTAGACCCAACCGATGGGAAATAACAGCGCGCTCCCTATGGCGAAGCCAAGTACTGTTCCCAGAGAACCGCCGCGCAAGAGCCAGTCGTCCATGATGACGAGCCAGCCGACGCCCACCATGGTCCCCCAGCCCAGGGTGAAGTAGTCGGTGACGCGCAGTTTGCGGGCGAGTTGGGGCATGGTTAACGCAAAACGTTCAGAAGAGGCAGATCATCTCGTAGAGCAGGTTGGAAGCGAGCAGCGACGTTATTTCGCCGTTGTCGTAGGGCGGCGAGACTTCTACCAGGTCGCATCCGACAAGGTTCTGTCCTTTCAAACAGCGCACCAGGTCGAGGATCTGCGCGCTGGAAAGTCCACCAACCTGGGGAGTGCCCGTGCCGGGAGCGAATGCTGGATCGACGACGTCAATATCAAGAGTGAAATATACCGGCTTGCCTCGGAATTTCTTCAGGACGCGCGCGACGGATGCGGCGCCCGAGCGGTGGATTTCCTCCGAAGTAATCACATGGAAGCCATGCTCGCGGCCGAAGCTGAAGTCACCTTGGGAGTAAACTTGGCCCCTTAAACCCGCTTGCAGCACGCCACCTTCTAACAGAAGACCCTCTTCGACCGCGCGGCCGACTGGTGTTCCGTGGGAGTGCGGACTGCCGAAGTATCCGCTCCAGGTGTCGTTGTGGGCGTCGAACTGGACCAGGGCTACGGGTCCTTGGCGTTTGTGAATGGCGCGGAGAATCGGCAGAAGGATGGAGTGGTCTCCGCCGACGCAGACGGGGCGGGTTTTCTGGGCCAAGACCGCACTTAACTGATCAGTAATGCGGCGGAACGTATCTTCGATCGAAAGCGGGTTGAGCGAGAGGTCACCATAATCTGCGATACGCCACTTTTTGAACGGGTTGCAGTTCAACACCGGATTCCAGGGACGAATGATGGAGGACTGTTCGCGTACGTGCCGAGGCCCGAAGCGGGCGCCGGGACGGTAAGTCGTGCCGCCGTCGAATGGGACACCGATGAGCGCTAGATCGAGTTCGCCAGCTCGAGGGATGTGCGGCAGACGCATGAAGGTGGACAGCCCTGAGAAGCGGGGGTAGACGAGCGCATCGGTGGGCTGAGGGTGCGGCTTGGCAGATTTTTTCGATGGCATCGGGCTGCGCGATTATAAAGCACTGCCGTGTATCCGTGACTGACTAAGTTCCCACGGGGCGAGCCTCCCAGATCCTGACAAGCTCTTCAACGCGGGCCTTGGAGGTAACGCGTGGCGAGCGATCGATCTTTTCGAGGGCGATAAGATTAGTAAGCGTGCTCTAAGAAATCTTGTCCGTGCCGCCGTTGATTACAATCAGATCAAATTGAAGAGGAAAGCACGTGCGGGTACTCGAGCGAAAGTACATAAAAGGAAAAAGTGATGAAACGACTGCTGTTGGCGCTCCATTGCCCGATCCCGCGTTCCAGCAGCTTTGGCTGGGGCTGAGCATCTCGTATCTCGGGGACCAGTTCACCATTCATCGCCTTGCTCTGGTTCGTTTTGCAGTTGACCGGCTCTGGTGCGGCGGTGGGCCTCGTCATCCTCTGCTTCGACCTCCCCGGCGTCGTCACCGGGGCGATCCTCGGGCGTCTGCTGGATCGCTACCAGCCGCGGCTGGTGATGGGCTTCGACAACCTCGCCCGAGCGGCATCTGGTGACCGCTATCTCTGGCCTCGCCTGCATCCTCGCCGGGCTGGGTGGCCTCGTCTCACCGTCACTGCGTCAGTTGCAACGAGGAAGCCCCTAGGGTTCCGGCAGGGCATGAACACCGATTCAGAGATTTGGGCGACATGGATGGGTTCTTTTCCGAGTATCCGTGTTCATCTGCGTTCATCTGTGGCTAAGAACAAATACTGAAACACCCCCCGGGAGACTTCATGCCCCAGGAATAAATCGAGATTCACGACGCCCGGGATCGGCAGGGGGAAGTCGGCTTTTAAGAATCTAACTTAGCTAATCCCCGGACGGGCAAGCGGGAAGTAATCCCAATGTAAGAGTTGCCGACTATCCAGACAGAACCTGCGCGGTCAGCGCTGTTGGCATTGTTTTCTAAGCCCAGACATGCAGGGTGTAGAATCCCCGCCCACTACGCCCACTCGATGCCGTGGAGCTGACGCGGAGCGATCAGGCTTACCTGTCCCCTCGGGTTTCTGATCCAGGCCTATTGCGTCTTCTCCGTCGCCCGACATGCAAAATTTAGACCCTTAGCGAGCCACGGAACGCCCTAGCGGCATAGTAAGATTCCGCACCGTTGTGATACAAGAAAACAGTGTCGTAGCGGCGATCACAAAAGAGGGCGCCGCCGAGTTTTCTGATATCAGAAGGTGTTTTCACCCAGCTCGACGTTTTCGTATCGAAATTTCCAAGTTTCTGCAACTCTCGATATTGTTCTTCCGTTAAA
>WNGJ01002459.1_pt1 | contig 18745 bp, 20 predicted proteins | sample 5400611 | NCBI WGS metagenome assembly WNGJ01 (sample SAMN13153375, study PRJNA577476) | soil metagenome | isolation source: 40 cm soil or saprolite under Garry oak tree replicate 1 | place: USA:California | collected 2016-06-15 | reverse complement strand
GACACGATCCGCGCCGAGCCCGTTCCCGACATCACGCCATCACTCGAGCTGCTCGCCGTTCCCGGCAGCGCGCTCGAAGCCCCGCCGCTCGCCCAGCTGACGGTTGCGCTCGCTGCGATGCGCGTGACCGCTGCCGATCTGAAGCGTCTCGGCACCACGCACCACGCATCACGCACTGCTGCGCTGCGCGCCGACCCGCCGCCCAAGGAGCTGGAGGGGAAGCTCGTCCAATCGATTTCGCCGGACGGCCAGGTGCTCGACGGCGCGTCGCGTGACCTCGCCCGAGCACGCCAGCGCGTGCGCGAGGCGCGGCAGCGCGTCATCGACCGGCTGGGAGCGATCCTGGGAGGCCTCGACCAGAGCGAGCGCGCGCCCGACGCCGCGGTTACCGTGCGCGGTGGCCGCTATGTGATCCCTATTCGCACCACCGCGCGGGCCCGCGTCGGCGGCATCGTGCACGACGAATCGGCGACGCGCAGCACCGTCTTCGTCGAGCCGCCCGAGATCATCGAGCTCGGCAACGAGCTGCGGGCGGCGGAGTCGGCCGAGCAACGCGAAGTACTCCGCGTCTTGCGGGAGCTGACCGATTTGCTCCGGCCGCATGCGAGCACGATCGCGGCCGCCTGGGAGATGTGTATCGCGTTCGACGACCTGTGCGCGCGGGCGCGGTATGCGGTGGAAGTGAACGGGTTCGTGCCGGAGATCGGCGGGCACCTGAAGATCCGAAGTGGACGCCATCCGCTGCTCATCCCCCCGCTCCACAACGTGGAGAGGGGGTCAGGGGGTGAGGCAGTGGTGCCGTTCGACCTCGAGCTTGCTCCCGACGAGCGGACAGTTCTGGTCTCCGGCCCCAATACCGGAGGGAAGACGGTTTTGATCAAAGCGGTCGGCTTGCTGGCTCTGCTCGCACACAGCGGTGTCATCCCGCCCATCGGTCCGCATTCGTCGTTGCCAGTCTTCACTGAGGTGTTCGCCGATATCGGCGACCGCCAATCCATCGCGGCGAGCCTCTCGACATTCTCCGCGCACGTCGCGGCCCTCCGCGAGATTCTCGATGGCGCGGGGCCCGGCTCACTGGTCCTGCTCGACGAAATCGGCAGCGGCACCGATCCAGCCGAAGGCGGTGCATTGGCGGCCGCGACGTTGAAGACGCTCACGCGCCGCCGGGCAATTACCCTCGCCACGACACACCTCGGCGCGTTGAAGCAGCTGGCCGCTGAGACGGTGGGCATCGTGAACGCATCGCTGCAGTTCGAGGCGGAGACGCTCACGCCTACCTATCGCTTGCTCAAAGGCGTGCCCGGACGGTCGTACGGGCTGGCAATTGCCCGCCGACTCGGGATCGCGAGCGATGTGCTTGCCGAGGCTGAGCGCACGGTGCCCGATGCAGAGCGGACGCTGGATCGGCTGCTCGCGGCGGTCGAAGCACGCGGCCGCGAAATCGACACGCGTTCCTCGGAGCTCGACACCCGGGCGGCGCAGCTCGAGGTGGAGCGCCAGAACCTGGCCGATCTCGAGACGCTGGCAGCCCAGTTGCGGGTGCGCGAGAAGGCGTTGGACAAGGATGCGCGTGAGCGCGCCCGCGCCTATCTGCTCGAAGCTCGGAAGACGGTCGAGGCCGCACTGGCCCAGGCGCGGGCGGCCGTGACCGAAGCGACGGCGAAAGAAGCACGCCGGATCGTGGAAGAGGCGATCGAGAAAACCGAGGAAGAGCCGACCGAGAGGAAAAAAGGATGGGTCAATCTCGAAGAGCTGCGTCGCCGGAAGAGCGTCCCGACGTCCCCCCTCTCCGACAGGAGAGGGGGTCAGGGGGTGAGGACCGACGCGGTGAGCGAAGTATCGCTGCGCGGTCTAACGGTCGAAGAAGCCGAGCCCTTGCTCGCTCGAGCGATCGATGACGCCGTACTCGCCGATCTGCCGTATTTGCGAATCATCCACGGCAAGGGCACCGGCGTCTTGCGCGACTTCGTGCAATCGGTTTTGAAGCGCGATCCGCGCGTGACGCGATTCTCCCTCGCTCCGGCGAATCAGGGTGGTCATGGCGTCACCGTGGCGGAGTTCGCGTGATTCCCGACGACGTGATCGAGCAGGTCCGCGACGCAGCGGATCTCGTCGGGATTATCGGCGAAAGCGTCGAGCTGAAGCGGACTGGAGCGGACTACCGGGGGCGCTGCCCATTTCACGGCGGCACGCATCGCAATTTCGCCGTCATTCCCAAGAAGGGGATGTTCTATTGCTTCGTCTGCCACGAAGCGGGCGACGTCTTCACCTTCTTCATGAAGCGACTCGGCATGGACTACCCGACGGCGGTACGCGAAGTCGCGCGCCGCGTCGGCATCACCATACCCGAGCGCTCGGGCCCGACTGGTCCCGACCCCCGCGAGCCGCTGTTCGCCGCGGTGGCGACCGCCGCCGACTGGTTTGCGCGCCAGCTGCGCGAGAGTCCGGAAGCCGAAATCGCGCGCTCCTACCTCGAATCGCGGCACGTGACGATGGAGCAGGCGCAGGTGCAGGGGCTGGGCTTCGCGCCTCGGGGCACCGCCTTTCTCGACGCGATGAAAGGATTGGGTGTGCGCGAAGAAGTGTTGCTGGAAGCCGGGCTGCTCGTTAAACGGGAGGATGGCTCGAAGATCCCGAGATTCCGAGGGCGTTTACTCTTTCCGATCCACGATTTGCGCTCGCGCGTCGTCGCGTTCAGCGGTCGCGTCCTTGGCGATGGAGAGCCGAAATACTTGAACTCCCCCGAGACGCCGATCTTTCACAAGGGTCAGCTGCTCTACAACCTGCATCTCGCCAAACACGGGATGCGCAAGGCGGAGCGGGCCATTCTCGTCGAGGGGCAGTTCGATGTCCTTCGGCTCACGCTGGCCGGGCTGGAAGAAGTTGTCGCTCCGCTGGGAACAGGCCTGACCGACGAACAGGCCGCGCTGCTGCAGCGCCATACACCGCAGGTGGTTTTGCTCTACGACTCCGACGACGCGGGGCTGCGCGCCACGTTCCGTGCGGGCGATGTCCTCCTGCGCCACAAGCTACGCGTCAGCGTTGCCACGCTGCCGGAGGGCGAAGACCCCGACACGCTCGTGCAGAACAAGGGGGCGGCCGCGCTCGAGCAGGCGCTCAAGGACTCCGTCGATGTGCTCGAGCGCAAGATTCAGATCCTCGAGCGCAAGGGCTTTTTTGGGAGTTTGCCGGGGCGAAGGAGAGCGCTGGATCGGTTGCTGCCAACGATTCGGGCAGCGGCGGATCCGATTTCGAGGGATTTGTACATCTCGCGAGTCGCCGAAGTAGCGGGAGTGAGGAAAGACGTCTTGGAACGCGAGGTCGACGGAACACGGAGCGCGGAGCACGGAGCAGTCCGATCGCCAGTGCTCCCTGCTCCGAGCTCCGTGCTCCCTTCAAGCGCTGAGAAATCTCTGCTGGTACTCATGATGGCCGGCGAGCCGTGGCGCTCGCGCGTGATCGAAGCAGTAGACAGCGAAGAGTTCGATTTCGAGCCCTATCGCCTCGTGTTCGAGGCGTTAGCCGACGACGCCCCCGATCGGCTCGACGAAACTGCCGCACGCGTCTACGAATCGCTGCAAGCGGAAGGGCTCGGCAGCGACCAACCGGATTCGCTATTCGAGCGCGCCGTGAACCAGCTTGAAGCCCGGCGCCTGGATCGGGAAATCGAGCGCATCAATCGCGCGCTGCCGTTTGCGAGCGATGCTGAGAAAGCGACCCTCGCGCATGAAAAAGTCCGCCTCGCCGCTGAGCGGAACGCCAAGCGACCGACCTATGGAATCATTCAGTCTGCAAGGAGGAAGGGTGCACCCGGATCTTGAAGCGTTGTTGGCGTTGCAAGACAGGGATGTCGCCGTGGCCAACTGCGACGTCCGGCTGAAGGCGCTGGCGCCGGAAATCCACGCGCTAGATGAGCAGGTTGCGGCGGCCGAGCGCATCGTGGCCCAGGCCCGGGCCGGCATCCAGGCGGCGCTGGACCGGCGCGACGGACTCGAAGGAAAGATCCAGAGCTATCGCACGATGCAGGAGCAGCGCCGCCAGCGGCTCGAATGGGTCCGCGGCGCAAAGGAGGCCTCGACGCTGATGGCGGAGCTGGATCTCGCGCGCACGGTGCTCGCGAAAGAAGAAGCGGAGTTCATGCGCTCGGGGGACGCCGTCGGCGAAGCGGAGCGGAAAGCGGCGGAAGCCGAGAACGCCCTCCTGAACCTCCGCGACTCACAGGCGGCACAGCGGGAGGCGCTCGCGGGCAGGCGACAGGAGATCGTCGCCGAGCGAGAGAGTGCGGCGCTTGAGCGCGAGCGCGCGGCCAAGGGCGTGAACCCCTCACTCCTCGCGCGTTACGATCGCATCCGTCGCGGCAAGGCACCGCTCGCGATTTATCCCCTCCACGGCAGCTCCTGCGGCAATTGCTTCACCGCCGTCCCGACGCAGCGCAAAGCGCTGATCCAGCGTGGCGCGACCATCGAGGGCTGTGAAGCCTGCGGCGTGTTATTGTACGCCAAGGAATGATTCCTCCACGCTGGATCGTCACGGCTAACGCGGATCCGGATGCGACGCGCCTGCTCGCGGCAGAGCTGCGCATCCCGGAAGCACTCGCCGCGATTCTGGTGCAGCGCGGGTTAGCCTCACCCGATTCTGCCAAAGCCTTCCTCCGTCCTGATCTCGAGCGGCTCACCGACCCCTATCGTTGGGCCGATATGGCCCTCGCGGTGGAGCTCGTGGCGCGCGCGGTCCGCGAGAAGCAGCCGATCCTGGTGCACGGCGACTACGACGTGGACGGCCAGTGTGCCTCCGCGATGCTGACGCGCATTTTGCGCAGCGCCGGCGGCACCGTGCATCCGTTTGTGCCGCATCGGATCCGCGATGGCTATGACTTTGGTCCCGCGGGCCTCGGGGAAGCGCAGCGCGTGGGCGCGCGGTTGATCATCACGTGCGATTGCGGGATTACCGCGGTCGCTGCAGTGGCTGCCGCCCGTGGCGCGGGCATCGATGTGATCGTGACCGACCACCATTTGCCGGGCGACGAGCTGCCGCCCGCGAACGCGGTCCTCGATCCGCGCCGCGCCGACTGCGCGTCGGAGGACAAGAACCTCTGCGGCACCGGCGTCGCCTTCAAACTGGCGCAGGCACTCGTGCCGGTGCTCAGCCTGTCGCCGAACCTGCCGCTGCATTTCCTCGACTATGTCGCACTCGCGACCATCGCTGACGTCGTCCCGCTGATCGGCGAGAACCGCATTCTGGTGCGCTACGGGCTCAAGAAGCTGGCCGACTCCCGGTGGGTCGGGCTGCGCGCCCTGATCGAGACGGCTGGGCTGGCGGGCAAACCGCTGCGCGGCGCGCACGTCGGCTTTATTCTCGCGCCGCGCCTCAACGCCGTGGGCCGAATCGGCGACGCGAACGACGGGCTACGGCTCTTGCTCACGGAGAATCCGCAAGAAGCGGCGGCGCTCGCGCGCGAGCTCGAGACGATCAATGCCCGTCGCCAGGAGATGGACCAGCTGATTCTCGACGAAGCGATCGAGATCGTGGAGAAGACGCTGCAACCGACAGACGCCGCCATCGTCCTCGGCGCGGAGACGTGGCATCCGGGCGTCATCGGGATTGTGGCGTCACGGCTGGTGGAGCGTTACGGCCGGCCGGCGTTCCTGATCGGCTGGGATGAAGCGGGAGAGTTCGGTCGTGGATCCGGGCGCAGCATCCCCGGCTTCGACCTCCACGGCGCGCTCCACCGCGTGGGCACACATCTCGAGAAATACGGTGGCCACACGATGGCGGCAGGCTTCACGATCCGGCGCGACAAGTTCGACGACTTCCGCGTTGCGTTCCTGGGCCTGGCGGGCGAGCTTCTCACGCCCGACGACCTGGCGCCGAGCCAGCGCGTGGATCTCGAATTGCCGCTTGCGTCGGTGAGCGAAGAGTTGGAGCGCCTGATCCGTCACCTCGAGCCCTGCGGGGCGGGGAATCCGGCGCCGGTGTTCGGCGTCCGGAACGCGCGGGCCGTGGGCGCGCGGCGCGTCGGGACGAATCACCTCCGCTTTACGCTGGACGACGGCTCGGCCGTGCTGCCGGCGATCGGGTTCCGCTGGGCTGATGCGGTGCCGGAAGACTGGCTCACGAACCCGTTGGACGTGGCGTTTCGGTTGGAGCGAGATGACTGGCAGGGCCGCGTGACGATTCAGGCACGGATCGCGAGTCTGGCGCCGACGAAATGATTCCATTGCGGATTGCGGATTGTGGATTGCGGATTGTTCGCATGACCTTGCTTTTCCAATCCGCAATCCGCAATCGCCAATCCGCAATGTGTTGAAGTGCTCCGGATCATTGCTGGAGAATTCAAAGGTCGCCGTCTCAAGGCTCCGAGCGGGCGGACCGTTCGGCCGACGGGCGATCGGGTGAAGGAGGCGTGGTTCAGCATCCTTCAACCATCGATTCCGGATGCGCGGGTGCTCGACCTCTTCGCCGGCTCCGGCGCGTTGGGCTTCGAAGCGTTGTCGCGCGGAGCGGTTGCGGTCGATTTCGTTGAGAATCACCAGGCGTCGTTGGCGGCGATTCGGGACAACGCCGCGACTCTCAAGGTGGAGGATCGCGTGACGATTCACCGCATGGACGCGTTGCGCTTCGCCGAACGCCTGCAGCCCGCGCAATACGATGTCGCATTCGCCGATCCGCCCTACGCCACAGATCACGCCGCACGGCTCGCGGATCTATTCCGTGCCACACCGTTCGCCCGGGTGTTCTCGATCGAGCATGCGCCGGATCGTGACGTGCCAGGAGACGATACCCGCCGCTACGGCGACACGGCGATCACGTTCGTGTACGCGCCATGAAGCGAATCGCGGTCTATCCAGGCTCGTTTGACCCCATCACGAAGGGACACGAGGATCTCATCCATCGGTCCGTGGAGTTCGTCGATCAGCTCATCGTGGCCGTGGCCGTGAACGTCGCGAAGCAGCCGCTCTTCTCGCTCGAGGAGCGCGTCGCGCTGATCCGGCAGGCCGTCCGCGACAAGCGCGTGGAGGTGCAATCGTTCGAAGGACTGCTCGCCGAGTTCGCCAAGCAAGTCGGCGCGGCGGTGATCGTGCGCGGGCTGCGGGCGGTCTCAGACTTCGAGTATGAATTTCAGATGGCGCTGATGAACCGCAATCTCGCGCCTCATATCGAGACGGTCTTTCTCGTGCCGGCGTTCGACCTGACGTATCTCAGCTCCAGCCTGGTGCGCGAAGTCGCGCGCTTTGGGGGCGACGTCTCGCAGCTCGTCGATCCAACCGTCCAGCAGGCCCTGAAGCGCAAGTTCAGCCAATGAAGTTTCTGGACCGCGTCTACGAGCGGGCGCGGCGGCTCAAGGCTCGGATCGTGCTTGCGGAAGGCGAAGACGCGCGAGTGCAGGAGGCCGGCCGCAGGCTCGAACGAGACAGGCTGGGTGTTGTACAGCTCCTGGATCGTACCACTCCCCACGCACCACTCCCCGCGATGATTTCTCTGCTCAGATCCAGACGGCCAGACAAGTTTCCATCCGACAGCGCCGCGCTCCAGGCATTAGAGCATCCGCTCAATTTCGGCGCGTGCTTGGTGGGCATCGGCGCGGCCGACGTCATGCTTGGCGGCGCGATGTACACGAGTGCCGAGACGATTCGGGCGGCGTTGTGGGCAGTGGGGACGGCACCGGGCATCGCGACCGTGTCGGGCGCTTTTTACATGATCAAGGACGATCGCGTGCTCACGTTCGCCGATGCCGCGGTCTGCCCCGAGCCGGAACCGAGCCAGTTGGCCGACATCGCGCTGGCGTCCGCGCGAGAGCGCCGGCTGATCGTCGAGGACGAGCCCGTCGTCGCTTTCCTTTCTTATAGCACCAAGGGGAGCGCGAGCGGCCCGCGGATCGATCGGGTTGTGGCGGGTATGGCCGAGCTGCGGGCGCGCAAACCGGATTTCGCGTTCGATGGCGAGCTGCAGCTCGACGCGGCGCTCGTTCCCGCCGTCGCGGCACGCAAGGCGCCGGGATCTCCCACCGCCGGCCGCGCCAACATCCTGATTTTCCCCGATCTCGACGCCGGGAACATCGGGTACAAACTGGTGGAGCGGCTCGGTGGCTGGACCGCGCTCGGCCCGATTCTGCAGGGATTGGCGCGACCCATCTCGGACCTGTCGCGCGGCGCGACAGCCGATGATATTGTGAACACTGCGGCGATCGCCGTCCTTCAAACCCGGAGGGGATGACCGGTGCGCTTCACTCTCAAGAAGGATAAGAGCGGGGTGGTCGTCGTCGGCGTGGAAGGCCAGCTTATCGTCGGCAACCGCCAAGAGCTGAAGCAAAAGGTCCTCGATGCGCTCGAGGAAGGCTCCCGGAAGTTCGTCATCGATTTTTCCAAAACCGGCTACATCGATTCGTCTGGGCTCGGCGTCCTGGTCTCGCTCTCCAAGAAAATTCGCGAGCAGGGCGGGGAGCTGCGGCTCGCCGGTCTCAATGCCGACCTGCAGACGCTCTTCGAGCTCACCAAGCTCGACACCTTGTTTGCCATCACGCGGACCGCCGAGGAGGCGCTGGCCGCGTTTTGAGTCTCCAATTCGCGTTCTCGAAGAATACGATGAAGCTCGACGTCCCGAGCGATCTCGGGATCGTGGGTGACGCGGTCGAGCTGATTGCGAGTCACGTCCCCCCCGGTACGCTCTCGCCCCGCCGTATCAGCTTCAACCTCCGCACCGCACTCGCTGAGGCCCTCGGCAACGCGATTCGCTACGGCACGGGCGAAGACCCGGATCGCGTCGTGAGCGTCCGCGTTGAGATCGGACGCGACTTCGTGCGCATTCACGTCATGGACGACGGGGCGGGATTCGATCCCAGCCGTCTTCCCGACCCGACGCATCCCGACAACCTGGAGCGCGAGTACGGCCGCGGGCTGTTCGTCATTCGTCACCTCGTGGACGACGTGGCCTTCAACGAGAAAGGCAACGGCATCTGCCTGACGCTCCGGGCGGGGTGACACGGCTCGAGCGCCTGTTGCCGGTGCTCGCCGCGCTTTCCGGGACAACTCTGCGTTTGTGGCGTGCGAAGACACCCGGTGGGCGATTGTTACCAGTGGTTGGCGGGTTAGGCGAGGGTCGGGAAGCGCCGCGTTGGACCCCCACGCCGAATGGTGGCGGCCGGCTGGACACTCCCGACGGTCCCGCGTGGTTTCAGCCGATCCCCTCCGTCAATGACACCTGGCTCGAGGTAAAAGGGGAAGGGGAGCAGGCCGCCGTTGAGCTCGCCGAGGTCATCAGCGCCGTGATGGAGGCGGAAGAAGAGACCGGCCAGGTGGCCGCCGAGCTGTCGGGGCGGTACGAGGAAATCGATTTGATCTACACGATCAGCGAGATCCTCGGCCACACGATTCGGCTGGACGAGGCGGCGAACCGCATTTTGCGCGAAGTGTCGGCGGTGGTGCGGGCGCGGCGTGCGACGTTACTGGTCCATGACCCGCGCGCGCACGTGCTGCGACTCGTGGCCGCGCGCGGCGTCGAGCTCGAGATGGATCCGATTGAAGTGGATGATCCGACGTCGGTCGCGGCGCGCGTGTTTCGAGAGATGCGCACGATCAGCTATGACCCGAGCGACCAGCGTGCCCCGAAGCCTCCCAACCCGATCGAGCGGGGCTATCGCGGTCACGCGTTTCTGTCCGTGCCGGTCGTGTACGCGTCGCCGGGCCGCGTGCCCACGCCCATTGGTGTGATCAATCTGACCGACCGGACCGGAGAGGACGCGTTCACCGCCGGCGATCGCAAGCTGGTCGCCGCCATCGCGAATCAAATCGGCGCGGCGATCGAGAACGCGCGGCTCGTGGAGCGCGACTTGAGCCAGCAACGCGTCCGTCGCGAGCTGGAGCTCGCACACGATCTGCAGCTCAAGCTGCTGCCCTCGCCGGCGGTAGTCGCCTCCAAGGCGGACGTCGCCGCGCGCTGCCGTCCCGCCGAATCGGTAGGTGGTGACTTCTACAACCTGTTGAGTCTGCATGGCGATCGTGTGGGAGTCATGATCGGCGATGTGTCGAGCCACGGGTTCGGCGCGGCGCTCATCATGGCACTGGCAATGGCCGCGTCCGGTATCCACGCGGAGACCGCGGAGTCGCCGCACGAAGCGCTGCGGCGCCTCGAGACGTCGCTATCGGAGGAGCTGGCGGAGACGGAGATGTTTCTCACGCTCTGCTACGCAGTCGCCCATCCGGCCAAGGGTGTGCTCACATACGCGAACGCTGGTCACCCGCATGCGTTCCTCGTCTCCACGCAGGACGGGGCGATCAAACGGCTCGAGGCGACGCGCCCGCCGCTGGGGCTCGGCGAGGGCGGCCAGGAACGCGTCGAGAAGTGCGAGCGCGGCAAGGCGATTCTGTGTCTCTTCACGGATGGATTGGCTGACGCGCGCGGGCCGAGTGGCGAGCGGTTCGGCGAGCAGCGCGTGTTGAGCCACGTCGTGAACCTGCGCGGCCGCCCCGCGCGCCACATCCTCGAAGCCGTATTCACCGATATCGCCGCGTATACCGGCGGTGCGCCTGCCAACGACGACCGCACGCTCGTTCTGCTGAAGTTTTGAGCCCGTCCCACCCCCGGCTGGGCCAGCACTTTCTCACAGATCCGAGGATCCTCAGCCGCATCGTGGATGCACTCGACCTCGAGCATGGGGAGACGGTCATTGAAATAGGTCCAGGACGTGGGGCGCTTACTCGGGAGCTGCTCGCTCGAGGAGCTCAGGTGGTTGCGATCGAGAAAGATCGAAGGCTTGCAGAGGGCGTGGGGCGTAGGGGCTTGGGCTTGGGGACTCTCCAAGCGGTAGCCGGTGATGCCCTGCGGCTTGACTGGCACGCGCTTCTCCCTAGGCCCCATGCCCCAAGCCCCAGCCCCTTCAAGATCGTCGGCAACATCCCCTACTACATAACTTCGCCGCTGATCGACAAGGCCCTGACCGCACCGCTTCCCGAGCGGGTCGTATTCCTGGTCCAGGCCGAGGTTGCGGATCGTCTCGCGGCAAAGCCGGGGAGTAAGACGTACGGGGCGCTATCCGTGGGCGTGCAGGCCGTTGCCCGGGTCGAGAAGCTCTTTGCCATCGCGCCCGGGGCCTTTCGGCCGCCGCCAAAAGTGCGCAGCGCATTGATTCGGCTCACACCGCTTGCTGACCGGTTAGTGGCACCTGACGAGATCGCGGCGTTCCGCAGGTTTGTGACCGCCTGTTTCGGCCGGCGGCGCAAGCAGCTCAAGAACGCGGTGCCGGGGATGAGCGAAGCGGATCTGCGGGCGCTCGGATTTGACCCCATGCTGCGGCCGGAGCGCCTCACGCCCGAGGCGTTCGTCCGGTTGTTCCGGGGTCCTTGACCCATCAACAATAGTTGATATGTTTGGGCATGACCACTGCCGCCCGGCCCGAAACCGCCCAAGTGGCCCGCTGGTTTCACGCTCTTTCAGATGAGACTCGCGTCCAGATCGTCGAAATGCTGTCACACAAAGAACGCTGTGTGTGCGAGCTCGAGCAGGTGCTCGGTGTCGCCCAGTCCCGGCTCTCGTTCCACCTCAAGGTGTTGAAGGATGCCGGCCTCCTGGCCGATCGGCGCGAGGGGCGGTGGATGTACTACAACCTCCAACGAGAGACGCTCGACCAGATCGCGGCGTACACGAAGTCCGTGAAGCCCGGCAAACACGCCGGTAGCTGTGAACTCGCGTGTTGTGATTGATTCAAACCTCGAGCCCGGAAGGCAACGATGAGCGAGCGACATATCAAAGAGACCGTGAAAGAGAAGTACGCCGAGGCCGCGCTCAAGGTGCTCGGGGGTGAGAAAGGGAGCTGTGGGCCTAGCGGGGCGTGTGGCTGTGATCCAGTGACCGACAATCTGTATGACGCCTCGCAAACGAGCGGCTTGCCGGAGGGAGCCGTGCTCGCCTCGCTCGGCTGCGGCAATCCGACCGCGCTCGCCGACCTCCACGAAGGCGAGTCCGTTCTCGATCTCGGTTCTGGCGGCGGCATTGATGTTCTGTTGTCGGCCAAGCGCGTCGGTGCCACAGGTAAAGCGTACGGGCTCGACATGACCGATGAGATGCTCGCTCTCGCGCGGGAGAATCAGGCCAAGGCGGGCGCCACCAACGTCGAATTCCTCAAGGGCGAAATCGAAAACATCCCACTGCCCGCCGCGGCGGTCGATGTCATCATCTCGAATTGCGTGATCAACCTCTCGGCCGACAAGCGTCGCGTGCTCCGCGAAGCCTTCCGCGTGCTGCGGCCCGGCGGCCGGTTCGCGGTCTCAGACGTTGTGTGCCGCGGCGAGATCCCGGACGCGGTGCGCCGGAGCATGGAGCTCTGGGTCGGTTGCGTCGCGGGGGCATTGGAAGAAAACGAGTATCGCCAATTGCTCAACGATGCCGGGTTCACCGATATAGAGATCGAGCCGACGCGGATCTATGCGTTCGAGGATGCGCGGGCGGTGCTCTCGGGGGCGGGGTTGGACGTCGACGTGGTCGCCCGCGAAGAGAGTGGTCGCATCATGGGTGCGTTCATCCGCGCGCGCAAACCGGCATGACCTTTCGCGTCCTGTTTCTCTGTACCGGCAACTCGGCCCGCAGCCAGATGGCCGAGGCTATCCTCAACGCGAGGGGGAAGGGACAGATCGAGGCAGCGAGCGCCGGTTCGCGCCCCGCCGCGCGGGTCAATCCCTATGCGCTCGATACGCTGCGCGAGTTCACCATTCCTTGGTCGGGGCACCCACCGCGTAGCGTTGAAGGGTTGGAACGGGAACAGTGGGATTTCGTCGTCACCGTCTGCGACCGTGCGAAAGACGCGTGCCCCGTATTTCCCGGGCAACCGGCCTTCGCGCATTGGAGTATCCCGGATCGGCGGAGGTCGCCGGCGACGACGCCATGAAGCGCGCGGCGTTCCGCGAAGCATTTCTCGACCTCAGCCGGCGGATTGACCTGTTGCTCGCCCTGCCGGCTCTTGCGCCGAGGTCTCCCATAGTGAAATAGTTCACAACTACCTACCTTCTCGATCCGCACGGCTGGAACGCAGGAAGTACGCCTTTCCACAACAATCGCTTAGGCCCGTTCACGGCTCCTCACAGCGAGGGGCTGCCAATGATTCTGCCGATGAAATCATCACGGAGCAGCCGTTCACGCCGACTCCAGCATCCCACCAAGACGAGCCGGAATCAATCGAGGCGCGAGCTGCACGCCTCCGTGAAGCCGCCTGGCAGGATCGCCGGTCTGGTCCGCTTCATTTCGATTGAGCCCACGCGTCTTTCGAAGCGACAGGGGGCCAGAGATGGGGCCTTGCCCAAAACAGAAGCCCACCCATCAGTACGATGGCCGCAAGCCCGCCGATCGCCTCGGGGTCGCGCGATGCTGAGGCAGCAAGCAGTGGGATTCCCCTTGTGACGAGTGTACCAACCCACCCGATTGCGAACCAGAACCAGACGAAGCGCAGCGCCCACAGTGCCCAGCGAGGCCCTGTCAGCGGCATATGGTCTCTCCCTTGTCGGCGTTCCGGCCGCGTAGGCTCAAACTGCGTCTAGGAAATTCTGCGCCTCATGGAGCGTGAAGTATGTGAACCCACCCGCTGAGGGAACCAGTCTCGGTTGATCAAGGCTCTGGCTCAAGTTCCCGATTACTTTGGCCGCCAATTCCGGCTGACCGGCAACCACCACCCCTCGAATTGCCTGCCTGCCGTCACGCAACAGATTCAGAAAATGCGCATCATTTGCCGCCCATCCGATTACCAAGATTCGCTCGACCTTTTTCAAACAATCCTTGAGAATGTCGATGTGTTCGCCGGGGCATTCGAACGCGCCCTTTGTCTGCACCGGTATCGCGATCGCTGGAGTGAGCGGGCGGTGCGCGTCGAGTCTCACCATAGGCCGTTGATTCGCGAGATGAAAACGATCAGTGAGCTTGACGCTCGCCGCCTGCTCGATCAACGCGCGAACGAGATAGTCGTCGTTTGTTGCGCCAATGTTGTCAATTGGCGGTTCGACCTCTCGACCCCAGTTAACAGAGCCATGCACCTTGATCACCTTGTAGTTGCTGGAGACATAGTCGTCGATCGCTCGCAGCTCGATTCCCACCGTTCGTAACGCCACGTCGAGCATCGTGTCGTAATTGAAGTTGACGAGACACACCGTGTCATCTCGTTTGCGTCTGTGCTCGATCATATCAAGCAAGCTCTTGTAGTTCGTCACACCGTGCGCAGCTCGACGGTCCCACTCCGAGTCGCACTCGCCGATTGCGGATTGCAGGTAGTAGCGAATGGCAGCGAGTTGGGCGTGTCGTCGGGGATGCGTACCCGCTTCGCTCAGAAGTTCAGCCATCACTTGTTCGACAGTGGTGTTCGGGAGCAAATGCCGAAGACGTGGAGCAACTTCCAGCGCCGGTGAGAACCGTTCGAGGATTGGATAGAAAAGAGCGCGTTCTTCAAAGAGCCTATCGCCCAGGGGGAGACGACAAGCAACGAATTCGTCAGGGTAGCCTGGCTGCGGAGGGGGGTGCGTCGGGCACGAGTCGTAGGACGCACCGGCACCGAAGACAACCATCAGCATGGCTTGGAACCTCTCTAGCCAAAGGCCCGGCGAATTGTCGGGTGAACGATTGGTATCGCGGTGATGATGCCTAATCAAGCTGGAATTTTGTATAATGGATCGCAATGGGACACCACTTCGTTCCACAAGCGTACCTGCGAGCATTCCAAGTCCCCGATAGTCCGGGGATGATCTGGCTGTATCCTCGAAACGAGGTGCCTCGTCTTGCGAGCATCAAGAACGTTGCCCAAGCAAGCGACTTCTACCACGCCGACGTTGAAGCCGATCTCAATGCGCTGGTTGAAGCTCCAGCGAACCCATTTCTGGAGAAGCTGCGACGCGGGGAGTTCATTGACGCAGAAGGAAAGTATCGGACGTCGGTGTACATCGCGACGATGCTGAAACGGGTGCCCCGGAGTCGCGAACGCGGGCAAGGCCTGATTCCGAAAGCGCTGGACGAAACGGTTGCCAGGCTCAGGGGTCAAATCACCGAGCTTGCCGCTCAACGAGCGGTCGACCCCGACCGTCTACAGAAATGGCTGAGCAATTTGGAAGCGGTCGAGAAGAAGTTTCGTGTCGAGCCCCCTGCGGCGGTGTTCGATGCACTGAGGATACCATGGCCCAGCGCTGAGATGGTGAACGTCATACGCTCGATGCGGTGGCGGGTTGTCCCAGCCGAACCTCCCGAGATGTTCATCACAAGCGACAATCCCGCGTTCTTCTTCGAGGCGTTCGGTCTGGCGACAGAGAGGGCCGAGCTTTGCCTGCCTCTCTCGCCCACTCGCTGCCTGCATTGCTGTCACCAGCGGATCGCTGGTGGTGATCAAGCATTCATGTCTTTCGATCGTGAAACGGTGAGGGAGATGAATCGGCGCATCGCCAGCGCCGCGACCAGCATCGTGATGGCTAAGGAGAAGCAGCCATGGCCTACGAAGCTACTGCTCAAGCAGAATCCCTATCTCAGTCGCATAAACTGGACTAATTAGCCGATGGAATGGTTGAAGGAGTCCTGGGGTTACCTCTTTCTGATCCTTGCACTCATAGGCGCAGGGTTCAAGCTGCTCCAGACGAGTCTTGGGGCAGAGCGCGACAGGCAAGCACTTAAAGACGTGGAGTTAGATCGCGAGAAGCTCAAGCTGGAGATTGCGCGCCTAAAAAACGACCCGGCAGTAGTCGCTGATCGGCGCGCCATCTACGAACGGCTACGGCTGATCGTCGCCCTAATCACTCGCGATGCTAAAGTGAACTCACAGAACATTTATGATCTTCATGAGGTCATTCACGACGCCGAGTTCCGTTTCCCACCCGATGTTGTAGAGTCGATCAGGGGATTCCTTCACGCCGCCGTAGGGCTTCATGTCTCAGGTGCAAGACTCGAAGGCGGGCCGGGCGGAATGAGCACGGCACAATGGGAGAAACAGGTTCAGATCAATACCGACGTACTAACGAAGATCGCCGGGTTCGAGCAGGGAATGGTGACTTTGTTCAAACCCCACCTGTCGTTGTAAATCGCCTCCCACCGCAAATCCGCCCCCTGGTGCAGCAAGACGACCTAACGCACCTTCGACAATCGGCGCAAGATTACACGTTGATCCGGGCTGGAAGTCACGAGAATGAGTGCGCTCCGTCGCCGCCTTTGACGGGCACACGTTGAGGTCTATGTTGCATCGCCATGGTTCAGCCCTATCAGCCCATCTCTTCACCTTCCCCGCAACGTTTCGATGCAAAGCTGCGCGCTCCCCTGATGGCCCTAATTCGCATTGTAGGCTCTGTGACCGGCGTGAGCGCTTTTGTCCTTGCGGGTTTGGCGGTCTTCGACGCGGGCGCCGCCGCCGTCCTGCTAACGGCTGCAGGAGGTTTTGGCGCGCTCGCCATCGGCGCGGCTCAAGTGCACAACCAGCTGGGGGCGGCTGAGGCGGCAACTCGTCGAGCAAGAATGACAGCGCGTTTGATCAGACGGTAATTGGTAGAGATGGTGAACGGCGGGCTTGGAATTCTGGTGAGTGCGTGGATTGATGCGGTTGGGTCATCTCGATCGCTCGACCCGGTTCAACAGTTCTTTCGCGAACGCGTCGATCTCACGGCTCCGCTGGGCGGTTGGCAGGCGGACGCAGCGGAATCGACGGCCAACAGCGACTTCTTTCGATCTACTACTTCATCAAGCAACGATTTCCACGACCGGACAAGCGGGCCGAGTTACGCCGTGTGTTCGACGAGAAGGGGATGATTCCAGACGACATTCTTCATGACGATCAGTATTTCGTCCCCTTCAAGCTGAGCTTGCCCGAGGTCCTACCGAATCGACCGAACAAGTTCAAAGGGTTGAACTACTCCACTCTCGGAGACTATAAGACGCAGTTCGATCTTCGTCCGATCCGCAACGTGATTGTGAAACAGAATAAACCGCAGGGTGACGACTCATCGGTGTTCGAAATCTTCAACCGACTGAATTCCGGCGGCGTCAATCTGCGACCACAGGAAGTGCGGGCCAGTCTCCACCATTCAGCATTCTACGACATGCTGTCGCGCATAAACACGCAGCAAGAGTGGCGGCGGGTTATTCGTTCTGAAGAGCCTGACCTTCATGCTAAAGACGTGGAGATTCTACTCCGCGGCTTCGCGATGTTGATCGACGGCAACAATTACGCCCCGTCGCTCGCAAAGTTCCTTAACAATTTCTCCAAGAACGCACGTAAGTACAGTCCGGCGGATAACCAATACTACGAGCAGCTGTTCCTCTCTTTCTTAAAAGCTACAGCTCCCTTGCCAGATGACGCGTTTGTAAGTGAACGCACAAGACGTTTTAATGCCGCCCTGTTCGAGGCGGTTTTCACGGCTGGGCTCGAAGACGCAGTCGAGACACGCGAACTGGCCACCGACGTCTTTGACCCGGATGAAATAAAGGCTCTCAACAACGATGCGGCTTTTCAGGAAGCATCACAGCGAGGCACGACGCAGACGGTAAACGTGAAGAAACGCCTAAATCGTGCTCGCGAACTGATCACGCCGGTTTAAATCGATGCCAGACTCTGTTGTCGATCGGCTTCACGCTGAGTTCACTGCTCTGGTTACGTATCTCGACGCCGGCGCACAGCTCTCTCTCAGAAACACAGCAGAGGAAACGTTTCGTAAGGCTCTGCTCCTATCAGCGGCTAGCTATTTCGAGGCGCGCGTAACGGACATCATCCTCGCCTTTGCTCGGGATTCCACACACCCTGCGACGCCCGTTCCAGAGCTCGTTCGAAACAAGGCTCTGAGCCGACAATACCACACGCTGTTTGATTGGGAAAGAAACAACGCCAACAAGTTCTTCTCACTCTTTGGAGATGGATTTAGGGCGTACATGCAGGCGGCGATCCAAGCAGACGAGTCTAAGGAAGAATCAGTAAAGGCATTTCTCGAGCTTGGTCTACAACGCAATCTCCTTGTTCATGGTGACTATGGCGCCTTTCAACTGGAAAAGACTGCCGCCGAGATCTTTGATCTGTTTACCAAGGGACTGAAATTCGTCGACGGATTAAGGCCGTCCCTCGATGCGTATGTCGCGAATGAGGTGACCAAGGCCGCTCCTCCAGTTGCCGAATGAGCACACCAGCAGGCAGGGTGCGTTGCTTCATCGCGATGGCGGTCGGCCAGAGCGATACTGATGCATTCTACAAACGCCTTCTGAAGCCAGTGAAACGGCCAGCCGTGTGGAGGAGCAGCTGGCCCTCACGCTCGATCCACCCAAACGCAAGAACAAGTCGTGAGTCCCTTCCCGGTGGGTCATGAAAATGGTCATGAAACTTGCCTCACAGGATACGAATCACTAGGATTGCAGACGAAAGTGAAAAGAATCACAAGCCAACTGCTCAACGGCTTAGGACTCTACACGAATGGTCACGAGATAGGGTCGCAATCTCACAATGCGGAAGATCTCCGATAGCACCGTCCGTCGGCTGTCCGTTTACCTCCGATTCCTCGAGCAGACCACCACCCCCACGATCTCCTCGGGGGAGTTGGCCCGGCTCGGCGGCACCACCTCGGCCCAGGTCCGCAAAGACCTCTCATTCTTCGGCTCCTTCGGCAAACGCGGGCTCGGCTACGCCGTCCCCGAGCTGACCCGGCGCATCCGCGACATCCTGGGCCTCGAGCGCGGCTACCGCGTCGTCTTGGTCGGCGCGGGGCGCATGGGCGGTGCGCTGGTCCAGTATCACGGCTTCAAGCAGCGAGGCTTTCATATC
>WNGJ01002458.1_pt1 | contig 18745 bp, 12 predicted proteins | sample 5400611 | NCBI WGS metagenome assembly WNGJ01 (sample SAMN13153375, study PRJNA577476) | soil metagenome | isolation source: 40 cm soil or saprolite under Garry oak tree replicate 1 | place: USA:California | collected 2016-06-15 | reverse complement strand
AGCTTGCGCGCCCGCCATAACTCGGTGGAAAGGACAGGTTCTGCTGTTCCGGTACGTAGAGCGATCTCCTGGAGAGGCAGGCGCTCGATTTCACGCCAGAAAATCAGGCGCTGGTACTTCTCTGGCAAGGCGCGAAAGGTATCCACGATAACTTGCAGCATATCATTGTGTTCAATCAGTGTCTTGAACGTCGTGGCATCACTGGCAAACATCTCTAGCTCAAGTGAATCGAATGGGAGATTCACCTGCGCTGTCGCTTGTTGATGACGGTAGGTATCAATCAACAGGTTCTTGGCGACGCGCATTAACCATCGCTGGGGATGTTGAAGCTGTGTGCCTGATGCGAGTGCAATGAGCAGACGCACAAACACTTCATGGCAGAGATCCCAGGAAGTGTCTCGATCGGCAAGATGCTCCGCAAAGAATCGCACGATATCCCTATGGTACAGAGTATAGAGTTCTTCGACAACACTGGTGTGAGTATCCATCATCCAGTTCACCTCCTTCTTTGCTACTTAGTATAAGACGTTTCTCGCTCGTGCATCTCAACATCAAATCAAGCTGTTGATTCTTATCCCTTGACTTTTTCCTTCATTTCGTTTATCATATAATTACCTAATTACCTAATTATAGAAGGAGATGAGGACTATGGAAGATAATCAGGAAAGCCTTGAGAGCGAAAGCACGCTTTCGTCGGAAGAGATGAAGTTACTCGTCGTAATGGGTCGCGCATTGGCAGACCCAACGCGCATACGCATCCTGGGTTTGCTGGCCGAGCGACCGATGTATGGTCAGGAACTGGCGAAGGTGTTGGATGTGAAGCCGCCGACGGTTTCACACCATATCGCCCCATTGGTAATGGCTGGACTTGTGCGAGTGAGGCGAGAGAACAACTACCATTATTACGAGCTGGATAGTGATGGCATACAGCACCTTGCTGAGAGCACACAGCACATCGCCAAATTGCTCTTTGCAAGTAATCCATTGCCGCCTAAAAGCGATGAGCGAGCTCGCGTCGTAGCAACCTTCATAAAGGATGGTCGCCTGGTAAGCATTCCGGCCCAGTATAAGAAACGGCGCTATGTGATGGAAGAATTGGCGCGCGCTTTTGAATGGGGTCGTCTTTATGATGAAAAAGAGGTCAATGCTATTCTCAAGACGTTTCATGATGACTTCGCCAGCTTGCGTCGAGAGTTGGTCGATCAACGGATTATGATGCGAGAAAATGGACGCTATTGGCTCGTCCGTCCACATGAGTAGTAAAGTAAATAGTATCGAAGCGGGCTTATGGGGCGGCGCCCCATAAGCCCGCTTCGATACTATTGAGATGATGTTCTAAAACACTGGGAGATATCGCTCAAGTTCCCAGGCATGTACCTGTTTGCGATACTCTATCCATTCTATACTTTTAGCCTCGATGAACCCCTCATATATTGAGTCGCCGAGTGTCTCGCGTATGAGGCTATCTTCTCGCAACTCTTCCAATGCTTCACCCAGCGTTGCCGGGAGTAATTTGGTACGATGGCGCTGACGCTCGCCTTCGTCGCGTAGGAACAGACTTTCATCCATCGCTGGTGAGAGTGGCAATTTACGATGAATGCCATCAAGACCGGCTCGCAGCATAACCGCCAGAGCCAGGTAGGGATTACTGCTGGGGTCAGGGCAGCGCAATTCGATACGCGCTGTTAACTGGCGATCGGTTCCCGGTCGAGGAACGCGGATCAACGCCTCACGGTTCACACGCCCCCATTTGATAAACACAGGCGCTTCGTAGCCTGGCACCAGGCGTTTATACGAGTTGACTAAGGGAGCAAGTATCGCGCACATAGCATGCGCATGCGCCAATTGTCCCGCAATAAAGTAACGACCGATATCAGAAAGCCCATATTCTCCGTGTTCATCAACAAAGACATTTTGCCCTGTTGCGCAGCTAATTAATTGCTGGTGAGTGTGCATGCCCGAGCCATTTACTCCGTAGAATGGCTTGGGTAAAAAGGTAGCATAGAGATCATGCTGGGCCGCGATTGCCTTGAGGACGTACTTTGCTGTCATCAATCCATCGGCGATGTGCAAGGCATCTGCTGTTTCGAAATCAAGCTCGTGCTGGCCCGCAGCGACTTCGTGGTGACTGGCTTCAATCCTGATGCCCATCTGTTGAAGCGCATGCACCATCTGACGGCGTACTGTGGCAGCCAAATCGGTTGAGAGATCAAAGTAACTTCCACGATCATGCGGGAGTGGCGTGGGAGTCTTATCTTCGAGGTGCAAGAGAAAAAACTCCAGTTCGGGAGCTACCAGAAAATTGTAACCCATGGAGTTCGCGACTTCTAATGAGTTTAAGAGCGTGGCACGGGGATCACCATCAAAACGTTCGCCACCGGGAGTACACACATCACAAATGACACGAGCGACGACATCAGCTTCGAGATACTGGTCACTCGATTCAGCGAGTGTTGCAGGTGTTGTCGCCTGCGGACGCACTTTGCCCGGCAGAATGGCAAACGTAGCCAGGTCGGGAAACAGGTACATATCACTTTCAGCAACACGTGCAAATCCCTCTATTGCGGACCCATCAAACCATTTCCCATGGATGAGACAATCGGGAAACTGTTCGACGGGTATAGTGACACATTTTGCCATGCCGACGACGTCGGTAAACTCAAGGTTGACGAAGCGTACACCCTCGGCTTGAATGGTTGCCAGAATTTGTTCACGTTTGGCTTGATCCTGCTGCTCTGCCATAGTTACATCTCCTGCTTCGTATCATCAATAGGTAAGGAACATTATAACAGATTGAGCATATTTCTGTTTGGATCGTTTACAATCACTTAACGAGGGTACATTACTGGCTAATGTCTATCCGCGAACGCGAAAATCTCTTGCACGCCATGCACAATTTCTTCATCTGAGGCAGCCAGTGAGATACGCACATAATTTTCTGCCACCGAACCAAAGGTGCTGCCGGGTGCAGCAGCAACATTGCGTTCGCGCAACAGGTCAATCGCGAATTGTCGTCCTCGACGCCCGGTACCGTGCGGGTCTGTAACGTCGATCAGGATGTAGAAAGCTCCGTGCGGGGTGTAGACGTAGCGACCGAGATCCTTAAGCAAGCTCACCGCGAGATCACGGCGTCGCTGATAGGTCTGTCGCATTTCGGTGACGCATGTTTGAGGACCAGTTAAAGCAGCGGCGGCTGCACGCTGTATTATCGTACTGATATTCGTGTAACCGGCGTCAAGTACATACGTGATCGTCTTGAGAAGTTGGGTTCCCGTCACAACATAACCTATGCGCCAACCAGTCATCGCATAGGTTTTGGAGAACGTATAGATGCACATGACTTGACCCTGATTAAACTCATCATGTGTAAGCAGCGCTCCAGGACTAACATGTATCCCCTCAAAAAGAATTTCATCATAGCATTCATCCGAGAGCAGGTAGAGATCGTGGCGTCGAGCGAAGTCGAGCAGATCTTCCACGAGCTGAGCTGGATATACAGCGCCTGTAGGATTCCCAGGGCTGTTGATCAGCAATAAGCGCGTACGCGGGGTCACCAGCCGTTCCAGATGTGCTATATCCGGCAACCATTCGTTCTGTGGATCGAGTGGATAGGGAATGGGAGTTGCGCCACAACAGGCCAGTTGCATCGTGTAATGCGGCCAATGAGGATCGGGGATGAGCACTTCGTCACCAGCGCCAACTGTTGCAATCAGAGCTGATTGGATCGCTCCTGTGCCACCCATGGCAATGGCAACTTGCTGCGGTCCAACGTGATAGCCATTGACGCGCTCGATTTTCTCAGCTATGAGTTCTCGCAACCAGGGCCAGCCGGCGGCAGGTCCATACGTCAGCGGCTCACTATGTAAGGCGTCGATAGCTGCAAGTCGGATATGTTCTGGAGTGCGAAAGCTCGGCTCACCGATATGCAGGCGCGCCGCGGGTGGTAAAACCTCTCCACGCGCCTCAGCCTCTTGCTGCAATTCATAAGCAAATGCGCCCAGTGTGGTAACGTCATTGATAGGCAAATTATGAATCTGCGGTTTGCCTGACTTCATCCCTCATTAACTCCTTAGCTCTCTGCAAATGCTGCTTGTCGTGTTCCCAATCCTCTTTATCATGTTCATCCGTTTTGATAGGCGTCTCCAATAAAACCGCAACGTGATCAAGCCGTGGATCGCAGAGTAAGGCTCGCAGGCCCTCTTCACCGATAATGCCCTCACCGAGGCGAGCATGAACATCACGATGGCTGCCCAACGCCATCTCTGTATCATTCAGGTGGATGATTTTCAATCGCTTCAACCCAATTATGTCGTCGAAATGCTGGAGTATCTGCTGTACGGAAGCTGCATTGGAGATATCGTGTCCTGCCCCCCACAGATGCGCTGTATCGAGACAGACGCCAAGGCGGTCTTCATACTGAGGCAATACGTTTAGCAGCATACCAATCTGCTCAAAGCTATGCCCTAGCGAGTTCCCTGCTCCAACATCGTTCTCCAACAGCAGCATTACCTCTGGAGGTGTTTCCGGAAGAATACGCGCAATCGCCTCGGCAAGACGCGCAAGACCAGCATCGACGCCGGAACCACGATGACTGCCTATGTGGAAGACGACATAGGCAGCGCCTAAAAAAGCGCCGCGCTGTAATGTCCAACGCAACAGCGAAATAGATTTCTCCCAGATCATTTCATCGGGTGAAGCCAGGTTAATCAGATAGGGTGCATGAATAACGACGGGATCGAGCCCGTAGTCGCGAGCTGCCCGAGCAAAGGCGACACTGCTTGCCGAATCACCTGACGGTGGTCGCCAGCCGGTAGGATTGCTGGCAAAAATTTGAATAGAGGTGCAGCCAAGCTGACTGGCTATCTCCGCTGCTTTTACCGCATTTGAATGCGTAGGCATATGACGACCAAGGCGCATTAGATTATTCTCCCCTGGTCTCAGTTAATGGGGTTCCAACATCGCCTCGCGGCAATTGCTCCAGGCTGGTCAGGCCAAACTGCTGTAAAAACTCGGGGGTTGTGGCAAAAAGCGCCGGGCGGCCAACAGTTTGCGCCCGGCCAATTTCAGCCACCAGGCCATGCTGGATGAGGCTAGTCAGGACACGGTCGCTATTGACACCACGCACTGCTTCAATCTGAGCACGAGTAATGGGCTGGCGATAGGAGATGACTGCCAGCGTTTCCATGGCTGCTGTTGTAAGCCTGGCCGTCATAGGTAGCCCAAGGAGAGCCGCGATATAGCGAGAATTTTCGGGCGCAGTTACGAGTTGCACCTGCTCGCCGAGATGCTGTAAACGGATACCACGTCCCTGGCTCTCAAGATGATGGGCAAGTGTTTGCAAACCAGTTGCTAAACTCGTGTCGTCGACATCAAGGAGTTTGCGTAATTCTGTGTACTCTAAAGGACGGCCCGAGACAAAAAGCAGGCTCTCGATAGCCGCTGCAATCTGTGTTGTTTCTTGTATTTCCTGTAATTGTTGCGTCATGTATTTTTAATAAAGAGTAGAGTTCATTTTTGTATGCCGACTTCCATGAGCGCTTGTTTGGCTTCATCAGCAGTCTGCACACCGAACAACTTGACGGTCAGGCTATGTAGCACGTCCGGGTCACTAATCGGAGTTGTTTGTTGCTTTGCCAAAGTGACGAGTTCTGGAAAACGTATTTGCACAAAACTCAGGAGAGTCTCATGCTGCTCTTGGACCCTCTGCTGACGTTCTTCCTCACGGCCCTTCTGCAACCCTTTCTCCATCCCCTTCTGCAACCCCTTCTTGACAATTTCCTGATAGGTCCATGACTCTTCAAGAATATCTTCAAGCATAGCAAAGCTCCTTTTGAACCATTCATCGTAGGCTTCGTTGCCAGGTACTAAGCCTCCAAACGCATATGCAAGCGCCAGTAGCTCTATTTCACGAGCATCTACTAAAGTCGAAACTGCCTCCTGCATCACCTCTGGTTGTGTACCACCATCCGTCAGTGGCAGGAGCGGTAACAATCCCAACAAACCTCGCTGTAGCAGTTGCTTAGCAGAAATCTTCGCGACTTCGATTACCTGATAGTAAAAACGGTGAACCTCTTCACCACTCGGAAGCCTTCGAATGAGCGGAGATTTCGGTACGTCACCATCTTTACGCAAATAGATTACATACGTATAAACAGGAAGCCAGTTATTTTCGCTAGAGGCAAGCACGCTATATTCTAGCAAACGCTCAGCCATCAATCCATCTTTGCCTGTCTGAAATTCAGTGTGCAGCAATGCTGGCAGTTCATTCACCGTGATTGAAAACAGACCATCGGCATAGATATTGCGACTCTTCAACTCTACCGAGAGGTTCCTCTTGAAGATACCCTCAGGGACTAACCACGATACAAAATGTTGCGGTTTCTCTCTTAATAAGCGCTTCGTCGCGTTGTCAAACGGCCCTGGCATAACATAAAGACCCTCCTACTTCTCTTCTGTCAAGAGTGTAACATATCGGATATATCCTGTCGAGGATACAGAACTAAGGAATCCAAACCTGACTAAAGGGAGTCAACGTGCAAGCTATGCTCTTTGCACGCCTTAAATATGCCAATAAAACTTGATAGCAATACACTCATATTTTCTTGTGATAGCTGACTCAATATGATATAGTAATACCAATGAAAACCAATCCATCAGGGGAGAGTTTTTTATGAAAATTGAGCAGTTCACAGAAAAAGCTCGTGAGGCCGTTAGCGATGCCAATGAGCTGGCTAAGCAGAACAATAATAGCCAGATCGAGGTTGATCACCTATTAGCCGCTCTTCTTTCCCAGGAAGGCGGCGTAGTGCAACAGGTCATTCAAAAGGTCGGGGGCAACCTGGCAACAGCACAGCGCATGGTCAATGCCGATGTTGAGCGGATGCCGCGCGCCTATGGGGGCAGCGAGCCGGCAATCTCGCCACGACTGCGTAAGTTGCTCGAAGAGGCCTGGAAGGAAATGAACAATTTTCATGACGAGTATCTCAGTGTCGAGCACATGCTACTTGCGATGTTTGATATTGGTGATGGTTCTGCACAACGCGCATTAAAAGCGGCAGGACTTACACGAGAACTCGTGCTGAAAGCCCTCACCTCTATTCGAGGTGCGCAACGAGTGACAGATCAGAACCCGGAGGGGAAATACCAGGCATTAGAAAAATATGGTCGCAACCTTACGCAACTGGCGGAGCAGGGAAAACTCGACCCAGTGATTGGCCGTGACGAGGAGATCCGGCGTGTCATCCAGGTACTAAGTCGCCGCACTAAAAATAATCCTGTATTGATTGGCGAGCCTGGCGTAGGTAAAACTGCCATTGTTGAGGGGCTGGCTCAACGAATTGTGCGTGGCGATGTGCCGAAGACCTTGCGAGATAAACAAGTAGTGACCCTCGACCTTGGTGCATTAGTGGCAGGAGCCAAGTATCGGGGTGAGTTCGAGGAGCGCCTGAAGGCTGTCCTGAAAGAAATTACCGGTTCAGAAGGGACCATTATCCTTTTTATCGATGAACTGCATACACTGGTTGGCGCTGGCGCCGCGGAAGGCGCGATGGATGCCTCCAACATGTTGAAACCGATGCTGGCGCGAGGCGAACTACACTGCATAGGCGCGACGACTCTAGATGAGTACCGCAAGCACATTGAGAAGGATGCAGCGTTGGAGCGCCGTTTCCAGCCCGTGATGGTGGATCAGCCAACGGTCGAGGATACCATAAGTATCCTGCGTGGATTGAAGCAACGCTACGAAGTACATCATGGCGTACGCATTCAGGACAGCGCACTGGTGGCCGCGGCAATCCTTTCCAACCGCTACATTACCGACCGTTTTTTGCCAGATAAGGCCATTGACCTTATTGACGAAGCTGCCAGCCACCGTCGCGTGGAGCTAGACAGCACTCCTAGCGAGATTGACTCACTTAATCGCCGCATTTTACAGTTGCAGGTGGAACAGGAAGCGCTGAAAAAGGAGACCGACCAGGCAAGCCGTGAGCGACGCAGGAAAGTAGAGCAAGAAATCGCTAACCTGAATGAGCAATTGCATAGCCTGCAACTGGCGCTGGAGAGCGAACGTGAGCCTGTGGAGACGATTCGTGGTCTGAAGAAAGAACTGGAGCAGGCACAGGTCGAACTGGAGAAGGCTGAACGTGAGTACAACCTCGACTTGCAGGCACGATTACGTTACGGCACCATACCTGACCTGGAGCGACGTATACAGCAAATGGAATCGAAACTAACCAGCATTCAGGGCGCGCGCATGCTCAAAGAAGAGGTCGATGCGGAGGATATCGCTGAGATCGTCTCGAAGTGGACGCATATTCCTGTCTCCAAGTTGATGGAGGCTGAAGTACAGAAGTTGCTCACGATGGAGGATCGTCTGCGTGAGCGTGTCGTTGGGCAGGAACTGGCATTACAGACTGTCTCTGACGCGATACGGCGCTCGCGCGCCGGGCTGCAAGACCCAAATCGTCCGCTAGCAAGCTTCATTTTCCTGGGGCCAACGGGTGTAGGTAAGACCGAACTGGCACGGGCACTGGCAGCATTTCTTTTTGATGACGAGCGCGCACTTGTGCGCATTGACATGTCTGAGTACATGGAGAAACACAGCGTCTCCCGGCTGATTGGTGCGCCTCCGGGTTATGTTGGCTACGAAGAAGGAGGCCAGCTCACTGAGGCAGTACGTCGTCGCCCATACAGCGTTGTACTCTTCGACGAGATTGAAAAAGCCGCCCCAGAAGTCTTCAATGTGTTGTTACAAATACTTGACGATGGTCGCCTGACAGATGGCCAGGGTCGCACAGTCGATTTCAAAAATACGGTCATCATCATGACCAGCAACGTGGGTACTGCATGGCTACACGAGTTTGATGGCATGGATGAGGACGATGTACAGCGCCTGGTGCGCCAGCGCCTGCGTGAGGATGGCTTCCGTCCGGAGTTCATCAACCGTATCGACGAGGTGATCGTTTTCCACCAGATTACCCGCAATCAAATGATGAACATTGTTGATATACAGGTCAATCGCCTGCGCCCTCGCCTGGCTGAACGCCACATCACACTGCATCTAAGCGATGCAGCGAGACAACTGCTGGCAAACATGGGCTACGACCCGCAGTTTGGCGCGCGCCCCCTCAAGCGGGTTATTCAGAGAGAAGTTGAAAACCGTATTGCTCGCGCTCTCCTGGATGGAACTGTGCGAGATGGCGATACAGTGGAAATCGACGTCAAGGACGGCAAACTGGTCTTAGAGCCGGTACATTAAGGATTTTGTGGCATAATATAGTTCATTGACCAATCTGGAAATAGCTGGGAGAAAACGCATGGGCCTCGATGATCCTACACAGCAAACCGATCATGCCCATCTTATACAGTCGTTAAGCGCAATGATGGTTCAACTCAATGCGCTGCAGACCCTTGTGCATGACGACATGGTAAACGGTATTGATGCATCATCGACTCTCCACATCCCCGATATGGATGGCATTCGAGATGGGCTGGCAATCCTGGAGCAGATGACGAGAGAGATGCTGTACGAAGTGAGGGCCGTTAGCGATGATCTACTGGTAGAATTACACAACATTACGCTGGCAGAGGCCCTTTCACGGGCAGTTGACGAGACGGCAGAATCTTTAGGACTCTCGAGCCGTGTTATTTTCTCCGGTGAAGAACGGCCTTTAGCCAGCAACATTGAACGTTTGCTGTATCGCATCACCCAGGAAGCTCTGGAGCAGGTACAGCGGCATACGAATGCTCGCAAGTTGCGTTTTATGCTAAATTATGGGCGCGATGAAGTCCAGGTGAGTATCGAGGATGACGGCGTGCCATTAGAGCAGAATGATACGAACCTCACTATCAATCAGCAAGCTGCCGCGCCACCATTTACACCTGCAGATGTAGAGGCCCATCCCACAACGTCTGGTAATCTTTATGCACACCTGCACAAGCGCATTGAGCACCTGGGTGGTTCACTGGAGATCAATGCCAGTGTCGAACATGGAACACAGGTACAGGCACGCATACCCTATGTACATCATATGCATTCAGAGACGACAAACCCACCTGTAAAGCAGGTTGAAAGAGCACAGGAGCAACAAGCGCTTGATGTAGCAGGGAATACTCACATACGAGTCCTGGTGGTAGATGCACAGGCGGTGACAAGGGCAGGATTACGGCGCCTGTTGGAGGGTTATCAAGATATTCAGGTGATAAGCGAGGCAACGGATGGAGTCCAGGCAGTCAGCGAGACGATGGAATTAGGACCCCAGGTTGTAATCATGGATGCACTCCTTCCTAATGGACAGAGCCTGGAAGCGCTGCGCCAGATAAAGCAACTCAATCCAGATACACATGTCTTGCTTCTTTCCTCGCTTGATCGAGAGGACTACCTGTACGAAACGCTACGAGCAGGCGCGGACGGCTATGTGCTCAAAGACATTGCAGCCAACGAATTAGCACAGGCAGTGCGAACAGTAGCCAGGGGGGAAGTACTGGTGCAGCCGCAAATTGCGGGACGTTTGATTTCGCGCTTCGGCAAACAGGCTCAAGGAAACTTCGCCCACGAAGCTCTAACTGCGAGGGAACAGGAAGTACTAAGATTGCTGGCAAGAGGGTTGCGCAATAAAGAAATAGCGGCACGGCTATTTGTAAGCGAACGCACCGTCAACTTTCACCTGGCTAACATCTATCAAAAGCTCAATGTGTCCGGCCGCACCGAGGCCTTGAGCAAAGCGCTCGAACAAGGGTTGATTACGGTCTAAGAATGCCAGCATGCCAGCTATCGATCTCATGCTTCAATGCTGCGATATAGCCAGCCACGTTATTATGATCGCTACTAGGTGCATAGGTAGGTATGATTCGATCAACAGTTACCAGACCCCATTGCGCTACGTATAGATTGCGAATCAGCTTGTACCACTGCTCAAAACCATCTACCCAACTAGACATTTGCGCAAACCCTCCATTGTTTTGGTCAATACAGGGCCTGGTTGGAATGCAGCGGAGATTGCCAAGCGAAAGCGTTGCCCGAGCCTCACCGGTTGTCCCAAAAAGGCTCTCATGCATAAAGAAGGCTAGAGCATACACAGGATCAATGCCGTACTTCACGCCTAAATCATAGAGCGCCTGTCCCTTGCCTGCAGCAGGAGAGTTATAGCTGGCAAGCACCTGGTTGATAAAGTCCGCCGTGATGGTGGGTTTACCCAGAACAGAATAAGGACCAGTAGGAACCGGCTTCTTTACAGTTATCGGTCCATTGCTATTTTGCCATATACTGAAAGCGCCGACTGAGCCCCCAACCTGGATTGCGAAAGATTGCATGTTCGGGTCATTCACAACCTGCGATGCACCGGGTCGCTGGTATATACCCGCGCTTATTAGTATTATTGCGCCTAATACAATGCAAACCATACAAATAAGAAAGGGGTTGAGCCAGGGACGATGCCGTGATAACGGATGCTGCTCTTCGTAATAATACGTGGAAGTCAAGTTACCACTTCGTCTCACAGGAACCAGTTGCGTTTCAGGCTCTTCCTCGTCCTGTTCGGCTGGCAGCTCACGTGTAGCACGCCGGGGAATATTTGATTGAGGAGTAACCGAGATTGGTGGCAAGGGGGTATCGTCTCCATAGCTACTGCCTCGGGCCATTAGTAACCTCCGTGTTAGAACATATTTTCTCTTTACTCAGTGTACCACATGACCCTACCACCATACAAGTAGGTATTGCCGCTGATGCTTGATTTCGACAAGGGAACTTCTTGATACACTCTGACACATTTGAGATAGTATCAGGAAATGAATGGGTTGTCAAATTCACCTGCACATTGCTTGTAGTATAACATATCGCTTATATACAGCTTGTATCATTCACATTGATTCGCTATAATATGTCCACCGCACAGTACATACCTTGTGCTATCAGATGCAGTTCACTAAGACAGGATGTGAGACGGAGGTTACTCGTTTTCAGAAAGCACAAGATAAGGTTTTTTGGTTTCGAACTCTCCGCTTCCCTCTAAAGGGGTGTTATGACCGAGCAACTCAATATTATCCTCGTTCCGCATACACATTGGGACCGTGAGTGGTATCAGACATTTCAGCAGTTTCGCATTCGCCTGGTGCATGCAATCGATGCACTGCTTGATATGCTGGATCGCGATCCTAAGTTTACTCACTTCATGCTCGATGGTCAGACCATTGTGCTGGATGACTATTTGGAGGTGAAACCGGAGCAAGAGAAGCGATTGAAGGAATATACTCGCGCTGGCCGCATACAGGTGGGTCCATGGTACTTGCAACCCGATGAGTTTCTGGTGAGCGGTGAGTCACTCGTGCGCAACTTGCAGATCGGTTTGCGGCAAGCAGCCGGCTATGGTGATCCAATGCGTGTAGGCTACGTTCCCGATTGCTTTGGTCACATCGCGCAGTTGCCGCAGATACTGCGTGGTTTTGGCATCGACAGCGCTGTCTTCTGGCGCGGCATTGGCGCGGAAGCGCACAAAAGCGAATTCTATTGGGCAGCGCCCGATAGCACACAGGTGCTGGTTATTTTTCTTGCCGATGCCTCGGGTTATTCCAATGCTCGCGACATGCCATTAGTCCCGAAAGAGTTCGTTACTCGCGTCGAACTCCTCATAGCTCCTCTTTTGCCCAGGGCTACCTCCAATACCCTGCTCTTCATGAATGGCTCAGACCACCTGGAACCGCAAGCTGGACTGCCGGAGACGATCGAGGCCGCGAATGAACTATTGACGCACGTCAACCCTGAACACGAGAAGATTCTCACACGGTATGGACCTCTCGAACAAAATGGGCAGGTGAGACACTTTGACAGCATTGAAGTGCGTATCGGCACGCTACCCCAATATATTGAGGCCATTCAGCAGCAGATCGAGCGTTCGCCAGATACATCCTTACAGACACTCAGCGGCGAGATGCGCAGTAGCCAGTATGCGCATTTGTTACCGGCCGTCTTGTCGACACGCATGTGGATCAAACAGCAGAATACAGCAACGGAACATCTGCTGGAGCGATGGGTAGAACCGCTGACCGCCTGGACATGGAAGCTGGGAGCGCCTTATCCAAAGGATTTAGTGAAACTGGCCTGGAAATACTTACTGCAGAACCATCCACATGATAGCATTTGCGGCTGTAGTATTGACCAGGTACATCGAGAAAATAGCGTCCGCTTTGCGCAGAGCCAGCAGATTGGAGAGAGCCTGGTTGCCCAGGCATTGCAACATCTTGCATCTGTTACTGACACGCGCGCGCCTGCACACATACATAGTCAAAGACCAGATAGAGATCATGAAGCTCTTCCAATTGTTGTATTTAACCCGGCACCTGGGCCGCGTACAGAAGCAGTGCAGATTGTAACACAACTTCCAGGCTCATTAAACCACGCCGTTATTGTCGATGAGCGCGAAATGCATATGCCCTATCATATCGTCAATCGTTGGCGGCAGGAACTTGGTTCGATGCCGCTCTCCCGGGAAACGATAGCAACAGCGGTTGCACTGATGGGAGCACATGCTCCAGGTGATTTCATCAATATGGCTCAGACAGCGATGTCCAGTATGCTTGGTCAACCTGAAAACACGTACGTGATTACTCGTGTTAACATTGAGGAGGGGCAACAACCCGGAGTGGTATCTATTGAAGTGATAGTTACTCGTTCTGGGAATGTCACCGTCAAAACACAGGAGCTTCAGGTCGTTGAACGCCAGATACTGGCACTCCTGGAACGTGAAGATATCAACGTGTTGGAGTTCACAGTCATAGACGGGTGGCGGCAGACAATCGATTTCATCGCTGCCGGTCTCCCTGCCTACGGACTGAAAACCTACTGGATCTATCCACACGGTTTGCAAGATGGGGGGAAGCCATCAGCATCGACCAGCTCTCCGCCTGGGCAAGAACAAGGGAAAGCCTCGACGCCTCTTTTCATCGAAAACGAGTTTTTCACTATTGAAGCGAACCAGGTAGATGGCACGCTGACGGTAACTGACAAACAAACCGGGGCAGTCTTCACGGGACTCAACCGCTTTGTGGATGGTGGAGATAGAGGTGACCTGTATACGTACTGTCCACCAGAGCATGATTTGCTTATCAATAAGCCAGCGGAACCTCCGAAGATCGAACTGGTTAGTTCGGGACCTGTCCGTTCCACCTTGCGCATCAGTGGACTCTGGTCATTACCGAACGCTTGCTCCTCTTCTCGCGACGAACGGAGCGCTCAAATGACGGTTTGTCCCATCGTCAGTGAAGTGTCCCTAACACCGGGAGCGCGTCGTATTGATATTCATACCAGCGTAGAAAATACGGCAAAAGATCACAGATTACGTGTGACTTTCCCTCTACCATATACAGTAGAGAACGCTGCTGCGGAAGGCACCTTCGAGGTACGTTCACGACCACTGGCCGCGTCTCGCTCCGAAGATGTCGCAGAATGGTTAGAAGAGCCGGTCAATACCTTCCCACAAAAGCGCTTTGTGGATGTGAGCAATGGGACGATGGGGTTGGGAGTGCTCAATCGCGGTTTACCAGAGTACGAGATCGTGCAGGATGAATCGGGCCAGATGGCAGTAGCAGTAACGCTCCTACGCTGTGTGGAATGGCTTTCACGCGGTGATCTCGCAACACGCCGGGGGCACGCAGGCCCAATGGAACTGACACCAGAGGCTCAATGCCTGGGACATCACGAATTTGATTATGCGCTGGTGCCACATAGCGGCGATTGGGAGGCAGATGGAGCGCTTGTATTACGAGAGGCACAGGCATTTAATACGCCCGTGCGTGTACTGGTATCCGAACAGCACGAGGGCCAGCTGCCTTCACAAGCTATACTTGTCGAGGTTGAACCGCGCACACTGGTAGTCAGCGCGATCAAGCAAAGCGAGACGGGTCAGGGTGTGATTGTACGTGTCTACAATCCGCTAAGTCATGCAGTAGAGGCCAGCCTGCGACCAGGGTTTGCCTGCACGAAAGCTTTTGTGACAAACTTAAATGAGGAAAAGCAAGAGCAAATTTTTTGGAGCGGTGAGGAGGGAGAAGGGGCAGGGCACCTGGGGATAGGGCACCCGGAGGCAGAGCACCCAGAGGCAGGGCACCCGCAAGGGGTGCCCCTACATATCGGGTTACGTGCAGGGGAGATCGTGACGATATTGTTTCAATAGGAGTATAATTTAGTGGCATCCATTGCCGATGCCGTATGCAACGTAGTTTGGAATATAGTACCTCTTAGTCCTATATTGTATATATTACGTCTGTCTATCTCGTTCTACTATAGTGTATCGAGCTATGTCTATGCTGAAAGGGGCGCTGATCCTGTGATTGTGGTTAGTTCTGTTGCATTACTTGCACCTCCAAGTAGTAATCCTCTATTGGATACTTTAAGTAAGGTTTTGGGATTAAGTATTGGTTTTGTCGTAGCATTTTTTGTAATCTTCTGGATAAGCTTGATCATATGGACTTTCCGCGATATTCGCGCGCGCACGCAAGATTTCATGTTACAGATTGCGGCTACCTTACTGGTTGCGATCTTTTTTATTGGTGGGCTCTTCATCTACCTGATCTTGCGTCCTCGCCAGACATTGGCAGAGATCTACGAGCGTCAGTTGGAGGAAGAATCCTTGCTGGCAGAGATGACCGAGCGCCAGACCTGTAACCATTGCCATGCCCGTGTCGAATCAGATTTCCAGATCTGCCCCTCCTGCGGTCAAAAGCTCAAGCGGCCGTGCCCTAAGTGCGAACGGCTCCTGGAGCTGCGCTGGGCATTCTGTCCTTACTGTGCAACAAATCTTGCCCCCGCGCCAAGGCAGAATATGCCTGGAATGCCAGCAATGCAAGGAGCACCAGGTGTCCCGATGAGTGGTCCATTGAGCGGTAATCGATATTGATGCTTTTGGCTCAATTTGCCTGTCGAGCGGTTTAGTGATATAATGAAGTAGCATAAAAACTGGTAGTTAGGAACCTCTACGACGTCTCCTTCGTCAAACACCTGACTCCTTGTTCGCATCAATAGTGCCGAGAGTCTCGTACATAGTGTATAATATAGAAAATATGTACGAGATGGCCTTATCTTCAATAATGCGAGGACGGGCAATCTTGGGCAAAACGGATAGCTTCTATATAAAAAGGGATGTAGTGTTTCTATGGCAAAAACGAGAGAATCTATTATGACAGAGCCAATGACCGACGATACAGGCACGCTACTTTATACAACTGAACATAAAAGAGGCAATGGGAATGGTGAGGGGAACGGCAATGGTAGTTACAATGAGCAAAATATTCAGATTCTCGAGGGCCTTGAGGCGGTACGGGTGCGTCCTGGCATGTACATTGGCGCTACCGATCAGCGCGGCCTGCATCACCTGATTTATGAAGTTGTCGATAATAGTATCGACGAGGTGATGGCCGGATATGCCGACACAGTGCAGGTCACAATCCATGCCGATAGTTCAGTTACTATAGAAGATAACGGACGAGGTATCCCTGTAGAGGAACATCACCAGCGCCCCGGCCTTTCCACGCTTGAAGTGGTTATGACCATTCTGCATGCGGGCGGCAAGTTTGGCGGCGGTGGCTATCAAATCAGTAGCGGCCTACACGGGGTGGGTGTTTCAGTCGTAAATGCCCTATCGGAGTGGTGCCAGGTCGATGTCAAACGCGATGGCATTCTCTACCGTCAACGCTACGAACGAGGTATAGCCGTCACACCCCTGCTCGAGGTGGATCCGGTAGAAGACGATGACACTGGCACCATCACCTCCTTCCTACCCGACCTGGAAGTGATGGAGACACGCGATTATAACTTCGATATCCTGGCACAGCGTTTTCGCGAGATGGCTTATCTGAACCGGAGTATGACGATCTACCTGCGTGACGAGCGTACCGATCGCGAGGTGACCTTTTACTTCGAGGGTGGGCTTGTCTCCTTTGTGCGCTACCTGAACAAGGGCCGTGGCCATTTACAGGCTCGTCCAGTGAGTACCATCCGCGAGTTAGACGGAGTGAAAGTCGAACTGGCGATACAGTATAACGATGGCTGGAATACAACCGAGTTCTCCTTTGCCAACGGCATCAACACTGTTGATGGTGGCATGCACATCACGGGTTTTCGCAGCGCACTCACGCGCACGCTCAACGATTATGCTCGCAAGATGAACCTGCTTAAGGAAAAGGACAGCAACCTTACTGGTGACGATGTGCGGCAAGGGTTGACGGCGGTGGTCAGCGTCAAGGTGCCCAACCCGCAGTTTGAGGCTCAGACAAAAGCGAAACTCAACAACGCCGAGGTCCGTCCCATCGTGGAAACTGTAACGGCGGACATGCTGATCAAGTACCTGGAGGAGACTCCCAGCGAGGCTAAAGCCATCATCGCTAAGTGCGTGCTTTCCGCCCATGCACGCGAAGCGGCTCGCGCAGCCCGCGACCTGATCCAGCGCAAGAACGCCCTGGACACGACGCTCCCCGGCAAACTCGCCGACTGCTCAGAGAAACACGCCGACCGCTGCGAACTCTACCTGGTCGAAGGCGATTCCGCGGGCGGTTCGGCCAAACAGGGTCGTGACCGCCACTTCCAGGCCATTCTGCCCCTGAGAGGGAAGATACTGAATGTGGAACGTGCCCGTCTCGACAAAATGCTTGCTAACGAAGAGGTGAAAAATATCATCACGGCGATAGGAGTAGGCGTAGGCGAACACTTCAACATGGCGAAGCTACGCTACGGGCGTATCGTAATCATGTGTGACGCCGACGTTGATGGCGCGCACATTCGCACCCTGCTGCTGACATTCTTCTTCCGCTACATGGAGCCACTGATCACAGAGGGACATCTCTACATTGCGCAACCCCCGCTCTTCCACATTAAGATGGGCAAAAACGTGCATTATGTGTATAGCGATGAAGAAAGAGATATGCTGATCGAGGAGTATAAGGCTGGGCATAATGGGAGGGAACCCGAGGTCGGCCGCTACAAAGGTCTGGGTGAGATGAACCCTGAGACGTTGTGGGATACGACGATGGACCCGGCCCGCCGGACGGTCCTGCAGGTGAGCATTGAGGAGGCGGTGGAGGCGGATAAGGTGTTCAATATGCTGATGGGGGATGAGGTGGGTCCCCGCAAAAGGTTTATTGAGAGTCATGCGAAGAATGCGAATTTGGATGTGTAGGGGAGTTGTAGCTTGTAGGTTTTCATACATATTTGGCCCAGTGTCATACATATTTGGCAGCTTTTTTCACAAATATTTGGCAGGGCCAGTAAAGTGTAGAATAATATAGTTATTGGGAAGCACTTCTCAAAGATTGCAGGACCGGTCTAATTAAAATATAGGCCGGTCTTTGTTATCGGTGCAAACTCGTAAGCCATTTTGGTAAAGCTAAGCGGGATTTTCACACATATCCTATTGTTTTAGCGAAGCTGCAAAATAGCTTACGAGTTTGCACCTAGAGACAATAAATACTAAACTCTTGTCTACATGCCAGTATAACTCTATAATGGACGCTACCATAAAAAGCGTTACTTGAGGTTAGTAGCTTCCTTTCATTGTCTATAGTACGATGAACTGCTGAATGTGGCAAGAGAAAAACACTGCGCCTAGCTGCATTTATCATTCACAATATGTGTCGCTGCACCAGACTTTGGATTTTAGCCATGCCCACGCAGATTTAAGTAAAGAGTCGATATTCAACAGGCTCCCAAAGAGGCTAAAGCGAGGCTGTTTATCGATTAGCAATTTGGTAGAAGTACTCGTTT
>WNGJ01006723.1_pt1 | contig 18750 bp, 20 predicted proteins | sample 5400611 | NCBI WGS metagenome assembly WNGJ01 (sample SAMN13153375, study PRJNA577476) | soil metagenome | isolation source: 40 cm soil or saprolite under Garry oak tree replicate 1 | place: USA:California | collected 2016-06-15 | reverse complement strand
CTGGGCGTTCTGCTCGGCATGCTTTCCGGCTACTTCGGCGGCTGGCTCGACGAGGTGTTCATGCGTCTCATGGACGCCGTCCAGGGCTTTCCCGCCATCCTTTCCGCCCTCCTCATCACCGCGGTGTTCCGGCCGAGCGGGTGGTGCGCGCCAGCACGGCGAACTGGAAGAGGCCGAGGGCGACAGCGGGCAGAAGCAGCGACTTGAGCGCGTGGCCCACGCCCTGGCCCCAGCCGTCGAAGCCGCCGGCCTGAAACCAGCCGAGCCTGACCGAGAAGAGCAGGACGAGCAGGAGCCCGGCCCAGAAGCCCGGCACGGCGATGCCGAGCTGGGAAAGCGTCATCGTGAGGTAGTCGCCCCAGCGCCGGTGGCGGGTGGCGGCGAACACGCCCAGAGGGATGGCGGCCGCGGCCATGAGCGCGGCGGCCATCACGGTCAGGGGCAGCGTCACCGACAGGCGAGAGAGGATCAGGCCCGCCACCGGCACGTCGTACTGGATCGAGCGGCCGAGGTCACCGGCCGCCGCGTGGGCGATCCACCGGACATACTGGACCGGAACGGGGAGGTTGAGGCCGAGCGACTCGCGCAGCCGCGCCACAGCCTCAGGGCTGGCCTCGATGCCGAGCATGATGAGGGCGGGGTCACCCGGAAGCACCCGCACCACGACGAAAACGAGCAGGGAAACGAAGACGAGGGTGACCAGCATGGCGGCCACCCTGCGCAGGACGTACCGGCGCAACCTGACTTCTTACTTCTGCCAGCCGACCTCGGAGAGGTCGAGGGAGGGGATCGGCAGGTCCTTCCAGATCCCCGTCACGCCCTTCTTGGTCACGACGAGGCGCGGGTGCATGTAGAGCCACACCGCGGGCGCCTCGTCGGCCAGCATCTGTTGCATCTTGACGTAGAGCTCGCGTCGCTTCTTGTCGTCCACGGTCACTTCGGATTCCTTGAAGAGCTTCTGGAACTCGGCGTTGTCCCAGCGGAAGTAGTACTTCGGGTTGGCGAAGTTGCCGATGTCCCAGGCCTCGGCGTGGCCGATGACGGACATGTCGTAGTCGGGGTTCTCGCAGGGCTTGAGGCAGAACACCTGCGCCAGCCACTGCCCCCACTCGACCTGCTGGATCTTGGCGCGGATGCCCACCTTGGCGAGATGATTGACGACGACCTCGGCGCTGCGCACCGTGTAGTAGTACTGGGGCGCGACCTTGAAGGTGGCCTCGAAGCCTTCGGGATAGCCGGCCTCGGCAAGGAGCTTCTTGGCCTTGACCGGATCGTACGTCACCCGCTTGGAGACGTCCACGAAGTACGGGTTGAGGGGGTCCACATTGGAGCCGAGAATCCTGCCGTACCCGAACATGGCCCCCTTGAGCACCTCCTCCTTGTTGATCGCGTGGGTGATGGCCAGGCGCACGCGCTTGTCGGAGTAGGGCTTCTTGGAGTTGTTCATGCTGAGGGTGACGTCGTTCGTGCTGTCGCCCAGAATGACCTGGAAGCGCCCATCCTTCTTGAGGTCGTCGACGTTCTCCGGCCCCAGCCCGAACGCCGAGACATCGATGTCGCCCGACTTGAGCGCGGCCAGCGACGAGTTGGGATCGGGGATGAAGCGGTACGTCACCTTGTCGAGCCGCGGCAGGCCCTTCTGCCAGTAGTCCCTGTTCCGGACAAGCACGATGCGGTCCCCGCGCACCCAGTCCCCGACCGTGAAGGGGCCCGTGCCGAGGGGCGCGCTCTTGAGCGTCTCGACGGCCTCGCGCGGGTAGATCACCGAGCCCTGGCGCGCCACCGTCCAGAGGAAGTTCGCCTCGGTCCGTTTGAGGGTGACGCTGATCGTGTAGTCGTCCTTGACGATGACGTCCTGGATGTTCTCGTACTGCACGCGGTAGGGGTGCTTGGTCTCGGGATTGACGGCGCGGTCCAGGACGAACTTGACGTCGGCGGCCCGCATCTCGCGGCCGTTGTGGAAGCGGACACCCTTGCGGAGGAAGAACGTGTAGTTCTTGCTATCGGTCGTGTACCACCGCTCGGCGAGCCACGGCACGAGCTTGCCGTGCCTGTCCACCTTCACGAGCGCTTCCTGGACGTTGTAGAAGACGACGCCCGCGATGGCCGAGGACGGGTTGGTGGTCAAATCGAGCCCGGGTGGCTCCGTGGTGACCTGGACGGTGAGGGTGCCCTGGCCCGCCGCGGGCCCCGCGCCGAGGGCAAGGACCAGCAGGGCGGCTCCGAGACCGCGCAGGATCGTCATCGTGTCCCCTCCGTGAAGTAGGCGACCGTCCGGCGGAGTCCCTCGCTGAAATCCACGACGGGCGCGTACCCGAAGTCGCGCTTGGCGGCGTCGATGTCGGCGAGGGTGTGCGGCACGTCGCCCACGCGCGTGGGCTGGTGGGCGCGCGCGAGCGGCCGCCCGAGCAGGCCTTCGAGCGCGCTGATGATCTCGAGGAGGCTGGTCCGGCTGCCGCACCCGACGTTGTAGGCCTTGCCGGAGACGGCGGAGGCGGGGGCGGCGGCGGCGAGCAGGTTCGCCGAGACGACGTTGTCGATATAGGTGAAGTCGCGCGACTGCGTGCCGTCGCCGTGCACCTGGAGCGGCTTGCCCTGCGTGCCCCACAGGATGAAGCGGGGGATGACGGCGGCGTACTCGCTCTTGGGGTCCTGGCCGGGACCGAAGACGTTGAAGTACCGGAGCCCCACCGTATCCACGCCGAAGAGCCGGCTCCACACGGACGCGTAGAGCTCGCCGGCCACCTTGGTCGCCGCGTACGGAGAGATGGGAGCCATGGGCTGCTCCTCGCGCTTGGGCAAATCCGGCCGCTCACCGTACACGGAGGACGAGGAGGCGTAGACGACGCGAGGCCTCCGCTTCTGCCGCGCCGCGGCCACGAGCACGTGCAGCGTGCCCGTGACGTTGGAGGCATTGGCGCCGAGGGGGTCGGCGACCGACCGCGGGACGGAGCGCATGGCCGCCTGGTGGAAGACGGCCGTCACGCCGCGCACGGCCCGCTCCACGGTCTTGAGGCTCGCGAGGTCGCCGCGGATCACCTCGAGCCGGCGATTGCCCTTCGCGAAGGCGAGGTTGCTCCGGCTCCCCGTGGAGAAGTTGTCGAGCACGCGGACGCGGTGCCCATCGGCGAGCAGGCGCTCGACCACGTGCGAGCCGATGAAGCCGGCGCCACCGGTGACCAGGTAGAGAGAGGAAGGCGGCATGACGAGCCACGATTATGGTAGCCGCGCCACAAAGTTGTCAACTTTACGGCACTGGGCCAAGTTGCGAGCCATATTAACTCAGCCCTCGCCTCGGGCTCCGCCCTCAGCTCGAACGGCCACGCCCGAGGGAGCCCGCGGCGCGAGGCGTACCTGTATGTACGTTGAGCGTCGCGGGCGACCGAGAACATGGCTCTTCGAGCCGAACGGCCCTGCCGTGAGGCGAGAGGTGAGTTGAACTGGCGAAGCAAATTGGCCCAGTGCCGCGCGTTGACAAGTCGCGCCAGGGCCCGCTAGTATGCTGGCACTCGATGGCCGTGCCGGTCCGCGGACGCACCGAATTACCTGCCCTGCTCCGACGCTAGAAGAAGGAGGCTCTGCAATGGTTCGTGCCGCCGCTCTCGGATGCGCTCTACTCCTCACCATCGGACTGCTGCCGGTCGCCGCCCAGGCTCAGACGAAGGAGGACACCCTCGTCTACGCGCTCCAGTCCGACATCGATACCTGGGATCCGCCCGGCTCCGTGCTGCGCGAGGCCATCATCCTCGGCTATCACGTCTTCGATCACCTGGCCGTGCGCGACCTCAAGACGCGGAAGGTCATCCCGAACCTCGCCATCTCCTGGAAGACGATCGACGACACCACGTGGGAGGTCAAGCTCCGTCAGGGCGTCAAGTTCCATGACGGCACGCCGTTCACGTCCAAGGACGTCAAGGCGACCTTCGACCGCGTGCTCGACCCCGTGAAGAAGATGATCGCCCGCGGCAACCACGCCAAGATCAAGACCGTGGAGATCGTGGACGACTACACGGTGCGCTTCAAGACCGACGGCCCCTACCCGCTCTTCGTGGAGCGCATGACGGCCCAGGTGATGGAGTCCGAGAAGGTCATCCGCGAGAAGGGCGACGAGTGGATGCAGGAGCATCCCGTGGGCACCGGGCCCTACAAGCTCGTCAAGTGGGCGCGCAAGCAGGAGCACCTGCTCGTCCGCAACGATGACTACTGGGGCCCCAAGCCCTACTACAAGTACGTGCGCGTCCGCATCATCCCCGAGCAGGCGACCCAGATCGCCGAGCTGCTCTCCGGCGGCGTGGACGTGATCAAGGCGGTGCCGCCGGACCAGATGGACGTCATCAACAAGTCGGGCGCCGCGCGCACGTCGACCTCGCCGATCCTCCGCACGGCCTTCATCGAGTTCGACTCGGCGGCGAGGGGCGGACCGAACCCCTTCACCGACAGGCGCGTGCGCGTCGCGGCGAATCTCGCCGCCGACCACGACGCCATCATCAAGCACGTGCTGAACGGGCTCGGCGACCGGGTCGCCACCGCGGTGAACCCGATGGCCTTCGGCTGGGACGCCGGCCTCAAGCCGTACAAGCAGGACACGGAGCGGGCCAGGAAGCTCCTGGCCGAGGCGGGGTTCCCGAACGGCGTGGACGTGCTCTTCAACGAGGCCCCGCCCACGGTCGAGCCCGGCACCCAGCAGACCAACGACGCCATCGTCGCCGACATGACCAAGGCGGGCTTCCGCGTGAAGCGCAACTACATCGGCGACAACACGGTCGTCGTCGCGCGCGCGAAGGAAGGCAAGCTCGGGCCGATGATGAACTGGTCCTGGGGCTACTACTCAGTCTTCGACACCGACGCCATCCTGTACGACATGTTCAAGTGCGGCGAGTTCTACTCCTACTACTGCAACAAGGAGCTCGACGACCTGATCATCTCCGGGCGCTCGACGCTCGACCAGAAGCGGCGCGCCGAGATCTACGTCAAGGCGCAGAAGTTGATGTTCGACGACGCCGCCGCCCTCTTCAAGTGGGGTCTGCGCGGCGTGTGGGGTGTGTCGAACCGGATCGAGTACTCGGCGCCGCCCGACGAGGTCGACCGCATGTTCCTCGCCACTCCGCGGAAGAAGTAGCTCCGGATCCGCCGGGCCGGCGGGCGGGGGCGTTCGCGCGTCCCCGCCCGCCGGTCCCGATCTCCCGATGCGGCGCTACATCGCACACCAGCTCGTCCAGCTCGTCGTCGTGATCCTCGGCATCTCCATTCTCGCCTTCTCGATCCTGCACGTCATCGGCGACCCCGTCACCCTGCTCCTCCCCCAGAATGCCGGCAAGGAGGAGTACGACCGCTACAAGCACCTCATGGGGCTCGACCAGCCCGTCTGGGTCCAGTACTGGAAGTTCGCGAGCCGCGCCGTCCACGGCGACTTCGGCAAGTCCTGGTACGGCAATGCCCCTGCCTTCGGTCTCGTCATCGAGCGCATGCCGCCCACCATCTACCTCACGCTGGCCGGCCTCGGCGTTGCGCTCTTGATCGCCCTGCCCCTGGGCGTGACCGCCGCTCTCAAGCGACACTCCGTGATCGACACACTGTGCACGCTCCTGGCCGTGGCCGGCCAGGCCATGCCCATCTTCTGGCTCGGCATCATGCTCATCATCATCTTCGCCGTCCGCCTCAAGGTCCTGCCCGCCTCCGGCTACGGCACCTGGCAGAACTTCATCATGCCCGCCTTCTGCCTCGGGGCCTTCCTGGCTCCCCTGACCATGCGGCTCGTCCGCTCCGGCATCATCGAGGTGATGAGCATGGAGTTCATCAAGACGGCGCGGGCCAAGGGGGTGGGCGAGCGCATGGTCATCCTCAAGCATGCCTTCCGCAATGCCTGCATCCCCGTGGTCACCGTCCTCGGCCTGCAGTTCGGCCAGCTCCTGGGGGGCGCCTTCATCACCGAGACGGTCTTCGCCTGGCCGGGAGTGGCGACGCTGACCGTGGACTCGATCCGCAACCAGGACTTCCCCGTCGTGCAGTGCGCGGTGGTCCTGCTCGCCCTCATCATCGTGTTCGTGAACGCGATCGTCGATCTGATCGTCGGGCTGATCGACCCGCGCATCCGGGCGGCCTGATGGCCATCGGCCCCGACGCCGCCATCAGCGCGCCCCGCTTCGAAGCCGCCGCGGCGCCCGCCCTCTCCGGCGCGGGCTGGCGAAGACTCTGGCGCCTCAAGTGGGGCATGGGCGGCGCGGCGATCTTCCTCGCCATCGTGCTGAGCGCGGTCTTCGCGCCCTGGATCGCGCCCCACGATCCCGTCATCGTGGACATCAGGCACCGGATGGGCCCGCCCGCCTGGATGGAGGGCGGCACCCGCGAGCACGTGCTCGGGACCGATCAGATCGGTCGCGATCTCCTCTCGCGGGTGATCTGGGGCGGGCGTGTCTCGCTCGTGGTGGGCGTCACGGCAGTGCTGCTCTCCTCCACCATCGGTATCCTGTTCGGGCTCGCCGCCGGCTACTTCGGGGGGCGCCTCGACTGGAGCATCATGACGTTCATCAACGTGATGCTGACCTTCCCCTTCGTCCTTCTGGCGCTTGCCGTCATCGCGGTGCTGGGCCCGAGCATGCCCAACATGATCATCGTCCTGGGGGTGACGGGCTGGCCCGTCTACGCTCGCGTCGTCCGGGCGGAAACCTTGGCGCTCCGCGAGCGCGAGTTCGTGCTTGCCGCGCGTGCCCTGGGCGGGAGCCATGTCCGCATCGTCTTCCGTCAGATCCTGCCGAACTTGATCTCGCCCATCGTCGTCATCGCCACCCTGCAGATCGCCCAGGTCATCATCCTCGAGTCTTTCCTGTCCTTCCTCGGCCTGGGCGTCCAGCCGCCCACCCCCGCCTGGGGCAACATGCTCGGCGAGGGGCGCGTCTACATGCTGAACTCCTGGTGGATCGCCGCCTTTCCCGGCCTCGCCATCTTCGTCACCACGCTCGTCATCAACCTGATCGGCAATGCGCTCCGTGACTGGCTCGACCCCCACATGAAACTGTAGCGGGCCGATGATAAGGGCCCATCTGCTTCGTTGGCTCGGTCGGCGCTGCCCTCAACGTACAGAGAGTACGCCTCGGGCAACGCCTCCCTCGTCGCCTCGCATCTGGACCCTTCTCATCGGCCCGCAGAATTGTGCGGTGGAGAAAAGATGTCGAGCAGCGCGGGCCGTTGATGATCTGCACTGTTTCAGGTTGTGAAAGTGTCCTCTGTCTGCCATGGTTGGCACCTTGATCAGTAGGGTGGCGCCTCGGAGAAAGTGATCGTAGAGGAGACCCCGGTGAGACTGTTCCTGGCCATGATGTCCCACGAGACCAACACCTTCAGCAACGTCCCCACCGACCGCGGCCAGTTCGAAGCGCGCAATCTCCACTACGGCGGCGAGATCGTCGAGGCCTTCCGCGGCACGGGGACCTGTCTGGGCGGGATGATCGCGGCGGCCGAGCGTCGCGGCGCCCGCCTCGTCCCCTCGGTGGCGGCGGCCGCTTCCCCCGCGGGCCTCGTCACCCGGGACATCTACGAGCACGTGAAGGAGCGCATGCTCGGCGACCTGAAGGCCGCGGGCGCCATCGACGGCGTGCTCCTCGATCTCCACGGGGCCATGGTTCCCGAGGGGCTCGATGACGGCGAGGGCGATCTCATCGAGGCCGTGCGGCGCGTGGTCGGGCCCGAGGTGCCCATCGCGGTTACCCTCGATTTCCACAGCAACCTGAGCGCGAGCATGGTCGGCGGCGCCGATCTCCTCCACGGGTACAAGACCTATCCGCACGTGGACATGAGCGAGCGCGGAGTGGAGGCGACGGAGCGGCTGCTCGACGTCATCGGCAAGCGCCTCCGCCCCACGGCGGCCGTGCGCAAGCCGCCGATCCTGCCGCCCCTCGGCAGCCAGGGCACCGCGCGCGGACCGATGCGCCGGCTCTACGACGCGGCGACGGAGATGGAGAAGAACCCCAAGGTCATTTCCATCTCGATCTTCGCGGGCTTCCCCCATGCCGACATCCCCGATGCGGGCTTCGGCATCTATGTCGTCACGGACGACGATCAGGCCCTGGCCGATCGCCTCGCCGATCAGCTCGCCGCCACCGCCTGGACCCACCGCCACGAGTTCGTCCACACGGCCCTCCCCGTACGCGAGGCGGTGGCCAAGGCGCTGGCCGCCGAAGGCAAGCCCATCGTGCTCGCCGACATGGCCGACAACACGGGCGGCGGCGCGGCGGGCGACGGCACCGAGATCCTGCGCGAGCTGCTGAGGGTGGGCGCGCGCTCCGCCGTGGTCGCCTGCCTCTGGGATCCCCAGGCCGTGGCGGAATGCGTGAAGGCAGGCGTGGGCGCCTCCGTGACGCTCTCGGTCGGCGGCAAGGTCGACGACCGGCACGGCGCGCCCGTGCGGGTGACGGGCGTGGTCCGCACGCTCTCCGACGGTCGTTTCGTGCACAAGGGACCCATGGCGCGCGGCCTGCCGGGTCGACTCGGCACCACCGCCGTCCTCGACGTCAACGACGTCAAGATCATCCTCATCTCGTACCGCTGGCAGACGCTGGATCCGGAGATGATCCGCTTCGTGGGCATCGACCCTCTCGACCACAAGGTGCTGGTGATCAAGTCCACCATCCACTACCGGGCCGCCTTCGAGCCCATGGCCCGCGAGATCATCGAGGTCGACGCCCCGGGGCTGTCCTCCTCCAACCTCGCGCGCTTCGAGTTCAAGCGGATCAGGCGACCCATCTTTCCCCTCGATCCCCACACGACCTATCCCTGAGCGGCGCACGCGCAGGAGGGCCCTCGCATGTCCTTCCCCGGCTTCACTCCGGCCGACTTCAAGGTCTTCGACATCGACGGCTTCAAGCCTCGCATGGACGCCATCAAGACGCGGATCCGTCCCAAGCTCGAGGCGATCGGGCGCGATCTCCTGCCCGACGTCGCGCGCATCGCCGGTGACACCGCCTTTGCCCACGTCGCCAGGCACGCCCGGCGCACCGTCAATCCTCCGGAAGACACGTGGGTCGCTTTCGCGCTCGACAAGCGCGGCTACAAGAAGCACTGCCACTTCAAGGTGGCCGTCTCGCGCGGCGTCGTGCGCTTTCTCTTCGAGGCGGGGCCCGAGCACGCCCAGAAGCGACGCTGGGCGGCGGCCTGGAAGCGGCAGGGTCCCAAGCTGGCGCCCGTGTTGAGGCGCGCCAAGGGCCTCGCCTGGTTCAAGGACGAGCACGACGAGCGGCCGGCCGCCATTCTGGGCGAGCTCTCGGCCGAGGACATCGCGCGTCTGGGCGACGAGCTGACGCGCACCCGTGACGGCTCGCTCGTCCTCGGGCGCGCGGTGCCCGCGCAGGAGGCGGCGCGCTGGAAGCCCCGTGACTATGCGCGCGCCGCGCGCGAGACCTTCCAGCTCCTGGCGCCGCTGTACCGGCTCAAATGACTGAGGCGGTCATCTTCGACATGGATGGCGTCCTCATCGACAGCGGCGCCCATCACCGCGCGGCGTGGATGGCTCTGCTCGCCGAGCTGGGCGAGGAGGCGGCGCATCCCGAGCCCTGGCGGCTGACCATCGGCCGGCCGAGCGAAGAGGCGGTCCCGCTCCTCCTCGGCCGCGCCATGCCCGACTACGAGGCGCGGCGCCTCGCGCGGCGCAAGCGCGATCTCTACGTCGGCTTCGCGCGCGCCGGTTTGGTGGCCGTCGCGGGAGTGCGCGACTTCGTGGCGACGCTGGAGCAGCTGCGTGTCCCCCGCGCCATCGGCACCTCGGCCTCGGGTTTCGATGTCGATCGCGTGCTCGCCGCGGTGGGACTGCGGCGCGCCTTCGGGGTGATCGTGACGGCGGACGACGTCGTCATGGGCAAGCCCGACCCCGAGGTCTATGAGCTGGCCGCCGCGCGCCTCAGGGTCGCCCCCGAGGCGTGCCTCGTCTTCGAGGACTCGCTGGTGGGTATCGAGGCGGCGCGACGGGCCGGCATGCGTGCCGTCGGGGTCTCCACCGCACACAGCGACGCCGAGCTGCGCGACGCCGGCGCCGAGCGAACCATCGCCGATTTCCAGGGTCTCGAGTGGCCGAGCCTCGCAAGCCCGTAAGCGCTCCCGCCTTCTGGGACGGTCTCTATGCCGAGCACCAGGATGGGTGGGAGCTCGGGGAGGCCGCGCCCTCGCTGCGGGCCTGGCTCGCGGCGGGGCAGACGTTCACTCACGCCGGCGCTTCACCCATGTCGAGGCCCCCGCACATCGCCGTCCCCGGCTGCGGGCGAGGCCATGACGCGAGACTTCTCGCCCGTCACGGCTATGCGGTCACGGGCTTCGACTTCGCAGACGCAGCCATCGCAGAGGCTCGAGGGCTCGCAGCCACGGAGCATCTCGCCGTCGCCTTCGAGCAGCGCGACATCTTCACGCTGGGCCCCGACTACGCGGAACGTTTCGACGCGGTGTGGGAATACACGTGCTTCTGCGCCATCGATCCCGACCGCCGCGCCGAGTACGCGCAGGTGCTGCAGGCCATCCTGCGACCCGGGGGAATCCTCCTCGCCTGCTTCTATCCTTTGAGAGAGGGCACGGACGGGCCCCCCTTCCCGGTGTCCCGGGAAGGTATCGCGACGGTGCTCGAGCCCTGCTTCCGCATCGTGGAGGCGGGGGAGCCGCCCGCCTCTCCCGAGCGGCGCAGGAATCTCGAATGGTTCGTCACGGCCGAGCGCCGCGCAAGCTGATTCGCCGTTGCTTCACCCAGGAGGGCGTGCTACGTTTGAGCACTTTTTTCGGGACGCCACGTCGTCGCGGATGAGTATGCGCGGCAACGGGCGGCCAAAGGAGGCTCCGGTATGAAGGTGCTTCGCATCGCTCTCGTCCTGCTCCTCGTGGCCGCCGCGGGCGGCGCGCTCGTCCTCCGCGATCTCGCCAGCGCGCAGGCCCAGACCATCAAGATCGGCGTGCTCTACGACCATACCGGCCCCTTCTCCGCGGCGGGATCGCTCAACTGCTGGCGCGGCGCCAAGATGATGATCGACCTCATCAACGAGCGGGGCGGCGTGCTGGGCAAGTACAAGATCGTCCAGGTCGACGGCGACGGCCAGTCCAAGGCCGAGGTCGCCATCAACGAGGCGGAGCGCCTCCTGAACGTCGAGAAGGTCGACATCCTGGCGGGCATCTACTCGAGCGCGCACGCCGTGCCCCTCGCCGAGAAGGTGGACAAGCAAAAGCGCTTCCTCTGGATCACCACGGCCATCTCGTCGAAGGTCTTCGACGGGCGCAACCTCCAGTACACCTTCCGCCCGCAGCCCACCGGCGACCAGTTCGGGGCGCTCTCCGTCCAGTACATCAACGAGTACTCGCAGGAGAAGTTCAAGAAGCCCGCCAAGGAGCTGCGCCTGGCCATCATCCACGAGGACGGCGCCTATGGCGCCGACGTGGCCCTGGGGAACGAGCTCAAGGCCAAGGAGCTCGGGCTCAACGTGGTCCTCAAGGAAGGCTACTCGATCAGCGCCCCCGATCTCTCCGCGCTGGTGACGAAGCTGCGGTCGGTGCGGCCCGACGTCCTCTTTCACACGGGCTACAACCCCGACATCGCCCTCTTCCTGCGCCAGGCCAAGGAGCAGGGCCTGCGCCTACGCGCCTACATCGGCCACGGCGCCGGCCACAGCCAGATCGACAAGTTGAAGGAGTCCTTCGGCGCCAAGGAGATCGACGGATTCCACACCCTCGACCCCATCGCCTCCCAGCTCCTCGATCCCAAGAAGCTCAAGCCCGGCGTGGGCGAGCTCACCGCCGAGATGGTCAAGCGCTACAAGGCGCAGTACGACAAGGAGGTCGCCGACCGCGCCATCGCGCCGCACGTCTCCATGGGCTTCAACAACATGTGGATCCTCTTGAACGACGTGGTGCCGCGGGCTATCACCAAGTACGGCGGGTTCGGCCCGGAGGCGCTCGCCAAGGCGGCCCGGGACACCGATATCCCCGAGGGCGGCACCATGCAGGGCTACGGGGTGAAGTTCAATCCGCCCGGGCACCGCTTCGCGGGGCAGAACGAGCGCTCCTTCCCGGCCGTCTTCGAGATCATCGAAGGCAAGTTCGAGCTGGTCTTCCCCAAGACCGTGGCGACCGCCCAGCCCATCCTGCCGCTGCCGGCGTCCTCACCGCTTGCCGTGCGCTAAGTCAATCTCGGAGGGGGCCTCGGTGGCCCCCTTCGAACCTCCCCCCTCGGATTAGATTGCGCCGGCCAAGCCGGCGCTCGAACAAATCACAGCCGCGACGTTCGGACATGCTGACGGTCGAGAAGCTGACGAAGCGGTTTGGGGGCTTCACCGCGCTCAATCAGGTATCGTTCGAGGTGCGCGAGGGGGAGATCCTCGGGCTCATCGGGCCCAATGGCTCCGGCAAGACCACGCTCTTCAACTGCGTGTCGGGCGCGCTGCCGCCGACGGCTGGCTCCGTCCGTCTCCGCGGTGTTGAGATCGGCGGGCTCACCCCCGACAAGATCTGCCATCGGGGCATCGCCCGGACTTTTCAGATCCCCCGCCCCTTCCGCAAGCTCACCATCCTCGAGAACGTCTCCGTGGCCGCCCACTACGGGACCAACGAGCCCAACACGGAGGCGCAGGCCCGGTCGCGCGCGCGCGAGATGCTGGAGCTGGTGGGGCTGCCCACGGACCCCGAGGCGGGGACGACCTCGCTCGGCGCCGGCGGGCTGAAGAAGCTGGAGCTGGCGCGGGCGCTCGCCACCGGGCCCCGGCTGCTCCTCGCCGACGAGAGCCTGGGCGGGCTGGATCCGTCGGAGATGCACGACGCCGCCGAGATGCTCAAGCGCATCCGCCGCGACCTCGGGGTCACCATCGTCTGGGTCGAGCACATCATGGCGACGCTGATGCGTGTGGTGGATCGCATCGTGGTGCTGGACCACGGCGAGAAGATCGCCGAAGGGCTTCCTCTCGAGATCGCCGAGCATCCGCAGGTGGTCGAAGCGTATCTGGGCGAGAAGATCGTGTTGGCCTGATGCCGGGCCTCTCATGCTAGAGCTCCACGGCATCACGGCGGGCTATGGCCACTTCACCGCGCTGTGGGACGTGAGCCTGCGTGTGGCCGAGGGCGAGGCGGTGGCGGTGGTCGGCCCCAACGGCGCGGGCAAGACCACGCTCCTCCGCGTGATCTCGGGCCTCATCGCCCCCCGCGCGGGCCGGATCACCTTCGAGGGCGCCGAGGTGGCCGGCCATCCCGCCTACGACATCGTGGCCCACGGGGTCGCGCACGTGCCCGAAGGGCGCCGCCTTTTCCCCGGCCTCACCGTGGCGGACAATCTCAAGATGGGCGCCTTCCTGCCTTCGGCGCGTGGCCACTACCGCGAGAGCCTGGAGCGCGTCTACACGCTCTTTCCCGTCCTCGCCGAGCGCCAGGACCAGCGCGCGGGGAGCATGTCGGGCGGCGAGCAGCAGATGCTGGCCCTCGGGCGCGCCATCATGTCGCGCCCCAAGATCATCCTGCTCGACGAGCCTTCCCTGGGCCTCGCCCCCGTGATGGTCCTCCGCGTCTTCGACCTGATCCGCCGCGTGCGCGAAGAGGGCTACACGATCCTCGTGGTCGAGCAGAACGTTCGCCAGGTGCTCAAGCTCGTGGACCGGGCGTATCTGCTCGAAGTCGGGCGCATCAAGATGGAGGGCCGGGCGGACCAGCTCGCGGAGCAGGACTTCGTGCGCAAGGCCTACCTCGGCGTCTGAGAGCGCTCACTCCACCAAATGATCGATCCGATCTTCCTCGTCGAGGCGGCCATCAACGGCATTCTCCTGGGCGGAGTGCTGGCCCTCCTCGCCCTCGGGCTGAACCTGATCTTCGGCGTGCTCGACATCGTGTGGATCGCCTATGTCGACCTCGTCATGCTCTGCATGTACGCCATCTATTTCCTCAACGCCGTCTACGGCTGGCCCATCTGGGCGGCGGGCGTGGCCTCGCTGGCCGTGGGCACCCTCCTCGGCGTCGGCGTGCACCTCCTCATCATCTCGCCCATCCTCACGAGCGCGCCCATCAACCAGCTCCTGGCCACGGGCGGGCTCCTCTTCTTCCTGCAATCCTTCGCCACGTTCCTGTGGACCACGGACCACAAGACCGTGCGCCTGAGCCTGCCGAGCTACGAAGTGGCCGGGATCTTCCTGCCCGCCACGCGGATCATCCCCTTCGCCATCTCCATCCTTGCCGTCATCGTCCTCTATCTCTTCCTCACCCGCACCTACATCGGCACGGCCATCCGCGCCGTGTCCCAGGACCGCGATGCCATGGCCCTCATGGGGGCCAATCCCCAGCGCGTCTACATCGTCACCTCCGCGGTGGGGGGAGCGATGGCGGGGCTGGCGGGGGCCCTCCTCATCATCCAGTACTCCGTGCACCCGTTCTTCGGCGCGCAGTTCGGACCGCTCACCTTCATGGTATGCGTGCTGGGCGGCCTGGGAAACATGGTGGGCGCCTTCATCGCGTCGTTCATCATGAGCGAGATCATCGCCATCGGAGGCGTCGTCATCTCCACGGAGATGGGATACGTCATCGCCTTCGTCGTTTTCATCATCATGATGTTCGTGCGGCCGGGCGGCATCCTCGCGAGGCGACAGTGAGCGGTCGCCTCCTCGCGGGAGCGGTCCTCGCCTTCCTCCTCGCCCTCCCCTTCGTCCCCATGGGGGGGACCCGGCAGTACGTGCTCCACGTGGTCATCCAGATCTTTCTCTGGTCCTTCATCGGCCAGGCCTGGTCTCTCATGGGGCGCTTCGGCCTCGTTTCCCTCGGCCACGGCGCTTTCCTCGGCGTGGGCGCCTACACCACCACGCTTCTCTGGAACTTCTACTCCCTCACGCCCTGGATCGGCATGCTGCTCGCCGTGGCCGTGGCCGTCGGGATTGCCGTGGTCCTCGGCATTCCATCTTTCCGCTTCCGCGTGGTCGGCCACTACTTCGCGCTCGTCACGTTGGCCGTGGGCGAGGTCATTCGCCTGCTCATCATCGCCGAGCGCGACTGGACGGGCGGATCCCTGGGGCTGACCCTCAAGACGGCAGGCTCGGACTGGAGCGTCCTCGCCATCCAGTTCGCGGACAAGCGCGTGTTCTACTACGCCTCCCTGGCCGTCTTCCTGGCCGGCCTCTGGATCTGGGACCGCGTGGACCGGAGCATGGCGCGCTCGGGCCTCGAGGCCATTGGCGAGGACGAGACGGCGGCGGCCTCGGTGGGCATCCACGTGACGCGCTTCAAGCTGGGGATCACCGTGCTGTCGGCCGCCCTCACGGCGGTGGGCGGGGTCCTCTACGCCCAGTACTTCTCTTACGTCAACCCCGACACGCTCTCGGGCATCGGGGTCTCCCTCAAGATCGTGTTCGCGGTGCTGCTGGGCGGCATGTACTCGCTCCTGGGCCCGCTCGTAGGCACTGCGCTCACGACCGCGTTGTCAGAAGGGCTGAGGATCGCCTTCGGCCTCAAGCTCCTCGGCATGGCGGAGACGATCTACGGCCTCCTCCTGATCATCTTCATCATCTTCCTGCCCTCGGGGATCTACGGCTCCCTCCATCAACTGCTTCGACGCCGGGCCACCAAGACGGCGCCCGCGTAAAGTCTCGCGCGGAGCATTGACGCGGAAGCGTGCGCTCTGTCGTAGAGGGCGCCGCGACGACGCTCGCTTACTTCACCGGAACCGCCAGCGGGTCGCCCTTCTTTGCGACGTGGAACACGAGGAACTTCAGGGGAGCGGTCTGGCTCGCGTTCTTGTCGTCGTGCACGGTCCGCGGAGGCAGGCTACCGCTCTGTCCCGCCTTCAGGGTGACCGATTCCTTTCCGGCGATCTCCAGAAGCATCGTCCCCTCGAGGATGTAGGCGAAGGCGTCACCGGGGTGGTAGTGCTTGCCCATGTTCGCCCCGGGCGCGAGCTCAGCGAGGAATATGCTCCCTTCCTTCCCGTCACTCGTGACGAGGTTAGCTTTGTAGAGCTCTGCGACCTTTGCATGCTGCATTGCGTTCACGAAGCCCGTCATCCCCGCGCCAACCGCGATGCCGAGAGCGAGGGTCACAGCGAGCGTAAGGGTCGACCGTTTCATATCCAAGCCTCCTTGTCCTGTGGGTCCTCATGGTCGAGAATCGAGAGGCGGCTGTCCCTTGAGACTGGGCCGCGAGTTCCGGACATCCCGCCTTCTCCTGTCACGGCCCGCGACAACATATCGGGCAACCGTGGCTAGGTTGCGCGGAGAAGTCGATGCTGGACTTCATGGCTGAACAGCAATGCCAGTCCGTCGGCATCGACCCGCCACACGAGCGCTCCGACGCGGAGCAGCGGTCCCTCGTGAGGAACCAGCTCCAGCTGCACCGTGGTCCCGGTCTTCAACAGTGCTTTCGTTCTGACTTTCGCACCATGCGTGCTGATGTCCACGGAACTTGCCACGTATCGGTTCGTCCCTACCTTGACGAGAACGGGCCACGACATGCGGGCTCGCGGATGGTGCCGTCGGTCTTGCTGTCGTGGAACAAGCATGAGGCCCTTCAGAGCAATTCGCGTGCCGAAGGGAGGCAATTTCCCCTTTCGCGAGGTGAAGGTAAGTTGTGCGAAGCGTCCCGATGATTCATAATCTGCGCCATGGCGACGTGGGGGAGGTTTCCGGACGAGGAGGCGCCCAAGGTGGTCGTGGCCCTCGCCGAGCAGGTCGAGCGCGACGGAGGCTTGGCCCTCGCCCTCTACCGCGAGCCGGTGGGCGATCACTGGCACATCTTCTGTCTCCTGCCCATGGACAAGGTCGAGCCGACACCGTATCAGCGCGACCTCTCGCCCACCCATGCCAAGCGCCTCCAGGAGGTGGTCAAGAAGATCGACCGCTTCGTGGATCCCATCGTCATCATGTCGCCCAAGCCGGGGCTCTACTGGACGCCCAACGGCAATCATCGCCGTGTTGTGCTGGAGAAGCTCAAGTGCAAGCTGGTGCCGGCCATCCTGGTGCCCGAGCCCGAGGTCGCCTTCCAGATCCTCGCGCTCAACACGGAGAAGGCGCACAACCTCAAGGAGAAATCCCTCGAGGTCATCCGCATGTACCGGGGGCTCGTGGACGACGAGCCGGAGAGCGGCGAGGAAGGCTACGCCTTCCAGTTCGAGGCTCCCCACTTCATTACCCTGGGGCTTCTCTACGAGAAGAACAAGCGCTTCGCGGGCGGCGCCTTCGCGCCCATCCTCAGGCGCGTCGACAAGTTTCTGAAGGGGCGTTTCCCGAAGACGCTCGGGGAGCGGGAGGAGCGCGCCGAGCTGGTGCGGGAAGCCGACGAGGCGCTCGTGGAGGTGGTGGCCAAGATCAAGAAGCGCGGCATCAACCATCCCTACGTGAAGAACTTCGTGCTCGCCCGCACGACGCCCCTGACCAGACAGCGCAAGACCCTGCCCTCCTTCGACCAGACCTTCAAGAAGCTGAAAGAGAACATCGAGGACTTCGACATCGCCAAGGTCCGCTACGAAGACATCCAGCGCTCGGCCATCATGGGCGCGCCGGCGGCGGGCTGAGCACCAGCCCGCATGGCCGCCCCCACCAAGCTTGCCGAGGCCGAGGTTGCGGCCCGACTCGCCAAGCTGCCCGGCTGGACCATCGAGGGCGGCAAGCTTCACCGCGCCTTCGTCTTCCGCGACTTCGTCGAGGCCTGGAGCTTCATGAGCGGGGTGGCCCTCGCGGCGGAGTCCATGGGCCATCATCCCGAGTGGTCCAATGTCTGGAACCGTGTCAACGTCGATCTGACCACGCATGATGCAGGCGGCCTGACCGCGCTCGACTTCGATCTCGCCGCGCGCATGCAGGCGCTGGCCGCCCGGCTCGCGTGACGGGTCGCGTCGCCATCGTCACGGGGGGCACGGGCGCCCTCGGGCAGTCGATCGTCCTCCGCTTCCTCCGCGACGGCGCCTCCGTGGCCGTGCCCTGGGTCGTGGCCGAAGAATGGACGACGCTCGAGTCACGCGCGGCCGATGCGCGCCCGCGGCTTCACGGCCTCCGCGCCGACGTCACCGACGAGGCGGCCATGGCCGCCTTCCTCTCCGACGTTCTCGGCCGCCTTCAGCGCGTCGACGTGCTCGTCAACGCGGTCGGCGGCTTTGCGGGGGGCGATCTCGCCTCGACCCCGTTGCCCGAATGGCGGCGGATGATGGATCTCAACCTGACCTCGGCCGTCATCGCCTCGCGCGCGGTCCTCGCGCCGATGACGGCCGCGCGACGGGGACGCATCGTGAACATCTCCTCGCGCGCCGTGATCCCGCCCCTGGGCGGCTTCATCGCCTATACCGTCGCCAAGAGCGGGATCATCGCCCTCACCCAGGCCCTGGCCCAGGAGGTGCGCGGCCACGGGATCACCGTCAACGCCGTGATGCCGAGCACCATGGACACGGCGGCCAATCGCCGCGCCATGCCCGACGCCGACCGCTCGGGCTGGGTCAGCACCGAGGCCGTCGCCGACGTCATCGCCTATCTCGCCTCCGATGGAGCCGGCGCCGTTTCCGGCGCGTATATACCGGTGTGACGATCTACGCTAGAATGCGCGGCATGGCGTTCGCTCCCCGCGCCGCGGCCGCCCTCGTCGTGGCCGCGGTCTTCGCGTCAGGGTGTGCCACGGCGAGTGTCCGCGCCACCGCGCCGGCGGGTGAGCCGCCCCCGCCCGTCCTCCAGGTTCTGCCGAACGGCCTCACCCTCATCGTGCAGGACCACCGCGCGGCCGACATCGTGGCCGTCTATCTCTGGGTCGCCACCGGGGTGCGCTACGAGCGGCCCGACGGCCTCG
>WNGJ01010167.1_pt1 | contig 18759 bp, 16 predicted proteins | sample 5400611 | NCBI WGS metagenome assembly WNGJ01 (sample SAMN13153375, study PRJNA577476) | soil metagenome | isolation source: 40 cm soil or saprolite under Garry oak tree replicate 1 | place: USA:California | collected 2016-06-15 | reverse complement strand
GCGTCTTCCATCTGCCTAACGAAATCGTGCCTGAGGACTGGCAGGGCTGGGTACAGGAGCGGGGACTCTACTTCGCGCACGATTGGGACCCCGCGTACACGCCGCTGCTCGAGACGCACGATGCGGGCGGCCCGCCGCTTCAGGGCGGCCTGCTCGTGGCGCCGGTCGGCAAGGGCACGTACGTCTACACCGGGTTGAGCTTCTTCCGCCAGCTGCCCGCGGGTGTCCCCGGCGCCTATCGGCTATTTGCCAATCTCCTGGCGTTCGGCAAGAAATAGAACGCGGCACGGACGTCGTTACTTCTGTTCTGCCTTCCGCGTTCCGACTTCCGCGTTGGCTCGACCGCTCAGCACCAACCCGACCGCCACCACCGTAACCGCTCCGATCACGTTGTGCCACAGCCACGAGATCGACGGCGCCCCAAAGTTCACGGCGCCCACGATGCCCATCCCGGCGATCAGGCCGCAGAACGCTCCGGTCGCCCGCGCCCGCGGGATCATGGCCAGGAGAAAGACGCCGAGGATGGAGCCGTAGAAAAACGACCCGAAGCGGTTCACCACCACGATCAGGGAGCCGAGCGTCGCGGCGAACGTGGCGACGCCGCAGGCGAACAGGCCCCAAACTCCGGTCGCGGCCTTCGACACCAGGAGGTAGTGCGCGTCGGGCGCCTCGGGCCGGACCCAGCGCCGGTAGAAATCGATCACGGTGACTGTGGCCAGCGAATTCAGCTCGGCGGCGATGCTGGACATGGCGGCGGCCAATACCGCGGCGACGAAGATTCCGATCAGGCCCACCGGAAGGAAGTGCAGCACGAAGTACGGCATCACGTAGTTCACGTCCTGCGCGCTCGTTCCGGTCACGCGGCGGGCCAACCCCAGCGCCTCCTCTCGCAGCGCGCCCACGTCCGCCTCGCGGGTCCGGAACGCGTCCAACGAGGCGGCCGACGCCTCGCGGTCTCCGCGCCCGCGCGCCACCGCCACAGCGTGCGCCGCGGTCGCGCGTGCTTGGAGCGCGGTGCGGTACCGCTGGTCGAGCATCCCGTACGCTGCGGGCTCCGCCGCGCGAACGGCTTGCTCTGCCGCTGGGTTGAACAGCAGCGGTGGCGCCTGGAAGACGAAGAAGACGAACACCAGGACGCCCGTGAGCAGCACCAGTGCCTGGAGCGGAATTTTCCAGTAGGCGCTCATCAAGAGCGAGCTCCGGGCCTGGTCTACCGACTTGGCGGTGATGTAGCGCTGCACCTGGCTCTGGTCGGTCCCGAAGTACGACAACATGAGGAACGTGCCGCCGATCAGGCCGGACCAGAACGTGAAATCGTTGGTCAGGTCGAAGGAGAAATCGAAAGCGCGGAGCCGGCCCGCCGCGCCCGCCAGGGCCAGCGCGTGGCCGGGTGCCACCGGGAGCTGCACCAGGAGAGTCACGATCACCGCGATCAGCGCGAAGACGATGAGCCCCATCTGCTTTACGTCCACCCAGGTCACGGCCTGCACGCCGCCGATCATCGTGTAGATGACGGTCGGAACGCCCATCAGGGCCACCGACCACAACAGACTCCATCCGAAGATGGCGGAGAACACCACGGCCGGCGCGGCGATGATGGTGCCGCACGACATCCCGCGCGCTACCAGAAAGAGGAAGCTGGTCAGGGATCGCGTGCGCGCGTCGAAGCGCCGCTCCAGGTACTCGTACGCGGTGAACACTCTGGCCCCATGGAGGAACGGGACCAGCGTCACGCCCAGGATGACCATGGCCAACGGCAGGCCAAAGTAGAACTGCACGAAGCGCAGGCCGTCGGTCGCCCCCTGCCCCGTGGTGCCGATGAGTGTGATGGCGGAGAGCTGCGTAGCCATGACCGACAGGCCCACCGCCCACCACGGGAGGCTCCGGTTGGCCAGGAAGTAGCCCTCGATCTCCCGCGTGCCCTCGGCTCGCCGCACGCCGTCGACCAGCACGTACACTAGGTAGACGGCGATGATGACCCAGTCTAGCGCGCGCACGACCGGGCGATCATCAGGTGTAGCGGGTTTGGAGCAGCCAGAGAAGCAGCAGCGTCGCCAGTTGCACTGCCATCACGCGAAGCAGCGTGCGGCGGAAGAGTCGCGAGCCATGGTCAAGTGGCGGGGTGCGGGACATGTGAAGTGGCAAGAAGATTAGAGGAGGATAGCTGAGGGGACCAGGCCATCAACCGTTCCATTCGCCGCGAGCCTCGCGTTTGTGGCCGCGTTGGGCGATTTTGTCACGTCCATCGTCCTCTATGGGAGCCAGACGATGACGCGGATGGGAATCCTGATGGCGGTGGCGTTTGTGGACATGATCGGGCTCACCCTGGTCCTGCCGCTGTTGGCGCTCTATGCCCTCCATCTCCATGCCAGCCCGACGACGATCGGTTTCCTGACCGCGTCATTCCCGGTCGCGCAGCTCGTCGCGTCTCCCGTTTGGGGGCGGGTGTCCGATCGCTACGGTCGGCGGCCGGCGCTCCTCGCGGGCCTTACCGCATCGGCCCTGGCGTACCTGATCTTCGGACTCGCCGGGTCGCTGTGGTTGCTCTTCGTGTCGCGCTTCGTCCAGGGGCTGGGTGGGGGGACGACGGGCGTGGCCCAGGCGTACGTGGCCGACACGATGTTGCCGCATGACCGGGCCAAGGCGCTGGGGTGGTTGTCCGCGGCCACGAGCCTCGGCGTGGTGATCGGGCCCGTGGTGGGCTCGTTCGCCGCCCGCGCCGGGGAGTCGGCGCCGGGACTGGTGGCGGCGGCGCTGTGTGCCGCGAATCTCGTCTTCGCGTGGCAATGGCTGCCGGAGTCGCGCGTCTTTTCGCCGCACGTCACGACGGCGAGCGGGCATCAGGTGCTGGCACCCGAGCCGCGTCCCGTGGCCGACGCGCTGTGGGAGGTGATCCGTCACCCGGGTCGCCCCGCCGCCCACCTCATCTGGATCTACGCCGTCGCGATGCTCGCGTACAACTCGGTACCGGCGGTCTTCACCATCTACCTCGCATGGCGCTTCGGCATCGGCCCCACCAACATCTGGTGGTTCTTCACGGTGTTCGGCGGGGTCGGCGTCCTGATGCGCGCCTTCGTGGTCGGTCCGGTGAACGATCGCCTCGGCGAGGTGCGGACGATGCGGCTCGGCGCGACGCTGTATGCGCTCGGCTACGCGCTGTTGCCGCTGGCGCCGTCGGTCCCGATGTTCCTGCTGATCCAGGTCCTGCTGCCGCTGGGGACGGCGCTCTTGTTCCCGGCCAATTCCGCCCTGGTGAGCCATCGCGCCGACCGGCACGAATTCGGTCTGATGATGGGTGTGCAGCAGGCACTGCGTGGCGTCGCCAGCGTGGCCGGGCCGATCTGGGCGGGCCTCGCCTATCAGCACCTGGGGCCGAGCGTTCCGTTCTTCGCCTGCGCCGTGATCATCGCGCTTGCGTTGCTGATGGCGACCCGGGTGCCGCGGGGCGAGCCCGTTGCCGCCGCCGTCGAGGCGGTCTGAGGGGAGTTATTTTGTTCGACATGCACGCACAGCTCCTGTCGCTCCTCGCCCTGCTGCGCATCGGCTCCCTCTCCCCGGCGCCGAGACCCAAACTCGTAGTCGTCATCACCGTCGACCAGTTGCGGCCCGACTATCTCGATCGCTACCGCACGCAGCTCACCGGCGGGTTGGCCCAGCTCTTGAAGCAGGGGGCGGTCTTCACGGACGCCTACCAGGATCACGCAGTCACCGAGACCGCGCCCGGTCATTCCACGATCCTCTCCGGGCGCTGGCCCGCGCACACCGGCATCGTCCGCAATACGGTGGGCGTGCAAGACTCGGCGGCGCCGCTCGTCGGCCTCACCGGCCCGGGGGCATCGCCGATCCGGTTTCGCGGGACCGCGTTGTTCGACTGGCTGAAGGCGGCCGAGCCCGATGCCCGCGCCCTCTCGGTCTCGGGGAAGGACCGCGGGGCGATCCTGCCGATCGGGCGGGCGAAGCAGCAGGTCTATTGGTACGTCGGGGGCTACTTCACCACGAGCCGCTATTACGCCGACTCGCTCCCCGAGTGGGTCCGCGGCTTCAACGGTCGGCGGATCCCTTTCAAGGCCGCCGGTGCGACCTGGAGTCTCCTTCTGCCCGCCCGGGCGTACCCCGAGCCCGACAGCGAGCCGTACGAGAACGCTGGCAACGACTTCACGTTCCCCCACCGGCTGTCGCCCGACAGCGCACTCGCCGCGCTCGGGTACCTAGCGGTTCCGTCGATGGACTCGCTCACGCTCGCGTTCGCGCTCGAGGGTGTCCGGACGCTGGGCTTGGGGAGCCGCGGCGCGGTCGACCTCCTCTCGGTGAGCCTGTCCACCACGGACTACGTGGGCCACACGTACGGCCCCGATTCGCGTGAGATCCACGATCAGGTCGTGCGGCTCGACCGCACCCTGGGATTGTTCCTGCAGCAGCTGTTCGTGCGTTACGGGTCCGGGAACGTCCTGATCGTGCTCACCGCGGACCACGGGGTCACGCCGTTTCCCGAGCGGTCGCGCGCGGAAGGGTACCGGGACGCGCAGCGGGTCAACGTGGACACGATGATCGCCGCCGTGAACGCGCAGCTCGACGAGCGGGCCGGTGGCGGCGCCTGGGTCGCGTTCGAGAGCGGCATGGTGCTCCTCCCGCGCCGCGCCGAGCTCGCGGCGCAGGGGGTGAACGTGGACAGCGTGGTGGCGGATGTGGCGGCCCGGCTGCGGGCGGTACCGGGGGTGGCGCGGATCGACCGGCCCGCCGATCTGGCGAAGCGCGACACCACGTCCGCGGTGGTGCGCCGCTGGATGCACCAGGTGCCGCTCGACGCGGGCGTGGAGCTCGTCGCGACGCTCAAACCATATTCGATCTGGGCGTATGCCAACGTTCCCGCGATCGCGATGCACGGCCAGCCGAGCGACATCGACGCGCACGTGCCGCTCATTCTCTGGGGACGCGCGCTGCGCCGTGGCGTGTACCAAGAGCGCGTGGCCACTGTGGACATCGCCCCGACGCTCGCCCGCCTGCTCGGTCTCTCTCCCGCCGAGCCGCTCGATGGGCGCGTGTTGACCGAAGCGATCGCACCACGGGACTGAGGGGTCGTATGGCTTCGAAGCTGTCTGCCGAGCAGCAGCGCCGTGTCGACGAGATCCTGCAGTTTCAGCGGAGCGTCGAGCACGTTGCCAAACTGGTCGCCGAGCTCGAAGGGAACCGCGCCGCCAAGGCCACCTTCATCGACAACCTGTGCGAGACGATCGCCCGTGAGCTATCGCAGATGCGCCAGCGCGCGCTCACGGCGAACATCGGGACGATCGGAGACGTCGCAGGCGCGATGTCGGTGATGGCGGGGCGGGGTGGGGGGATCTTCATGAAGATTCGCGGGCTCAACGACGGGTTGAGCAGCCTGCGGATGCAGCTCGATGTGACGCTGAAGCAGGCGATGACCCCCGAGCCGAAAAAGAGTCCGGACCAGTCTCACTGAGCGTGTCCGCCATCCGCTGCACCGGGCTCGTCAAGCGCTACGGCGACGTCGTGGCGGTGGCGGGACTCGACTTGAGCGTCGCCGCCGGCGAATGCTTCGGCCTGCTCGGGCCGAACGGCGCCGGCAAGACCACGACGATCGAGATCCTCGAAGGGCTCACGGTGCCCGACGCGGGGGACGTCGCGGTGCTGGGGATGCGCTGGCGTGGCGGGGGTGGCGGCGCCGCCGACCGCGCGCTGCGCGAGCGCCTCGGCATCCAGCTGCAGGACACCCAGCTCGCCGACAAGCTGACGGTCGAGGAGACGGTGCGGCTGTTCCGTAGCTTCTACCGCCGATCCCACACTGTGGACGAAGTGCTGGCACTGGTGGAGCTCGGTGAGAAGCGCACGGCCTGGGTCGGGAAGCTGTCGGGCGGGCAGAAGCAGCGGCTCGCGGTCGCGTGCGCGCTGGTGAGCCGGCCGGAGCTCTTGTTCCTGGACGAGCCGACCACGGGGCTCGACCCGCAATCGCGCCGCCAGCTGTGGGAGGTGATCGGGCGGTTCCGCGCCGCAGGCGGCACCGTGCTGCTCACCACGCATTATATGGAAGAGGCCGAGCGACTGTGCGACCGGGTGGCGATCATGGACCATGGCAAAGGGATCGCCCTGGGGACGCCGCGCGACCTGATCGCATCGTTGGGCGCGCAGCAGGTCGTCGAGTTCGCGCTCGCGGACGGGTCGGGCCGGGCACCGACCGCGGACGAGCTGGCCGCCCTGCCCGGGGTGCAAGCCGTGCGTCCTGGTTCGGACCGCACCGCCCTCACCGTCGCGGCACTGCACCGGGCCGTGCCGGCGCTGCTCGGGTTGCTGGAGCGCCGTGGTGCTGAACTGTCGATGCTCGCCACCCACAACGCCACGCTCGAGGACGTGTTCGTGTCGCTCACCGGCCGGCAGCTGCGCGATGGTTGATCACCCCCTCGTCCAGCTCACGCTGGCGCGGATGCGGGAGTTCTACCGCGAGCCGGAGGCGATCTTCTGGGTGTTCGGCTTTCCGCTGGTGCTGGCGTTCGCGCTCGGCATCGCGTTCCGCAACCGCGGGCCCGGCGAGCTCAAGGTCGGCGTGCTGCGCGCACCGGGTGACAGCGCCATCGCCACCGCGCTCGATCGCGCGCCGGCGCTCGCGGCCACCGTGCTCGATTCCAGCGACGCGCGGATAGCGCTGCGGACCGGACGCGTCGCACTGCTCGTCGTGCCCGGCGAGCCGCTCGTCTACCGGTACGATTCGACGCGGACGGAGAGCCGCCTGGCGCGGCTCGAGACGGACGAGGCGCTGCAACGGGCCCGCGGCCGGGCCGACGCAGCGCCGGTGCGCGACGAACGGATCACCGAGCCGGGCGCGCGCTACATCGACTTCCTGATTCCCGGGTTGCTCGGCATGAATCTCATGGGGAGCGGGCTCTGGGGCGTCGGGTTCTCGGTCGTGCAGGCGCGCACCAAGAAGCTGCTGAAGCGGCTCATGGCGACGCCGATGCGTCGCGGGCACTATCGCTTCGGCTGGGTGATGTTCGGCGTGGGTGTGCGGGGGTCGTACGGCGCCCTGGCGCTCATCACCGTGCTCGGCGCGCTGTCGTTCGCCGGGCTCGGGATGCTGGTAGCCAGCCGGGCGCGCACCATCGAGGCCGTGTCGGGATTGATGAACCTGGTGATGCTGCCGATGTGGATCCTTTCGGGGACGTTTTTCTCCTACGCCCGTTTCCCGGACGCGATGCAGCCGTTTGTGAAGGCCCTGCCGCTCACAGCGCTGAACGATGCGCTCCGCGCGGTGATGATCGACGGGACCGGCGTGCTGCGGCTCGGCGCCCCGCTCGCGATCGTGGCGGGCTGGGGCGCCGTCAGCTTCGGCGTGGCGCTGAAAATCTTTCGCTGGCGGTAGCCCTACGGGGTGACCGTGATCGTCCCCGTCATCCCCTGCGCCTGGTGAAACTCGCAGTGGTACTGGTACGTGCCCGCCGTGGTGAACGTCTGCTCGTAGGTCCCGGGCGGCGTGGTCCCCGGGGTGCAATACGGATCATTCGGCGCACAGCTCATAGTTCCGGCTGGGGCGACGGTGCCACTGGTCCAAACCGCTGGCGTCGCGTCGCTGGTTGACGTGTGCGAGGCTTTCCCGTTGTTGGTCCAAATCACCTTCGTGCCGACCTTGACGCTCAGACTCGCCGGTGAGAAAGCGTAGGGCGTGAGGCCGCCGTTGTCGGTCATGCTGACGCTTGCACTGGACGGAGGCGGAGGCGGAGGCGGTGGGGGCGGAGGCGGTGGGTTGCCGCCGTAGCTGGTGGGGCTCGAGCCGCCGCAGGCCGACGCGATGATCGCCGATACGATGCCGACGTAAATGCGCATGCCACCGCCACGCCACCCGCACGCCGCTTGCTCGGATCTTGTATCGCTAGCCGCGCTTTGTCAAATTCCGATCAGTCGCCCCGCAGAAACACGACCAGTCGCCGCAGGAACCCCTGGGACTTGCGGACGGCTCGGCGGAACTGCTGGGCGGTCGGGTAGCGGGCCGCCGGGTCGCCGGTCATGGCCCGGCGCAGCACCTCTTCGAACTCGCGCGGCACGTCGCCCCGGGAGGCGTGGAGCGGAGGGAGGTCGTCGGTGGTCTGACGCGCCAGAATCGCCTCCGGCGTGGCCCCGTCGAACGGCGGCCGGCCGAGCAGCGCGAAGTACGCCACGGCGCCCAGCGAGTACAGGTCAGTCCGCGGGTCCACCCGCTCCCCCAGCAGCTGCTCGGGGGCGGCGAATTGGGGCGTCCCGCTGCGCGAGGTGGCGCCGCCGAACCGGTCGCCGCGCAGCGCCAGCGCCAGTCCGAAGTCCGTGATGCGCAGCCGCCCGTCGGGCTCGATCAGCATGTTCTCGGGCTTCAGGTCCCGGTGGACCAGCCCCTGGGCGTGCGCCTGCTCGAGCGCCGACAGGGCCTCGTCGAGCAGTCGAACGGCCCGCTCGAGCGTGAGGGGCCCTTCGCGCTGGACCAGCTGCGCCAGGTTGGCGCCCGGGACGAGCTCCATGGTATACCACTGCAGGCCGGCACGTCCCATGATGTCGTAAATGCTCACGACGTTGGGGTGCCGCAGCTTCGCGGCGAGCTGCGCCTCGCGCCGGAATCGCTCGACCACTCCCAGGTCGGCGGTGAGCGATGGGTGCAGCACCTTGATGGCGACCTCGCGCTCCAGCCCCAAGTCGCGCGCCCGGAACACGCGCCCGAAGCCGCCCGCGCCGATCTCCTCCAGCAGCTCGTAGTCGTCGCCCAGCGCGCGGCGCAGCCGGCGCTCGAAGCCCGCCTCGGCGACCTGCGGCGCCGCGGCGGGCTCGTGAAACACGCCGGCGTCGCTCACGAAATCCTCGAGCATCTCGGTCGCGGTGAAATAGCGGTCCCCCGGCCGAGCCTGGAGCGCGCGCAGCAGCACCCGGTCCAGCACCGCCGGGACGGCGGGCCGCACGCGCCGCGCTGGGACGAACTTCGCGGCGTCGGGGTCGGGCTCCTGGCCCGTCAGGGCGTAGTACACGATCGCCGCCACCGTGTAGACGTCGCTGGCCGGCTCCCCGGCTTCCCCCGCCCGCACCTCGGGGGCTACGAACGCTCCGCCCGCGCCGCGCTCCTCCGCCGGCACGAGGGCGAGACACCAGTCGGCGTAGCGCAGATCGGTGATCACCGCGCGCCCGGAGATCTCGACCATCAGGGTGGTGGGCACGATGCGGCGCATGATCACGCCCCGCGCATGCGCGTGCTCGACGGCCCCGAGCAGGTCACGCACCAGCGCGTGCGCCGTGGGGATGGGGCGGGGGCCCCGGCGCAGGGCGTCGGCCAGGCTCTCCCCGTCGACCCAGTTGGTCGTGCGGTAGGCGAAACCGCCCGCGACTCCTGCGGCATACACGTGACGGATCGCCGGATGGTCGAGCGCCGCGAGCGTTTCGTTCTCGCGCAGGAACCAGGCGCGCCCGGGCCCGTCGGGCACGAGGTGGGCGCGCAGCGCGATGGGGCGCTTCAGGAGCCGATCCCAGGCGCGATACAGCGCACGCTCGGACGACAGCGCCACGAGGTCGTCCAATCGGAAGATCGGCTCGAGGGCGTGGACGAGACTGTCCAGCAGGTCGGCGGGCGGCGTCGTCTGCGTCATGCCGCGTGAATCTAAACCGGTGGCGTGCGACGCCACGTGTCGAGCGGCGGCGGCGTGGCGCCGAGCCTATCTGGGCCCGACCTAGCCGACCCGTCCGGAGACAGGTACGTTAGCCCGGATTTCGACCCTGGAAGCCACCCCGTGGGCTACGAACCACTCCCCGACCGCCGCACCCGCTCCGACCGCCGTGTGCTCGACGATCGCCGGGCCGGCGTGGATCGTCGCTTTGGGCCGGAGCGCCGGCGTGCCAGCGTGGGCGTGGACGTCGAGCGTCGCGCCGCCGCGAACCGGCGCGCCGGCGTCGAGCGGCGCCGCGCGGTGCGCCGGTCCGGGGCCCAGCGTCGCGGGCTCCCCGATCGGCGCAGGCGCGCGCAGCCCGTCCCCCTGGGCTGACGTCGCACCACCGCGCCCGCGTTGACGCGCACGGGCCGCCTCTCTACTATCGCCCCGTGCCGTATCTCAAGCTGATCGAACTCGGGACCCACAGCGCGACCGAGGTGCATGGGGACGTCGCCCGGATGGGCCGCAGCCCTGATTGCACCGTCGTCCTGTCGGGGGCGCACCTCGACGTCGTGTCGGCGCTGCACGCCGAGGTGCGTCACGGCTCCACCGGCTGGCAGCTCAAGGATCTGGGGAGCCGGAACGGCACCTTCCTGAACGGACATCGCCTGACGGGCGAGGCGAGGCTCAGGGCCGGGGACGTGATCGGCCTCGGCGAGACCGGCCCTCGCTTCTCCGTCGCCGCGGTCGCCGACGTGCTCGAGGCGACGCTGCCCGAGCGGCCCGGGCTTGGGGCGCCGGAGCGGCACACCCCTGCGGAAGCGCGCGCCTACGGCGTCACCCTGCTCGCCGCCTCGACCGGCCGTCGCTACGAGGCGCGCGGCGTCCGGATTCGCCTGGGGCGCGGGCGCGAGTGCGAAGTCCGGCCGGTCGACGCTTCCGATACGATCGTGTCTCGCGTCCACGCCGAGCTGACCGTGGGCTCTACGAGCGGCCTCGTGGTCCGCGACGCGGGCAGCACAAACGGCACCTTCGTGAACGACGAGCCCGTTACCGACCCCGTTCCCGTTCGCCTGGGCGATCGGATCATGCTGGGGAAGGGAGGCCCGGTACTGATCGTCGAAGGACTCGGTACGGCGCCGGGGTTGCCCGCGGCCCCCCGGCGGTTGCATGTCGGCCAAAAGACACTCCGCGCCATGATCGGCGAAGCCATGGCGCGGGCGAAGCGCCGGCTGGTGGCTTGGGTGGCGGTCTTGGTGCTGGCGCTGGGGGCCGGTGTGTACGGTGTGTACTGGCTGGTTTCCGGTGAGGTGCAGGAGACGGAACGTGAGCGACGCACCGCCGGCGACTCGGCGAGGCTCGAGACCGAGCGGTTGCGTCGGGAGCTTGGGGCGGCGCGGGCGGCAGCGGCACCGGCGGCGCTAGTGGAGAGCCTGCGAGTGCAGCTCCGCGTGGCCGAGGCGAGCACCGCCGATCTGCGGGCGACACTGGCGCGCGCTCAGACGGCGCTTTCGTCGCAGCTCGCGGCCGGTGAGCAGCGTCGGCTGGCGGCGCAGGCCGAGGTGCAGCGGCTGCGGGACGAGCTCGCCGCCGCCCAACGGCGGGCGCCGTCGCCGGCGGCGATCGACAGCCTGCGACGGGCGGTCACGGCGGCAGAGCAACAGACCCTCAGTCTCGACGGGAAGCTGCGCGCCATCCGCGCGAGCGACTTCGCGACCATCGCACAGCAGAGCCAAGGCGCCGTAGGCCTCGTCACCGTGAGCTTCGGCCACGACCACTACAGCGGCACCGGGTTCGTGATCACCGCCGACGGGTACCTGCTCACCAACTGGCATGTGGTCGCCGACTCGCAACACGCGCGGCCCGACACCATCTGGGTGACGATGGCGGACCAGGCACTAGCCCGGCTGGCCGACGTCATCGCTACCTCCCAGGAGCGCGACATTGCGGTCCTCAAAGTGCGCGGCTACCAGGGTGCTTACCTGACCGACCTGGACTGGGCCGGCACCCGGGCGCGCCAGGGGGAGCCGGCGGCGCTGATTGGTTATCCGGCGGGGTCCGGCTTTGCGCACCTGCGCTCGGCCGTGGTCCAAACGTCTATGACGGCGGGGATCATTTCGCGGGCGTCAGAGGACGTGATTCAGTTCGACGGGATGACGATCGGCGGTTCATCCGGGAGCCCGCTCTTCAATGCCAACGGAGCGGTGATCGCAATTCACCGGGCGGGTTTACCCCAGGCACCGGGGTTTGCCCTGTCCGTCCCGATCAAGCATGTCGTTCCCCTACTGCCGACCGAACTGAAGCAGCGGCTCGGGTTGCGTTAGTTCTTGAGGTAATCGATTTCGACCACCAGCTGGCCGGGAGTCTGTGCGTTCGGCACGACCTGGACCTGTGCCACTGTCGTGACATCGTTTGCTACCGACTGGCCGGTTGCAGCGAACCCGATCAGGGCTTGGTGCGCGGCCTGGAGCCCGGCAACGGCGCCCTGCGTCTGTACCACCGTCGCTGTGACTTGCAAACTGCCTCGTGCCTGGCCGCTCGCGAGTCGGGGCATCGCCACGCTGGCTGCGCCGATGAGGGCCGTCAGCAGGATGCCCTTTAGAATCGTGAATCGGCTGCGGTGCGACATGTCAGGCTCCTCGGTGGTCAGGGTTCAACTTTCGACCACGCTCTAAAGCAGGGCGTATGCCCGACCGGTCATCATAGTTAACATATTGCTATAGAACGCTTTATGAGCTCTGGCGCAGCCGAGCCATGGAGCGTCTTAGTGTCTGATTGTTTGACGGTTCTAGGTCATTGCGCCCCGACGCCCCGTTCCTACATTGGCCTCCCTTCGGGGTCGTCGTTGTGTATGGAAAGTTGACAATTGTCCAATTTCTGTGCGGTGGGCATGTGTCTTGCCTTTGAGCAGTGTGGCGATAACGCAACACAACACTTTGCCTCCATAGGAGAAGCAGCCAAATGCATACAGCTACGAAGGTTGCGGTTCTGGCCCTGGCACTGGTGGCTGCTCGCGTCACCACAGCACAGGCCCAGAACAACGCGACCATGAACGTGACGGCCAATGTGTTCCGCCCGATTACGGTCGCAGCGGACCGGAACTTGGTGTTCGGCAACGTGTTCCCCGGCCAGGGTGCCCAGGGGATGGCGCTTGGGAGTCCCGCCGCTGGCCATTTTAGCATTACGGGCGAGCCGAGCGCGTCGGTGAGCATGGCGTTCGTGGTTTCGCCCCTCAGCCAGGGTGCCAACACCCTGCCGTTGACCTTGAACGCTACTTACAACACGGTCGACAACGCCGGAGGCACGAGCATCGTGACGTTCGTCGCGCCGACCGCAACCACGCTGAGCGGTGGTGCGTCGGGGCAGCTGTTTGTCTACGTCGCGGGGACGGTGACCCCCGCTGCGAACCAGGTGGCGGGCAACTACAGCGGCACGATTCAGCTGACGGTGATTTACCAGTAGCCGCACTAGTTCCGGCAATCGAGTTGTGGGGCGCCGGCGGGGGTGCGATGGAAACCCTCTGCCGGCGCCGTCACGAGTGGCACCGGGACTCGAGCCCATGCGTGTTTCTCTGACGATTCTCTCGCTAGCGTTCGGCGCGGCGTTGCCTCTGGCGGCGCAGCAGACGAGCGTCGTCGGCGTGCGGCCGCTCGCGTTCGGCGCCCTGTTCCCCGGCGTACCGCGGGCCGTCTTGCGGACCGACCCGGCGAACAGCGCACAGTTCGACCTCAAGGGCCATCCCGGCGGGTCCGCGTCCCTCACCTTCTTGCTGCCGGCCGTGATGACCGGGCCGGCGGGGGCGACGTTGCCGCTCGTGTTCGGGGGCAACGACGCGGGCTTCTCCGGCTCGCAGTCGATCACCAGCCAGGTGGGCTTCGATCCCCGTACGCCCTATCTGGCGACATTCACGGGCAACCGCGCCTCCGTCTTCTTGGGTGGCACGGCCAACCCGAGCGTCAGTCAACGTGCGGGTCCCTATACCGGCACGGTTACCCTGACCGTGGTGTTCTTCTGATGTCCCGCCTCGACTCGATTCTCGTCGTCTTGGCTCTCGGCAGCGCCGTTCCGCTCGCCGCTCAAGGGGTGTTGATCGCACCGCACGCGGTCTACATCGATCACGCGCGCCGCAGCGGCACCGTGACGCTCTACAATCCCAACCCGGACCCGGCCGAAATCACCATTTCGACGGCGTTCGGTTATCCCGTGACCGACTCGCTCGGCCATTTTGCCCTGCGCACCGTCGATCGTCCCGATTCGACATTACCGTCGGCCGCGGCGTGGGTCCAGGCCTTCCCGCGCCGCCTCACGATCGCGCCGCTCGAGCGGCAGACCGTACGCCTTTTGGCCACGCCCCCCGCAGGGCTGCCCGACGGAGAGTATTGGGCACGGCTGATCGTGTCGGCGCGCGGCGGCAGGCTCCCGCTCCGCGGCGTGGCGGACACGGCGGCGGTGCGCGTGCAGCTCAACCTCGTCGTGAACACCAACATCGGGCTGGCCTATCGTAAGGGGCCGATGGCGACGGGGGTCGCGCTGTCGCAGCTGCGCGCCCGCCGTGTCGGTGACTCGGTCGAGGTGTGGAGCCGCCTGGAGCGGCGGGAGACCGCGGCGTATGTCGGCACCGTCCGCGCCGCGTTGGTCGATTCGACCGGCAAGGTGCGGAGCACGCTCAACGCCCCGATCGCCGTGTATTTCGTCATGGAGCCCCGGTACGCCCTGTCGGTGGCCCGCCTCGCTCCCGGCCCGTATTGGGTGCGCTACGAGCTCGTGACGGAGCGGGAGGACCTGGACCCGGCGGTGGTGCTCCAGGCCGCGGCCGTGCGGGACTCAGTCCAGGTGCGCCTGCCGTGAGACGTTTGGTCGGAGCCGTGGCGCTGGTCGTGACGCTCTCGGGCGTCGGCCGACGCGGCGTCGCACAAGGGCCCGCGGCATTCCGGGCGGCGGGCGCGGCGGCGGACTCGGAGCCTGAAGCGGTGCTTGTGGAGCTGCAGATCGGCCGCCTCGCCAGTCGCACCGTCTCCGCGTATCGCGTCGGCACCGAGGCGCTGGTGCCCGTGACCGCCCTGCTGCAGCTGGGTGAGGCCGGCTACCGCCTCTCGCTCGACGGCCGGCTCGAGGCGACCGTAAACCCGGGCGGCCTGGGCTTGATCATCGACGTGCGCGACGACACGATGCGCCTCGGCGGGCGAAGCGTGCGCATCGAGCGCGCGTATCGCGTCTTCAAGGACAACGAGCTGTACATCGGCGCGGCCCGTCTGGGCGCGCTGTTCGACTCCCGGATCGTCGTGGACTGGGCGGAGCTGAGCGTCACGTTCATGGAGGCCGAAAAGCTGCCGCTGGGCATGCGGGTGCGGCGCGAGACGGCGCGGGAAGCGTTCCTGCAGCGCACGCGCGGCCTGCAACCGGAACGCGCCTTCGGGCTCGAGCGACCCCGCTGGGATGGGCTCGTGCTCGACTACTCGTTCCTGGCGGCGGGTCAGCAGCCGCTCAGCGGCGGGGCCTACTCGGCCGGCCTCGGGGCCGACGCGTTCGGCGGCTCGCTCGAGCTCGGGGTCCAGAGTGTCGGGCCCACCGGTGACGGCCACGCACGGGGCGCGGCCTCGTGGACCGGTGTGTGGCGCGACGGGCGGTGGGTGAAGCAGCTGCGGTTGGGAGACGGCTTCACCAGCGGCCCGCGCGTGCGGTCCGAGCGGGGCGTGCTCGTGACCAACGCGCCCTATCTGCGCCCCTCGCTCGTGGGCGCGACGCGCTACGACGGCCAACTCGATCCCGGCTGGACCGTGGAGGCGTACCGCAGCGGCGACCTGGTCGCCTTGGATTCGACCGACAGCCGCGGCCGCTTCGCCTTCGGGCTCCCGGTGCGCTACGGCGAAAATCCCGTGGACTTCGTGGCGTACGGGCCGTTGGGCGAGGTCCGGCAGTTCAACAGCACGTACCATGTGTTGAGCGAGCTGCTGCCCCCGCGCCAGTTCGAGTACGGGTTCTCGGTCGGTCAGTGCCTGACGCCGACGTGTCGCGCGACCGGCAACCTCGACGTCCGCTATGGCGTCAGTGAGCGCTGGACCGTCCGTGCGGGTGTGGAGCAGTTCTGGCGTGACGGCCTCCCGAACCGCACCCATCCCTACGTGACCACCGTGTTGAGCCCCACCAACGCGTGGGCGGTGAGCCTCGAAGGCGTGGCCGGCGCCTCGGCCGCGGTCGGCGTGCAGTTCGAGCCCTCGCTCAACCTGCGGTGGGCTGCGGGCTACACGGCCTATGCGGCCGACACCGCGCCTGCGCTGGCACCGGCCGGACTGCGCTCCGCCTGGGCCTTCACGGCGTTCGTGCGGCCAATCCCGGCCTCCGGGTTCTTCACGTTCGATGGGCAAGTCGGCGGCACCCGCACCGCCACGGGCGTGGCGACGACTGCGCGGCTCGGCGCCGCCGTGCAAGCCCACGACGTGCGGCTGGCGCCGTACGTGCGCCTGCAACGCGACGCCGCCGCGGACGGCAGTGTCACGACGCATCCCTACGTAGGGCTCGACGCGTTCGCCCTCCCGCGTCCGTCGCTCGGCCCGCTGTTCGGCGCGGTGTGGATGCGGGCGCACGTCGAGCAGCAGATCGACGGTGGGCCGCAGGCCGTTCAGGTGTTCGCCGCCCGCCCGCTCTCCTCCGGCGTGCGGCTCGAGGTCGGCGTGGGGAAGTTCGCGGGCATGCCCGGCGCGACCTTCACGCTCACGCTCTCCAGTTACCTCCCCGCCGTGCGGACCCTGACGTTGGTCAGCGCGCCGACCGCGGGCGTTCCCACCGCGTCGCAGTTCGTGCAGGGGTCGGTCCTGTGGAACCGCTCCGACGGGCGGTTGACCTATGCACCCGGTCCCGCGCTCCAGCGTGCCGGGCTTACGGGCCGAGTGTTCCTGGACCAGAACGGCGACGGGCGCTGGGAGGCCGGGGAGCCGGTCGTGCCGGACGTGCGCGTGCTCGTGGGGACGAGCACCGCGCGCTCGGACTCGAGCGGCTGGTTCCGGGTCTGGGATCTGATGCCGTTCGAGCCGGTCCTGGTGACGGTCGACTCGCTGTCGATCGATTCGCCGCTGCTGGTGCCGGCCTTCGGCTCCGCGAGCATCGAGCCCGGGCCGAACCGCTTCCACACGCTCGACATCCCCCTCGTGCCCGCCGGCGTGGTGGAGGGCCGGGTGCGTCGCGTGACGCCGCAAGGTCCGGAGGCGGTGGCCGGCGTGACGCTGGTGCTGACCGATCGGCGTAGCGGCGCGCGGCGCAGCTTCGCGACGTTCTCGGACGGTGCCTTCTACGTGCTGGGCGTCAAGCCGGGGCTGTACGACCTGACCGTGGATCCGCACGTGCTCGATGTGCTAAATGCGACGGCGCAGCCGCTGCGCGTGACGGTCGCGCCGACGCCGACCGGAGTCGGCGCCTCGGACCTGGACGTCCTGCTCACGCCGAAGCCATAGGGCGCCGCCGCTCGGCGTCGCCCGCGACCTGCCGGATCACTCGCTCGAGCTCGGCGAAGTCGAACGGCTTCGTCACCGTCGGGAGCCCGGATTCTTTGATCAGCGCCGCCGTTTCGGGTGCAAACGTGTCGCCCGTGCTGAAGATCAGCCGCGCCACGAGCGCGGGGCGCTCGCGCCGCAGGCGCTCGAGGAACTCGCGACCGCTCATGCCGGGCATTCTGACGTCCGAGATGATGACGTCGAAGTGGCGCTCCGCGAGCGCCCGCAACGCGTCGGCGCCGTCGGCGACTCCCTGACCTTGGATCCCGCGGCGGCCGAGGAACCGCAGCAGGGCGTTGCGCAGCGCCGTCTCGTCGTCGACGATGAGCACGGTGACGGGGCCCGTGGCGGGGAGCGTGGGCGTGGGCGCTTCGGGGAGGGCACGCCCTTCCCGGCGCGGGTCGCGCGGCAGGGCGACGACGAACGTGGCGCCCCCCCCGGGAAGCGAGTCGACCCAGATGCGGCCGCCGTGCTCGCGCGCGACGCCGTAACAGATCGACAGACCGAGTCCCGTGCCGACGCCCTCCGGCTTGGTGGTGAAGAACGGGTCGAAGATCTTGGCCCGATCGTCCGCGGCGTCTCGACCGACACCAGCGCCTGCTCCGCGTTGATGAGCAGGTTGAGGAGCATCTGCTGCAGCTCGGAGGGATCGGCCCAGAACTTGGGCTCCGCGGGCGAGAGCTCGAGCGTCACGGCGATGTTGAGGGTCGTGAGGTGATAGGAGCGGAGGGCGAAGGTGCGACGCACGATGTCGTTCAGGTCCACGAGCGTCCGCTGCGAGCCTCCCGCCCGGGCGAACGCCAACAGGTTCGCGGTGATGCGTCCGATGCGGGTGGCCTCGTCGTAAATCATCTGCAGCATCTCGCGCTGCTCGGGCTTCACCACGTCGAGCAGCAGCGTCTGCGCGAATCCCGAAATGATCGCCGCCGGGTTGTTGATCTCGTGCGCGACGCCGCTCACGAGCTGACCCATGGCGCTGAGCTTCTCGGCCTGCTGGAGCTGGTGCTCCGTGTGCTTCTGATCGGTGATGTCCCGGCCGAGGGCGAGAACCCGTGTGACCTCGCCGCGCTCGCGCACCGGTGCGTACAGCATGGCGCTCAAGCCTTTGGTCCCGTCCTCCCGCCGCCCCGCTACCTCGAACCGTTGCACCTCCCCGCGGAACGCCGCCGCGAGCCGCTCCCGGACGGTCGCCGCGGCATCGGCCTCGAGCGACGCAAACACGCTCCGTCCCGCGCTCGCGTTGGGCGGCGCGGCCAGCAGCCGCTTGGCGGATTCGTTCAGATCGATGACGCGGCCGTCCCGATCCAGCACCGCGATCGCGTCCGGTACTGCGTCCATCACCATCCGCAGGTGGCGCTCGGCGTCGGCCGTGGCGGCGAGCGAATCTACCAGGGAGCGCGTCTGGGTGGCGACCTCGTGCTCCAGCACCCTGGCGTAGCGGCGATCGGCGCGGCTCGACGCGAGGAACCGGGCGGCGCCGGCCGCCACGCCCGCCGCGACCAGCCCGGCCGCCGCCCAGCTGTGACCGTGGGACTCGAGCAGGTAGGCGCCGCCGATCACCGCCGCGGACGCGACGGCGGCGAGCCAGAGGCGGGCGGTTGCAGTCGCGGGAGCCACGGGCAGCCTCATGGGCTAACCTAAGCGCCCGCCTCACGCGGGGCGAGGGT
>WNGJ01002454.1_pt1 | contig 18762 bp, 21 predicted proteins | sample 5400611 | NCBI WGS metagenome assembly WNGJ01 (sample SAMN13153375, study PRJNA577476) | soil metagenome | isolation source: 40 cm soil or saprolite under Garry oak tree replicate 1 | place: USA:California | collected 2016-06-15 | reverse complement strand
GCGTGATCGCCATCGACCTGCGCGGCCACGGCGACGGCATCAGCACCGGCGGGCGGTTCCGGCTCGAGGACTGCGCCGACGACATCGCCGCGCTAGCACAGGTCCTCGGCGTCGGCCGGTTCGTCGCCGTGGGCTACTCGATGGGCGGGATGGTCGCCCAGCTGCTGTACCGGCGGCACCCGTCGCTGCTGTCCGGCCTGGTGCTGTGCGCCACCGCCCGCAACGTACTGGGATCGCCGGTGGAGAGGCTTGCCGCCCTGGCGCTGCCGACGGCGGCCGCCGCCATCCAGTGGAACCCGTTCCTGCAGCCGATGAGCGCCGAGCTCCTCGGCATGGCCCTGATGGGCCCGGTCGAGGACCAGGCCACGGCCAGGCAGGCCCGCGCCCAGCTGAGGCGGACCAGCCTCGGCATCGCGATCTCGGCCATCCAGTCCGTCTGCGATTTCACCTCGCACAGCTGGATCGGTCAGGTCGACGTGCCCACCGCGGTGGTGGTCACGGCGCGGGACCGCATCGTGCCGGTCAGCCGCCAGCTGCGGCTGGCCCGTGCGATCCCTGGCGCTTCGGTTCACGAGGTGGACGCCGATCACGCCGTGTGCGTGACCAGGCCGCAGCTGTTCACCCAGGCCCTGCTCCAGGCCTGCTGGTCGGTGACGGCGGCCCGGGCCGACGGCAGGCAGCCGGGCCTGACGGGCACCGCGCTCTGATGGCGAACGCACCCGGCAGCCCGGTCACGATCTTTGGCCCGGACTTCCCGTTCCCGTTCGACGACTGGATCACGCACCCGTCCGGCCTCGGCTCCGTCCCGGCCGAACACCACGGTGAAGAAGTCGCCGTCATCGGCGCCGGCATCTCCGGCCTGGTCGCCGCGTACGAGCTGATGAAGCTCGGCCTCAGGCCGGTGGTCTACGAGGCCTCGCAGATGGGCGGGCGGCTGCGCTCACAGGCGTTCGAGGGCGCCGAGGGCGTGGTCGCCGAGCTCGGCGGGATGCGGTTCCCGATTTCGTCGACGTCCTTCTACCACTACGTCGGCAAGCTGGGCCTGCAGACCCGCCCGTTCCCCAACCCGCTGACCGAAGCCGCCGGAAGCACGGTCGTCGAACTGGAGGGCGAGAGGTACTACGCGGGCTCGCTCGGCGACCTTCCCACGCTGTTCACCGAGGTTGCCGAGGCGTGGGCGCAGGCCTTGGAGGAGGCGCGCTTCACCAGCATCCAGAACGCGATCCGGGTGCGCGACGTGGTCACGCTCAAGTCGTTGTGGAACGACCTGGTGCCCCGCTGGGACGACCGGACGTTCTACGACTTCGTGGCGAGCTCCCAGGCGTTCTCGAAACTGTCGTTCCGCCATCGCGAGGTCTTCGGGCAGGTCGGGTTCGGTACCGGCGGCTGGGACTCGGACTTTCCCAACTCCATGCTGGAGATCTTCCGGGTCGTCATGACCAACTGCGACACCGACCAGCACCTGATCGTCGGCGGCGCCGGGCAGGTTCCCCGCGGGCTGTGGCGCTGCCCGGCGCCCCGGCCCGCCCACTGGCCGGCCGGCACGTCGCTGGCCTCGCTGCACTCAGGCGCGCCCCGGCCCGGCGTCGGCCGGATCGCGCGCGAGGCCGACGGACGGCTCGCGGTCACCGACGAATGGGGCAGCACGCGCCGGTACTCCGCAGTGCTGGTGACGTGCCAGAGCTGGCTGCTCACGACGCAGATCGAATGCGAGGAGGGCCTGTTCTCCGAGAAGATGTGGACGGCCCTGGACCGCACCCGCTATATGCAGTCCTCCAAGACCTTCGTGATGGTCGACCGGCCGTTCTGGAAGGATAAGGACCCGCGCACCGGCCGGGACGTCATGAGCATGACGCTCACCGACAGGCTGACCCGCGGCACCTACCTGTTCGACAACGGCGAGGGCCAGCCGGGCGTGATCTGCCTGACCTACTCCTGGATGAGCGACGCGCTGAAGATGCTGCCCGAGCCGGTCGAGCGCCGGGTCCAGCTCGCGCTCAACGCACTGCGCAAGATCTATCCCGACGTCGACATCGCCAGCCATATCATCGGCGACCCGATCACCGTGTCCTGGGAGGCCGACCGGCACTTCCTCGGCGCGTTCAAGGGAGCGCTGCCCGGGCACTACCGGTACAACCAGCGGATGTACGCGCATTTCATGCAGGATGACGTGCCGCCGGAGCAGCGGGGCATCTTCATCGCCGGGGACGACGTCTCCTGGACCCCCGCGTGGGTCGAGGGCGCGGTCCAGACCTCGCTGAACGCGGTCTGGGGCATCATGCACCACCTCGGCGGCCGCACTCACCCGGACAATCCGGGTCCCGGAGACGTCTTCGCCGGCCTCGCCCCCATCGAGCTGCCCGATTGAGCTGGCGGATTGAGCTGACGGCCGGCGGGCGGGCGCGCGGCTTCGCGCTGCGCCTGCCCCGGACCGGGGCAAGCGACGGGATTCCCCTAGTGGTCGTGCTGCACGGCAACCATCCGGACGCCACCGGCCAGCTGATGCGCGACTGGACCACCTTCGACGAGCAGGCCGACGCGTTCGGGTTCGCCGTCGCCTACCCCGACGGCATCGGCGGCTGCTGGGCCGACGGCCGGGGCGTCACCACGGCCGACGAGGCGGGCGTGGACGATGTCGCGTTCCTCCGCGCGCTCATCGACACCTCGGCCGGACGGCACGGCACGCATCCCGACCGCGCGATCGTGGCGGGCGTGTCCAACGGCGCGTTCATGGCCCACCGGATGGCGATCGAGGCGAGCGAGAAGGTGGCGGTGTTCGGCGCCGTCGCGGGCGGCGTGCCGGCCAGCCTGCGCGACGCGCGGCCCGCCCACGCCGTGTCGGCGATGCTGATTCACGGCACCGCCGACCCGGTCTCCCCGATCGAGGGCGGCTACTCGCGGCACCGCGGCCCCAACGGGGAACTGCGCGGCCGGACGCTATCGCTGGAGGAGACGGCCGGGTTCTGGCGCGCCGTCGACCGCTGCCCGCCCGGCCCCGGCGACACCCGTACCACCGCGTTCTCGAGCCGGACCACATCAGAAGCCGGCGCCGGCGGCACGCGGGTATCCGCCTGGACGGTGTTCGGGGGCGGTCACACCTGGCCCGGCGCCAAGCCGTTCCCCGGCGCCGCCGAGACAGGCCCCCAGGAATTCGACGCCGCCGAGGAGATCTGCCGCTTCGCCGGGCCTCTGCTCTCGTCCGCGGAGAGCCGTCGGCTGTAACAGGCCTCGTCACGGGAATCCGCGTACCTATTTGTGCTCTGCTCATTGTGCTGGGCGCGAGGTGCCGCGCCGCGGCGATTGTGGTCATCGCCAAGGCCGCCGAGTCCGGGCTCCGATGCCCTTTCCCGCCGGCTCCGCTGCGTGTACTGAAGGTAGCGAGGGTTCCCGAGCACAACTGGAGGATGACGGTGCCGTACCACGCCGACGTGATCGGCTCGCTGCTGCGCCCGCGCTACCTCTCGGAGGCGCGAGCCGAACTGGCCGCGGGCCGGATAAGCAACACCGAATTCAAGCGGATCGAGGACCGCGCGGTCGACCAGGCGATCGCGATGCAGGAGGGCTGCGGGCTCGACGTCATCAACGACGGCGAGCTGCGCCGGTTCTCGTTCCTCGACCACCTGCTGGGGGACATGGAGGGAGTCGCCGACATGCCGGGGGCGCCGGTGCACTTCCACGCCCCGGATCCGGCCCAGGACTGGGACTGGCACCCTCCGTTCACCGTAACCGGCCGGATCCGGCCCAAGGGCCCGATGATGACCATCGAGGAGTTCAGCTACGCGCGCGCCCGTGCCCGCGTCCCGGTCAAGATCACGATGCCGAGCCCGCTGGTCATGTACGGCGCGTGGTCGCCGGAGCATTCCCGCCCGGCCTACTCCGATCCGTTCGAGCTGTTCGCCGACGCGGCCGGCATCATCCGCGCCGAGGCGGCCGAACTCGCCCGGCTCGGCTGCACCTACATCCAGATCGACTCACCCGACCTCGGCACGCTGGTCGACCCGGAGAACCGCGCGCTGCGCGAGGGCCTGGGCATGGACACCGAACGCACGCTCACCGAAGGCGTGGACATCATCAACTCCGTGGCCGACGTGCCCGGAGTCACGTTCGGCCTGCACATCTGCAAGGGCAACTACGAGAGCAAGTGGATCGCGACCGGCGGCTACGAGTTCACCGCCGACAAGGTGTTCAGCCGGTCGGGCAACTTCGACGTGTTCCTGCTCGAGTACGACGACGAGCGGTCTGGCTCCTTCGAGCCGCTAGCCAACGTGCCCGACGACAAGGTGGTCGTGCTCGGCCTGGTATCGAGCAAGCTCCCCGGGATCGAGCCGGTCGACGAGCTTGTCGCCCGCATCGACGAGGCGGCCCGCTACGTCGGCAAGGAACGGCTCGCGCTGTCCACCCAGTGCGGGTTCTCGCCGGTGTCCATCGGCGGGAACCTCATCAGCGAGGACACGCAGCAGCGCAAGCTCGAGCTGGTCGCGGAGGTGGCCCACCGGGTCTGGTAGCCGCCGCTCACCTGTTTCGCGTCAACCACCCCATCCCGCCCATCTCGTCCTGAGGATGTAGCCTCCGGCCGCCGCTAATGCGATGGCCGGAGGAAAACCCGGTTCGCGGGGCTGACGACATCGCCCGGGCCGCTGGCCACTATGGAGAGCGGATCGGGCAGCCTCACGGGGGAGCTGCCCAGCCGGACGAGAGGACAGCCATGAAGGCTCTGCTGGTGGCGATGGAAGTCGGGGCATTCCTGGGGGTCGTGGCCGCCGTCCTGATGGCTCACCTCGTCACCGTCTGATAATGCCCATCCGCCCGCCGGGCGCGCCGCCGCTGTCGCTAGGCTGACCACTGTGAACACTGCCGCACCATCCGGGGGATTCCTGCACATCATCGTCGGCTATGACGGTTCTCCTCCGGCGAGCCGGGCGCTTGACGCCGCGGTCAGACTGCTCCAGGGCCGGGCCGGCCGCATCGAGGTCGTGTGGGTGGCTCACCTGTCGAGCACCGTCATGATGTCGGCGGGCGCCATCGCCGAGATGGAAGAAAGTTTCAGCGAGCTGGAGCCGGAAATGCGCGACCAGGCGGCCGGGCAGCTGGACGGCACCGGGCTGGACTGGGGGTTCGAGCGGCTCCAGGGAGTCATCGCGGACGAGCTGATCGCCGTGGCCAACGGCCTTCGCGATACCCGCCCCGGCCAGACCGTGGTGATCGTGGTCGGGAGCTCGTCCCACGTCGCGCACCGCGTGGTCGGGTCGGTCACCGTCAGCCTGGCCCGCCGCTCACCGGTCCCCGTCGTGATCGTGCCGTAGGCCAGCCACGCCCAGGGGCCCCGCCTAGCCTCATCGGCCCCGCCCCCGAGCCAGCGGCGTTCGGGCTCAGATGGTGATGACGATCTTGCCCCGGGCGTGCCCGGCGTGCAGATGGCGTATGGCCTGGGGGGCCTCGGCTAGCGGGTAGGTCCGGCCGATGACGGGGATGACCTGGCCGCCTTCCGTGAGGAGGCGCAGCGTGTCGAGGTCGGCCTGGCGGTGCCGGGAGACGAACGTGGTCAGCCGCTGGCGGATCAGCACCGAGAGCGCCAGCGCGCGGAGCTGCCGTCCGACCCCGGTCCATCTGTCCCCTTCGCCGCCGACGATGACGAGTGTTCCGCGGCGCGTCAGGGCCCGCCGCAGCCGCGACAGGCGGCTGTTCCCGCCGATGTCGAGGATCAGGTCGTAGTGCCGCTGGCCGTCGGCGAAGTCCGTGCGGGTGTAGTCGATGACGTGATCGGCGCCGATCGAGCGGACCAGATCGGCCTTGGCCGTGCCGCACACCCCCGTCACCTCGGCCCCGAAGTACTTGGCGAGCTGGACGGCGTAGCTGCCGACGCCTCCTGACGCACCAATGACCAGGACCTTCTGCCCTGGCTTGATGCGCCCGGCGTCGCGCAGGCCTTGAAGGGCGGCGAGCCCGGACACCGCGACGGCGGCGGCCTGCTCGAAGCTCAGCGCGGCCGGCTTGCGGACCAGCGTGCCTTCCCGCGCGGCGGCGTACTCGGCGAACGAGCCGCGGGCGATACCGAACACCTCGTCCCCGGCGGCGAACCTGGTCACGGCCGGGCCGACCGCGACAACCGTGCCCGCCACGTCCAGTCCGGGCACGCGGTTCCGCGGCCCGCGGAACCCGAAGCCCAGCAGCCGCATCAGATACGGCTGACCCGCCATCACATGCCAGGTGCCCCGGTCCACCCCGGCCGCCCGGACCTGGATGAGGACCTCGTCGTCGCCGATGCCGGGCCTAGCCACCTGGCCCAGCCGCAGCACGTCCTCCGGCACGGTGCCGTACCGGCTCTGCGTGATCGCCCGCATCGTGGTCGGGTCGGCCGCCGCGACCGGTTTTGCCTGCTGGACTGACTGTGTCGTTTTCATCGCATCTCCCTCTGACTTACATTGTAAGTATTGTAAGCTTACGGTGTAAGTCATGTCAACCTCGAGGACAGGAGCGCGGGATGGCGGCAACCGGACACGCCGCGGCCCGGCGGGCGCCGCTGAGCCGCGACCAGGTGCTGCAGGCCGCGGTCGCCCTCGCCGACGAAGGCGGCATCGGGGCGGTCAGCATGCGCAAGCTCGGCCAGGTGCTCGGGGTCGAGGCGATGTCGCTGTACAACCACGTGGCCGGCAAGGGCGACCTGCTGGACGGGATGATCGACCTCGTGTTCAGCGAGATCGGCCTGCCGCCCGCCGTCGGCGGGTGGAAGTCCGCCATGCGCCAGCGGGCGCTCTCGGCCCGTGCGGTCCTGGGCCGTCACCGCTGGGCGATCGGCCTGATGGAATCGCGGAAATCACCCGGCCCGGCCACGCTCCGCCATCACGACGCCGTCCTCGGGTGCCTGCGCGGGGCAGGCTTCTCGGTCGAGCTGACCGCTCACGCCTACTCCCTGCTCGACAGCTATATCTACGGGTTCGCGCTGCAGGAGGCCAGCTTGCCGTTCGGCACCCCGGAAGAGACGGCGCAGGTCACGCAGGAGATCGCCGGGCAGATGCCGGCCGACGAGTACCCGCACCTCGCCGAGCTGGCCGCTGAGCACGTCCTGCAGCCCGGCTACCAGTACGGCAGCGAATTCGAGGTCGGGCTGGATCTCATCCTGGATGCCCTCGAGCGGACCGCCGTTCGCGACATGGCGTAGTCGACCGTGTCTCTTGGGTAGTTCCGGCCGCTCGATGCGTGCCTGTGATGCAGCCTGGTGGATTAACCACACCCAGCCCGTGGGGTTGCCGTCCAGCCGAAGGCCCGACCCGTGTCCCGTGAGCCGTCGCGATCGTCGCCCGGCCACGTCGGCGCGGCTTCCCGGCACCGCAAGCCGCCGCCGGCGCGGAGGCCGTCGCGGGTCGCGGCCGCGTTGCGGAGCAGGGCCGCCCGCATCGCTGCCGCCGCCGTGGCCGCCGTGGCGATCCTCGTCACCGCCTGGCCGGCCGCAACCCACGTGCTCGTGCGGGCATCCGACCTGGCCTGGGTGGCCCAGGCCGACGCGCTCGGCATGCAGCTCGCGTCCTCGCTGGGCGCCAAGGCGGCCCAGCAGCCCGAGGTCGTCAGCGTAGGCGTCGCCGTCGTGCCCGGCTACCGCAACCCTCTGCGTGACGTCAGCGGCCTGAATCCCGAGCGCATCGACATGGGCGTCGACTTCGGCGGGTCGGGTCCTGTCTACGCTCTCGGCAACGCGGTCATCACCAACGCGACCGGGAGTTCGGCCGGGTGGCCGGGTGGAGGGTGGATCACCTACAAGCTGACCGACGGGCCCGATGCGGGGCTGATGGTCTACCTGGCCGAAGACGTCACCCCGACCGTGCGAGTCGGCCAGCACGTGTCGTCCGCCACCGTGATCGCCACCATGTTCGCCGGAGGCGACGGCATCGAGATCGGGTGGGCGCAGCAAAGCGGCCTCTCCGCGGAATCGCAGCTCGCGGAGGCCGGGGGCGTCGGCGGGAACGGCCCGTTCCCGACCAGGATCGGGCTCAACTTCGAAGAGCTGCTCCAGTCGGTCGGAGTACCGGCCGCACCCAACCGCACCCAGGCTCCTTACGGGCTTCTTCCGCCGGGCTACCCGGCCATCGGGACGTAGCCAAGATCCCTGCTGCAGCGAACGTTCAGCCAACTTCCAGAAACGCGCGCTACCTTTCCTGCATGGACGAATTCCGCGCCCGCCGGGTGGTCGACGCCCTTCGTGACCACGGCGTCGACGCGCACCTGCTCCGCGGCGGCATCGGCCAGTTCGGCATCCGCGTGTCGCTGACCGGCGGCCGCGAGGCCGAATGGGACACCGACGGCACGGCCGGCCTCGAGGCCCAGGTCATGCGCGACGGCATGCTCGTCGGCTTCGTGCCCCAGATCGAAGGCTCCGAGGACTTCGACGAGCCCCAGATCGTCGACGCCATTGCCCGCACCGATTACGACCAGCCCGTCGCCCGCCAGCGCACCGTCGCCCCCCCGCCCGGTCCTGCCCTCACCCGCGAAGGCGGCCTCTTCCGCCGTTTCCTCGACGGCTTCCGCTACCGGTAACCGGGGCTCTGTGCAGCACATCCTGGCTCTTACCGGTTCGGCCGTGATGATCCGGCACTGGTTCGAGATCAACCTCGATGACGCTTCCATGGAGCACGGTGCCCGGATCGAGATCCGGGAGCTGGCTCGCCATCCGCATCGAGGCAGCGAGTCAGCGTCCCAGCTCACCACCGTCGATCGCCCGCTGTGGCGGGCCGACCTGTTCGACCGGCTCGCGGATCCTCCAGGCAGCTTCTCCGCCGCCCACTTCCATCCGCGGTTCACCGGCAACGAGCCGTCTGCCCGGTTCTGGGATGTCGGCCTGAGCGCCGACCCCTGGACCTGGCTAGGCGATCAGATCACCAGCCTGGGAGCTGCGGCCGGGGGAGAGGGCTGGCCGATCGATCCCGCGGACGCGACGGAACTCCCCGGCCTGGCCGGAGCCGTGGTAGCGACGGCGCGGCAGCTCGGACCGGCCGAGTGCCGCTCGGCGGCGGAGTGCTTCCACCTGACCAGGGACGTGCAGGACGCCGTCCAGCTCATGATCGCTACATTGCGCGCACCGGAGCATCTGGACCGGGATCGGGCGGCACCCTGGCTGGCGCGCTCCTGACCGCTCCAGCGCGGCAGGTGCTGGAGGGAAGGCAGGGTCGGCGGGATCAGCCTGATCACCACCCTCTACCCGGCCGCCTAGGTCAGTCCAGGCACAGGCAGAAGGGGTGCCCCGCCGGATCGAGGAACACCCGGAAGGACGTGCCGGGCTGATGCTCGTGCTTGGTCGCGCCGAGGTCGAGCACCGCCGCCTCGGCGGCGTCGAGATCGTCGACGATCACGTCGAGATGCATCTGCTGAGGCACCTCCTGAGCCGGCCATCGAGGCGGGTATACCCCTCCACCTGCTGGAAGGAGATGCACTGACCGTAGTCCGCGCGGATGTCAGCCCAGTCGGAGGAGATCTCGACCTTCCAGTCCAGCATCGCGCCGTAGAACGTCGCAAGAGCGCTCGGATCGGGACAGTCGATGACGATGCTTGGGAAGCGTGCGATAGCCATGCAGGCACGGTATGCGCAACCGCTGACATTTTATGTCCGCATTGCCTGTCCGGCCCGGCGCACGAACCCGCACGACGGCTACTTCGGTTTCAGTAGCTGCTGGATGATTGGCATGACGCTGCTCGCGCTGTCTGCCTGCAGGTCGAGATTGTCGATGGCCGGGTGACAGCCGATGAGGATGGTGACCATGATGGGAGGGCCCTCGGGGTAGGAGAAGAAAACCTGATAGGACGTTGAAGGGCCGGGCGTGCCGGAACACCTGCGGGTCGAGGAGCGGGCGGGCAGCCGGTTGAGCGCGGAGACCAGGGCCTGGTAGCCGGAGGTGAGCGTGAGCGGGCGGGCCTTGGGGGCGCAGATGGTCACGGACGTCGAGCCCGCGGGAACCATCGCCGAGTCTTGGCCGAGCCGGCCGATGTCCTGGTAAGACCCGTTGCAGGACACCGGCTGCCGGGGGGGCCACCGGCCGGAGGCGAACGCCTTGCTCACGGCGGGGCCGACGATGCCGGAGCTGGTGAACTCGCCGTTGGAGGTGCTGACGCACTCGTTGGGCTCGTCGGTGGCCGCGACCCAGATCCTCGCCCCGCCCGGGTAGGTGAGGCCGATGAGGTAATTGGTCTGCGGCCCGCCCACGAGCGTGCAGAAGATCTGCTGAGCGGGGCGGCGCGGTTGCCAGGTGAGCTGGCCGGCGAGCCCGGCGAGACCGCCGGCCAGCGACCGCCGCCCCGAAAGCGCCCACCCGGCCTGCTGCTTCGCAGTGTTGCTGCCACGGTAGGCGCAGATCAGCGCCGAAGTGGGCGTGTATGGCGGTACCAGGCGCGAGCTCCCGTCGACGCGGGCCGGTTTGGCGGGCACCCACGGCGCCTGATGGGCATAGCTCGCCGGGCAGGATAGCCGCGGGGCCGGGACGGGCCTGCCTTGGGTCGTCGCCGGTGCTCGCTGATGGCCGCCCAGGAGCCCACCGGCCCACGCGCTGCCCGCCACCACGGCGGCGACAGCGGCCGCGACCAGGAACGGTGCGTACCAGCCGAGGCGGCGCCGGGGCGGGGACGCCTGTCCCAGGGAACGGAGCAGATCCGCCGCGGCTGGCGCCTCGTCATCATGCCCGGCCATCACCCGGCGGATGTCGTCCTCGAGCCTGCGCACGTACTCGTTGATCACCGCACGGCGCAGGTAGGCGTACCAGTCCTCTGGTGTGAGGCCGCGACGGCGTGCCGACCGGTAGACGCGCAGCAGCGCTTCCTGCACTAGGTCCTGCGCCGCTGCGGCATCATGGGTCAGCTGATACGCCATACCAGCAGCCGGTCACCGGAATGCTCGACCAGCTCCGTCAGTACATCGTCCAGATGCATGCCACCACCTCGGGCCTACCCTGAAGACGCGTCACACCCGCCAAACTGTTGCGCCCAGCGGCGCCTACTTCCCACTTCGGACGGCAGCCGACCCATGGATATCGCTGACTTCAGTCTTGACCTGTTCTCTCTGGCCGGGCGCAACGCTCTCGTCACCGGCGGCAACACCGGCCTTGGCCGGGCCTTCTCCGTCGCCCTGGCCAAGGCCGGCGCTGACGTGTTCGCCGTCGGCCTGGCCGAGGACGACGGGACGACCCGGCGGCTGATCGAGAAGGCCGGACGCCGGATGGAGTTCGTCGTGGCCGACATCACGCAGGCAGGCGTTCCGGCGGCCGTTGTCCGCCGCTGCGTCGAGACGCTGGGTTCGGTCGACATCCTAGTCAACTCCGCCGGCATCGCCCTGCTGTCCGACGTGGAGGAGTTCGGCCGTGACCAGTGGGATCCCATGGTGTCCGTCAACCTGACCGCCGCCTTTGAACTCGCCCACGAGGCCGGCAAGTTCATGATCGTGCAGCGATCCGGCAAGATCATCAATATCGCCTCGCTGTTCTCCTTCCTCGGCGGCCAGCGCTCACCTGCCTATGCCGCGACCAAGGCGGGAATCGTGGGCTTCACCAAGGCCTACTGCGACGAGCTGGCGACCCACAACATCCAGGTCAATGCCATCGCGCCCGGATACTTCAAGACAGCGATCACCAAAGCTACCCGGGCCGATCCCGGCGCCGACCGCCGTATCGTCGAGCACATCCCCGCGGCCCGGTGGGGCGAGACCGCCGACCTGATGGGAGCCACCGTCTTCCTGGCCAGCCGGGCCTCGGATTACGTCAACGGCCACGTCCTGGTCGTCGACGGGGGCTACCTCGTCCGCTGAGCGAGGTTCCCGGGACAATGGCGCAACGCCCCGGCCGTTCGGAAAGAAAGAGCGCAGAACTGACATGGCCCCATCCCGATCTCCGCTGAACCGCCAGTCGATCGTGGCGGCGATGACCGACCTGCTCGGGCCCCGCGCCGTCGAGACCGGCGACGAGCAGCTGAAAGCGGCCAGCGTCGACCGCTTCAGGAAGTACACCTCTGTCCACGGCATCTACGACGGGCCGATCCCCGCCGCGATCGTCTGCCCCTCCTCGACGGCCGACGTGGCGGCCATCCTGCGCTTCGCCGAGGAGAACCTCGTCAACGTCGTTCCCCGCACCGGAGGGACGGCCACCGAGGGCGGCCTGGAGACGGTGGTCGAGGACAGCCTCGTGGTCGACGGGTCGCGGATGAACGCGATCACCTCGATCGACCCGGTCGACATGATGGCCACCGCGCAGTGCGGCGCCGGCCTGCAGGAACTGGAGGACACCCTGCGCGCCCAGGGCCTGACCACCGGGCATTCACCCCAGTCCAAGCCGCTCGCCCAGATGGGCGGGCTGGTCGCGACCCGGTCGATCGGCCAGTTCTCCACCCTGTACGGCGGCATCGAGGATCTCGTCATCGGCCTGGAAGCCGTCTTCCCGGGCGGGACGGTCACCCGCATCAAGAACGTGCCGCGCCGGGCCGCGGGCCCGGACATCCGTCACGTCATCGTCGGCAGCGAAGGCGCGCTGTGCTTCATCACCGAGGTGACGGTCAAGCTCTTCCGCTACCAGCCGGAGAACAACCGGTATTTCGGCTTCCTGGTCGAGGAGTTCGCCGACGGCATCGAGGCTCTCCGCGAGCTCATCACCGCGGGGTACCGGCCGTCGGTGTGCCGGGTCTACTCGCCCGAGGACGCCCGGCAGCACTTCGCCGGGTTCTACCAGGGAAAAAACGTCGTCGTGCTCGTCGCGGAGGGGCCGAAGGGCATCGCCGACGCCACGGCAGAGGCGATCGGGGACCTCTTCGCCGCCCGCCCGCACGAGCGCGTCGACAGCGGCCTGATCCAGCAATGGTTCGAGAACCTCAACTGGGGCCAGGACAAGATCGACGCCGAGAAGGCCGCCATGCTCGAGCATTCCCACCTCGGATTCACCACCGAAGTGTCCGTCAACTGGTCACGGGTCAGCGAGCTGTTCGACGCCGTCATGAGCCGGATCCGCGGCGAGTTCCCGCGAGCCGGTGACCTGACCATGCTCGGCGCGCACTCCTCGCACAGCTACCAGACCGGAACGAACCTCTACTTCGTCTACGACTACACGATCAGGTGCAGCCCTCGCGAAGAGATCGAGGCCTACCACAAGCCGCTGAACGCGATCATCGTCGAGGAGGCCTTGCGGCTGGGCGGTTCGATGGTGCACCACCACGGGATCGGCAAATACCGTACGCCGTGGGTGCGACAGGAGCACGGCAGCGCCTACTACCTGCTGTCGACCCTCAAGCACGCCTTCGACCCCAAGGGCGTGATGAACGCGGGCACCATCTTCCCGCTGGAGCCGGGAGCCAGCGCGAGCCGATCATGACGCCCTACCTGCTGGCCATCGACAACGGGTCACAGAGCACCAAGGTGACGATCTTCGACTCCCGCGGTCACCCGGTCGCCTCGGGCCGCCGGCGGCTCAAGCCCTACGACACCTCGGTACCGGGACATGCCGTCCATCCCGGTGATGACATCTGGGACTCCATCCGGGACGCCTGCCGTGCCGCCATGGCCCAGTTCGCTGGCGACCCGGCCGATATCGCGGCGGTCGGCCTGTGCACCATCCGGTTCTGCCGGGCCCTGCTGGCTGCGGACGGCAGCCTGGCCGAGCCGGTGCTGAGCTGGATGGACGAACGGGTCTCCCGCCCCTACCAGCCGGGCAACCCCCTGATCCGTTACGTCACCACCTCCTCCGGTTACATCACGCACCGCCTGACCGGCCAGTTCGTGGACGCCGCGGCCAACTACCACGGTGTCTGGCCCATCGATCAGGACACCGCGACCTGGTCGGGCGATCCCGCCGCCTACGCCGCGGCCGGCATGGCCCGCGACATGCTCTTTGATCTGGTCCCCCCGGGCGGCCGGCTCGGCGAGGTGACCTCCGCCGCGGCCGAGGCCACGGGTATCCCGGCCGGCCTGCCGGTGTACGCCACGGCCAACGACAAGGCCGTCGAGGCGCTGGGCAGCGGCCTGGAAGAAGACGGCACCGTGCTGCTGTCGCTAGGCACCTACATTGCGGCGATGACCATCGGCTCCTCCTCGCCGAGCGCAGGCGACAGCTACTGGGCTAACTTCGCGGCGCGGCCAGGAAAATACCTGTACGAGAGCACGGGGATCCGCCGCGGCATGTGGATGGTCAGCTGGTACCGCACCGTGCTGGAGGGCTCGCCCGGCGAGAGGGTGGCGAATCTCGAGGATGTCCTCAACGCGGAGGCCAGCGAGCTCGCGCCTGGTAGCAACGGGTTGCTGACGCTGCCGGACTGGCTCGCTCCCGGTCACGCCGCCTGGCGGCGAGGTGCGCTGCTTGGCTTCGACGGCAGCCAGGGCCGCGCCCACATCTACCGCTCGATCCTCGAGGGCATCGCCCTGACGATGGCGAATAACACCGCGGCGATGGAACAGGCGCTGGGGCGCCGGCTCTCGCCGGTCCTCGTATCCGGTGGCGGGTCCCGCTCAGACCTGATGATGCAGATCGTGGCCGACGTCTTCGATCGCCCCGCCCGCCGCACAACGGTCAACGACGCCGCCGGTCTCGGCGCGGCGATCTGCGCCGCCGTCGGCCACGGTGTCTACCCGGACTGGGACCAGGCCAGCGCGGCCATGGTCGCCGCCGGGGACGAGTTCGCTCCCGGCGCCCAGGCTGCCCGCGCCTACCAGAAGATCAACAAGGTATACGCGGCCTTGACCACCTTCACTGACCCGCTGTTCCGCTCGATGGCAGGCGCCTTTCAGGGCCTGGACCGTGCCTGACACCTGCCGCGCGGGGGAGTGCTCAGGCGAACGCGGCCGCCACCGGGGCCAGGCGCAGGACGTCCTCGGGGTCGGTCAGGTGGGGGAGAGAGACGAAAACAGTCTTCACGCCGCGGTCAGCCAGCAACCGGTAGCGGCCGATGTGCTCGCCGGCGGTGCCGGCGTGGTGGCGCTCGGCGAAGGCGGCGGCAGGAGTCCTGCCGCGCAGTTTCTCCACGATCGATGCGGCATCCTCGCGGTCGCGGCCGATGACCGGGACGTCGAGCACGGTCACCTCGGCCTGCGCCGGGTCGCGCCCGGCCGCCACGCAGTGCTGGCGGAAGACGGCAAGCCTGCGGTCCAGCGTGCCGATATCCGAGGGAAGGTTGCAGCCATCGCCGAGCCTGGCGGCGATGGCCAGCGTCCGCTTCTCGCCGCTGCCGCCGACGATGACCGGGATCCGTGACACCGGCCGCGGGTAGCAGGTGGTCTCCGGCAGCTAGACCCGCGCGCCGCGGTACGGCTTGGTGCCGGGCTGCCACAGGGCACGAAGCGTCTCGATGGCCGACTCCAGCTCGTCGAGCCGCGGCGGCCGCCCGCATCCGCCGCAGCTGACCCTCCAGCGCAGACGCGGGCACCGGCCGATCTCGTGCCCGGTTCCGGCGGCGGCACTCCGCCGGATCGGTGTCGGCGAGCACGGCGACGGCGGGCATGCCGCTGCTCCTGGCCAGCCCCAGGCAGCTACGGCGCCGCGCCGGGTCAAGGCCCAGCGTGTCCACCACCGCGGTCAGGCCGCGGCGGAGCCGGGCCGCCACTATCTGGTCAAGCAGGGCGAAAGCGTCGGCCGAGGCATCCAGGTCGTGCTCGCCGCTACCCACCAGCGCGCGCAGCCGGTCGGACGAGACCACCTCATCGGGACGGTAATGCTCAGCCGCCCAGACCGACTTCCCGGATCCAGACGCCCCGACCAGCACGACCAGCGCAGGATCGGGCAGCGCCACGGCCGTCCCCGGCTCCATCGGATCCACAGCCCCAGCTTGGCAGACCCTCCCACGACCCGGAGTCCTAGCGGCGTGACCGGGGATGATGCATGATTGTTGCCGTACACGGAGGGGTGGGGGAATGTCAGGTGACGACAATAAGCATGTCGTGGCTGAGTTCGTGGAGCGCTGCCAGAATCAGCACGACCTGGCGTTCGCCGACGAGGCATTCCACCCGAAGTTCGTGAACCACTACAGGCCGGAGGGGCGGTCTCTCCCGGAAACGGATCGGCCCGCGAGCGGCTTCCAGGCGTTCTACGGCGCGCTGCTGCAGGGGTTTCCTGATGCCGCCGTAGAGATCAACGAGCAGCTCGCCGAGCGCGACCTGGTCGCGACCCGCAAGACATTCCGCGGAACGCACCTTGGTGAACTCTGGGACCTGCCGCCGACCGGAAAGCGTGTCGAGCTCGAGTTCATCGATATCTTCCGGGTCTGCGACGGCCGGCTGATCGAGCACTGGACGTCGATGGACATCGCCGCGCTCCGGCAGCAGATGCGCCCGTAGACGGCGGGCTGAGCCGGCGTGACGACGCGGTGCTAGCGAGCGGGTCGCGCCAACCAGACCGCGCGGTGCAGGCGTCAGCAAGTAGGCGCTGTCACATGCCTAGCGGGGGCAATGCAGGTGCTGGAGCTTGCTGGGGGTGAGCGGTGGATGGCGCCACACGGCCTCGGCGGTGCGCCCGGTGAGGGAGCAGGTGATATCCATCCGGTGCGGGGTTTCCAGGAAGATGACCTCGGCTCGCAGGGTGCGCTCGTCGAGCCAGCCACCGGAGGCGGCCACCGGGATGGTCTCGCCGTTGCGGTCGGAGTGATCAGAGACGGTCCAGGCTCCGGTGCCGACGGGAAAGGTCAGCGCGTTGGCAGCCTCGATGAGGCTGATCTGCCAGCCGCCGGCCCGCGGCGCCACCTCGATGGAGGTCAGGAAGGACTGAACCGGGGTGCCTGCGGTGCTGGCGGCGATGGTGAACGGCCCGCTGGTCCACGGGCCCCAGTCGGCGGGGGCCGGCGCGCCAGAAGAGGCAGGCCCAGAATAGGCGGGCAGCTCGAGGCGGGCGAGCCGGGAGCTGAGCTGGTCGTGCGCGGATCCGGCGCCGGGTGAGACCGCGCCGACAGCAGCCCGAGCTTGGCGATGTCCTCGGTGCGGGCGTGCAGGCCGCTGAAGCCTTGCTCTCGCCCGGGCGGGAAGGTATGCCAGCCGACATGCCCGATGCCGAGCGGGTCGAACAACCTAGGCCGCAGGTAGCGGGTGAGCGGATCCCCGCGTTGCGCTGGATGATGCTGGCCAGCGCGTACGTGCAGGGCTGGCTGTAGGCGAAGACCGTGCCGGGATCGCGGTCGGGCGGGATCAGCAGGAACCCGCGGACCGGCTCATCGGGGTCACGCGTGATCGCCTCGGCCAGCATTTCCCTGGTATGTCAGGACGCTCATCGACAGCGTCCAGGAAGCTGAGGATCGCGGCCGGATCGACCTGCTGATCCGCTGGCGTGCTGCGCGGCAGGGAAGTCGGCATGACGCGAGCCTAGGACACCCCGGATTCAGCGCAGGCGCCACGCGGCGTTGACGCTCTTCCACCCGTCCGCGTTCCCGCGGAAACGCTGCTTCTGTACCGTGCTGCGCGCTGGACTGCAGCTGGCGGTCAGGCCGGGTCTGCTTCCTGATTCAGCTACCCGGCGGGCAGGAGCCACATGGCCGGCTGGCGGACTTACCGGCGGAAATCATCTGGGCTGGCCGGCGTGTTTCAGATCGAGACCAGATCGCATACGAAGATGAGGGTCTCGCCCGGCGCGATCACGTGCCCGGCGCCCCGGTCACCGTAGGCTAGGCCCGGGGGGATGATCAGCTGGCGGCGGCCGCCAACCTTCATGCCCTGTACGCCCTGGTCCCAGCCGGCGATGACCTGCCCGGCGCCGAGCCGGAACTGCAGGGGATCGCCCCGGTTCCAGCTCGCGTCGAATTCTTCCCCGGTGGAGTACGCGACCCCGACATAGTGGACCGTGACGACGTCGCCGGGCTGCGCCTCGCCGCCGTCGCCTTCCCAGATGTCGGTGATCTGCAGTTGGGCCGGCGGTTCGCCGCCGGGAAAATCGATCTCAGGCCTCTGGATGCCCATAGCCGCCTCTCTTGGTAGCTCTTCTGCGCGGTGCCGTGCGCCGGTCACCGGCTGAGCTTATGCGGCCAGCAGCATGCCGGCCATCACGAGACCGGCAGAACCTCCATCGAGTACCGACCGCAGGCTCAGGTTCGGGCAGATGCGGAACGGGCGATAGCCAGCTCCCAGGCGGCGTACAAGAATTCCGCCGCGGCCACCGCCAGGAACAGCGCCGCCCACCCGGTCGCCTTCGTTGTGAAGGAACCCCCAAAGAGCGTAACGGCGCCAAGGCCGACCAAGACCGTGCCAGCGGCTATGCGCACGCGCGCCGTGTCAAGAGCGGCAGTCGTCAGGGGCCGACCGACTCGGGCTGGTCATCGTCGGGCGGTGGCGGGCTGGTTCCGGTGCGGCTGGGGGCGGGCGGGCGCCCGCGGGGCCGCATCGGTCCTGCGCGGCCGGGCAGCCGCCCGGCTTCGGCGAGCGCGCGGCGGAGCAGGAACTCGATCTGGGCGTTGGTGCTGCGCAGCTCGTCGCTGGCCCACCGGGCCAGGGCGTCGTGAACGGCGGGGTCCAGGCGCAGCAGGACGCTCTTGCGCTCGGTCACCGCGGTTCCGTGCCGGTGGTCATGGGCAGAGCCGTCACTGGTACAGGGTGCCGGTGTTGACCACTGGCTGGGTGGCCTGCTCGCTGCACAAGACCACCAGCAAGTTGGAGACCATCGAGGCCTTGCGCTCCTCATCCAGCTCGACGACGCTCTCGTCCTGGAGCCGCTGCAGGGCCAGCTGGACCATGCCCACCGCGCCTTCCACGATCCGCTGCCGCGCGCCGACCACCGCGCTGGCCTGCTGCTGGCGCAGCATGGCCTGGGCGATCTCGGGGGCATACGACAGCCGGGTCAG
>WNGJ01002595.1_pt1 | contig 18764 bp, 19 predicted proteins | sample 5400611 | NCBI WGS metagenome assembly WNGJ01 (sample SAMN13153375, study PRJNA577476) | soil metagenome | isolation source: 40 cm soil or saprolite under Garry oak tree replicate 1 | place: USA:California | collected 2016-06-15 | reverse complement strand
AGGCGACCGCGGTCCGTAAGTCTGGTGCCGGCCGCTATGAGGTCCGGCCGGACGCGCGGTTCGCCCTGGTGCCGCCCGGCGGCGGGTCGCCGCCCGCGGTCAATGGCGGCGTACTGATGGCCACCGTGCTGCGCTGCGTGCTCGATACGTCGCCGCACCCGCACCCGGTTGCCACCAGCACGCACTTCCTCCGCGTTCCGCAGCTGGCCCCGGCCCAGGTCGAGGTGACCTGGCTGAAGCAGGGCAGAACCGCGGCGACGGCCCGCGCCAGCCTGATCCAGGACGCTAAGCCGTTGCTGGAGCTGACCGTCACCACCGGGACCGTATCCGCTGCGCCAGCCGTGATCGTGCCCACAGCCGCTGCCAGTGCCGCCGCCAGTGCAGGGAACGGCCGGGCCGTGGGACTGAGCTGGCTTGACCCGGCAACCACCGGGTGGCGGCACGGCACGCCCGCCGGGATTCCGGAGATGCGCGGGTACTTCCGGCTGCGCGAGGACAGGAACCCGGATGCCTATCTGCTCGCGCTCGCGGTGGACGGCATGCCGCCGGTCGTCTTCGGTCTCGGCGCTTCCGGCTGGGCGCCAACGGTCGAGCTGACCTGGCATATGCGCGCGGTTCCGGTGCCGGGGGTGCTCAAGGTGGCGGCCCGGTGCCGGCATGTCAGCGGCGGCTGGTTCGACGAGGAGGCCGAGGTCTGGGACGCGGCGGGACGGCTGGTCGCGCAGAGCCGCCAGATCGCCCGCGTCGGCCGCGTCGGCCGCGGCTCAGGGAACGCTCTTGATCTTCCAGACGAAGACGGAGCCGGCGATGGCCACGATGGCCGTGGCGGCAAACAGCGAGGGATATCCGCCGAGTGAGACGAGCGGCGCCGAGATCACGGCGCCGATGGCCGCTGGGCAGACGATCGCGATGTTGATGATGCCGAGGTCCTTGGCGCGGTCCCTGGCGGCGGGTAGCACCTGCGTTATCAGGGCCTGGTCGACGGCGAGATACGCGCCGAAGCCGACGCCGAACAAGACCGCCGCGCCGATCGCCGCCTGCCACGTCTGCACGACGGTGAGCAGCACGGCAGCGGCCGCCATCAGCAGGCCGGATGTGGTGACGAGCATCTTGCGCTTGCCCAGCCGGTCCGAGACAATCCCGCCGACCACGGCCGTCAGCACAACCCCGACGGTGTAGATCACGATCAGGATCAGCAGGCCCTTCGCCGGATGCCGGTAGTGCACGGCGTCCCGGAGGAAATACAGCAGGTAGAGGGTCCCCATCGCGATCGCGAGCTGGGCGAGGAAGCGGGTGATCCACGCCCAGGCGAAGTCGGGGTGCTGGCGCGGACTCAGCCAGTAGCACTGCGCGAACTTCCGCCAGGAGAAGTCCGGCCTGTCCTTCCGCTCAAGCGCGTGATCGGGCGTCAGCAGCACGAACGGCAGGGTAAGCACGACCAAGATGATGGCCAGCGTGTCGTAGCCGCTGATCAGCTTCGTGAAGATATCGACCACAAGGACAGTGCCGAGCACCAGGCCAAGCGCCTGCGGCATCCCCACCCATCCCGCCACCGTGGCCCGCTGGCGGACCGGGACATGATCGGGGATGGCCGCGCTCAGGCTGGCGTACTCGGCATTCTGGAACGCGCTGAACAGTACCCACAGGATCGCCACGCCCGCTACCGTCGTCTGCCTGGCCAGCACGGCCAGGGCGGCCGCGCCGAGCAGGGCCATGCTGAGGGTCCACCGGTGCCGCCTGCCGCGCAGCCAGCCGAATGCGAGCCCGTGCGTCGTGCGGTCGGACAGCGCGCCCGCCAGTGGCGTCGCGAGGCCAGACGAGATGGCCCCGACCGCGGACACGATGCCGAGGGCGACAATCTTGTGGCGAGGCGTGATGTCCTGCAGCTGGATCGGGATCAGCACCTGCAGCGGAGTCAGCGAAGCCATCCACATCCCGAGGCTGGCCAGGCCGAGGCCGGTGATCCAGCGTGCGCGCACGTGCTCGGTCGGCTCGGCCAGCGCGCGGGGGAGCAGGCCGGCCTCATCGATCATCTGATCCGCCATCATGACTCCGCAAGGGTGGCTGCGCCCGTTCCGCATGATCGGAGCCCGGTGCCCCTGGATGGATGATGTCGCGTCCGGGAGCATATTGGTAGATGGGCGGGACCAGCCTGGCGGTGCCCTGCTGGCTGCCCGCCTGGCCGGCCACCCGCCCGGCGGCCCGGCGGCGGCCACGTGCCGGCCCGGCCAGCCCGCGTCTAGCATGGATGACCATGCGGCTGACCGTGATCGGATGCGCTGGCAGCTTCCCCGGGCCGGACAGCCCGGCTTCCTGCTACCTGGTCGAGGCCGAAGGGTTCCGGCTACTGCTCGACCTCGGCAACGGGGCACTCGGCGCGCTGCAGCGGCATGCCGGCCTGTTCGAGATCGACGCGATCTGCCTCAGCCACCTGCACGGCGATCATTGCCTGGACATGGCCTCCTACTGGGTGGCGCGAACATACTCCCCGGACGGCCCGAAGCCCAGGATCCCGGTGTACGGCCCGGCCGGCACCGCCGGCCGGCTGGCCGGCGCGCAGGGCAGCAGCCTCGCGCGGGAGATGCCGCCGGCCTTCTCCTTCGAGACGCTCACGCCAGGCACCCGCCGGATCGGCCCGTTCGAGATCACGGCCGACCACGTGAACCATCCGGTCGAGACGTTCGCGTTCCGGCTTGAGCACGGCGGCCGGGCACTGGCCTACTCCGCCGACACGGGGGAGTCGGCCGCGCTGGTCCGGCTGGCCCGCGGCGCCGACCTGCTGCTCTGCGAGGCGTCCTTCGTCGAGGTGCCGGCCGGCCCGGGCGCCGGGCGGGCCCAGCCGAACCCGCCGGATCTGCACCTCACGGGACGGCAGGCCGGCCAGCACGCGGCGCGGGCCGAGGTCGGCGAGCTCGTGCTCACTCACCTTGTCGCGTGGAACGACCAGGCCGGCGTGCTGGCGGAGGCGGCGGGCACGTTCAGCGGACGGCTCTCGCTTGCCGCCTCCGGCCGGATCTTCAACCTGGGCGGGCCCGGGGAAGACATTCAGCCGACACGCTGATCGCGGGCAGGGCAGGCGATCGCCGGGGCCGCATAAACTCGGCTGGCATGCGCGTACTTGTCACCGGCGGCGCCGGCTTCATCGGCTCACATCTGACCGATGCGCTCATCGCCAGGGGCGACGAGGTAAGCGTGGTCGATGACCTGTCGGCCGGCCAGTCGGCCCGGGTCAGTGAGCATGCCACCCTGCACAAGCTGAGCGTCATGGATGCCGGGCCGCTGGCCGACCTCGTCCGCCGGGCGAGGCCGGGGCTGATCTGCCATCTCGCCGCCCAGATCAACGTCACCGCGTCGGTCACCGCGCCGGCCGCTGACGCGCAGGCCAACATCGTGGGCACGGTGAATGTCCTTGAGGCGGCGCGCGAGGTCGGCGCGCGGGTGCTGTTCTGCTCAAGCGGCGGTGCGCTCTATGGCCGGGATGCGCCGATTCCCTCGCTGGAGGACGTGCTGCCGCTGCCCGAATCGCCGTACGGCATCGCCAAGTACTGCGCCGAGCAGTACGTCGGCCTCTACAACCGGCTGCACGGCGCCAGGCACTCGGTGCTGCGGCTGGCCAACGTCTACGGCCCACGGCAGGATCCGGCCGGCGAGTGCGGGGTCATCACGATCTTCTGCGCCCGGGCGCTCGCGGGCGAGCGGCCCACCATCTACGGGGACGGCAGGCAGACCCGCGACTACGTATACGTGGGCGACACTGTCGACGCGTTTCTCGCCGCCGCCGGCCACGGCCGGCCTGGCACCTGGAACATCGGCACCGGCACCGAGGTCAGCGTGCTTGAGCTGGCCAGGATGGTCGGCGACGTGGCCGGCCGTCCCGCGGACCCAGAGTTCCTCCCGGTCCGGCCCGGCGAGCTGCAGCGCAGCGCGCTCGCGGCGGACCGGGCCAGGCGCGACCTCGGCTGGAGCGCTGACACGTCGCTCACTGACGGGATCCGGGCGCTCTACCAGTGGATCGAGTCCGGCGCCGCGGTCCGCGCAGCATGCTGAGCGGACGATCCAGCGGCCCGCCAGCGGCCGCCAGCCGCCAGCGATGGCCGCTAGGCTAGCCCGCATGCCCAGACCCGATGGACGACGGCCCGATCAGCTGCGTGAAGTTCGGATGACCAGGGGCTGGCTCGATCACGCGGAGGGTTCCGTACTGGTCGAGTTCGGCCGCACCCGGGTGCTCTGCGCAGCCAGCGTCACCGAGGACCTGCCGCGCTGGCGGCGCGGCAGCGGGCTTGGCTGGGTCACCGCCGAGTACGCCATGCTGCCGAGAGCCACCAACACCCGCAGCGACCGGGAATCGGTGAAGGGCCGTCCCGGCGGCCGCACGCAGGAGATCTCCCGCCTGGTCGGCCGGTCGCTGCGGGCGTGCATCGATCCCAAGGCGCTCGGTGACAACACGATCGTCATCGACTGCGACGTGCTGCAGGCCGACGGCGGCACCAGGACCGCCGCGATCACCGGCGGATACCTGGCCCTGGTGGACGCGGTCGCATGGCTGCGCCGCCGTGGCAGATGCCCGGGCGACCCCCTGGCCGGGTCGGTGGCGGCGGTCAGCGTCGGAATCGTCGGCGGCGAGCCGGTGCTGGACCTGTGCTACGAGGAAGACGCTGCCGCCGAGACGGACATGAACGTGGTCTGCACGGGCGCGGGCCGGTTCGTGGAAATCCAGGGCACCGCGGAACGCGAGGCGTTCGGCCGGCAGCTCCTCGACCGGATGCTCGATCTGGCCATGGCCGGTTGCGGTGAGCTGACCAAGCTGCAGCAGGCCGCCATCGACACTGAGCCTTAACGGCTGCGCATGGTTCGCCGGCGCCGGCGCGTGGTCCTCGCCACCAACAATGCGCACAAGGTCGCCGAGCTGACCAGGATTCTCGCTGTCACTGGCGCCGCGCGGGCGGTCGAACTGGTGAGCCTGGCCGATTACCCCGGCGCGCCCGACGTCGCGGAAACGGGCCGCACGTTCGAGGAGAACGCACTGCTCAAGGCGCGTGCGATCGCGGCATTCACCGGCCTGCCCGCGGTCGCGGACGATTCCGGGCTGTGCGTCGACGCGCTGAACGGAATGCCCGGGGTGCTGTCCGCCCGGTGGGCCGGAGGTCACGGGGACGACGCGGCCAACCTCGCGCTCGTGCTCGCGCAGCTCGCGGACATCCCGGTGGAGCGGCGCGGCGCCAGGTTCGTCTGCGCCGCCGCGCTGGTGCTCCCTGCCGCGGCGGCGCGGCAGGCCGGCCAGCCCGCAGCCGAACGGACCGTCACCGGCGAGCTCGCCGGGAGCCTCACCACGGCGCCGCGCGGCTCGCATGGGTTCGGTTACGACCCGATCTTCGTGCCCGAGGGCGACACCCGGACCACGGCGGAGCTGGCCTCGGCGGAAAAGGACGCGATCAGCCATCGCGGGCGCGCGTTCCGCGCGCTGGCGCTGGTGATCGCCGACATCTTCCCCCCGGTCTAGCGCTCCACCGGTCTGGCGCTCCACCGAAACAAGCTCGGCTACACCAGGGCGAGAGCGAACACAACCACACGAATCCTCCCGCTCAGCGGGCGGACGTCAACTGGCGTGTACCGTCCGCCCACATTTGATCACCCCCGCGAGTTGTCGCGCGTGCCACCTTCCCGTCGCCGCAAGTTCGGTAGATGCTTCTAGCGTCAGCGGGCGGGACGCTCACCGCGGCGCGTCCGGGGGTGGGCACAGCGTAGGAGGGAAAGCATGCGCGAACAAAAGCCCCGGCGGCGGGCGAGCATCCGGGTTGCCGCGCTCGCGGGCTCGGTCACGCTCGTCGGCGGGCTCAGCGTCGCCGCGGTCAGCGCGCCGGGTTACGCCGCCGCGGGCCAGCGGCACGCGGCGGCCGCTGGCGGCGGCTGCCGTCTCGACGGCGGCCGGGTCAAGCACGTGGTCGAGTTAACGTTCGACAACGTCCACTTTTTCCGAGACAACCCGAACGTGCCCTCCGACCTCGAGATGATGCCGCATCTGCTGCGGTTCCTCGAGCGCAACGGGACCCTGGCGTCGAACAACCACACGCCGCTCATCGCCCACACGGCGAACGACAGCCTCACCACGTACACGGGTCTGTACGGCGACCGGCATGGCATGCCGATCAGCAACGGCTACCGGACGTACAACGCGAACGGCACGACCGACCCGGCGGGCTCGTTCGCCTACTGGACCGATCCGGTCTTCGACACGGCGGCGACGCCGAATCCCGGCCACGACACGAACCCGTCCATGGTGTACTCGCCGGTCCCGCCGGCCACGAGCAGGTCGGCGCCCGCGCCCGACACCACGGCACCCGCCCCGTGGGTGCCGTTCACCCGCGCGGGCTGTGACGTTGGCGACGTCTCAACGGCGAACATGGTCCTGGAGAACACCTCGGTGGACATCCCCAAGGTGTTCGGCCAGGGGTCGCCAGAAGACCAGCAGCTCCTTGCGGACACCGACTCCTTCAAGGACGCCGAGGTAGCCGACTACGTGGGCCTTGCCGTGCACTGCGCGCTCGGCAGCGCCTTCTGCTCGACCGCGAGCGGGGTCAAGTTCGGGCAGGCGAGCCCGAGTCCCACGGCCGTCTCCGACCTGCTGCCGGACGAGCCTGGCGGATACCACGGCTACCAGGGACTGTTCGGCCACAGGTACCTCGCGCCGCAGCTTGGCGCCGGGACGCCCAATCTGGCCCACAACGGCTACCAGGTGACCAACGCGGCGGGCAACCTCGTCGACCTCAAGGGGAACCAGATCAACGGCGCGTTCCTCACCAACCACCCGGGCTTTCCCGGCTTCGGCCCCATCAACGCGTCGCAGACGCTCGCCTATACGGCGGACCTGCTCGAGTCCGGCGTGCCCGTCGTCTACGGGTACATGGCCGACGTCCACGGCAACGAGCACATCAGGGGCGTGACCGCCTGCCAGGGCGCGCCATCCGCGCTCGGCAGCGGCAGCGCCTGCTACGTCGCCCAGGCGCAGTACTACGACCAGGCGTTCGCGACGTTCTTCCAGCGCCTCGCCGCGGCCGGGATCACGCCGGCGAACTCGCTGTTCATGGTCAGCTCGGACGAGGGCGACCACCAGGCGGGCGCCAACGTGGGCCGGTCGATCCAGCCCACCCCGGCGAACTGTGACGGCGCGACGGTCTCCGGCACCACGGTCACGCCCGACGTCCTTTGCACCTACCCGGCTGGGTCCTTCGGTGAGCTCAACGGCAACATCACCAACATGCTCGCCGCCCAGAAGAACGACACCACGCCGTTCAGCCTGGAAAGCGACACCGCACCAGAGTTCTATGTGACGGGAAACCCGGCCCCCGGCGCGCCGCAGGTGCGCACGCTCGAACGCGACGTGGCCGGCCTCACCGCGGCCAACCCCTACGCGGGTGACGCGAACCAGCCCATCACGAACTATCTCGCGGACCCGGCGGAAGAAGCGATCCTGCACATGGTGAACGCCGACCCGGCGCGGACGCCGACGTTCGCGCTGTTCGCCAAGCCGGACTACTTCTTCTGCCCCGGTGGGAGCAGCTGCCCGGCCGGTTCCTCCGTCGTCCAGAACACCGGCTTCGCCTGGGACCACGGCGCCTATGCCGCCGAGATCGACACCAACTTCCTGGGCATCGCCGGCCCTGGCGCCGCGAACCTCGGCCTCGACGGCACACCGGCGAGTGCGGGACCGAGCTCCGCGGGCCCGGACAGCGGCCAGGTCACCGTGCCGGGCAGCGGCACAAGGGGGACATGGCTGGACGAGACCGACATCCGGCCGACCCTGATTACCTGACCGGCCTGCGGGATGACTATCAGGCCGACGGCCGGGTGGTCACCCAGTTGCTCGACGACCCGAGCGGTGGGCTGGGCACGACCGCGCAGCTCGGCGCCTGCTACAAGCAGCTGAACTCCAGCGTGGGCGAGTTCGGCACGGCCACGCTGCAGGCCGCGACGAAGGCGATCGAGAGCACGAGCGAGGGCGACCGCGCCTACCTCTCGGTGGACCACGCGCTGCGCGTCCTCGACCAGGCGAGGGACCGGCTGGCCGGGGAGCTCAAGACCGAGCTTGCGGCCGCCGCGTTCGACGGCGCGGCCATCCACGGCGCGAACGGTCAGCTGAGTTCCTGCGAAGCGCTCATCGCCAGGGCGCAGGCCCTGGCGCAGGCGGGCTGACCGGTACCCATCAGATGCGCAGGCCTGGCCCTCGGCGAGGGCCGGGCCTGCGGCTTGCCGGGGCACTGCCGGGCCGCCGGGCACCAGGGCCTTGCCTACTGCGTGGCGCGGGCCATCGTCGCACGCAGCGCGGTGACCGCGGCCATGTCACCGGTGACGCGGAGCGCGCCGAGAGCGCCGCGGCCCCACAGCCACCGGTAGACATCCTCGGGCTGGCCGGAAACAGCCGCGTCGCATTCCCAGGGGATCTCGGCGGCAACGTCGACCGCGCTGCGCTGCAAGGTGATACGCCATACCCGAGTGCCCGCCTCGATCGCGACAACCTGGCCGCTGCCGCGCACGTCGGTACCCAGCCTGGTGCCCAGCCACAGCGTGAGCGCCTCGTCGATCCCGTCCACGGCGACCCCCTCGCCCACCGGATAGCGCAGTCCGTACGCCTCGGTCACATCCATCCGGTGGATGGTCGTCTCATGTGCCATCCGCCGCCACCAGAACAGGTAGCTGCGATCCCCCGGGAACCAGGTGTCACAGGGCTCGTCCGGCTGGTGCGCGGCAAGCTCGTCGTAGAGCGTGCGCATGCCGGCCGCGCACCAGCTGCGCACGTCGGTTCCTGACGGCGGCGTGCGCGGCCACTCCGCGGGCGGGTGCTGGGTGGCGATCCAGCCGCTGATGCGCTGGTAGATGCTCCCGAGGTGCCTGATCACCCCGCCCGTGTCCAGGCCAGGGCAGTAGGGCCCGGGTACGTCCAGATCGCGCCCGGCGACCGTCCAGGCGATCCGCTCGCCCTCCGAGCGGAACGTTGTCAGCAGCTCAGCCGGATCCACACCGGACAGCATGCCCCATCAGCAGCGGTTGCCGCGCGCTGGGTCGGTGCCGAGCGCAAGCGCCCCGAGCGGGCGGTTATCCGCAGCTCCGGTTGGCGTCAGTCCGCGGCAGCCGTTGGGGATCCGGCGCGGGCCGCCTCCGACGGGTGAGAACGCGCAGCCAGGCCCTAGCCCAGGCTGGGCAGGCCGCCGACCTCGCTGGGCGGAGGTGCCTTGATGCTCACCGGCTTGTTGATCGACGTGAACCGCATGGTGATAAGGACGTGCCCGGCAAGTTTCGAGTCGTAGGACTCGATCAGCTTGCGGATGTTGTTCTGCGCGTCGACCCAGACATCGAACGTGATGGCGCCGACGCGGAACGCGGCGGCGTAGTGCCGCATGAGCTTTTGCAGAGCGGGAGTCAGCAGGACATATGCCGAGCTGAAGGCGTACGTCCCGTGATAGTGCGTGGCTGGCACGCCGTCGATGGTGGCCGTTCCTGCCTTTTGCACGTCCTTCGATGCACCGAGCATCCGTGCCGCGGACAGCGGATCCTGCTGCCTCAGTTCGGTTGTCAAGCCGGCGAACGCGTTGCCCGTCAGGCCGTTGAGCTGCGTGGTCGTAATGCCGATCCAGGGCTTGCCACTCAATGTGGCCAGCGACCTCAACTTGAGGTAGATGCCCGCAGGGGTCAGGATCTCGTGCATGCCGCCCGGGACCGGCTTTCCCCCCGCCGACATCGAGGTGATGTCCACCTCAATCGCGACCGCCGGATGCGTCCGGATCTTCATCGTGCCGTGCATCGAGGAAGACAGGTTGCCGGTGGTCTGGGTGGTCAGGACGACCGTGGCAGAGGTGGCCCGTCCGGCCTGGCTGGAAACGTTCTTGATGACGGCGGCCGCGGTCGCGACGTGCCCGGCCGCGGTCGCGACGTGCCCGGCGGAACTAGCGGGGCTTGGCCCGCTTTCCTGCGCGGATGTCGTGCCGCCGCTGGAACAGGCGGCCAGCGCCGTCGCGGCGACGGCGGCAAACGTGACAACTCTGGACATGGGCAGGATTTGCATCGCGGAACCCTTCCCGGCCAGGGTAACTGGCGGTCAGCGGGAAAGCCGGGCCCGTTGGCCGGGCAGATGGCACATGGCCGGACGACGGGCCCGTTTTGCGGCGGTCGGGCCGATTCTACGGTCCGGCCGAGTGAGCTCGGCGACGCCGTTATCAAGTCGTTCCCTGCGCTTCCCGGCAACACCTGTCAGGTCGCCGCTCATCGCACGTTCGCGCGGGATCGCGTGGCGGCGGCAGCCACCGGGGCCGGGGACTGGGTCGTGCACGCCGGGCCTGACCGGGCGGAGACCTTCAGGCGCAGCGAGACCGCTGACTGCGTCATCCGGGCGCGGCGGCCGACCTGTATCTGCTGCTGTGGAACCGGCGCGAGGCGCCCGATGGTGTCGAGGTGGCCGGCGACCCCACCGTGCTCACCTGGTTCTGTGAGAAACTCCAGGTCGGATGGTCCTGACCGCGGCCGCTTCCGGCAGTGGGCGCGCCGCCAGGTAGGTTGGACCCGGCATTGAACCATGTGGCATGCGAGGGAGCAGAGGTGACTCAGCAACGGCTTGCGCCCGGCGATCCGGCGCCCGGCTTCACCCTGCCGGACGCGGACGGCACGCCGGTGAGCCTGTCGTCCTACCGTGGGCGGCGGGTGATCGTCTACTTCTACCCGGCGGCCATGACCCCGGGCTGCACGAAGCAGGCCTGCGATTTCCGCGATCACCGCCGCGAGTTCGACGACGCCGGGCTGGCGGTCCTCGGGATCTCCCCTGACAAGCCCGCCAAGCTCGCGAAGTTCCGCGAGAAGGAAGGGCTCAACTTCCCGCTGCTTTCTGACCCGGACCGGCAGGTGCTGGGCGCCTACGGCGCCTTCGGCGAAAAGACGATGTACGGCAAGACCACGCTCGGCGTCATCCGGTCGACCTTTGTGATCGACGCTGCGGGAAAGATCGAGCAGGCACAGTACAACGTCAAGGCCACCGGGCACGTCGAGCGCCTCCGCAAGGACCTCGACGTGCAGTAAACATTGTGGTGAGTGCCTCGGTCCACGAGGGAGAACGTTCGATTTCTGTGCCCGGGTTGTCATGCGCAGGCGCGCTAATCGTTGCTTGGAGGCTGAAGAACGGGAGAAATCTGGTATCGGGCGGACAGTGCAGGGGCCGTAGCCCAACGGCAGGAGGCGAACGATTTAGGGTCGTTACAGTGTGGGTTCGAATCCCACCGGCCCCACCACAACCGCCCTGCTAGAGCCCTGCCCCCACAAAGCCACATCACGCTGCTCAACCCGACGTTTGAGCATCTGCTTGAACACCGGGCGCTTCTCCACGGTCTGCACCGACGTACCCGGTTCAACGTACTCCCCGACGTTGACCAGGCCGAGCGCCTTCTCCCTGGCCTGGCAGACCTTGCGCTGGGTGTCGATGGAGTTGCCGTCAGGGTCGATGTCGGCGTCAGTGTCCATCTGCCGCTTCGATGACACTGACCCACGGCCTCGGCATGAGCAGGCAGGCGGCGAAGTAGTCGCACAGCACTTCGGCCTCCGGGTTCTCCTGCTGCGGGCAGCGCGGATAGAGCGTTCGCATGAACGGGTGATCAAGCACGTGCTTGAGCTCGTGGGCCAGGGTGAACCTCCGACGGGTGATGGCATCGGCCCGGTTGATGGTGATGCGCCACTGCCCCCGGCTGGACTCAGACAGTCCGGAGATACCGAGACGAGCGCTTGGGGGAGTGCTTGATCGTCCGCCGAGATTACAGCCCGGCCTGTAGTTTTGAGCGGCAGCACTTGCTCGTAGGCGTAGGACCGTACCGACGAGAACCCTCTAGGTAATAGAGTGAACACATGGTTGATCTAGTGACAGAATTTAATAGAGCCCGACATGATCCGACACTCGCTGTCCTTGAAGGTTTTCATGCATTGAAGCATGCAACTAGATTCGGTGCTAACGTTCATATGGTTGTTGGAACAGATCCGGAAGCGCTTGATGAGCTATCAACTTTGCTTGCGCCAGACGTAAAGATGGAGATCCTACGGCGAACGAAATGGATCACGAAGGATCTTTTCCGACAGCTTGGGAAGAACCTCCCACATACGGAAGTCTTGGCAATCGCGCGGCGGCGTAATACTGACCCCACGGAGTTGCTTAATGCACGTTCCAGCGAACCATTGGTTCTTCTTGAGGATCCGCGTAACCTTGGCAATATCGGTGCCGTCATTCGTGTATCGGCAGCGGCCGGGGCGGCGGGTGTCCTAACCACAGGTATTATTGATCCCTGGGATCCTACAGTAATTCGCGGCTCGGCTGGGCTTCATTATGCTGTATCTGTGGCAAAGATCGAGAAGCTTCCACCCTCAAGCCGTCCTTTGATTGCCGTGGATCCTGATGGGATTCCATTGAACGAGGCTACACTTCCTAGCGGGGTCATACTTGCGTTTGGCACCGAACGCCATGGCCTAAGCGAAAGCCTCCTTGATAAAGCAGACGCGAGGGTCTGTATCCCTATGAGATCCGGAGTGTCGAGTCTGAACATTGCCACTTCCGTCGCCGTGGTACTTTTTCTATGGAAGCTGCAACCAGAGTCTTTTGGCTCGCAAATGCAGAAGGATCACTGTCGTGAATAAAACCGATACCAATTCCCCGCGGAGAGAATCGCAGGTTTATCTGGGATGGACGAAAGCGCAAGAGATGAACTGACAGAAAGTAGCGACTCCACCGACAGCGCGTTACAGTAGTGTACAATTATGGTGATCCGGCGTACAGAAATCAGGGTGATGCTACCGAAGGGTTAACGAGAGAAGAAGCAATATTCTTGCACCTATTAGCATATCTTGTCTTCTCTGAGTCCGTTGTTATTCCAGCGCGCTACATTCTGGAGGGTGATGCGATGGCCCAAGTGATCTTGAGCTCGGGATCATTGAGCCTTGGAGACCGCACATACCCCGACCACCGGGCTCCCATAAGCGGGCGAGGTCATCCGTCCGCCACCTCCGCCCACACCACCTTTCCGCCCCATTCCCGTGGGAAGTACCAGTTCCACCGGGTACTCAAGGTGTCGACCAGCAGCAACCCTCGCCCACCATCGGCCGCGTCATTGGCATGGACCAGCACCGGTGGCTGGATGCTCCCATCCCACACTTCGACCAGGACCCATGACCGATCCGACGACAGCCGCAGCCGTATCGGTGGCGGGACTGGCCAATCCAGTGCCTCTGTAGCCTTCAGCCCATTCGTGACCAGCTCCGAGACAATCAGCTCAACCGTCTCGCCAAATGCTTTAAGCCCCCATTCACGAAGCACCAGCCGGGCATGCAACCGGGCGCAAGGCACTGCCGACAGCAGCGCTCCCAGCGCAAGGTTGCTGCGCAGTGGCCAGGGCGCCGCAGTCACCGTCATCTCCTGGTCCGTCATGACGGCCCACCCATGCGCGCCAGCTCCCGTGCCCGCCGCATCGCCTCGGCCCTGAGCCGCCGCTCTGCCTGCTGCATCGCCGCACAGAGCTGGCTGGCCGATGACGCCTGCACCCAGATCAGCTCAGCCGCAACACTCGGCAGGCCCTTGTCCCGTCCCCGGACCGCCACCCATTGCCCGTGCCGCGGCAGCCAGACCGCCCACTGCGGGGACCGCCGCATCACCGCCACCAGGAACGTCAGGTTGAGATCAGCCGACTGTCGGTTCGCCGCAGGCTTCCGTGCCGCCATGCCCGACACCCCCTTCCCGTTCTCACCACTTGTGGAAGGCAGGACCGGCACCGGACTCACCCCTGCAGGATGAGCACGAACGGGGTTTCCATCCGCTCGTCCGCTTCCAGTACCGGCCCCGCCGCTCATGAAGGTGGTCACCTACACCGCATCCAGGGCGAACGCCGCCAGTTCGGCCCTTTCACAGGGGAACGCTGATCCACAGACCACACAGAGCCCATGATCATTGCCGTGCTCGGTGATCTCCCGCTCTGCCGTGGCCAGCAGCCGGGCCAGCTCAGGCGGGAAGACGTCGCTCGCGGAGACCGTCGTGATCAACCCCGTGTGGTCGCCCTCGGGGACAAGAACGCTCCGCTTAGCCTGCTGTGGGTGCCCGTTCATTGACGCCGCCACCTCCTCGTCCACGCAGAGTCTGGGAAGGTGACCGACTCGTGATGCGTACCGCCACCTGCGAGCCCGGTCACCTGCAACGCTGTTTAAGTAGAGGATGCTCCTGCTACCGATACTATGCAAGGGTGCATACGCATCTCTACTTGTGAGGAGTGAGCTTGCCATGCCAGGGAAGCGCCAGACACCGACTGTCCGCCTCCGCCGTCTGGCGGCCGAACTCCGGGCACTGCGCAAGGCGTCAGGTCTGACGCGAGATGAGGTCGTGGGACGTACTGGCATCAACGTGGCCACGCTGTACCGCATCGAGCACGCACGCGTCCGGCCGCAGACGCGAACACTCCAGGCCCTGCTCAACCTCTATGGCGTCGATGAGCAACGGCAGGAGGAGCTGCTTTCTCTCCTACGAGATGCACGTCAACGCGGTTGGCTGCACGCCTATCAGTCCGAGCTGCCCGAGCACTACACCACCTACATCGGGTTCGAAGGCGAGGCCCGCAGCGTCTGGAACTATGAGTCGTTGTTCATCCCAGGCCTGCTCCAGACTGAGGACTACGCCCGAGCCGTCATCCGTGGTGTGCTGCCAACGGTCAGCCGGGACGAAGTTGAACACCGCGTTGCCGCGCGCATGGAGCGCCAAGGCCTCCTGTACAGTGACAACCCGATCGAACTGTGGGCGATCGTGGACGAAGCCGCGCTCCGGCGACAAGTCGGCGGCCACGATGTCATGCGAGCCCAGCTCCGCAACCTCATCGACGTCTCCGAGCTTCCACACGTCACATTCCAGGTCATCCCGTTCGATGTCGGTGCGCACGCAGGCATGCCAGGCTCGTTCGTGCTCATGCAGTTCGCCGAAGCCGCCATCCCCGACGTCATCTACATCGACAGCATGGCTGGCGACCTCTTCTTGGAAGAAGAGAGCGATGTTCGCCGGTATAGACTCGTCTTCGAACATCTCCGTGCAGTGGCCGTGAGCCCTGACGCCTCCAGAGCCCTGGTTGCGTCCGTTGCTACGGAGACGTGAACGAGAGGAGGTGCGGGATGGGCGAGCATGACGTCTCCCGTGCCCAGTGGCGCACCAGCACCCGTAGCAGCGGCAACGGCCAGTGCGTTGAGGTAGCCACCAATCTGCCGGGCATTGTGGCCGTACGGGACTCCAAGGACCCGGACGGGGCGAAGCTGATCTTCACCCGCGAGCAGTGGGCGGCGTTCGTTGGCAAGGTGAAGATGACGGCTTCAAGCTAGAGCAATATCGGCTTCGTTCTTGAGCCCCCAGCGGGTTGATCGCACTCTCTCACGTCTTGCTGACGCTGTATGCTCTCGTAAGTAAGGACCAAATTAAAGAATCCAGTCTTAACTGACTAATGAAACATAGAGAATTAAATACCACTAATATGACTGCACAGAACATCCTGTCCGATATGCGCCCCGCGTTGCAGCACTGGAGCCGTGAAGCCATTGCTCATATAGCGGACCGGCTACCGCCTATGTTTCAGCAATGGTAACCGCAACATGGCAGAGGGACGAGCAGAGAAATTATCAGCGCACCCTTGCACCAGCCTACATATTCGCGCCCGAGTTGTACGATATCCTCAAGCGCCTACCTAGCTATGGAGCGCTCGAAGAAACGGCTAAAAGTTCATCCACCGTTGGACCATTGCTTGGCAAGCTACAGTATGTCCCCTACAAGGTGTGGACTTTGAGGAAGCTCGGATAGAGCTAGCGCCCAACCTTGTAATCGAACGGCTCACGTCCGACGAAATTATTGACGCGCTGGAAGTTGGGCTACTTCCCTTAACTTTTCCAACCGTCCCATTCTTTCATGCCGACGAAGGTGGCACGTTTGCACTGAAAAAGATGTCATATCTGCCAAGGGTAGTCGAACCATCTGACCAGCCAAGTGGAGAGGAAAACTAAACGCGAATGTACAAATGCTCCTTGGTATGAGTGTAACTGACGAGGTCGAACAGCTACTCCAGTGCTTGGCGTTGATGACGCATCAAGGGGTCTCTGTTATTGGGAGCATGGCAAAACGTATTGGCCCAAACTTTCTGATGCCGAGTACAGGCATCAGATCACAATTGTTCCCGACAACCACGCGATCCGTTGGCCCGCCGTTCAAGCTCGGGAAAGATAAGTGTGCCAAGCTGCAACAGCTCTGGCTGTTGTCTCATGACGAATCGTTTCCACAAAATAAGCGCACCGCTCAGTCGGGCGAGTATCGTAGCCAGCTCGTCACAGAGCCCAGAGCGTTTCGAGTAAGCCATGAGAAGGTCCACGAGGACATCGTCATGGTTGAACCGGCCGGGCGGCTGGGCGATATCTTCCGCGGACCACCGCGGGTGACCGCGGCCGCCCTTCGCCACCCGGCTCCGGTGCCGGCTCACCGGAACCGGCTCACTGCGGCCTCAGTGGCTGGCTGCCATTTTGCCTGGTCCACCTGTTGCCCCACGGCAGCAGATCGTTGACATGAGTGACGATCATTGAACCGTTGCCGGTGGGCACGATGACTTCGATGTCGGGGAAGTAGTCGACGAGCACCTGCCGGCAGCGGCCACAGGGCGCGAGGATCCCGCGGTCCCGGTCATTCGCGGCGACGATCGTGGTCAGCTCGCGTATCCCCATGGCCGCGGCCGTCCCGATGACCACCTGCTCGGCGCACGGCCCGCCGGTGAAGTGCGCGACGTTCAGGCCGGTGACAATGCGGCCATCCGCGGCGCGGGCGGCAGCGGCGACCGTGTGGCTGGCGCCGTCGCCATGGGTGGCGACAAGTTCGGTTGCGCTGCGGACGAGTTCGGCGTCCGCGGCCGTGAGCTGCCGGTCCATGACATCCTTCCTGCCGCGCCTGCGCTGCCGCGCCTGCGCCTGCCACCCCGTGCCCGCCGCGCCGGCGTGCGGTCAAAACAGCGACGGCAGGACCGCCTCGATCAGGTGCGGCCCCGGCTCGGCGAGCGCGTGCCCGAGTTGCTTGGCGAAGTCCTCCGCGGTCGTGGCGCGGCTCGCGGGCACACCCATCCCGGTAGCGAGCGCCACGAAATCCAGGTCAGGCCTGGACAGGTCGAGCAGATCCTTCGCCCGTGGCCCCGCCGCGTGTGCTCCGACCCGCTGCAGTTCCATGTTGAGGATGTCGTAGGACCTGTTGCTGAAAATCACAGTTGTCACGTCAAGCCCTTCACGCGCGTGCGTCCACAGTGCGGAGATCGTGTACATCGCGCTGCCGTCCGCTTCCAGGCACAGCACGGGCCGGTCGGGGCAGGCCACCGCGGCGCCGGTGGCGACGGGAAGGCCCTGGCCGATCGCGCCGCCCGTCAGGGTCAGCCAGTCGTGCGCCGGAGCGGTCGCGGTGGCCGCGGGCAGCCACATGCCAGCGGTGTTCGCCTCGTCGGCCACGATGGCGCCGTCGGGCAGCAGCGCCCCGACCGCCCGTGCGAGCGATTCGCCCGTCAGGTTACCCGTGGGCAGGCCGGGCCGCCCGGCGGCGCTGCCGCCGGCCCCGCCGGCCCCGGCCGGCGGGGTGTCGCGGGCGAGGCGGTCGGCCAGGTCGGAAAGCCCGCCCACCACGTCCTGCGCCGGATCGCCCAGCGGATGCACCTGGCACCCCCCGGGCACCAGATCGCTCGGCTTGCCCGGATAGGCGAAGAACGACACCGGCGCCGGTGCACCGGCAAGGATCAGGTGCCTGGCCCCCTCAAGCTGGGCGGTGGCCGCCTCGGCCAGATATGCGAGCCGGTCGACCGCGGGCAGCCCGGCGCCGCGCTCGAGCCGCGCGGGAAAGGTCTCGCACAGCAGCCTCGCGCCGGTCGCGGCCGCGATCCTGCTCGCCGCGGCGAGCCCGGGCGCCCTGGTGGCCGCCCCGCCGATCAGCAGGACACATGGCTCGCCCGAGCGCAGCGCCGCCGCTGCCGCCGCGACGAGGTCGTCAGGCACCTTCGCCGGGGAGGCAGCGGCGGCGGGCGGGGCCGGCCGCGCGCCCGCCGACCACGACACGTCGGCCGGCAAGATCAGCGTTGCGACCTGCCCGGGAGGACCGGCCGCCGCGGCCACTGCAGCCGCCGCGTCCGCCGCGACATCGGTGACGCGCTCGCTGCGGCGGACCCAGCCGGACACGCTTCTGGCCACCGGGTCAATGTCGGATTCCAGGGGCGCGTCGTAGCGCTTGTGGTGGGTGGCATGGTCGCCGACGACGGCAACGAGCGGCGTCCGGGCGCGGCGGGCGTTGTGCAGGTTGGCCAGGCCGTTGCCGAGCCCGGGGCCAAGGTGCAGCAACGCCGTGGCGGGCCGGCCCGCCATCCGGCCGTAGCCGTCCGCCGCACCCGTCGCGGTGCCCTCGAACAGAGCGAGCACACCGCGCATCTCGGGTACCGCGTCGAGCGCCGCGACGAAGTGCATTTCGGATGTCCCCGGGTTGGCGAAGCAGACGCCGACGCCGCACCCGGCCAGGGTCCGGATGAGGGCCTGCGCTCCGTTCATGCCTGCGCTCTGTTCATGCCTGCGCTCCGTTCATACCGCTGTCTCCTTGTCAGCCATCGCCTGGCTCTCGTCCTGCCATGGAGTACGCCCTCGTTTCAGGATGCCCTGCGGGGCGAACGCCGGTCCCGGCATCCATGATCCGCGGACCCCGGCATCCCCGTGACCCGCGGACC
>WNGJ01002453.1_pt1 | contig 18768 bp, 7 predicted proteins | sample 5400611 | NCBI WGS metagenome assembly WNGJ01 (sample SAMN13153375, study PRJNA577476) | soil metagenome | isolation source: 40 cm soil or saprolite under Garry oak tree replicate 1 | place: USA:California | collected 2016-06-15 | reverse complement strand
GAAACCGGCTCCGCAAATCGTTGGCGATTTCCGCGCCACACGTCAACGCATTCCGGGCTTTGGACATCCATGGCACGACCGCGATCCGCGCACGCTGACGCTGATTGCCAAAGCGGAAGAGTGGAACCTTGCCGGACCTCATCTCAAACTGGCAGAGGCCATCGCTGCCGCGTTGGGTCTGCCGGTCAATATCGACGGTGTGATTTCCGGCATCATCTCGGATCTCGGAATCTCATGGCGGTACGGCCGCGCGTTTTTTATCATTCCTCGCGTTGTCGGTCTCGCCGCGCATGCTGTGGAGGAAACCACGCGCGAACGCCCCTTTCGGGCCATCGATTTAAGTGACGTTGCCTACGATGGCCCGGCAGAACGGGATTTGCCGGCTAGTTTCCCGCCCGGTGGGTAGGCGCATCGGGCGCGTAGTATCCGCTCCGGCATCGGACCGTATAGCCCTTATGGACAGGAACGATGCGGATGGCCCGATATGTCCCGTCGCGTCTTGCATTCGTAGGACGGTAGGCCAGACTGTACTGCGAGCGGAGTTCTTCATTGATTCGAGAAAACGCCCGCGCCAGATCTCGCGTCCCGTTTGGGAATAACGCGCTCCCGCCGGTCTCCTCAGCCAGCCGTGCGAGTACAGCATCACCCCCTCGTTGATCTTCGGCGTCAACGCCGTCGATCGCATTCGTGCTTACCGTGTAAATAACGACGTCAGTCCTTTGTGCGGCGTCAAGTACTCTTGAAAGAGAAACGTGGCTGGAATTGTCCATCCCGTCGCTTAGAACCACGATTACACGCCTCCCCGGTTGATCGGCCAACCGGTCGGCCGCAGCGTCAAGCACGGCATCGTAGAGAGATGTGGAACCTCCCGGAATGACTTTTTTCATAGCGTCTGAAAGCACCCCAGGATTGCCCGTGTAGTCCGCGAGAAGAGCCAGACTCGAATCGAAACTCATGAGGAGCGCTTTGTCTCCAGGTGATCGAAGCGTGGAGTAAAAAAAATCGATGGCTGCCTGCCGCTCGAAGCGGAATTTGTCGCGTATACTCCCGCTGCTGTCGATCAGGAATGCAAGGCTCAGCCGTAGGTTCGTTTCGCTGCTGAAATTGGAGATGGTTTGAATCTGATCATCTTCGAAGACGGTAAAGTCATTTCTCCCCAAATTGCGGATCAGCTTACCCTTTCGATTCAATACTGCGAAGACCACATTCACGCGGTCCACGCTTACAGATAGCGTATCGGTGCTCAACCGCGCTTGTCCGACGGATTGCTGCGTGGCTTCCGCTGTAAAGAACGCAAAAAAGATCACAAATGCGAGCCTCTTCCGCATAAAGATGAGACCGCACCTGCGATACCGCACGGGTTATGTGAGGTCAGAAATTGTTTTCCGGGTTTTTTGAAGAATCGGGATTCCACACTCGGCGGCGTCTACGCTCGTTTGATCAGAGCGATGACTCTCAGTTCTACTAACCACCGTATCCCGCGACGAGTCTAAAATCTGCGGCACTGATTTTGCTGACTTCATAGAGGCCACGCATGGCGCGCGCTAGAAACAGAAGTGGAATCCCGGTTCTTCAATCATGACAAGGGAACCCAACGACTCGAAGGCTGCGGGTTCGTTTGAGTCCGATAGGAATCGCCGTTTCTGGTGGCGATACTTTGGAATCCTCATTTTTCTCATAATTGGAGCTGCGGTCCTCGTCCATTTCCTCGCGAAGGAAAAGTCCGCACACGCATCCGGATCGTCTCCTCCGGCGATGGCGGTTGTTGCGGCAAAAGCAAGAACCGGTGATCTTCCGATTTATTTGAACGGGCTCGGATCGGCGGCGGCTCTCTACACGGTCACCGTGCGAACGCGTGTCGATGGAGAACTCCTCAGCATTCCCGTTCAGGAAGGGCAAATGGTTACTGCCGGCGACGTCATCGCCGAAATCGATCCTCGTCCCTTCCAGGTGCAACTTTTGCAGGCGCAAGGGCAGAAAGAACGGGATGAGGCGATCCTCGCGAACGCAAAAGTGGACTTGGAACGGTATCGGATTCTCTATTCCCAGAATGCAGCTCCAAAACAGCAGCTCGATACGCAGATCGCGACGGTCAATCAGTACGAAGCCATTGTCAAAGCAGACGAGGGGGCGGTTGAGAGCGCGAACCTGAATCTCACCTATGCGCGGATTACGTCGCCGATCAGCGGGCGAATTGGTTTGCGCATGGTCGATCCGGGAAATATCGTTCATGCCGGCGACCAGAACGGGCTCGCCGTCATCACGCAACTGCAGCCGATAAGTGTAATTTTCAATATTGCCGAAGACAACATTCCGCAAGTCATGAAGAAGGTTCAAGCCCGCCAGCGTCTCCCTGTGGATGCGTGGGACCGCGATTTCAAAAAGAAGATTGCTACGGGCACGCTGCTGACGATCGACAACGTAGTCGATGTGAATACCGGTACGGTTCGCTTCAAAGCCGTCTTTCCGAATGACGACAATGCCCTCTTTCCGAATCAATTCGTCAATGCGCGCCTGTTGATCGACACGAAGCGGAACGTGGTTCTCATCCCCGCCGGGGCTGTTCAGCGAGGACCTCAATCCTCTTTTGTTTTTGTCGTCAAATCGGACGATACCGTAGAGATGAGAAATATCGTTCTGGGACCGATTGAAGGAGATACCGCCTCGATCGATCGAGGACTCTCCGCGGGTGAGACCGTCGTTACCGACGGCGTCGATAAGCTCCAGCAAGGAACGCGAGTCGCCGTCGGCCGGTTGAACAATCAATGAACGTCTCGCGTATCTTCATTCTCCGGCCCATCGCGACATCGCTTTTGATGGGGGCCATCATCTTGGCCGGTGCGGCTGGTTACCGGCAGCTTCCAGTCTCGGCACTGCCCCAAGTGGAATATCCAACGATTCAAGTCGTGACGTTCTATCCGGGCGCCGGCCCGGAAGTCATGGCCTCATCGATTACTGCGCCCCTGGAGCGGCAGTTCGGGCAAGTTCCCGGCCTGAAACAGATGACCTCATCGAGCTCCACGGGGAGTTCGGTTATTACACTCCAGTTTTCGCTGGACCTCAGCATTGATGTCGCAGAACAGGAAGTGCAAGCCGCGATCAATGCGGCGTCCAACTTCCTGCCCCGGGATCTTCCGAATCCCCCCGTCTATAGCAAAGTCAATCCTGCCGATGCACCGGTTCTGACGCTTGCGCTCACCTCGCAAACGCTTCCCCTGACCAAAGTCGAGGACTTCGCGGACACGCGGCTCGCCCAAAAGATCTCGCAATTGTCGGGAGTTGGTCTGGTCAGCATCAGCGGAGGCCAAAAGCCGGCAGTGCGGATTCAGGCAAACCCGATGGCGCTCTCGCGCTACGGGTTGGGATTGGAAGATCTGCGCGCCGCGATTGTTGCCGAGAATGTCAATCAAGCGAAAGGCACTTTCGATGGACCGCACCAGGCATACACGATTGCTGGCAACGACCAGCTCTTGTCGAGCGCTCAATACCGCCCGATCATCGTTGCTTATCGCAATGGCGCGCCCGTGCAATTGTCCGATGTCGCCAACGTGATCGATGGCGCCGAAAATATCAAACAGGCGGCGTGGATGAACTCGGTGCCGGCGATCATTCTCAACATTCAACGCCAGCCAGGCACGAATGTCATCGACGTCGTCGATAGAATCAAAGCGCTGCTCCCCCAGCTCAAGGCTACGCTGCCGCCTTCGGTTTCCATCAGCATCCTTACGGATCAAACGACCACCATCCGCGCCTCCGTGAAAGACGTTCAATTCGAGTTGATACTGACGACGGTACTGGTCGTTCTTGTGATTTTTCTGTTCCTGCGGACCTTATCCGGAACCGTGATTCCCAGTGTAGCTGTGCCGCTATCGCTGGTGGGCACCTTTGGCGTCATGTACCTGCTCGGTTACAGCCTCAATAACTTGACGTTGATGGCATTGACGATCGCGACGGGTTTTGTCGTCGATGATGCCATCGTGATGATCGAAAATATCGCACGCTACATCGAAGAAGGCGACCACCCTCTCAATGCGGCACTGAAAGGCGCCGAGCAGATCGGCTTCACGATCATTTCGCTGACTGTCTCTTTGATTGCCGTCCTAATTCCTCTGTTGTTCATGAGTGATGTTGTCGGCAGGCTATTCCGCGAGTTCGCTGTTACCCTGAGCGTCACGATCCTGATCTCCGCGGTTGTATCGCTGACGTTGACTCCGATGATGTCCGCCAGATTGTTGAAGCGCAAACCGGAGTCACAGCAAAGCCGGTTCTATCAGGCGTCCGGCCGCGCGTTCGATTCGATCATCGACTACTACGGCAAAACGCTCCGATGGGTGCTAGATCATCAAGGAGCCACACTCCTCGTCGCCGCAGGAACATTGGTGCTGACGGTGCTGCTTTATATCGTCATTCCGAAGGGCTTCTTCCCTGTTCAGGACACAGGTGTGATCCTGGGAATTTCGGACGCGGAGCAAACCGTCTCGTTTTCCGCGATGGCTGAACGCCAGCAGGCTCTGGCAAACGTGATCCTGCGCGATCCCGCCGTAGAAAGTCTGTCTTCATTCATTGGAGTCGATGGAACCAATACCACTCCCAACATCGGCCGGCTTCAAATCAATTTGAAGCCGCTAGACGCGAGGAAGATCAGCGCCGGCGATGTCATCCGCCGGCTGCAGCCGGAGCTGGCGAAGGTTGAGGGCATCACGTTGTACATGCAACCGGTACAGGACTTGACCGTGGAAGACCGTGTCACGCGTACGCAGTATCAGTACAGCATGGAAGATCCGGATGCCGATGAGCTGGATCGGTGGGTCCCCCAATTCGTCAGTAGACTTCAATCCCTTCCGGAACTGCGCGATGTTGCCAGTGACCAACAGAATCGCGGCCTGCAGTCGCGATTGGTGATGGATCGGAATACCGCAGCGCGTTTCGGTATCACGCCCCAGATGATCGACGACACACTCTATGACGCTTTCGGCCAGCGTCAGGTGTCCACGATGTTCACCCAGTTGAACCAGTATCGTGTTGTGCTCGAAGTTCAATCGCAACTGCAACGCAATCCCCAGGATCTGACGAATATCTACATCCGGCCCGCGCCCGCAGGCGCGGTAGCGAATATCCCGCCCACGCCGGGCAGCGCGCAACCGGTTAATCTCAATTCGGCGCCTGCGTTAAACGTCACGCCGCAGCCCACCACACCCGCGCCGCCGGGTGCGGTGCCGATCGGCGCCTTCACTCACCTCGAAACATTATCGACTCCATTGTCTTTGAACCGGCAGGGACAGTTCCCTGCCACGACGATCTCTTTCAATTTGGCGCCTCGCGTTTCGCTTGGAGAAGCGGTGGAGAAGATCAATCAAGCCGCTCGCGATATGAAGCTGCCGGCCAGCATTGTTGGCAGCTTTCAAGGGACCGCTCAGGCGTTTGAGACCTCGTTGACCAATGAGCCTCTGTTGATCCTAGCGGCCTTGATAACTGTATACATCGTGCTTGGTGTGCTGTACGAGAGTTACATTCATCCGGTCACGATCCTTTCCACGCTGCCGTCCGCGGGCGTTGGCGCGCTGCTTGCGCTTTTGATTTTCGGCCAGGAAATGGATGTGATTGCGTTGATCGGAATCATCCTACTGATCGGAATCGTCAAAAAGAACGGCATCATGATGATCGACTTCGCACTCGACGCCGAGCGCAAGGAAGGCAAGGCGCCGGTCGACGCGATCTTTCAGGCATGCCTTTTGCGTTTCCGACCGATCATGATGACGACTATGGCGGCGCTGTTTGCTGGGATTCCGCTCGCATTCGGCGGAGGCACCGGCGCGGAATTGCGGCGGCCGCTTGGAATCTCAATCATTGGGGGATTGCTGGTCAGCCAGCTTCTCACGCTGTACACAACGCCAGTCATCTATCTGGCCTTCGATCGCCTGGCGCGACGATTCGGTAGAAAACCGAACCACGGTCCACCAGAAGAGCAGGCTCCGGAGGCTGCAGGGTGAACGTATTCCCCTCCTCTGGCTTGAGTAACAAGCAGGGGGAAATTGTGAAATCGGACAAAAGCCCATCTCAAATTCGAAATTTCGAAATCGCAGATTGGACCCGGTTAAGCGAAGTCCAATCAGAAATTTCGGATCTCGGATTTGAGATGCAGGATTCGTCCGATTTCAAAATTCCCTCGCATCGGTGCTTGGTTAGTCAAGTATGTTGATGCCCTCTGCGAGGAGGGGAATACGCGGAATAAACCTATGAGCATTTCCTCGCCATTCATTCATCGGCCGGTCGCGACCACGCTGCTGACAGCGGCCGTCGCATTCGCTGGCGCGCTGGCCTACACGCTGCTTCCCGTGTCTCCTTTGCCCCAAGTGGATTTTCCGACAATTTCGGTGTCTGCATCACTGCCGGGTGCCAGTCCCGAAATTATGGCGTCCTCGGTTGCGACGCCGCTGGAGCGGCAGTTTGGCCGTATCGCCGGCGTCAGTGAGATGACCTCATCCAGTAATCTCGGCTCGACGAACGTCGTATTGCAATTCGACCTCAGCCGCGACATCGACGCGGCCGCGCGGGACGTGCAAGCGGCGATCAATGCGGCTCGAAGCCAACTCCCGGCGAATTTGCCGAACAATCCGACGTATCGAAAGGTGAATCCGGCGGATGCGCCCATTCTCATCCTGGCTCTCACATCCGACACCGTCGATAAGGGACACATGTACGACGCGGCGTCTTCGATTCTGCAGCAGAAGCTTGCTCAGACCCAGGGCGTCGGACAGGTCACTGTCGGGGGCGGCGCGCTACCGGCCGTTCGCGTGGATGTCAATCCAACGCTCTTGAACAGTTTTGGACTTGGCCTGGAAGACATCCGTCAGACGCTGACGAATGTGAACGCGAATCGCCCAAAAGGTGATATCGCGAACGGTACTCGTGATTTCGAGATCACCACGACGGATCAGCTTTTGAAAGCTGCCGAATATCAGCCGCTGGTTATCGCTTATCGAAACGGCGCCGCCATCTCGCTATCGGACGTCGCCAAGGTTAGCGATTCCGTAGAAGATATCCGCACATTGGGTCTCGTAGACGGCAAGCCTGCTGTGCCCATCATCATTTTCCGCCAGCCCGGCGCGAATATCATCGCAACTGTGGATCGCGTCCGGGCCTTGCTGCCGGCTTTGCAGGCCTCGATATCTCCGGCTATCAAGATGTCCATTGTTCTCGACCGCACCACCACGATTCGAGAGTCGGTCCGCGATGTCGAAGTTGCGCTTGGTCTTTCGATAACACTCGTCGTTTTTGTGGTTTTCGTTTTCCTAAGAAATGTCCGAACGACGCTCATTCCCAGCGTTGCCGTGCCGATTTCTCTGATCGGCACCTTCAGCGTGATGTATATGGCCGGCTACAGCCTCGACAACCTCTCGCTGATGGCTCTTGCGATTGCCACCGGTTTCGTCGTCGATGACGCTATTGTCGTCATCGAAAACATTACCCGCTATCTTGAACAAGGAAAGACGCCACTCGAAGCGGCCATTGCGGGCGCGCAAGAAATCGGTTTTACCGTGCTGTCCATCAGTTTGTCGCTCGTGGCAGTCTTCATTCCGATTCTCTTGATGGGTGGAATCGTTGGCCGGTTGTTCCGCGAATTTGCCGTGACGCTGTCGGTAGCCATTGGCGTTTCACTGCTCATCTCGCTCACCACGACGCCGATGATGTGCGCACGTCTGCTTCGGCCGGAACGTGAAATCCAGCATGGACGCGTATACCGCGTGAGTGAGCGGGCGTTCCGCTGGATTCTAGACGAGTATGAAGTCACGCTCTCGTGGGTACTCGAACATCAGCCACTTGTAATGTTTGTTACGGTCGCGACGATCGTATTCACGGCCTACTTGTACGTGATCGTACCGAAGGGCTTCTTTCCGCAGCAAGACACAGGCCGCCTGATGGGCGCCATTCAGGCGGACCAGAACACATCATTTCAGGCTATGAGCCGGCGGTTGATGCGATTCGCCGATACCGTTGGCCAGGATCCTGCAGTCGACAACGTCATTGCATTCACTGGAGGAGCGGGTGGAAGCGCCAACACAGGCCGGATCTTCGTTGCGCTCAAGCCGCTTAACGAACGCAAGTTGAGCGCCGATCAGATCATCGGCAGGCTTCGCGGGATGCTCTCTCACATTCCGGGGGCCACGTTGTATTTGCAGGCCGTCCAGGATGTGCGTGTCGGCGGGCGGCAAACCAATGCGCAATATCAATACACACTTCAAAGTGATGATCTGGCTTCGTTGCTGGAATGGACACCGAAAGTCTACAGCAAGTTGCGAACTCTGCCAGAGCTGGCGGATGTGAACAGCGACCAGCAGAATCGCGGCCTGGAAATTGCGCTTCAAATCGATCGTCAGACTGCCGCGCGCCTGGGAGTGACACCTCAAACTATCGACAACACGATCTACGACGCATTCGGCCAGCGTCAGGTCTCCACTATGTACACGCGCCTGAACCAATATCACGTTGTGATCGAGGTAGACCCAAACTTTTTGGAGTACCCGGATAGTTTGAACTATATCTACGTACCCGCATCGAATGGACACCAGGCGCCCCTCGGAGCATTTGCACGATTCGACCGCTCGAATACGCCGTTATCGATCAACCACTCGGGTCAGTTTCCATCGAGCACGATCTCTTTCAATCTGAAGCCTGGGAATTCACTGGGTAATGCGGTGATTCAGATTGCAGACGCGGAGAGGGAGATCGGCTTGCCGGTGACCGTCCACGGTAACTTTACCGGAACGGCTCAGGCATACCAGCAATCTATCGCCAATGAGCCGTTTCTAATCGCGGCGGCGCTACTGGCCGTGTACATCGTGCTGGGAGTGCTCTACGAGAGTCTGATACATCCCGTCACGATACTGTCCACACTTCCGTCGGCCGGCGTCGGCGCCCTGCTCGCCCTTCTTCTATTTCGCATCGAACTAAGCATCATGGCGTTGATCGGAATCATCCTGCTGATTGGTATCGTCAAGAAGAACGCCATTCTGATGATCGACTTCGCCCTTGCAGCGGAAAGAAACGAAGGGAAGCGCCCGCGCGACGCGATCTTCCAGGCTTGTCTTCTGCGCTTTCGGCCGATCATGATGACAACCATGGCCGCGCTGCTGGGCGCTCTGCCTCTTGCGCTCGGCACAGGCAGCGGTTCGGAGCTGCGCCGCCCTCTGGGAATCGCCATTATCGGCGGTCTCCTATTCAGCCAGGCCTTGACGCTATACACAACGCCCGTTGTGTATTTGTATCTCGATCGCCTGGCACTCCGCTTACGCGGCCAGCAATCGCCGGCACCCGCGCGAGGTGAGGCATGAGGTGCAGGATTCGTCCAATTTCAAAATCTTCACTTCGGCTTCTTTCATGGTTCTTGTGCCTCTGCCTGCTCTCCGCCTGCTCCGTCGGCCCGAAATACAAAACGCCTGCAGCGCCCATGCCGCCCGCTTTCAAAGAACCGCCGCCGGCAAACTTCAAAGAGAACGGCGAGTGGAAACAGGCGGCGCCGCAAGATGACAGGATTCGCGGCGATTGGTGGGAGATATTTGGCGACCCGCAATTAAATGACCTCGAAGCTCAGGTCAACGTATCGAATCAAACGATTGCTGTTGCTGAAGCGCAGTTCCGAGCTGCGCGTACCGCTGTTCGCGCGGCGCGTTCCGGACTGTTTCCCACCTTGACAGTCGCGGGCAGCGCGATAACAACGGGATCAGGAGCAGCGGGCAATCGCGCAGTATTAGGCGCGGGCAATGTCGTACGTGCTGGAGGCGGTACGTCTTACACGCTGCCATTCGACCTGACCTATGAAGCCGACGTCTGGGGAAAAGTTCGCAAAGCAATCGAAGCGGCAGCGGCAACCGCCCAAGCAACTGCCGCCGATCTGGAAACGATTCGATTGAGTGTTCACGCGGAGCTTGCGTTGGATTATTTCGAATTGCGGGGTCTGGATGAAGAGCAAGCTCTGTTCGAACAAACCGTTGCCGGGTTCGAACAGGCGCTCGAGCTCACGATGGCCCGCTTCAACCAAGGCGTCGTGTCCGCCGTGGACGTCGAGCAAGCCCGTACACAATTGGAGACAGCACGCGCGGAAGCGTTAGATCTCGGCGTTCAGCGAGCGCAATTCGAACACGCGATCGCCATTCTCACCGGAAAGGCACCTGCCGAATTGAATCTCGCTCGAGGCTTGATCAGCGGCGAACCGCCTGTGATTCCTGTAGCGCTTCCATCGGAACTTCTTGAACGCCGTCCCGATGTGGCTGCTGCCGAGCGGCGTGTCGCATCGGCGAATGCGCAGATCGGCGCTGCAAAGGCCGCATATTTTCCGACAATTTCGCTGAGCGCAGTAGGGGGTTTCGAAAGCTCGACAATTACGAGCCTGTTGTCGTGGCCTAGCCGCTTCTGGTCCATCGGTCCCGGTCTCTCTGAAATCTTGTTCGATGCCGGCCGCCGCCGTGCGCTTGTTGCGGAAGCTGAAGCCGCGTACGATTCCACTGTCGCGGCCTATCGAGAAAATGTATTGACCGCATTTCGCGATGTTGAAGACAACCTCGCAGCTCTGCGTATTCTGTCGGATGAAGCCGCGCAGCAAAATATCGCGGTTGAATCTGCCCAGCGCTCTGTAGACCTTGCTCTCGAGCGTTACCGGGGCGGAATCGCCATCTATACCGAAGTGATCACCACGCAAAATGCGTTACTTGCGGATCAAAGAGTCGCTATCGGTATCCGCACTCGAAGAATGGACGCAAGCGTTCTTCTGGTGAAAGCGCTTGGCGGCGGCTGGGATGTCTCGCAGTTGCCTAGTTTGCAGAAGTAACCTGCCGGGGTAATTGCTCATTCCTTCAGGGACGTCACATTTCGAAGGGATGAGCCTTGCAGTTGCGGTTCCTTGGTCCCTACCCGGGCGGCCAGCTGAACATTCGCCCGCCCAGCACGTGCAGATGGATGTGGTACACCGACTGGCCGGCGCCTGCATTCACGTTGAATACAGTGCGGTAGCCTTTTTCGTGGATATTCGATTGCACAGCAAGTTTCTTGGCAACCTGGAACATCTGGCCGATGAGCGGGCTGTCCTCCGGCTGCAAATCATTCAATGTCGCAACGTGCTTCTTGGACACCACCAGGAAATGCACGGGAGCTTGCGGCCGAAGATCCTTAAATGCTACGACGAGGTCGTCCTCATGTATAAAGTCCGCGGGTGTTTCGTGTTTGATGATTCTGCAAAACAGACACGCCTGCTGCATGGTTTTAATCTAGCACTGCTGGGGGTCATCCTGTGCACAACTTTGTTGGCGGGCGCGAGCATCCTCCAAAATCCCGCTCCAACCGATTCATCGGCTGTCAATAGAACCGAACTTCTCTCTTACGAAGGTCAGACTGTCTCTTCCGTGGAAGTGGCGGGCCGTCCCGATATCAGTATTGAGGAGTTCACGAAAGCCCTCGCGCAACATGCAGGCGAACCCTTTTCTTCGGCGAAAATCGAACAAAGCGTTCTCGCGCTCCAGCGCACGGGACAGTTTCAGGACGTACAAATGGACTTGCGCCCTGAGCCTGAAGGCGTACGCGTCATATTCATAGCGCAGCCTGCGTTGTATTTCGGAATTTATCAGTTCCCCGGCGCGGAGCGATTTCCATATGCGCGGCTGCTTCAGGCTTCGAATTACGTGTCGCAGGAACCGTATTCTTCAATCGACATCCAAAAGGCCCGAGATGCGCTCATCAAATTTTTGCAGCGCAACGGATTCTTCGAAGCCCAGGTGCAACCGCAGATTCAAGCGGACAAAACCAAAGGACTGGTGAATGTCGATTTCAAAGTCACGCTTAACCGGCACGCAAAGTTTGGCGACATCGATATAACCGGCACGACACCGGATGAGACAGAACATCTCAAAGACATCTTGCATTCGCTCCGCGCGCGGATGCGGATGGCGGCCGTTCGCTCGGGCAAGACCTATTCGCTCAAAACGTTGCAGCGTGCCGTCGATTACCTTCAAGGACGTTTACAAGTCGAGAGCCACCTGGCAGCCCAGGTGAAGCTGATGGGAGCGGACTACAGTCCGCAAACCAATCGGGCGGATATCACCTTCGAAGTTCAACCGGGTCCTATCGTTCACGCCCGTGTCGAGGGCGCGCATCTTTGGCCTTGGACAAAACACAAGCTGTTGCCCATTTATCAACAGAACGGCCTCGCACCCGAGATGATTCAAGAAGGCCGCCAGAATCTTTTAACGAATTTTCGTGAAAAGGGCTTCTTCGATGTCCAGGTTGCAACCGAAACTCAGGTCCGGCCTGATGGTGTGACCATCTTCTATCGAATCATGAAAGGCCAGCGGAAGAAAGTCGCAGATGTCGCGTTTACAGGAAATGAACATTTCGACAAACACGAACTGGCCCAACACGTGGACGTGCAGACAGCCCATCTCCTTTCCAAAGGCTCTTACGACGAGAGCAGCATCAAGACTCTCGAAGCCTTCTATCGTTCAAAAGGCTTCAATCAGGTGAAGGTCACGCCGCAATTCAACACAAAAGACCGGAACATCGTCGTGACATTCGCCGTGGTGGAGGGTCCGCAAAACACGGTCGAGTCGCTGCGCGTTGAAGGAAACAACTCGATGCCGCTGGACCGGCTCGCTCCCGATGGTCTGCGGATCGGGCCGGGGCAGCCGTACGCGCAAAAATCGATCGCCGAGGATCGAAACAAAATCATGTCTCATTACCTCGAACAGGGCTACCTGTCCGCGACTTTCCATTCCTCGGCGCAGCCATCCCCGAACGATCCGCACAAATTTGAAGTGGTGTACGAAATCAGCGAAGGCCCCCAGGTGAGGGCAAACAACATCGTCACTGTCGGGCCGAAAGTCTCTCAGCAGGCCCTGATCGATAAACAAACTCGGACGCTACAGCCCGGCCAGCCTCTGACGGAACTGCAGATTCGGCTTTCCGAAAGCAGGCTCTACACCACAGGCCTTTTCGACTGGGCCGATGTCAATCCACGCCGTCAAATCACGTCCCAAGAAAAGGAAGACCTCGTCATCAAGGTGCACGAATCCAGACGCAACACCATCAGGTATGGTTTTGGATACGAATTCGTCAACCGCGGCGGCAGCGTACCGTCGGGAACCGTGGCGCTGCCCGGTTTGCCGCCGATCGGATTGCCCTCGACTTTCAAGACAAGCCAGCAGACCTTCCAAGGACCGCGGGCCAATTTCGAATACACGCGAAACAACGTTCGCGGAAAAGCCGAGAGAATTACAATTGGCGGCCTCGCGGGATCGCTTGACCGGCGTGCATCGTTCGTGTTCACCGATCCGAATTTCCGATGGACGGACTGGACCGCGAGCTTGACCACAACCGGGGAGAACAACAAAGAGAACCCCATCTTCGCGTTCCGTCAAGGGCAATTCGGATTTCAACTGCAACGGGCGCTGGACCGAAGAAAGACACAAAATCTTTTTTTTCGATACACCGTCACGCAGCTCGGACTGGCGGATCTGTTAATTCCCGGCATTGTTCCGCAAGAGGATCTCCACACAAGGCTCTCCACTCTTGCGGCCGTTTATATTCGCGATACTCGTGATAATCCGCTCGACGCGCATAAAGGCCGTTACGACAGTTTGGAGCTCGATGTAAATCCCGCCGTTCTCGGCTCGAGCGCCAACTTTGGAAGGCTTTTGGGACAGACGGCTTATTACAAGAATATCGGCGGCATTGTTTGGGCCAACAGCCTCAGAGTCGGGTTTGAAGCCGCGTCATCCGGCAGTCATGTTCCATTCAACCAAAGGTTCTTCACCGGTGGTGGCAGCACACTGCGCGGCTTTCCCTTGAACGGCGCCGGTCCGCAGAGGACTATTCCCGCTTGCGGAAACCCCTCCGATCCTTCGACGTGCGGATTCATTCAGGTTCCAACCGGCGGAACAGAACTGGTGATCCTCAATTCGGAATTTCGAATCCCGGTGCCACTCAAAAAGGGTCTCAGTTTCGTTACGTTCTACGACGGAGGCAACGTCTTCGATGGCGTGGGCTTTAGAAATTTCGCGGCGAGCTATACAAACTCGGTCGGCTTCGGCTTGCGTTACGCAACACCCGTCGGACCGATCCGATTCGATCTCGGCCACAACCTGAGCCCGGTACCCGGCATCAAGCCGACGCAGATCTTCATCACGTTAGGGCAGGCGTTTTGACCACCGTACCTTTACCTCCCGATTATCACGAAGGACAGACGCCTTCACCAAGACGGCGGCGCAATTGGACACGGATCGTGGCCTGGACCGTGGCTGGTTTAGCGGGGCTGATACTGTTGTTGGCGATCGCCATTGTTGGACTGCTTCACAACGAAGCTTTCCGACAATATCTGTTACGCATCGCACATTCCAAGCTCAGCGAAGCGGTGGGAATTGAGCTGCGCATTCGCGATTTCTCGGTGCATTGGTCGGGTATGAGTCCAGCAGTGGATATGTACGATGTCGTCGTTAACGGCGCGGCACCCTATACAAATCCTCCATTGCTCGAGGCCGATCATCTAGGTGTTGGCGTGCAAATCGTTTCGCTCGTCTCACGAAAATGGTACCTCAAAGATATTGTCATCGATCACCCGGTGGTCCATGTATTCGTTGCAGGCAAGGGCGATACGAACCTGCCGAAATCGAAAAGCAGCGGCCAAAGCCAGACAAGCGTGTTTGATTTAGGTATCCGTCACGTCATGCTCGGCGGAGGCGAAATTTACTACAACGATCAAAAGAGCGCGCTGGAAGCCGATGTTCATAACCTGCAGTTTCAATCGCGCTTCGATCCCGGCCGGAAGCGCTATTCCGGAGGATTGAGTTACACCGATGGAAAGATCCATTTCCAGAATCTCAATCCAATGGTTCACAAATTTGAGGCGGAATTCGATGCCACCCCGGATACGTTCACATTAAAACGGTCGATGCTGACCAGCGGCGCATCCCAGTTCTCCATCTCGGCGACTTTGAACGATTACGCTCACCCTCGAGTCACCGCTACGTACCAGTCCTCACTGGATACCGGCGAACTGCGACAGATCTTGCGAAAAGCTACATTGCCCGTGGGTATGGTGAAGCTGGCCGGTTCAGCGAGGTTTGAAAGCGATCCGAACAAGCCTGTCATCGAAACGCTGGCGCTCGATGGCAATATGTCGAGCTCAGGCCTGTTAGTCCACACGACCACAATCAATACACTCGTCCGTGATATCAGCGCCCGTTACACGCTCCGGAACGGCGATGCCGAAGTTCAAGATCTGAAAGCAGGGATTCTTGGCGGCGGAGTTACCGGAACATTCAAAATGCACGACGTCACCGGAGGACAACAATCCGAACTGCACGCGGCGCTGAACAATATCGCCCTGGCTGCGGTCCAAAGTCTTCTGAATGAACGAGCCGGCCAGAACTTCACAGTTGGTGGCGGCGCCGATGCCAAGGTCGAGGCAACATGGCGGAAAACGTTTGACACACTAGTTGCCAACACTAACGCGACGGTGAAGGGCTCGATTTCTTCGAAAAATGGTCCTTCTTCTTTTCCGATCGACGGCGAAATCCATGCTCGGTATTCAGCGTTTGCACAAGAGGTTTCTCTGACTCGAAGCTTCCTCCGAATGCCCCAGACGTTCGTCGATTTGGATGGAACCATTAGCCGGCGTTCCACAGGTTTGCAAGTCCAATTCCAATCCAACGATCTAGGCGAAATAGAAACCGTCGCGCATGCATTCGGCGTGACGGCGAAACCGATGGGCCTTGGCGGCACGGCCTCATTCACCGGCACGGTGCGCGGATCCACTGCGGCGCCGCAGATTAACGGTCATTTGTCGGCGGCTTCTTTAAAGGTAAGAGGCACCGAATGGCAAATATTGCGAACGGATATCGAGGCGAAACCCTCTTATGTGGTTCTGCAAAATGCCGATGCCTTTCCTCGAAACAACCGCGGACACATTACGCTCAGTGCGAGCGCGGGCCTCGATAATTGGTCCTATAAGGAAAGTAATCCACTCCGGATAGATCTCAACGCATCGCAGCTCGATCTTGCCGGTTTAAAGAGTCTGGCGGGGCTGCAGACTCCAATGACGGGCACAATCTCCGCGAAGGTATCGCTTCGCGGCTCGCAACTAAATCCATCAGGCCAAGGCGCGGCCACGCTGACCGAAGCTACAATTGCCGATGAACCCATTCGGTCGGCCAACCTGACGTTCCAAGGAACCGGCGATGAAGTCCGTGGTCGCCTTGCATTACAAATGGCTGCCGGCAACGCGCAAAGCACTTTTACTTATTTTCCGAAAAACAAGGCCTACGACGCTCAATTGCAAGCCGTAGGTATTCGCCTGGAGCAGTTCCAAACGCTTCGTGCGAGAAACATTGAAGTCGCCGGAACACTTAACATGAATGCTGCCGGCAGCGGCACCTTTGACGACCCGCGAGTGCAATTAACCGCGCAAGTACCTCAGTTGCAACTCCGGAATCAAGCAATCAGCGGCGTGACACTACAGGCCAGTGTTTCCAACCACGTCGCGAATGTAGCTCTCGATTCCCAGGCCATGAATACTTTTGTGCGCGGCCGCGGAACCGTACGACTGAGTGGTGTGTATGAAACGGACGCAACTTTCGACACATCGCCGATCTCTCTACAACCCTTATTCGCAATGGTTGTGCCCGCGCAAGCCGCGGACATGACCGGTACCGCGGAGGTTCATGCCAGGATCCGCGGACCGCTGAGAGATAAGACGCTGCTGAACGCGCACTTCAACATTCCCGCGCTTTCCGTTGCATACAAGGACAAGATCCAACTTGGCGCGGAGCAACCCATCCAGTTGGATTATGTGGCCGGAGTGCTGACGATGCAGAAAACGAGGATTCGTGGTACAGGAACGGATCTACAGCTCCAGGGAACCTTTCCTGTCTCCAGCAATGCACCGATGTCATTGCTCGCACTCGGCACGATCGATTTGAGGATTGCTCAAATCTTGAATCCCGACGTCACAACCGGCGGTCAAATCCAATTAAATGTAAATGGTTACGGCGCCCGGAAAAATCCGGATGTCCAGGGTGAAATCAAGATCGTAAATGCCACTTTTGCCGGCGACGATATTCCGGTCGGCTTACAAGACGGAAACGGTACATTGCGTCTGACGACGAACCGTCTCGAGATCGAGCAATTTCGCGGGAAAGTCAGCGGCGGCACCCTGACAGCCACAGGTGGTGTGACATACCGGCCGGCCTTGCAGTTCAACGTCGCAGTGGCGGGCAACGGCATCCGGACCCTGTTCCCACAAGGAGTGAGGGAGGGAATCGATACCAATCTCAGCTTGACCGGTTCCTCACAATCGGCACTGCTCCGCGGCCAGGTGCGTTTGACGGAACTTTCGTTTTCACCGGCGTTTGATTTTTCCGATATCGCCGGCCTTGCCGGAGGCAACTTGTCCGGGGTGCCAGGAAGCTTCACGCAGAATTTGAAGCTTGATATCGCGGTCCAATCCACGAATGATCTCAATCTCGCCAGCAGCAAATTAAGCTTGCAAGGAGCCGCAAATTTGCGCGTGCGCGGAACCGCAGCGGAGCCGGCGCTTCTTGGCCGCGTCAACATTACGGGCGGTGATGTGATATTCCGAGGAAACCGGTACGTACTGCAGCCAAGCTCGCTTGATTTCATCAATCCATACCGGATTGAGCCGCGAATGAATCTGTCCATTGATACGAAAGTCCAGCAGTACACGATTCACATGTTCTTGCGTGGAAACATCGATCGGCTTCGCACGGCCTACACATCGGAGCCGGCGTTGCCGCCCTCCGATATCATCAATCTGCTCGTATTCGGCAGAACGACTGAGGCTGCTGAAGCCAATCCCACGCCGGGCAACTTGGGCGCGGAATCGTTGATCGCATCCAGTGTCAGCAGCCAGGTCACCAGCCGAATCGAAAAAATCGCCGGCATCTCGCAACTTTCAATCGATCCGCTGCTGGGTGGGAACCAGAAGGATCCCGGCGCGCGGGTCACGATTCAACAGCGCGTCACAGGCAACGTGTTTGTGACCTTCGTTAGCGACGCCACATCGACGCAACGCCAAATCATCAAATTCGAATACCAGGCCACTCCCCGTGTCTCGGTCAGCGGCGTGGGTGATCAAAACGGCGGCTTCGCGTTCGATGTAGTCATCCGGAAGACATGGTAGGCATGAAGCTTTCCGCTCGGAAATTCGGGGACAGACGGGTGAATTCCCTATCTTTGAAGTGCAAAATAGGGAATTCACCCGTCTGTCCCCGAATTTCCTTCCCCGAACGGCCAATCCTTCCGTTTCCAATTGCGCAGGAGAAAGCAAATCCCGCCGATAACGAGGATAGCAATCCCGTACTGAAGTTCCCTGGTGAAGTCCCTGCGCATCACGAGTACATACAGGTAGCCGGCGAGCGCAAGAACGGCCGGTAGAGGGTAGAACCACATCTTGAATGGCCGCAGAACATCGGGGCGTCGAACTCGAAAAAGGATCACGCCGGCCGTCTGGGCAAGAAACTGAATCATCAATCGAATCACAACCAATGCGGCGATTACATCTTGCAGCCGTAGCAGACAGAACAGGACCGCAAGCGTTCCCAGCACGAGCAGCGACACGTTAGGAAAGCGGTGTTCGGGATGAACGCGTGAAAATGATCTGAAGTAATCTCCGTCGACGGCCGCTGCGTAAGGCACCCTCGAATAGCCAAGCAGAAGCGAAAACACCGAAGCGAACGCCGTCCACATGATCAAAACAGTTGCAAGCGT
>WNGJ01008207.1_pt1 | contig 18776 bp, 20 predicted proteins | sample 5400611 | NCBI WGS metagenome assembly WNGJ01 (sample SAMN13153375, study PRJNA577476) | soil metagenome | isolation source: 40 cm soil or saprolite under Garry oak tree replicate 1 | place: USA:California | collected 2016-06-15 | reverse complement strand
TTTCTTTAGTGGTTTAGCTTGGTCTGTATGGAGACGATAGCGCCATGGCACTTATCGCAGAAGCAACGGGTGCGCATATAGGCAGTGGAAGTGGGAGGAAGCAACCCAAAAGGGTCACACGGCGCACACAGGTGTAGGCGAAGACAGCGTATCATTTCACAAGGGAGTACAGGTTTGTAACTACAACGAATTATCGACCCCGGACCATATATGGCTTCCTGCGCTTTGACTCGGGTGCCGTCCACAACATCGGGGCTGTCTGGAAACTGAGTGAGCAAATAAATAAAAACAAGCAAGGGTGGACGCACCAGATAGTCCATCTCGATGCCACCCACCATCTGGGTCTCCGGGACGAATTCCAGGGAACGAGGTCGGGTTAGGGACTTGAGAGGCGCCCTTTCAATTTCCAACTTAGAGCTTGTCACTGATACGATGTCCAAGTCTGCATATACAGGTGACTGTTGAGTTGCTTGCATTTGAGTATCATTGAAGAGCGAAATGAGGTCGGGGGGGATGAGGTCGAACATCAGAACAGGCGAGCAGCCCCTGGACATGAGGGTCTGCGGAGGCGTGTGTTGAAAATGAATCAGTGAAGCACCGACCGAGACATGCGAGGGGGTCGATGGCCTTTGGGCTGGAGCACTGGAATGTGGGGCAGGTATATCGATGGAGACGTATGGTGGGTCTACTGGCCCAGTCGGACACGGGCCCATGGAGATTTTCACTGTCTGATATGTACAAGTCAGTAGTAATATTAATTATAAAGGGCGGAACGACTCATAATGGGCCTGGGAGAGGCTGGATGGAATGTGAATTCAAACGATTGATCTTGACAAAGGAGGGGAGATACAATGACCTCGAACGTGTTGCGGGGGTCGGGTAATGCTGGCATGTGTAGATGAGCACAGAGAAGGCACGACTTAGAAAAAAAAAAGATGTATGTTGTTCTTCGAGCTAGGCTGACACAGAAAAGCATAGGAAAAGCACAAAGTGCTCAAAAGACAGCCTGGATTATGATCGGATTAGAAGAGGGAGCAATGAAAAGGAAAAGGGGAGGAAAAGGCGCGGTTTATATAACCGAGTCCCAAAGCAAACCTCAGCTTAGGGTCGGAAAACGCATGCCATAAGACCCAAAAATCACACAGTAAGAAAATGGTCAGATTACAGTCAGAAAATGTGACAAGTCAGCTTATAGTGTGATTATTAGGTATTTTCCGCGCTCTTTATCCTCCGCAAATAAACTCGCTCATGCAGTGATTATAGTAATACTTAGAAATGATATAGCTGTACTATAGTAATACTTTAAAAGGTCATGTAACCGTGGGAATTTTACAAAAAGTGTTGGAAAATGAAATTTAACCCAAGTTTTTTTTTGCTTATATAAGCTTATATAAGCATAATTTTCATTTACATATTTTTTTAATTTTTATGTAATTTAATTTAATTTATTATTTATAATCATTTATTTTATTAGTTATCTAACTTAATTATTTTAATCATTATCTAATCTAATTATCTTTATCATATCTAATCTTACATCTAATCTAATTTTTTAACTTAGAAATTTTTACAACTCAAGGATTTGAACTCTCAACCTGCCCAGGCATCAGTTAAATTACCATAATGCTTTTTACCACTAAACCACTAGGACAAACATAAAATAAGGCAATAAACTATTCTTTAATAGCTCTTATTACGACTGACTTAATCTTGTATGTTAAGAAATAAAATAGCTATAAATCTAAAAATATTTGTGAAGATAGATAAGATCAAAAGACAAGGGGTCCTCTGCCAACTCTAAGTAATTTAATAAGTTGTTTCTAAGTTATTTGATTAGCTACAAGATATTTAATTATAACAACTAAAAGCCATAAATAAGTTAAGAACAGGCTAATTAAATTGCTTAGAGTTGGCAAAGGGCCCTTTGTCTTTTAATCTTATCTATCTTCACAAATATTTTCAGATTTATAGCTATTTTATTTCTTAAGATACAGAATTGAGTCAGTTGTAATAAGAGCTATTAAAGAATAGTTTATTGCCTTAATTTATATTTGCCCTAGTGGTCTAATGGTAAAAAGCACTACAGTAATTTGACTGATGCTTAGGCAGGTTGAGAGTTCAAATCCTTAAGTTGTAAAAATTTCTAAGTTGAAAAATTAGATTAGATGTAAGATTAGATATGATAAAGATAATTAGATTAGATAATAATTAAAATAATTAAGTTAGATAACTAATAAAATAAATAATTATAAATAATAAATTAAATTAAATTATATAAAAATTAAAAAAATATGTAAATGAAAATTATGCTTATATAAGCTTATATAAGCAAAAAAAAACTTGGGTTAAATTTTATTTTACAATACTTTTTGTAAAATTCCCATGGTCACATGACCTTTTTGAGTATTACTACAGTATAGCTATATCATTTCTAAGTAATACTATGGTATAGCTATATTATTTCTAAGTATTACTATGATACAGCTATATTATCTCTAAGTATTACTATGATATAGCTATATCATTTCTAAGTATTACTATGGTACAGCTATATCATCTTTAAGTATTACTATAGTACAGCTATATCATCTCTAAGTATTACTACAGTACAGCTATATCATTTCTAAGTATTACTATAATACAGCTATATCATCTCTAAGTAATACTACAGTATAGCTATATCATCTCTAAGTAACACTATAGTACAAATATATCACTTATAAAGTAAAACTATTTTATACAGCTATCATTTTTATAGTAAAACTTTCTTACAGCTTTGCTGTAAGATAGTTAATTACAGCAAGCTGTCTTATATCACACTTTTTCCCCCCAATAAGACTGTTATAAAGTTAACTAAAGTAGGAATGTCGACTGAAGATGAGGGTGCTCAGACTTGACACTTCCTCCACTTTGTTCTTTCCCATGCAATCTATCTCATTCTTTGAACTTCATATTTTCTCATGCTATAGTAATTAAGTTATTTTGTTGCAGAATTAAATAGGTGATACATCTACATAAGTTATGCAAAATACCCCCAAACGTGCCTAGAATAATCAGGAATTTATCCAGGAATTTATCCAGGAACATACTCAGCATATAGTGCAAGGTGTCTACATCTGGATTGTCCAGAATTCAATTAGCTTCAAAGGACAATGAAAAACATCTATCAGCCTTAAACCAGCAAAAGGGGCTCAGCTCTAAAAAGGATAACAATGGATGCACAACACAGGAAAGACAATCAGATTCACAATTGAAATGGGTGACTACAATATGAGTCATTTTGATGATACTGACTTGTGTACAGTAGATCACATGACTAAAAGGAGAGCTGGGTCAGCCCAATGGGTGAGATGATAATCATGTTTTCTGACTCTACGATGTGTGCTGAGTGTGTACTCAGATACCCCATGTTATTTACTCATGTACTCTAGGTTTGAGTTCAGCCCCCTATCAAACATTCATATATTTTGACAGGTGCTTGATCCAGATTATCCGATTGGCCATAAAGCCAATCAGTGACCTTTCTTAAGTTTCCTGGGCCCAGGCATTGGCTAACAACTGCATGATCACGTCAGGATCAGCTTGAAATCCCTCCAATTCGACACTATCACTCCCCACACACAGGCTGTGTCTGGTAAGTGGTAAGCCACTAGCCCATTTCATCCCGACTGAAGGCAGCTCCCTCGGACTGCCTGCATGGCCGCACTAGTACTCCAACAAGTTTGGCATGACTTATTGTCTTATTGCGACTAGAGATAACACTCTCATTGCATTACCTCGTCCACCGCCGCCACTTTTTATGCATGACCCCTGAGACCCCATGACCCATCCTCCTGCAGCAGGGAACGGTACAATGTCGCCCTCTGCTTCGCCATCATGCCCTCTCAACAGGCAGGTCCCCTATCGTCTCCCTGGTCTCCATCATGCCCTAACAGGTACAATCTTGATACTTTGACACATCTTGCCTCTAAGATGCCTCTATAGCACATGCTGCACCCTAACAGGTGCAGCCTCCCTGCACGCAGACGCAGACTTGAATTGGTGCATCAATATGTGCCCTTCCTCTCCTCCTTCACATTATTATAAGTGTGCACCACCTCCTCCATGTTATTGCCTGGTGACAAGGCCAGATTTCAGAGGATTATGACCTACTGTTTCGGTCAGCAATTCCAGTTCCCAGCAGTCGAGGGATATAAAGAGAATGGTATTTTTATTGCGCTGTCATTGAGCAAATGGTAGGGTTAGCCATTTCATTATTGATGCACTTTGCATTGTACTAGTACTGTAGGAACCCGCCTTATTGTTAGGTTAAAGAAGACTGACAACATTGTTTAAAACAATATCTCTTAGGCCCCATACACTAGCAGCAATGAGAGTTTGCATTTGCATTTGCATTTGTGACAGGGGCATCCGATGTGACATGACATAATATGAGTTATTTTGGCATTTGTCAGACAGTTGCAAGGCATGTGACATGTGATGCATGTGACTGCCAGGTTGAGCTCAGAAATTTTTTTTATTACATTTCATATTTCTGGAATTCCTTGTACATGTTGCTACGGTTCTGGCTAGTTTGTAATCTGTTACATGGTCTAGTTGAGGCATTAGAATATAAGATACCCCTGTCACACAGTCACTCCTGAAATGCAAACACAAACATAAACTCTCGTTGCTATATGGGGCCTTAGAGAACTGGGATTGGTGTAGACAGGATAGTGTTGCAGGGTTGTTGATGATTGTGATGAGGTTGAAATTTTTCTCATATTTTGCCATCACCAAATTCAAACCATGTATCCTGTAACTATATACTATCCCTGAAACTAATGAAACTATAACCATGGGTCAGAGTGTCACGCGTCACATGTCTGGATGGTCGTCGTTCTACATCTGTTGCTCTAAATCATAGTTCTTCTATCACCATGTATTATTTGGCATCCTGGCACATCCATTCCTGTCCTATACACTAGTATCGTCTCTGCACTGTCCCTACTAGTCACTGTTCTTCTAATAACTATTCACAACTTACATTTGTGAATGTCTCATCTTGCACTGCCATTTACCCATTTCTAACAGTGAACCTTTTTTGTACTATTTTCATCAACAGTTCCCATTTCCCATCAAACTAGTATTTTGGCAAACTCTGGTTACATGCTTGAGCTAAGCTGCCCTCTCGCCCTATAAAGCCTAGAGCTACCCTTTTAGTCTACAAGTTGCCACCAGTTCCCAACTGCCACCAATGAGTACACCACCCACAACACCACCCCACACAACACCGCCCTCAAACACTCCCCTAGCATTGTCATCTATATTAAGAACTCCTGTACACATTAGGAATTCCACCACCGAACGGTTCAAAACAAAGTATGAAGACTGGAAAGATGTTTTGTCATGTCTCACAAAAGAAATGGGCCCTTTCTTTGTTGGTCCAATAGATGTGTAAGAATTTTTGAATCTTTTCCTGCCTCCTGCCTCTGCTCTCTTCTCTGCTCCCACTTTCACACCAGAAATGTTCAAGGGTTTCATCAACATGCTCTCTGAGAAAGAAACCAAATTGTATGATCCATTTGTGAGTTCTGACCCACATTGCCTACTGCACCTGTTCTTAGGTCTAATCCTACCTTTTCAGATTAAAGCAATTTCTCCACATGTCCTAAATCTAAAAGTGGTCAAGACATCCCATGCAGGTGACAAGTCAACAAATAGTGACTTCCCTTATACATTGAAGTCCAACTGCTTGGTATATCAGGCCAACTATGATGATAAGAATCTCAACATGTTCCATATCAAATTTGTCATTGAGGTCAAAAGTGGACTGAATGAGGACCCATTTGTCGATAAGCCCAAAGAGAAGCCCAAGTCCAACAAGTCCAAGAAGAAGCTCAAGTCCACCAAGGAGCTCAACCCCTTCTTGTGTGCCGAAGGGCCCCACTGCATGGCTCTAGGTCAGCTTACTGTGTATGCCACTGCAGTGCTGAGCAGTCAGTATTGCACACACATGTTTATTGTTTTCATTGTGGGCCAATATGCCAGACTCATTCGATGGAACCATGGTGGTGCTGTTGTGACAGAGAAAATAGACTTCAATAGCCAACCACACCTTTTTCACTTTTTTGTGCACTACAATATGGCACAACCTGAAGCTCATGGTTATAACTCTACTGTCAAGCCACTCAAACTGCATGAGATTGAACCTGCTAAAGCCACCATCCCTGAATTGGCCAAAGCAAACTCATTTTTGGCCATTACCACATCAAATGAATGCTTTATCATCCGCAGTCCTAATGCTCAACCTGATGTCCCAGTGGGTCATTGGACTCACCTGTCATTCGCTTACGATGTTAATAACAAGCATCGAGTTATCCTAAAGGATTCTTGGCATGTCCAAGTGGACAACATCAAACCAGAAGGTAAAATTTATGAAATTCTTCATGCAAACCACATTCCCAATATTCCTCATTTCTCCTATGCTAGTGATGTTAGTGATGACACCCATCACCAAACTCGAATGGACAAAGTCTTTGAAAAAAGATGTATCTCACATCACTCCTGTTGGAAACCAATAACTCACCATTGGCACTACTGTATAGTCTTACTTACGGTTGGCAGAAAGCTGAAGGAATTCAAGTGTACCAAGGAGTTCGTAGATGCAATGCTTGCTGCTCTGAAGGGTGAGATGACTATTTTTTTAGCAATTAGTCTACCTGACTCACACCTGACTCACTTATAGCTCACAAAGCCACTTGGGACAATCACATACTACATCAAGACATTAGCCCTAGCAATATTTTGATTGTCAGCTCCAACGAATTGGGCCCAAATGATTCGGGGATTAAGGATGGCCTGCTAATAGATTGGGATCTCTTCAAAATTGTCACTGACAAAAAACCAAATACCACACACCAGTATACATGCACTGTAAGTTGATTACACAAAGCAGTATACCTGACTCCTGACATGTGTTTCTGCCAGGGAACCTGGCAATTCATGGCAGCAGCCCTCATGGAATCCACCAACACCCTGCATACATTTGTCCACAATCTCAAGTCATTTTTTTGGGTTCTGTTATGGATTATCTTGAAATGGGTGTGATGTAGCTGGGACCAAGCAACTCGCTCATGTTTCCTTAGGGACATGATGAGCCTAAAGGTGTATGGTAATGTCGCAGGCCCAACGAGAAGTATGTTCATGAGCTTGGAGAAGCTGACTCAGGAGGACAATTTTCATATTCCTGGAAATCCCAACCTTGCTGAACTTGCGCAATCTATGAAGTGCTTAGTCTCCAAGCCATATTACCTTCAGCCATCACTGCCTAGTGTTTCACAGATTGAACGCCCCCATGTTACAGTAGATGAGATAGCAAAGCAGCAGAAGACTTTCGATAAGGAGATGGCTGAATTGAAGGATCATGATGAAATGATCAGTCAATTCAACATTGCTATTCAAGGGGTATCATGTATGGGCAGGCATACTCTGTGGCCCTTCAATGACCCGGCCCAACCTCAGCATGTTGCAGCCTCTAATTCTATGGTTTATAGCAGCAAATCTGGTACCAAGTGGTCAAGGGATCAGGCTTCCATAAGTGGTGGTTTGGATCAGCAGTTGTCGAGCAAGTGGCAGCAGCATTAGCTATTACTGTTACATCTTACATTGTACTTATGTTCTATTGTATGCTGTCTTGTATGTCTAGTGTTGTTCAGTATTATGATGAACTGTAGTCATGAATGTAGGCAATGACATAGGCAATATTCAATTGATTCGTATGGGCACCTAGTAGTGACAAAAGACATCCCTGATTGATTGGTGAGTAAGTTAACTTACACACAGAGACTAATCTGAGACCTAAGGTGAGGTGTGGGGCTTCTTGAACTGTAACCAAGTCCCACACTAAAGTACCCCCACAGTAGGGGAACTTTCCTCACTGGTCTGTCTGGCTGGCAGCCCTGGCTACATTGCACCCCAATGTCTCCTGGCGTGGCACTCACCCCACGCTTGACACTAATAAATTTTACAGGAAGTGCTACATGGGGTTCTGTACCCCGAGGTGCATGTCTAGCCTTGTGATATTTGCCAGAAGTGGGGTGGACTTCATAGGGAACCTTTTTGGAATAAAAGCCATAATCCAGGGGTAACCGGTAAGCGCCGGTAAGTGCGTGAAGCATGGCGAAGAAAGGAATGGAAGCAGCTGTCAGCTGTAGTACTAGTGAAAGTGAAACATGGTGCAGGTCTTTCATGCTCAGATCAGTGACAGTACATATTGATATTGCAAAACAAAAAACATTTCCCTACAATGCCAGTGAACAACCTGCTGTATAGTATCATAATCTCATCCAAGCCCCATCTATCACTTAGACCATTAGTGCCAGTTCAAACAACACTGGTGACGCTGTGAAAGAAGAACAATCCATTAATATTGTGCATGAATGTGTAATAGTCGGAATAGTCTATGCAGACTTGTTATGTCACTTGTACACCATTGCTGTTACCTGTTCCGATTGTAAACTTGTGTTGCAAGTCCTTTGTTGTTCATTTCAGGGTTGAGCATGTTGAGCATTTGAGCCCTTTTTGCCAGTTAAAGGCTGAGGGTGTTTTTCATTGTCATTTGGAGCTAATTGAATTCTGGACAATCCGAATGCAGACATCTCATGCCATATGCTGAGTATGTTCCTAGATAAATTCCCAATTATTCTAGGCACGTTTGGGGGTATTTCGTGTGACTTGTGTGGGTGTTTCACCTATTCATTCTGGGTTCTTGGTACAAAGGGTATCATCATGGGCAGTTCGGCAAATACATACGTGGTAGTGAACCACATGGCTGAGCTGGTTGGTCACTTGTTAGCAAGTCAAGACCGCAAGTTAGGCATTCTAATCAACTTATAGCTTTTGGATGCATGGGAGACCTTTTGAGGAAATTACAGCATTTTGTAAATGAATTTATAGCACAACAAATAACTTAATTACAGTATAGCATAAGGAAATATGAAGTTCAAAGAATGAGGTAGATTGCATGGGGAACCAGGAGAAGAACAAAGTGGAGGAAGTGTCAAGTTCAAGCACCCTTGTCCTAACCTTGTCAGGTCAGGCATACCAGTGCATGCACCAGGCATGCCATCGCTGTCATCTGGTTTGGGCACACATGAAACATTAGTGCTGGCAAGTGTATCGGCTAATGGTGCAATTTTGTGTCTCTATTGACATTGCCTAGCACAGGTATAGCTGTTATAGATGTGGTGGCTGTATCAACTGTGCCGATGATGCAGGGGGTGATTATCTGAGGGCAAGCACAGACAAGGAAGACAGGAGGTAGGCAAGTGGGATGAGACATGGGAAGAAAAGGGGTGAGGTGAATTGCTGGCAGAGAAAGAAATGGGCATGTCATTGAATAATGTTGAAGAGAATTTTGCCCACATGAAGCAAAGGCTACTACTATTCGGATGACCAATCTATGTAAAGACAAATTTGCTCTGTTCAACGTTCTCTCAATTGCATTGAATAATGAGATATAATATACTATACAGACAATACCCTTAAACAAAGAATGTATAATACTTGTAAGCACCTGGAATTATCATGACAATCAAGACAAGAAGGACCATCATGAATGAAAACCCAGATGCTGAAACCCCACATTCACCTGCCACGGAGTTTTCCAGACCAAGCTAAATACACTTGCAATGGAGAAACCTGTTGTCGTGCATAGCACCCAGACGACTTTCCAGTTCCATCATGCGCCACAAAGCTGACTGAAGCTTAGCATGGAGTTGCATATTCTTAGAATTGGCCTCTTAATGCGGGACATTGAATACCCTGTGGGTGAGTGCTGGGTCACCCTGCAATGCGAGATCCTGGCTGACATGGGTCTGGGAGATGTCATCTTTGCCTTCATTAACTTCATTGGATAAAGGAGATAAATCATAGTTGAGATTATATAGATACAACCTAAGGGAGGAAGGTGTACATACCAAGGAGTATACCTGTACTACTCGATTGAGATTTGAATCCAGGGTGTTGACCATGTTGACCTTCGAGCCTTTGAGCATCGGTGTGTGGAGCTGTGACTTCTCCCAAGGAACTCAGAGCCTTGACACATCGTCAGATAGAACATGGTGTGGCAGGCTTCTTACTATGTCTGGGTTATTATTTCAAAGGACTTTAGTGCCAGTGGCTGCAGGTACCACATTGGCAGATGAGTCTGGCTCTTCCAACTTTTGCAAGACATTCATAATAAGGTTGAATAGAAGTTTGCAAAACCAGAGTGGACAGGAATACTGACAGTAGACTTGTAGCTTGAGAGTCTCAATCAGATATGTATCCAATGAGGGATTGAACACGAGTGATACAGACCTATCCTTAGCATCCACGACTAACTGGATTTGATCTGACTGGGAGATATTCATTGTTATGATTCCAGCTGTGACTGGTAAATGGAAGCTAAAAAAAAAAATTACATTTTCAGGGATGTTGTCATTGTCTACTATGATTTTGGAAAATAGCTGTCAGGTTTCCCCCCATTTTTTTATTCTCATTTCCCCCTGTACAGTACTCATCCTTCGCTTGCCCATGCACCAACTCTTCCACAATATGACCCTCAATCATATGCATGCTCTCTTTTTCCACATCCACATGCCTCACACTCTCTTTCCACACCTGGGCCATACTGTTTTCCCTGCCTGCTTGCATTGCATGGTACTGTGACATCTGCATCTGATAGTCAGGAATTCAATTAGCTCCAAATGACAATGAAAACATCTGTGAACAATGAATATCGCTACACAGGAAAGGAAAGGCAGACAATTGGATTCACAATTGAAATGGGTAATGACAACCCAGGGAGTAGGAGTCATTTTGATGATACTGACTTGCATAGACTATTCATTATTTCAGATAGATGGTCACATAAGACAATGAGAGCACTCAGATATTGATCAAAATCCCTGGCACACATGGACAGAATACTGTATATATTATGCCCATAATGTGCACAGTAGGAATGCCATCTGTTTCAATGAATGGTACTAAGTTGAGTGCCATATGGCACAGCAAGTGAAACAGGCCACCCATTCACATGCAGTTCAAGATGGCGCAGACACAGATGCCCTAATTCTTCCCCCCCCCCCACCACTACAGCACAAATAGCATATGCTCACATGACTCACACAACTTGAGCTCATCATTATTACTGGCAGATGATGAAGATAGTTTGGCTGGGAGTCCTGACAAGACTGACAGTGAGTGTTATGCTAAATCTGCCCAACAATTCTCAGCCATCAGACCTAGAAGCTCCCCACATCATAGCCCATCCTAAACATGCAAAATGGTCCAGTTCATAGTTTAGTGATGGTGAGAACCCAAACCTGTTCTTGTGGCTAAGTTGGATGTCTAGCTTCATATACCCAGTAGCAGGCTTGCAGCATGATTCTGACTGAACACGTAAGTGCTTCCTTCTCCATGCTGTATCCAAAATGTACTGATATGATTCAAGCCTGAATAACAAAGCATTTCTACTTAGACCCCTCCATCAGAATTGGTACCCTAAGAAATAGGAATCACAGCTCAGAGACAACAGTGTGGCACACAAATTGTTGGCAGCACTATGTACTGATTATACTGAAGTAACCATGTCTCAATCAGCAAGCTACCCAAGAAGTAGCACTATTTGCCCCAGATCAAGGCAAAGGCAAAGGAAGGGCAGTAGACTTGAGCCCTTTTACTGATACACGCACCACAGACAAACAGTATGCCCAGGACTTGGGGGAAAGGGTAAGAGCCACCTCATTGCAGCATATGACAAATTTCATCACCATCCTTTCTCATTCTCTTCTCTGTGTAGGTGGATGTTGGCACGGCATCTAAAGAACTGATGGATAACACCCACAACAGGAGCTCGGTTGAGGTAGAACAAATCTTACCGAGCACTGAGCATGGTCTGGACCCACGAGACTTCTATGCCTCTGACTCCCCTATACTGGATGAATATTTCAACACGGGCCAGGGTTCGGGATGTGTCAATCCAAAGGTTAAAGATGATGATTAAGTCAAGAGCATTATTGCATATCGCGTATGGTTCTCATATTTGACTTACACATCTCAGGCTAATTGGTGTGAAACATTCCCAGCAACCTCAGCCCCAGTCCTTCACTTCGTCTTCACCAACCACCGGGCCACCATCTTCATCAACCGCCAGGCCTTCGTCTTCACCAACCACTGGGCCATCATCTTCACCAACCGCTGGGCCATCATCTTCACCAACCACTGGGCCTTTGTCTTCACCAACTGCCAGGCCATCATCTTCACCAACCACTAGGCCTTTGTCTTCACCAACCGCTGGGCCATCATCTTCATTAACTGCTAGGCCATCATCTTCTTGGCAGATGTTACCTTTGCAGCCATCAACAATTCCTGCAACTCTACCCTTACATCGTGATAGACCTAGTGTGGGCCAGCATGAAGAGGTCGTATCTGGCAGCCATTCTATGCATCCGATGTCGAGAAATGCAGATCTTGGCCAGCTAGAGAGCCATACTAATGCCACTGGCATTTTTGACCAGATCGTAAATGGCCTTAATGGTACCAGGGGGCAGACAAGTAGGGGCAATGCTGGTCAGAGAATATTGAAATGACATGGATGAAGCCCATAGTGTTGTGGGACCCAAAAACTTGTACTGGCAGTCAGTACCAGATGCTTTAAATCACCTCTTGTATTCCTGTGCTAATTGTATCTGAACCAGGAACTGGTCTGAATGGAAATCGGCAGTCTCCTATGAGAGGATCCACCCTATGGCCACACTCCTAAACCATCTCGGGTTTCCACATTCGCAACTGAGTGGAAGTGCACAGGTCAGGGCGCAAAGGCTTGTGATGTCACATCGGCCAACTTTATGATTGACATTGCGGGTCTGCCAAGGTCACCATGGAATATTTCTGTTGCTTGGGTTTTCACCAATCACTTCATCCAGAAGATGAGGTACAATGACACACCAAAAATGCAAAAGGCAATAGAGAATGCATTTACCAACAGAATCAGAAGCCTGAAGTCTCACTGCAAAAAGGAGGGCCTCTCACAAGCAGAAAAAGTTGTTGAGAGGTCTCAGCATGCCTGACGGCAATGCAAATATCAGGTAAATCTTTCTGTTCTAGTGCATGCCTGTCTTCATCTAAAATTGCTCTCTACAATGAATTTGTTTCAACATCACCATAACATTGCCAAACTTGTCAGGCCGTTGAGTGAGCATCTAGGCATCTTGGATGCATTGGGAGATGATGGGATGTCTACAGATGAATCTGTTATTGACTCGGACACACATCAGACAACATATATGGTCACCAAACCTGAGTGGCAACACCCTGACCTTCATAACTGGCTCAAGGTCTTCGATCAACTGCATCATCGAAGTCACATCAAAAGCTGGTCCCTTGACAAGCATGGTGCATTCCCTCACATTTGTACTTGGTCTCAAAAAGTGCACTGGAAGTCACATGTGCCAACAGGCCTCCCGATCAACGCCTATGACCCGAATTGGATTAAGAGTAGGGAGTCCCTTTATTTGGATCATGTGTTGTGTCCCCAAAGGGAACAACAATACAATTTCATCCATTCTTCTGATGTATTTGCATAAGTCTGCACGTCTTGTCACTTGCATTAAAACACTAACTCATGTACTGTACCCACAGACTCTTAAGTTATTAACGCTTTACAGTAACTTTAATTCGTTACTAAAGATAGGACAGTGCTGCAGTGTTGTTGAAAATTTCTCATATTTCACTGCCACCAAACCATATATCCTGTAACCATGTACTATCCCCAACTAATTCTTCGAACTCTGCTGCGTGATTAGCCATCACTCTGGTTTGAAGTGTTGTGTGTTCTCTGCACATGTGCTTCTGGATTAACTGTTATGTTATGATCTCGTGTTTCCATTTCACCCATTTCTGATAACTTAGTACTATGCATTGTTTGAGTTTGGTTGTGCACTGTCTTGTCTGTCCAATATGATGTCGAGTATTCTAATGAACTGTGATTCAAGTCATGAACATACTGTATACTATTCAATTGATTCACACGGCCTGGTAGGGACAAAAGACTTCTTGATTGATTGGCGAGTACACAAACACTGGTCCTAAGACCAATTCTGAGATCTGAGGCAAGGTGTCATTTGTGTCAGTGTTCCTCTTCTGTACTACTGTAGCCGCTGTCTCAGGCTGCATCATGTCTCTTTCTGCTCCTAACCAGCCTAACCTTTCTGCCCATTCCATTTGCTTAGTTGCATATCTGACATCTCTCTCCTGTGGGCTGATGCTGTACTTGTCATCGCCACTGGAGCACATCCTGTATGACCTGTTCAGTCGAACAGCTGTAAGGTGAAGATGGAATGGTGTAAGGTGTGCATTGAAGCTATGCTTGGAATGGAGCAGAATGACAGCGTCGGAGCGCCCACCAGCCACCAGCCACAACTGTACAGTACTTCCTCTTTCATCCATTAACATTCTTTCTGTTTTCATCGCCTTTCCTCATCACTTCTCGATCATCGTCCGACCCCTCACCTCCAGTGCAAGATGACTGTGAATGAATCAAGGATGTTCCCACCTTTACAACCACCCAATTCTTTGACCCTCTTGCCGACTGCCTTCTCCTCATCCCCTCTTTGGACCATGATGATCCATCCTAGCTACAAGGGCACAGCACTAAGATACCCCTAGCATTGAGTCCTTAGCATTGTTTCTTAGTTACTGACCATTTTTCTCTCATTTTTATGACATTTCTTCTTACATCCAGTACTTACTCTCACTGACACAGGCACTCAGTAGGACCACATGTATTTAAGAGCCTCCCTCACTTGTTGAGGAGGATCATCCATCAGGATCAGCTGTTCTGAATCTAGATTGCTTTCTTTTCTCTTCTCTATCTTTTGTGTGCTCTTTTGATTCAACTCTTGGCTTGGTGTCTATGTCCACAGAACCGCTGTCCACAACACTCTAGTTGACCTTGCTCGTTCTCTCCCCCTCTATCTTATCTCTCCCCCTTTCCTTTATTTTGGACGACTCTCCCACACTTGCAGCCGCTATCTTAGCTACAATGGTCCCCTGCCTGGCTTGCCAATGATCACTGCACAATGCACACATGGCCCATCTTTCTCACAGAATGCCGCACATCTCTCTGTAAGCTCCCGCCTTTGATCGCCTCTCCATCTGTATACATTTCATGAGAACAATAACTCTCTACACATCTACCTGGTGTTGAAATCCCTTCTCTTCCATGCGTCCTCTTCCTGTTGACACACATTCTTCTTTCCCCTCAGTCATGTTGTCGGTGGGCAATCCGTTATTGCTTGTGTCCACTGACCATTTCTTTCTCATGTGGCTGACAGCCCATCTATCGCAAGTACAACTGTGATCCTCTCCCTCCCCTCTTCAAACATCAAACACATAGTGGGTCTAGATCTGTCCCTAGCACATCTACCTGCTGATGTCCTGTCGTCTTTATGCACAGTGCTCACATTCACATCATTACTTTGCATTATGGTCCAGGTGCTCACAAGAACAATACAATACAGTGAATGACTATCGAGAGGGAGATAAGGTGGACATGGTAGAAGTGCCATTGAAGGAGGAGGTTTCATAGGGCACGCAACTTTCATTGTCATACTTGCATTGCGGTTTCAGTGATTTCCGGGGAGTGAGCCTTTCCCCTGTATGCATGCCCATGTCAATGCTGTTGTCATTGGGTAGAAGTGTAACTTTAGGTGTATGCTTTGTGTACATGGATGGCCGCAGAGAAGCTTGACATATGTGTAGTCCTCAATTACCTTGAAGTTAAGCATGACAACCTGGTCTGAGAGACAAAGACATCATGACATGAACATCTTAAGTCTTGACCTCAAGAGTCACTAAGTTAGAACATCATGACATCAGGTGTCATGTTTGATGTTTTTTTGATGAAACTCCTAAAAACATGCAAAGCCCATTAGTAATATATTTCTCAATATTTTTCAGGTGTATGTATCATCTTTATTGTAAATTATTTTGATAAGCATATGCAAATCACATGGCTGTATATATTATCAATGTATTCAGCATATTTTTAAAACTAACACCCTTAATTTATTGCAGATAACATTGTAAATTAGTTTATGATGTATTGGATGATTATTTTCCAAACTTATCTGAAATGCTCTTCTTATTAAATCACTCTAAAATTTGGCTTAACATTCCAAAATGCAAACAGTGTCAAGCACATCTGTGTCAGCTATCCAGACTTTGCTTACCTCCATGTTATAAAGCTGACCACTCATCACAGACCTGATGGGGAGAGCAGGACAGGAAAGGACTCTAACGAGCTACTATGTAACATGTGAGATGACAGTGCATACATTGCCAATTCTGACTTTGGATGTGACAGTGCTATAGAGGCAGTCAAGAAGGCAGGTGGCCTGATCTCATTTGCCCATCACTTCATCTCAAATGTCAGTAAATGATTCCCACTTTCTATCTTTATCGATAGGCAGGGACGCTGACTTGTCTTCATTGACAGCCTGATCTGCCACTGTGCTTGAAAGACAATCTTGAGCTAGCACAGGACACTCCCTCCTTTCAATCCTGCCAATGCCAATGCAGGCCCCAACTTGTTTGCAATCTACTGGTGTGCCATTGTTCAGACAGAGCTTGTTCATAAGGGCACAGATGGATGTGTTAAAGCAGCAGAATGGCAGTGAGGTGGCCATCACATCGTTAATATAGTTTTTTTCTTTTTTCTCTTCAAGTTTTTTCTCTTTCTTGAACCATGTAGCCTTTAGTGAAATGCACACTGCTGAAAGTTTGATGGGCTGTTTCTCTCTTTTTATTATAACATTTTTGGGTCACCCTTCAGAACTCTTCTATAGTACATGTCTTATCTCTATGTTTTGCATCGATGTACACCTGAAACATGCCTTTGTCAGTCTGATTTTTCTCAGCTTTTATGCTGCTTAGGATTGAGGGTTAGAGTTGTGAAGTGACATTGGCAGCATGAGAACAGATTGTTTTGTTGACTTAAGATGCAAGCCACCTTATACACCCAAACTGGGCTGTTTCCATAAGTGAACCATATATAGGAATTATGAAACAACTCAAGTTGACTTGAGCAGGCTCGGAGCAACTAAGCCATCATGTGGCTTGGCTTGGCTCAATTTGGGCTTGGCTCGGCTTGGCTCGTGGCTTTGAGCCAAGTTATGGCAGCACTAGTTAGTCAGCACTCAGTCAGTTTATATGCAGTTGGTCAGCACTCGGTCGGTCTACATATGGTTGGTCAGCACTCAGTTGGTCTACACATGATCGGTCGGCACTTGGTTGGTCCACATGCAGTTAGTCTACACTTGGTCAGTCCATAGGATCATGGGATTGATCAGACTCTTTTCTGACACAAAAAGTGTGAAAGGAGAGTTTAATTACTTTTCTGGAGAAATAATGGACCAGAAAAGAGTCTAAGTAAAGTTAAACTATATTTACACAATATTTTTTGGTGGAATTCCACCAAGAATTATTCAAACTTTTTTTTTCAATTTTTTTCACACAGTAGACCCTGAAGAATATTTTAACACTTATCAGGCTTATTTTCAACTCTTTTCTGGCTGCAGAGTCTGAATTGCATGCAGTGAGACTAGAATTAAGTCATTATTCATGTCTGTGAAGCATGGGTCTGCATATTGAGGAAGCAACCGCCCATTATATGCCCTGAATGTCTCAAGGGTGCTATTGATTTTCTGACTCAATTTGGCATTGAAGTAGCAACACCTAGACATATGAGTGCTGGTACTGATGTCATGGTCAAGGATGTGGAATAAATCTATTATTTCTTCAAAACTTCAAAAGGGCTTAGGCATAATGTCCCATATAAGTCTGTCTGTGAATGTCATTGTTTGCCATCTTGTAAATGCCAAGGATGCACCAGAAAGGCAGCCATTGTGCATTGAATTGTGCTCTTGAAATTTTTGTGGTAATGTTCAGCCTGTGTGGACTCGAGCATCTACTAAATGCCATCATTCACTGTTCTTTTTTATTTGGATGTGCTTATGAAGAAGAAGCATCGATAGAAATGGCTAGGCGAGAACAACAGACTCGAGTTCTGCCATCAGACCACCAGGTGCCACTGTGTGTCCACTTCAAGTTTAGCTGTCCGAGTCACATCTCAACCGTGAAACAGGCACAAGGATGGGCAAGGGCGCAAGTGCTCAGGGCAACTCACATTTGATGCTATAAAGTAAAAGGTAGGCATACAGCCTGAGTAGAGTAATGAACAATTGAAATGAAGGGATGATGCAGCACAAGGGGATGAGACTTAGTCAAAGATCATCAGGTTGTTCTTCACCCTATGCCTCAGTGGCCTGGTTGACTCATGATCGAGACTGTAATACAAGTCCTGGCAACATAATCTCTAATCCTTCCTCCTTCACTAAGCTTAGATAGAGGTCACAATGAGATCTTCATCAAAGAAGAGGGATTGCTGCTGGTTGTCACGGCTCTACAGGGCCGTGGTCTCGGTGGTTCGGTTGGTTACTCCAAAGGAGTCAGGGTGATCAGTTGCTTGTTAACGTACAAGCACTAAATGTGAACTGCGCCCTGTCTTTCAAGGGACGCGAAGGTAATGGAAGATGACAAAAGGGGCCTGATCAGGTGTGACAATGGAACTTGTAGATTGCTAGACTAAGTCGAGCTTAGAGCCCTTCCTAGTCCGTTCCGCAGTCTTTATATAATACAAGTGAATCGTATGACTAAGAGTGAGTCATCGTATCAGTCAGTCAATGAGT